>Ga0335075_10001968_pt1 | contig 33337 bp, 27 predicted proteins | sample Lox_Sample_24_FD_206723 | JGI IMG/M metagenome (GOLD analysis project Ga0335075, IMG submission 206723) | Soil microbial communities from Loxahatchee National Wildlife Refuge, Florida, United States - Lox_Sample_2.4 | ecosystem: Environmental > Terrestrial > Soil > Wetlands | place: USA...
GGTTTCAGCGTTCCACAGGTAGACATCACTTCGAGAATAGGGCGAGGACGGTTCAACTTGGATCCCGGCGTATCGGCTGTTGGCACTGATCTCAAGAGTGCCGACGCCAGCTAGCAGGGGGCCCCCGATAGGAGACGGGAGCGCAACCTGTTCACCGTTCCGCCACATCATCGTCTGGCCACCACCGAAGCCGGCGATCCAATAGATGGTCGATCCGTCCGGGCTGACCCCGAGAATCCGTTCCCAATTTATCGGAACTTCGGCCGACGCGAATTCCAAATTCTTGGAGTCGACATCGTAGCGATAGAGAGACTGCTGGCCTTCCGGAGCGTCCGGGGTGAGCCTGCCTGCCATAAAGAACACATACCTTCCCGATTCACTGCATGCGATCAGTTCGGCAGGCTGCACTGAGTCGTCAATTTCAGACACAGACACAGGTTCCGTATGACCGCCTTCCCGAAGGAAGACTCCACCTTCCTGCTGGAAGAAGATTCGTTGCCCATCCGTCGACACCTGACGCAGCGGCAGATTCTGCCAATGCAGGTATCTCATGCCCTGCACCGATCCGGAAGTTTTGGACGCCACTTCCAGTCCACCAGTGACGCTCCAGCGATATACCACTCCCTTGCCTTCGTTGGTTTCTCTATTGTCCGATTCCGGAGTCCCGGGCAGGAGGGAGTTGCCGGACCAGAAGACGATCCAACTGAAGTCCGGCGAAGCTGCCATGACAGTGTGCCTGAGTTCCTTGATGACCTGAGCGGCGGCGTTTTCTCCTTCGACCTTTGCGACAAACGCGTAAGACCCGTCGCGGATATCTTTGACGTAGAAGTTCATTACTTCGCTGCCTTCGGCTCCACCCGGGGCCAACGCGCGGTTCGAAGCGACCAAGGCGTGGGTGCCATCGTCGGAGACTGCGGCGGTCAGGGCGAAGTTGAGGCCGGTGCGCACATTGAACGGTGGGTCAACATGGATTTGTGGACCCCAGTCGGTCGCGCCGCGAAGGCTCAGCACGCGTGCTTCCTTTGGGGCCGAAAGGGCATCGCCGCCAACAGGAGTGGTGACATACGAAATGCCTTCAGCGTCGGGTAGCGCCTCGACGCCCAGCGCGCCATTGATATTGCCGCCCTGCTGATCAACTGGCGTCACCTGCTCGTAGGCTCGATTTGGTGGCGGCGTCGCCGGCGTAGTGAATTCCACGTCGTCGCCGAAGGAGCTCCCAGCTGCGTTCTTTGCGACGATCCGGAAGTGGTAGGTGGTACCGGGCGACAGGCCGGCGATGCTCGAGGTGAATCGATGCGGTACACGCCCGTTCCCCGCCGGCGCTTCGCCTGCGGGAACACGGAAACCATAGTTCGTCGTCGGCCCATACTCGAAGTAGTAGGTAGTCGGTGACCCTTCGGCGTTGACGCTGCCAATCAAAGTGGCTGCGGATCCGGTTATTCCGGTTGCCCCCTGAGTCGATACGGCCGGAGCGACGATTTCCGTCTCGAACGTCGTGACGCTCGACCAAACACTGCTCTGCCCGGGCTGGGCCACCTGTAGGCCTGGCCGAGTAGCTGAAAGGCGAGCTTCATATTCCTTTGCCGGCAACAATCCAGAGATGTCTGCTTCGACCGGTTCGGGCGTCGAAGTTGCAGCCGCGCCTTGATCCGGCGTGGTCGTCCAGTTGCTTTCCCCCACGACGCGGTATTCGAAATGCACCGTGACTTCAGTGGCTTCATTCGTATTTATCGTTCCCGTAAGATGAGCACTGGTCCCGGTGACAGCAGAGATGGGTCCGATCACCGGTTCGAGGTTGAAGGCATTCCACAGGCCGGTGGGCGCCCACTGGTAAAACGCGTTTTGCATATTTATGCTGATCACGTTTCCGGGCCCAGCTACCGGGGTCACCAGATCGATGACGTAGACCCCTTCAGGGTTGGTGGCAAGTTCCTGGGTCTTCGCGCCATTTCGAAATGCCATGATCCTGGTCAGAGAACCGGGCCTGTTGGTGGCAACCAGCAGTCTGTTGGTGTACGTATCGAACGCAAGCGTTCGCGCCGACCCTTCATATTCTTGGAGCGCAACGGCTTCCAAAAAGTTGCCATCCGCGTCAAAGTGCTCGACCACGGAGCCAGTGGTTTCGGAAGAGAAGAATTCGTCGTTGATCGTTCCGTCCGCAATGACATAGATGGTGCCGTCGGCACCCGGTGCGACATCGTTGAGACTCGTGAACGGACCGGTCGGCGCCGTGGACCCGTCGAAGCTGCCGACGAAGGCTCCGCTGGAGTCGAACCGCTCCACCTTCTTGTTACCCGTATCGGCGACCAGCAGGTCATCCGTCGATGGATCGAAGGCGAGCTGGGCGGCGAAGTCGCCTATTTCTCCGCTGCCGCTTCCATGGGCCGGACTCGTGTAGGTCGTATCGCGGGTGTATACCGGCGGGGTCGCACCGTTGCTCGTGTAGCGGACGATCCGGTTGTTGCCGGCGTCGGCGATGTAGATGCTGTTGTCGGTCTGGTCGATCGCGATTCCGGCCGGAGAGGAAAGTTCGCCTTCACCGAAGGTCGTGAGCACGCCGGCACCAGGTTCATCAGATTCGAAGACGAAGACCTCGCCGGCCGATGAATTGACGTCGAAGACGTAGCCGGTACTTTCCTGCAGCGCACCCGCGCTGTATTTTTCCGGCCAGCCGGGGAGAGAACTGCCTTCGAGTTCGCCTATCTGGCTGTAGAAGAGTTCGGCGCGGGCGATCCCGGCACCGAACACCATGGTCGCCAGGCAGGTCAGGGCCACGAGCAGGCCGAGCAGGCGACCTGAAGGCGCACCTCTCCCGTCGCCATCGCCGCTGCCTCCACGCGTTGCGCGGGAACGACCGAACAGGCCACGGCCCCTGCCGCTGCCATTGTTGGATCGCACGGGCGATGCCTTCGGGTGGCGTCTCACGTATCCCTCTCCTTGTCGCATGGGCTTCGCTCCATCCCACCCGCTCCCGCGGGCTCCCTGGCCGGAGCTCGGCCATCTGTTCTCTCCTGCCTTCGGGAACGCGATGACTCCCGAGCACTCGGGAGTCGGTTCCTTCGGACCGCCGGAATAAGAACACAGACAGACCACAGTGTCAAGAAATTGTGTTCTGATACACGCGAAATGGCTGTGCAAAGCGGAAAATGAGGTCTGTCTACGTACCGGTTCTTTGGTAGAGATTTGGCGCCGGGAGAGACGCCGAGTTACCGGGATATCGTCCCATCGCGATGACGAAGACTCCTTGGGGGGATGCGGCGACGCTGCGGGAGCGGAAGCTGCGGCCGGGTCGCGGGACGGCACGGGACGAGGCCGAGCGCAACCAGCGCGAACGGCTCTTCGCGGCGATGGTGGCGACCGTGGCGGCGAAGGGCTACGAGGCGACCACGGTGGCCGATCTGGTCGGGCTCTCGGGGGTCTCGCGCAGCGCGTTCTATCGCCACTTCGAGGACAAGCAGGCCTGCTTTCTCGCCGCCATCGAAGCGATGGTGGGGCCGGCGCTCGAGACGTTGTCGGCCGGTCCGGAGAACGCGGGGGTCGACGGCGCCCGCGAGGCGTTCTCCTCGTTCATCGAGTTGATCGTCGACCAGCCGGCGGCGGCGAAGATGTGCATCGTCGAGGTCTACGCGGCAGGGCCCGAGGGAGCGGCGCTGATCGATCGGACGATGCGGCGGGTCGAGAAGGCGGCAAAGGTGCTGCTGGACCAGGTGCCCGACAAGAAGGGCATGCCGGAGGAAATCGCGCACGCGATAGTCGGCGGGGTCCAGAAGGTGATCCACAAGCGCCTCTACCGCGACCAGGTCGATCAGCTTCCGGGCCTGGTCGACCAGCTTTGGGACTGGATCTTCTGCTACCCGGTTCCCCCTGGGCCGCTGAAGGCGACGCGCCGGCGCAACGTCAAGGCGCTGCCGTTCGAGCAGCGCCAGGCGATCGCCAGCCCGCCCGAGCGGCTCCTCCGCGCCCTCGCCGCGGTGGTCGCCGAAAAGGGCTACCCCGACACCACCGTCGCCGACGTGGTCGAGAAGGCGGGGACCTCCCAGCGCACCTTCTACGAACACTTCAAGAACAAGGAGGACGCGATCGTCGCCGCCCTCGACAGCGGCTCCGCCCACATGCTCGCGGCGGCGCTGCCGGCCTTCCGCCGCGCTCCCGACTGGAAGCACGCGGTCCACGACACGATCGAAGCGATGTTCGCCTTCGGCGCCGAAGAGCCCGAGTACGCGCGGATGGGCGGGGTCGAGATGTACGCGGCGGGCAAGCGGGCGCTGGAGCAGCGGGAGACCGTCACCGAAGGCATGGAGGGCCTCCTCGCCCCCGGCTACGAGCTCAAACCCGACACCCCGCCGATCGCCGCCGAGGCGGTCGGCGGCGCCCTCTACTCACTGCTCTACGACCACGTCAACCGCAAAGGCCCCGAGACCCTCCCCCACATCGTCCCGGTTCTCGTCTACGTGACCCTCGCCCCGTTCCTCGACGCCGAGGACGCCTACGAGGTCTCGATCGGCTAGGCGGAGGGGGCTCGATTCGCGGCGCTGGCGGCCGTCCGAGGTGCGTCCCGGGCGCCTCATGGCGGTCCTGGCAGGCTGTGACCGCCATGAGGCGCCCGGGACGCGAGGGCCCTCTCGAGGGATGGGCAGGGGTCGGGAGGAGGTCGGACTGACGTGACACCCCGTACCGGGTGATGCCCGGGAGCCGACACGATGCGTGAGGAAGACGCCGGGGACGTCACACCCTCATGCGCTCCCGCGCCCCGGGAACGGGACCCGCGCACGCGCTCTCGACTTTTGGGCCCCCATAGGGGCCAAAAAGTCGAGAGCGCTCCCACGGGTCCCGAGGAATCCCCCGGGAAGCGTGACGTCCCCGGCATCTCCCTCACGGGACCCGGTCCCGTGAGGCTGCCCGGGCCGTGGCCGAGACGGCCGCGTCCCTTTCCCCCGGGCGCCGGCTTCCGGGGCCCCGGCCCTCCCGGTCCGCGCCCCCCGGACCGCCCCGGGACGCATGGCCCCGGGACCATGCCCCTGGGCCACCCGACTCCGGCGGCCTCTCTACACCCGGCGCAGCGCCAGCAGCACGATGTCGTCGCGGACCTCGCCGCCGCTGCGCGAGATCGCGTCGCCGCGCAGGCGGGCCGTCATCTCCTCCAGTGCCAGCGGCGCCAGGTATTCGGCCAGGCGCGCGAGCTCTTGGGGGTCGCGGTGCTCGAAGGGGGGGCCCGCCTCGAGCCAGCCGTCGGTGCAGAAGAGGAGGGTGTCGCCGGCGGCGAAGGGGGCGTCGTGGCGCTGCACCTTGGCGTCTTGGAGCGCCCCCAGCACGGTGCCGCCGCCGAGCAGGCGGGCGCCGCCCTTGCGCACGTGGACGGCGGGCGGGTGGCCGGCGCTCGCCGCGGCCAGGGTCCAGCCGCTCTCGCCCGCGTCGCGGCGCAGGCGCACCAGCAGCGCGGTGGCGAAGTCGTTCAGCCCGGTGCCCTCGAGCAGCAGCTCGTTGACCCGCGAGAGCACCTCCTCCGGCTCGTCGACCTCGCGGGTGAGGCCGCGCACCGCATGGCGCACCGCCACCGACACCCCGGCCGCCTCGGAGCCCTTGCCGGCGACGTCGCCGACCAGGATCCAGCAGCCGTCCTCGGTCGGCAGCACGTCGTAGAGGTCGCCGCCGATCTCGATCCCGCGCCCGGCCGCCTCGAAGACGACCGAGGACTCGAGCCCCTCGACCTTGGCCGGCCGCGGCGGCCGCAGCCCGCGCTGCAGGTTGCGGGCGATCGCGTCGCGCTCCTGGTAGAGGCGGGCGTTGTCGAGGGCCAGCGCGGCGCGGTCGCCGAGCTCGGCGAGGAACTCGAGGTCCTCGGGCTCGTAGCGGACATTCGCCTGCGCGTGGAGGAAGGAGAGCGCGCCGATCTGGCGCCCGCGCGCGAGCAGCCCGACCACCGCCGCCGATTCGTAGCCGGTGTCGTCGACGAAGGCCTGGTGCTCTTCGGTCTGGACGTAGGTCCTGGTCACCTCGGGGCGGCCCAGGTCGTGGAAGATCATCGGCTGGTCGGCGCGCAGCACCTGGGCGACCGGATGGGGCCCCTCGGGGTCGAGCGGCGCCTCGCGGCGGATCCGCTCCAGCCTCTCGGCCGCCCCGGGGATCGCCGAGGCGGCGACCGAGTCGCCGATCCGGCCGTCCTCGCGGATGAAGTCGATGATGCAGACCTCGGCCAGGTCGGGGACCGCTTTCTCGACGATGTTGGCCGCCGTCTCGGCGGGGTCGAGCGAGGCGTCGAGGTCACGGGTGGCGGCGATCAGGAAGTCGCGGGCGCGCCGCCGGCGCCGCTCGTCGGTGATGTCGCGGGCGACCACCGAGGCCCCGTAGAGGCCGCGCGCCGGGCTGCCGATCGGTGAGATCGTCAGCGCCACGTCGACCAGCGAGCCGTCCTTGCGCCGCCGCCGCGTCTCGTACGTCTCGAGCGTCTCGCCGCGGCGCACGGTGGCGAGGATCGTCTGCACCTCGTGTTTCAGCTCGTCCGGCATCAGGAAGGAGACGTGGCGGCCGATCGCCTCTTCGGCGCTGTAGCCGTAGAGCCGTTCGGCGGCCGGGTTCCAGGTGGTGACCACCCCCTCCAGGTCTTTCGAGAGCACCGCGTCCTGGGTCCCGGCGACCACCCGCTCCATGTGCGCGTGGCTGCGCTCGAGCTCCTGCCGGTGGCTGACGTCGCGGGCGAAGACGGTGGGCCCGCCGCCCGCCTCCGCCGCCCGCACGATCGTCAGCTCGACCCGGAACTCGGAGCCGTCGCCGCGCTGGGCGGGCATCTCGATCCGCCGCCCCAGCAGCTCCGCGGCCGGCGGCCGCTCGCCCGCCCCGCCGGCGAGGCAGTAGCGGACGCTCTCGCGCATCTCCGCCGGGACGATCAGCTCGACCAGGTCCCGTTCCACCGCGTCGGCCTTAACGACGCCGAAGAGCTCCTCGGCGGCGGCGCTGAACTCGACCACCCGCTCCTGGGCGTCGAGCACCAGCACCGCGTCGAGCACGGAGCTGACGAGTTTGGCCCGGGCGCGATCCCCGGCTCCCTCCTCGACCGGCTGCTGGACCGAGTTCACAGGCCAAAGCTAGCGCCCCTGGGCATTGGTAGCTTCGATTGGATGAAGAAGGCCAACATCGGCGCTCCCGAGTTCAGCTGGGACGAGTCCGACCCGCCGGGCTTCCGCGCCGGCATGGCGCGCCTCGGCAGCCTGCTGGGGGCCACGGAGACCGGGATCACGGTCTACGAGCTGCCCCCCGGGCAGGGGGTCTGCCCCTACCACTACGAGGTCGGCGAGGAGGAGTGGCTGCTGGTCCTCGACGGCGCCCCTACCCTGCGCACCCCCGACGGCGAGCAGCGGCTCCGGCGCTGGGACGTCGTCTGCTTCCCGCGCGGCCCGGAGGGCGCCCACGGGATCCGCAACGCGACCGAGGAGCCGGTTCGCGTGCTGATGTTCTCCTCCGTCGTCCTGCCCACCGCCACCGTCTATCCCGACTCCGACAAGATCGGGCTCTGGACCGGCGACCCCGAGACCGACGTCCTCGTCCGCCGCTCCGCCAAGGTCGACTACTACGACGGCGAGGCCTGAGCGATTAGTTTTCGCCGCCGCCCCGGTCCCTACCGCATGCCGACGAAATCCCAAGACAACCGCTGGCTCGCCCTCTACGTCCTCTGCGCGGGGATGCTGATGATCGTCCTCGACGGGACGATCGTGAACGTCGCCCTGCCCTCGATCCAGGAAGACCTGCACTTCTCGCAGGCGAACCTGGCCTGGGTGGTCAACGCCTACCTGATCCCCTTCGGCGGCCTGCTGCTGCTGGCGGGCCGGCTCGGCGACCTGCTCGGCCAGCGCCGCGTCTTCATCGTCGGGCTCGCCATCTTCACCGTCGCCTCGGCTCTCTGCGCCGCCTCGCCGGACCAGGGGATGCTGATCGGCGCCCGCTTCGTCCAGGGGATCGGCGGGGCGCTCGCCTCGGCGGTGATCCTGGCGATGATCGTGCGGATGTTCCAGGCCCCGAACGAGCAGGCGAAGGCGATCGGCGTCTACGGCTTCGTCGCCTCCGCCGGCGGCTCGATCGGCCTGCTGCTCGGCGGCGTCCTCACCCAGGCGATCTCCTGGCACTTCATCTTCGTCATCAACCTGCCGATCGGGGTGCTGGTCGGCTGGCTGGCGCTGCGCCTGGTCGATGACCCCGACGGCCTCGGCCTGGCGGAGGGCGCCGACTTCCCCGGCGCCGCCCTGGTGACCCTGGCGCTGATGCTCGGCGTCTTCACCATCCTGCAGATCACCGAATGGGGCTGGGTCGACGCCCGCACGATCGCCGGCCTCCTGATCTCGCTCGCCCTGCTGGTCGCCTTCCTGCGCCGCCAGGGCCGGATCGCCAACCCGCTGATGCCGCTGCGCCTGTTCAAGTCGCGCAACGTGGTCGGCGCCAACTCGGTGCAGGCGCTGCTGGTCGCGGGGATGTTCGGGATGTTCTTCCTCGGCGCCCTCTACCTGCAGAAGGTCCTCCACTACAGCGCGCTCGAGGTCGGGCTCGCCTTCCTGCCGACCACGGTGGTGATGGGCGGCCTCTCGCTCGGCTTCTCGGAAAAGCTGATCATGCGCTTCGGGCCGCGCAACATCCTCATCCCCGGCTTCGTCATGGTGACGATCGCCCTGCTGCTCTTCGCCCGCACCCCGGTCGACGGCAGCTACCTCACCGACCTGCTGCCGCCGTTCCTGCTGATCGCGGTCGGGATCGGGACCTCCTTCCCGGGAATCATGACCCTGGCGATGTCGGGGGCGACGCCGCAGGACGCCGGGCTCGCCTCGGGCCTCGTCAACACCTCGATGCAGGTCGGCGGCGCGGTCGGGCTGGCGGTGCTGGCGACGCTCTCGACCGAGCGCACCGAAAACCTCGAGGCGGCGGGCCACTCGGCCGCCGCGGCGCTGACCTCCGGCTACCACCTCGCCTACCTGGTCGGCGCCGGGCTGGCGTTCGCCTCGGTGCTGATCGCGATCTTCGTGCTGCGGCCGACGCCCGCCCCGGCGCACGGCCCCGACGCCGACGGCCAGGCCGAGGGCGCCCCGGCCCCGGCCGAGGGCTGAACGCTCAGCTCCATCCCCGGCATTTACGTCCGCGGATCGCGCCGCCGGCTAATCCCGCGGCCGCTCGCGGCCGATGCCTCCGGTGAGGTGTCGACGCTTACCGAGCAGATCAGCCAGGCCCGCGCGGCCTTCGCCGAAGCCCCCGACGAGCGGGCCCGCATGGGCCGCATCTCCGGCGTCCTCTGGATGGCCGCGGCGACGGTAGGCATCGTCGACGTCTTCCTGCCCGGCGCCCAGCACGGTCCCACCCCGCTGGTGCTGGTGGTCGGCATGGCGATCTTCCTCTACGGGCTCGCCAGTGCCACCGGCTGGATCGCCTGGGAGCGCGCCTCGATCAACGCCCTGGCGCTGGGGATGGTGGTGACGATCCCGGTCGCCGGCTTCGCCATCTACCTGACCGGCGGCTCGCTCTCCTACATCGAACCGCTGCTGGTCTGCTCGCTCCTCTACGCCGCCTTCTTCTTCCCCGAGCGCTGGGCCTGGCCGCTGGCGATCGAGCTGATCCTGGTCGCCGGGGCGCCGCTGCTCTACGACCCCGAGGCGATCGACAACGCCTTCCTGCCCCGCTACCTCGGCCTCGCGGTCGGCTTCCTCGCCGCCACCTGGGTGATGACCGGGCTGAAGAAGCGGCTGGTCGCCGCCGAGGTGCGCCAGCGCGACATCGCCAACCGCGACCCGCTGACCGGGATCGGCAACCGCCGCTACTTCGACGCGACGATGGAGGCCGAGCTGGCGAAGCGGACCCGCCCGTTCGGCCGGCGCGGGCTCGACACCAGCCCGCTGGCGCTGCTGATCCTCGACCTCGACGACTTCAAGGGCGTCAACGACCGCCACGGCCACCAGGTCGGCGACGCGGTCCTGCAGGCGGCGGCCTCGCGCGCCCTCGCGGTGCTGCGCTCGACCGACACCCTGGCCCGGATCGGCGGCGACGAGTTCGCGATCGTCGCCCCCGGGGCCCGCGGCCACAACGCCGCGGCGCTGGCCGAGGCGGTGCGCCACGCGGTGGCCGCCGAGGACCTCGACGCCGACCTGCCGTCGCCGAGCACCTCGGTCGGCTGGGCGGTCTTCCCCGACGACGGGCAGGACTTCGAGACGCTGATGCGCTCGGCCGACCACCGGATGCTGCGGATCAAGCGCAACGAGGCCGCGGCGATCTAGCCTCCCCACCGACCGGTCGGTCGACTGACCGTGGCCCGGCCGGGTAGGAGAATCTGGTCGCGATGGACGCAGACCTCGATATCGAGTCCAGGTACGACGAGGACGCGGCGCTGTCGATCGGCGACGTGGTCGCCGCTACCGGGGTCGGCGAGGCCACCCTGCGCGCCTGGGAGCGCCGCTTCGGCTTCCCCGCGCCGCGCCGCGAGCCCTCCGGCCACCGCCGCTACAGCCGCATCGACGTCGAACGGATCCGCGCGGTGATGCGGGAGCGGGGCCGCGGCCTCTCGCTCGGGGTGGCGATCGACCGGGTGACCGCCGAGCCGAGCAGCCCGGCCTCGCTCTTCGCGCCGCTGCGCGAGCGTCGCCCCGACCTCCTGCCGGTGTCGATCCGCAAGCCGCAGATGCTCCACCTCTCGCGCGCGGTCGAGGAGGAGAGCGCGGCGCGGGCCGAGCGGGCGCTGACGATCGGCGCCTTCCAGCGGCCGGAGTTCTACCGGGCGAGCGAGCGGCGCTGGCGGCGGCTCGCCCGCGGCGCCGGGCTGACCTTCGTGCTCGCCTCCTTCGCCGCCGCCCGGACGCCGGCCGACGGCCCGGTCGAGGTGCCGATCGGGGGCTCCGAGCCGATCGCCGACGAGTGGGCGGTGATCTGCCTCGCCCCCGGCTACTCGGCCTGCCTGATCGGCTGGGAGACGGTGGCCACCGCCGGCCTGCCCGACGAGCAGCGCGCCTTCGACGCCCTGCTCTCGGTCGAGCCCGCCGTGGTCCGCGAGGTGGCGGGCGCCGCGGTGGCGATCGCCGCCGCGAGCGAACCGGAGGTCGGCGAGCGGGCACGCGCCTACCTCGACCGCATCCCCGACTCCGGCCGGCGCTCGCAGCTGCGCCTCGCCGGCGCGATCACCGCCCGCGCCTTCGCCCGGATGCCGTAGGCGTCAGCCGCCGAGCGAGGCCGACTCGAGCACGCCGAGCAGCTGGGTCACCCGGCAGACCAGCAGGCGCTCCTCGTCGACCTCGACCCAGACCCCGGCGCTGGCCGGGAAGACGACGTGGTCGCCGACCTCGACCGGCATCTCGACCCCGGCCCCGGCCCACCAGTCGAGCCCCGGCCCCACCGCGAGCACGATCCCCTGTTCGGGCGGCGGCTCGTGGGTCCCGGGCGGGACGACCAGGCCGGAGCGCCGCACCCGGTCGGAGTCGAGCTCCTTGATCACGATCTGGTCGAAGAGCGGCCGCAGCTGGTGGCGGACCGACTCGATCGGGTCTGGTACCCGCGAAGAGGCCATCGGTGGATTCTGACGGAACTCGGCCCGCCGCCGCCGGCCATCCCCTAGTTTTCGCCGCATGACGACTTCGTCCCGGGCGCGCGAGGCGCGGCGCCGGCTCGGCATGGCGACCCTCGCGCTCGGCGCGCTCGGCGTCGTCTTCGGCGACATCGGCACCAGCCCGCTGTACTCGCTGCAGACCCTCTTCTCCGCCGACCACGGGGCGGTGAAGCCGACCGAAGCCGACGTCTTCGGGGTGATCTCGCTGGTCTTCTGGACGATCACGCTGATCGTCTCGGTCGAGTTCGTCCTCTTCATCATGCGCGCCGACAACGAAGGGGAGGGCGGCATCCTCGCCCTGATCGCGAAGGTCGAAAGCACCAAGCTCGACAGCACCAAAGTGAAGATGGCGCTGATCGCGATCGGCATGTTCGGCGTCGCCCTCTTCTACGGCGACGGGATGATCACCCCGGCGATCTCGGTCCTCTCCGCGGTCGAAGGGGTGAAGGTGGTCGAGCCGAGCGTCCACGACCTGGTGGTGCCGGTGACGATCGCGGTGATCGTCGTCCTCTTCGCCGTGCAGCGCTTCGGCACCCACCGGATCGGCCGCGTCTTCGGCCCGCTGATGCTGTCCTGGTTCGTCGTCATCGCGGGCGCCGGGCTGGGTCGCGTCGTCGCCCACCCGGAGATCGTCAAGGCGCTCCTGCCCAGCTACGGGGTCGAGTTCTTCGGCCGCCACTTCGGCACCGCCTTCATCTCGCTCGGCGCGGTGGTGCTGACGATCACCGGCGCCGAGGCGCTCTACGCCGACATGGGCCACTTCGGCCGGCCGCCGATCTCGCGCGCCTGGTTCGCCGTCGTCTTCCCGGCGCTGACCCTCAACTACATGGGCCAGGGGTCCTTGATCGTCAGCGACCCGAGCGCGATCTCCAACCCCTTCTTCCTGCTGATCCCGCACTGGGGCCGGGTGCCGATGGTGGTGCTGGCGACGGTGGCCACGGTGATCGCCTCGCAGGCGGTGATCTCCGGCGCCTTCTCGGTGACCAAGCAGGCGATCCAGCTCGGCTTCCTGCCGCGCCTGCAGATCCGCCACACCTCGGCCGCCGAGATCGGCCAGGTCTACCTGCCCGCGGTCAACTGGTTCCTGCTGGTCACGGTGGTGGGGCTGGTGATCGGCTTCGGCTCCTCGACCGCGCTCGGCTCCGCCTACGGGATCGCGGTCACCTGCACGATCACCGCCGACACCCTGCTCTTCCTGGTGATCGCCAAGGCGCTGTGGCGGAAACCGGGCTGGCTGGTGGCGATCGGCGCCGCCGTCTTCTTCACCATCGACCTCGCCTTCCTCGCCGCCAACCTGACCAAGACCGAGCACGGCGGCTGGTTCCCGCTCTCGGTAGGGGCGATCCTCTTCGTCGTGCTCAGCACCTGGCGGCGCGGGACCCGGGAAATCCGCGACTCGCGGATCGAGGCGGAGGGCTCGCTGCGCTCGTTCGTCGACGAGCTGCACGCCGCCGACCCGCCCACGCCGCGGGTGCCGGGGACGGCCGTCTACCTGAACGCCCGCCCGCAGACGACGCCGCTCGCCCTGCGTGCCAGCCTCGAACACTCCCACGCCCTGCACGAGTCGATAGTGATCATCTCGATCGAAACCACCCGCACGCCCTACGTCGATGAGGAGGACCACCTGGTGGTCGACCACCTCGGCTACGAGGACGACGGGATCTCCCACCTGACCGTCAAGGTCGGCTTCCAGGAAGCGATCAAAGTGCCCCGCCTCTTCGCCCTCGCCTGCACCCGCGGGCTGGAGGGCGACGCGCGCGAGGAGGACGCCGTCTACATCCTCTCCGAGGTGACGATCCGTCCCACCGCCGGTCCCGGGATGAGGGCCTGGCGCAAGCGCCTCTACGTCGCCCTCGCCCGCAACGCGGTCGGCGCGGCCGACTACTTCCACCTCCCCGCCGAGCGCACGGTGACGATCGGCTCGGCGATCGACCTCTAGCCCGACCGCCCCGGGCGGCGGGGCTCAGCGCTCGCCGTGCGCCTCCCGGGCGAGCCAGTCCCACGCTTCCCGGCCGGCGATCCGGCTCTCGTAGTCGGGCCGGACCATGTCGAAGGCGTCGGCGCCGAAGAAGCAGCGCAGCGGCGCCTCCTCGCCGTCGACCAGCTTCGCGATCGCCGGCCCGGCCCGCTAGCCTCGCGCCGCCGGCCAGTACGCGGACACCCGCGCCGCCGCCTCCTCGCCGACCGCGGTCCGCGGCGCGTCCACCGACCCGCCCGCGCCGGCGAGGGCCCGCATCGTCGCCTCGACCGACCCGGCCAGCGCCGCCGGCGCGTAGCCGCCCTCCAGCACCGCCCCGACCGGGATCCCGAGCCGGCTCGCCAGCTCCCGCACCTCGACCGTCATCTGGCCGAAGTCCTCGCTGGTCAGCGCCAGCCCGGCGAGCGGGTCGTCGCGGTGGGCGTCGTATCCGGCCGAGACGAGGATCAGGTCGGGCGCGAATTCGGTGGCCACCGGCCCGACCACCCGGTCGAGCAGCGAGAGGAAGACGTCGCGGCCCGAGCCTTCCGGCACCGGCAGGTTGATCGTGAACCCGCTTCCGGCACCGGTCCCGACGTCCTCCGGCAGCCCGCTCCCCGGCCAGATCCGCTCCTGGTGGATCGAGATCGGGAGGACGTCGTCACGCCCTTCGAAGATCGCTTCGGTGCCGTTGCCGTGGTGGACGTCCCAATCGAGGATCAGCACCCGGGCGGCACCGAGCTCGGCGACCGCCAGCGCCGCCGCGACGGCGATCGAGTCGAAGAGGCAGAAGCCCATCGCCCGCTCCGCTTCGGCGTGGTGCCCGGGCGGCCGCGCCGCGCTGAAGCCGGCCGCGGCCTCGCCCGCGAGCAGCGCCCGGGCCATCGCCGCGGCGCCCCCGGCGGCGTGCGCCGCGGCGCCGTAGGACCGCGGGCCGGCGTAGGTCTCGACGTCGATCGCCCCGCCGCCGGCCTCGCTCAGGGCGCGGATCGCGGCGACGTGACGCGGCGTGTGGACCAGCTCCAGCTCGGCCGCGCTTGCCGCCGGCGCGGGCCGGCGCTCCCAGCCGAGCCAGTCCTCGGCCGCCAGCCGGCGCTCGATCGCGACCAGGCGCGGCGGCGACTCCGGATGCCCGGGCATCAGGTCGCGGGGGTCGTGGTCGAGGCTCGAGGGGTCGCTGAAGTAGAGCAACCGGAGAAAGCTTGAGCGGTCGCCCGCCGCGCGTCAAGCCTCGCCGCCGGCGAGAAGCGCCGCGCGGCGGGTCAGGTAGCGCCGCTCGGGCAGGCTCGCGGTCAGCTCGGCGGCGCGGCTGTACTCGGCGTGGGCGCCCCGCCCGTCGCCCGCCAGCTCGAGCAGGTGGGCGCGGACCGCGTGCAGGCGGTGGTGTCCCGCCAGCCGCGGCTCGACCTCGGCGAGCAGCACCAGCCCCGCGTCGGGACCCTCCGCCATCGCCGTGGCGACGGCCCGGTTGAGCGCCACCATCGGCCCCGGGGACACCTGTTCGAGCAGCCCGTAGAGGGCCAGGATCTCGCCCCAGTCGGTGTCCTCGGGGCGTCGCGCCCGGTCGTGGGCGAGGGCGATCGCGGCCTGCAGCTGGTAGGGGCCGACGGCTCCCTTGGCGATCTCCTCGGCGAGGATCCGGCCGCCCTCGGCGATCGCCCCGGCGTCCCAGAGCGAGCGGTCCTGCCGGTCGAGCGGGACCAGTTCGCCGCGCCCGTCGGTGCGGGCGGGCCGCCGCGCGTCGGTCAGCAGCATCAGCGCCAGCAAGCCGCCGACCTCGGGCTCGGGAAGCGCCAGGCGGGCGATCCGGGTCAGCCGGATCGCCTCGCCGGAGAGCTCGGTGCGGGCGAGCTCGGGGCCTTCGCTCGCCGCGTAGCCCTCGTTGAAGATCAGGTAGAGGACGCCGAGGGCGGCGCGCAGGCGCTCCGCCCGTTCCTCCGGCGCCGGCAGCCCGAACGGCTCCGCGGCCGCGGCGACGGTCTTCTTCGCCCGGGCGATCCGCCGGCCCATCGTGGTCTCGGGGACGAGGAAGGCGGCGGCGATCTCGGCGGTGGTGAGGCCGCCGACGGCGCGCAGCGTGAGGGCGATCGCCGAGGGCGGGGAGAGCTCCGGGCGGCAGCACATGAAGATCAGCGCCAGGGTGTCGTCGGCCGCGGCGCCCGGCCCGGGCCGCGGCTCGCCCGCGAGCCGCTCCTCCCGCGCCCGCCGCGCGGAATCGGCGCGGATCCTGTCAGTCATCCGTCGCGAAGCGACCGCGACCAGCCACCCGACCGGGCTCTCCGGGGTGCCCTCGGCCGGCCACTGGCGAGTCGCGTCGATCATCGCCTCCTGGACCGCGTCCTCGGAATCGGCGAAGTCGCCGAACCGCCTCACCACGGCGGCGAGGACCCGCGGCGCGGCCTCGCGCAGCAGGTCCTCGACGTCGCGGCGCGCTCGCCGGGCGGCGGTCACGCTCAGCGCTCGATCGGCCCCATCACCTCACGCACCTCGATCTGCTGGCGCAGCGGCACGCCGTCCGGGCCGGGACCCTCGGAGGACCGCGCGGCGATCTCGATCGCCCGCTCCTCCGATTCCACGTCGACCATCCGCCAGCCCGCCAGCAGCTCCTTCGACTCGGCGAAGGGCCCGTCGGTGACGGCCGGGGCGCCGTCGGTGGCGAGCACGATCTTCGCCCGCTCGGGCCCGGTCAGCCCCTGCGCCTCGACCAGCTCGCCCCGCTCGCGCAGCTCCGCGTTCAGGTCGAGCTGGAAGTCGATGTGGGCCTGGACGTCCTCCGGCTTCCACTCGGTCATCGGCGGCACGTCGCCCTCGACCCGGCCGTAGTGCTGCAGCAGCATGAACTTCATCCCGAGACCTCCTCGTTCGCGGCGCCTTCGTGATCGGCGCCTTCGGGGGTGTGTCGGAGCCGGCCGCGCAAATGCGACATCGCCGGCGCCGCAGGTCGAAATCCGCGCCCCTCACCGGTCACCTTCGGCCTCCCACTCTCGCTCCATCTCCGCCGCCAGCTCGGGGTGCGCATACGGGCCGGGCTGCCGCAGCCTGTCGATCACCTGGCGCCGGCTCCGGTCGTCCTTGTCCTGGCTCAGCTTCCGCTTGCAGACGAAACGGCCTACCGGGATCCGCAGGCCGACCGTCCCCTTGGAGATCTCGCGGCCCCATTCCTGGTCCAGGTAGAGCGGCTCGGCCACCGCCCGCTCGAAGCGCTCGACCAGCCGCGTCAGCGTCGCCAGGTTCTCCTCCGGCCCGAGCACCTCGGGCACCCCGTATAGATGGGCGACGCTGAAGTTCCAGGTCGGCGCCCGGGTCGCCCCGGGCCCGTACCAGCTCGGCGACACGTAGCCGTGCCGGCCCTGGACGATCACCATCACCTCGCGGTCGCCGAACCCGTGGACCTCCTCGTCGGGCCGGCCGACGTGGGTCAGCAGCTCCAATCCGTCGGCGTCCTCGTCGAGCAGGACCGGGTAGTGGGAGGCGACCGGTCCCTCCTCACCGGAGCTGACGATCGTCGCCCACGGGTTCTCGCGGACGAGGTCGCGGACGACCGCGGCATCGGTGACCGCGTGGGCAGGGTTGTGGCGCATCCGCCGATTGTGGCTGATGCGAGGCCGGCCCCCAGGCGAGGCCGGCCCCTCGAAGCCTCGGTATCAGGACGACTTCGCGAGCGAAGCCGACGGAGCGACGTGCGTGATCTCGATCTTCATGTCCCTGCTCACCCCCTCCCGGTGCTGGTAGATCCCTGGCTGTCACTCCGCTGTGACCAGTTGCACCGCTAGAACGGATTCCAGCAGTACACGACGTTCCAGCAAACACCGCTGGAATTGGTCAGGACTTGCTCTACGATCGAACGAGCTATCCCGCTTCAAAGAAGGAGACCATCCGCATGCCCCCCGCCAAAGCCGCCACCGCGCCAGTGGAGACGACGCTCGCCGCGATCGTCGCCCATCCGACCCGTGCACGGGCCTTCACGATCCTCAACGATCGGACGGCGAGCCCGGTCGAAATCGCCCAGGAGATCGGCAAAGACGTGGGGCACGTGGGCTACCACGTGCGCAAACTGCTGCAGCTGGGCCTGATCGAGCTGGTCGACGAGCGGCCGGTCCGCGGCGCGGTCGAGCACTTCTATCGCGCGGTTGAAAGGGCGGTGGTCAGCGAGGAGGAATTCGCCGCCCTGAGCATCCCCGAGCGCGAAAGCTTCACCCGCTACATCATGCAGCGGCTGGTCGCCGACGTCGCCCGCTCCATGGACCAGGAGATCTTCGCCGCGCGGCCGAACGCGATCATCGCGCGGACGCCGATGGTGGTCGACGAGGAGGGCTTCCAGGAAATGAGCGAGCTGCACACCGAGCTGTTCGATCGGACCCTGGAGATCCAGGCGCGCAGCGCCGAACGGATGACGCGTTCCCGCGAGGACGGCATCTCGACCATCTCCGCCTCCCTGTTCTTCGAGGTCCCCGAGCGCAAGCGCCCCGTCGAGTGATCCGGAGCGCTTGGCGGCGCCACGGGACATTCATCCGTCTATGAATCTCCCCGCCCACGGTAAGAGCCGCTTACCATTTGTCGTCGCATGTTGATCGAGGATCGTTCGACCGAGCAGGACCTCCCGCCGGACGCTCCGCGGCGCTGGCCGAAGCGGCTGCTCGTGGGCGGCGTCATGGTCGTGCTGGTGGGCGCGATCGCCGCCTTCGTCGCCGCCGCCTTCGCGCTCTCCGGGGCCAGCATCGAAGAAGACGGCTCCTCGCTCGGCAAGGTCAGCACCGACGCCTTCGGCGGCAGCGTCGAAAGCGTCAAGGCGACCGCGGTGAAGAGCGGCGCCGACGTCCCGGTGAAGATGGAGGGCGACCGCATCGTCCCGACCGCGAAGCTCCACCCGGGCGAGGAAGTGGCGGTCGAAGTGAAGGTGAAGCGGCCGAGCGTGATCGGCACGCTCGCCGGCGGCGAGAAGACCCTGAACGGCACCGTCACGGCGCCGGTGGCGAAGCTGGCGGCGCGCTGGCTGAGCGTCAAGGAAGGGAAGAACCCGCGCCTCCACTTCAACCGCCCGATCAGCGAGATCGTCTACGGCCAGGAAGGCGAGATGAAGCACCGCCGCTTCGACCGGCCGCGCAGCTCGGTCGCCCTCGGCAAGCAGCCGCCCGCCGGCCAGATGCGGGTCTCCTGGGCGGCGCTCTCCTGGGAGCACCCCGGCAAGGCCAAGACCGTCACCTGGTTCCCGGCGACGGGCACGCCCACCGTCGCCGCCACCCCGACCGCGGGGACGACGATCTCCGCCTCGACCCCGGTCGAAATCACCTTCTCGGAACCGGTGCGGAAGATCCTCGGCGCCGAAGAGCCGAAGCTCTCGCCGGAAGTCGAGGGCAAGTGGTCGCAGCCGAGCCCGCACACGCTGCGCTTCCAGCCCGCCGGCTTCGGCGCGCCCCTGGCCACCCACCTGAAGGTCGAGCTGCCCGAAGAAGTCGAAGTCGTCCAGGCCGACGGCACCACCAAGAACGCCTCCGAGATCTCCTGGGAAGTCCCGGCGGGGTCGGAACTGCGCCTGCAGCAGCTGCTCGCCGGCCTCGGCTACCTGCCCTACAAGTGGAACGGCGAAGAAGTCGCGAAGACGCCGGAAGCCCAGGTCGCCGCCGCCACCACCGAGACGCCGAAGGGCCACTTCTCGCCGCGCTGGCACCACACCCCGCAGGGCCTGAAGGAACTCTGGACCCCGGGTAAGGCCAACGTCCTGGTCGAAGGCGCGCTGATGTCCTTCGAGGAACGGAACGGCCTCGAAGTCGACGGCGTCGCCGGCCCGGTCGTCTGGGAAGCGCTGATGAAGGCGACCATCGCGGGCGAAAAGAAACCGACCAAGGGGGCGAGCAACGGCTTCACCTGGGTCTCCGTCAGCGAGGCGCTGCCGGAGACGGTGACCGTCTGGCACAACGGCAAGACCGTGCTCTCCGGGCTCTCGGCCAACACCGGCATCCCCGGCGCCGAAACCGAGCTCGGCACCCACAACGTCTACCTGCGCTTCGAAGAAACGACGATGAGCGGGGAAAACCCGGACGGCTCCCACTACGAAGACCCGGGGATCAAATGGGTCTCCTACTTCTACGGCGGCGACGCCCTCCACGCCTTCGACCGCGCCTCCTACGGCAGCCCGCAGAGCCTCGGCTGCGTCGAGATGCCGCTCGAAGATGCCGAATCGGTCTATCCCTACACGCCGATCGGCACCCCGGTGACCGTCAACCCGGCCTGATCGGGGGGTCGATCCGTCACATTGCGGGTTCGCCCGTGGCCCTTCGCGGTACTGGAGGGACGATGCCGCGAACCACGAGAAAGGATCGATTTCCATGACCACTTCGATCGCGGCCGCCGCCGGCACCTTCAAGCTCGGCGGCGACCTCGAGGTCAACCGACTGGGCTACGGCACGATGCAGCTGACCGGCGAGGGCGTCTGGGGGGAGCCCGAGGATCGCGACGAAGCCGTCGCCGTCCTGCGCCGCGCGGTCGAGGCCGGCGTCAACTTCATCGATACCGCCGACTCCTACGGCCCCGAGGTCGCCGAGGACCTGATCCACGAGGCCCTCCACCCCTACGGCGAGGACCTGGTGATCGCGACCAAGGCGGGGCTCACCCGGGCCGGGCCGGGGGACTGGCGGCCGGTCGGCCGACCCGAGTACCTGCGCCAGCAGTGCGAGATGAGCCTGCGCCGGCTGGGGCTGGAGACGATCGACCTCTTCCAGCTCCACCGGATCGACGCGAAGGTGCCGCCGGCCGAGCAGGTGGGGGAGCTCGCCCAGCTGCGGGAGGAGGGGAAGGTCCGCCACATCGGCCTCTCCGAGGTCGACGTGGCGCAGCTGGAAGAGGCCCGGCAGCACGCCCCGATCGTCAGCGTCCAGAACCTCTTCAACCTGACCGCGCGCGATGCCGAGCCGCTGCTCGACCACTGCGAGGAGCAGGGGATCGGCTTCATCCCCTGGTTCCCGCTGGCGACCGGCAAACTGGTCGAGAAGGGCGGGCCGCTCGCCGAGATCGCTGCCGACACCGGCGCCGAGCCCTCGCAGCTGGCGCTCGCCTGGCTCCTGCGGCGCTCGCCGGTGATGCTGCCGATCCCCGGCACCTCCTCGGTGGCCCACCTGGAGCAGAACCTCGGCGCGGCCGACCTGGAGCTGACCGACGAGCAGTTCGAGGCGCTGGAGGGACTCGCCTGACGGCGGCGATCAGGGCAGGGTGGCCTTGAAGCAGTAGGTCCGGTAGGGGAAGTCGAACTCGGTCCCCAGGTGGGGGTCCGATTCGACCAGCCCGCGGATGCCGTCGAGGATCTGCTTGCGCCGCCGCGGCGTCGCGGTGATGACGTAGCTGCGCGAGGCCGCCATCTCGACCAGCAGCTCGACGTCCATCGGCCGTTCCCAGTCGGTGACGAAGGCCTCGGTCGGCCCGAACGGCGGCCCGATCTCGATCCCCTCCATCTCGATCAGCTCGGCGTCGCCGGCGCCCATCACCTTGCCCAGGCGCGCCACCCAGTCGACCCGTTCGTCGCGCCGGTTCCAGATCAGCGCCAGCGTGCCGCCGGGCCGCAGCACCCGCGCCGCCTCGGCGGTGGCCCGCTCGGGGTCGACCCAGTGCCACGCCTGGGCGACCGTGATCGCGTCGACGCTGTCGTCGTCCAGCGGGATCGTCTCGGCGGTGCCGTCGAGGACCCGCGCCTCGGGCGCCGTCCAGGCGAGGGTGGTGCGCATCTCGGCCAGCGGCTCGACCGCGATCGCCTCCAGGCCCCGCGCGACCAGCGCGCGGGTCAGCTTGCCGGTCCCGGCGCCGAGGTCGAGCACCGTCCGCGCCCCCTCCGGCAGCAGCCAGTCGATCGCCGCCTCGGGGTAGAGCGGCCGCGCCCGCTCGTAGACGTCGGCCGCCACCCCGAACGACCGCGCCCGCCGGGCCTTGTCCGCGTGCTCTCCCGAAGGCACGTCCCGATCCTATGCCCGCGCCGCGGCGGCGGCGTCGGCGATCGCCGCGACCGCCTGGCGCAGCTCGCGGATCGAGGGGAGGCCGTAGCCGAGGACGAGGGCGGGCGGGCCGGGGTGGGAGCGGGTGAAGTCGGCGAGGCCCTGGACGCGGACGCCGGCCGCCGCGGCGCCCTCTACCACCGCCCGCTCCGCCACCCCCGGCGGCAGCTCGAGCAGCAGGTGGAGCCCGGCCTCGATGCCGCGCACGCGGGCGTCGGGCAGCTGCGCCGCCAGCGCCGCCAGCAGGGCGGCGCGCTTCTCGCGGTTGTGGGCGCGGGCGGCGCGGACGTGGCGGTCGAAGGCCCCGCTCGCGATCAGGTCGGCGAGGGCCAGCTCGTCGAGGCGGGGCCCGCCGCCGTCGAAGGCGGCGCGGGCGAGCGTCGCCGCGGCCACCGCGTCGGCGGGGAGGCAGAGCCAGGCGAGGCGCAGCGCCGGGGCCAGCGTCTTGGAGACCGATCCGGCGAGCACCACCACGTCGGGGGCGAGGCCCTGCAGGGTCCCGGCCGGGCCGCGGCGGTCGTAGCGCAGCTCGGCGTCGTAGTCGTCCTCGAGCACCAGGGCGCCGCGCCGGCGCGCCCACTCGACCAGCGCCAGCCGCCGCTCCGCCGCCAGCACCGCGCCGACCGGCAGCGAGTGGGCCGGGGTGACGACCACGGCGTCGGGATCGGCGGCGGCGAGCGCCTCGACGTCGATGCCGTCGTCGTCGACCGGGACCGGCACCAGCTCGAGCCCTTCGGCCTCGATCGTCCAGGCCGCCACCGGGTAGCCGGGGTCCTCGATCGCCACCCGCCGCGCCCCGCGCCCGCGGACCAGCCGGCAGAACACGCGGAGCCCCTGCTGGTAGCCGGCGGTGACCAGGATCGAGTCCGGCTCGGCGGCCGCCGCCCGCACCCGCCCGAGGTGCTCGGCGAGCGCGTCGCGCAGCTCCGCCGCGCCGCCGAACTCGCCGTAGCCGAGCCGCGCGTCGGGCAGCTCGGCCAGCGCCCGGCGCAGCGCCCGGCCCCAGGCGCGGCGGGGGAAGAGCGAGAGGTCGGGGGCGCCGGGGAAGAGGTCGATCGCGCCGTCCGGCGCAGGGGCCGGGGCGGCGGGCTCCGCCTCCCGCGCCGCCGCGGTCGCCGGCGCCACCCGGGTCCCCGAGCCGCGCACCGCGACCAGGTAGCCCTCGGCGGTCAGCTGTTCGTAGGCCTCGACCACGAGCCGGCGGGAGACGCCCAGCTCGATCGCCAGCGCCCGCGAGGACGGCAGCCGCACGCCGGGGCGCAGTCGGCCGGAGCGGACCGAGCCGCGCAGCCCCGCCTCGAGCTGGGCCCGCCGCGGCGCCGTCGGGTCCCAGCCCGGCAGCAGCAGCTCCGGCGAGGCGGGCAAAGTGGTACCCGGTACGGCCATCTGATTGGACCTTATCGCCACACCACATTCGCGTTAGCCTGGCCGCGCAAACGCCAGAGCTATGAGCCGGGAGGGCGCATGGAACCGAGAATCGAGCCACGCAGAGGACCGTTCGCCGACGTCGTCGCCTTCGGCGCCCGCAAGACCTATGGCCGCGACCTCGTCTCGGCGCGCGTCCTCGCCCGCCATCCGCGCCTGATGTTCGGCTGGATGCGCTCCAACCGCATCGCCGAACGCACCCCGCACGTCCCCAAGCAGCTCGCCGAGCTGGCCGTGCTGCGGGCGGCGACGCTGGTCGGCTGCGAGTTCTGCATCGACATCGGCTCCGAGTTCGCCCGCCGCACCGGCCTCGCCGACGAGCAGCTGCTCGCCCTCCACGACGCCCACTCCGCCGGGCTCTTCGACGACGACCAGCTGCTGGTCATCGACCTCGCGGGCGCGATGACCGCCACCCCCGGGGCGGTCGAGGACGAGCTGATGGATCGCGTCCAGGCCCGCCTCGGCGCCAAGGGCACGATGGAGCTGGTCCAGCTGATCGCCTGGGAGAACGCCCGCGCCCGCATGAACATCGCCCTCGGCCTCGGCGCCGAGGGATTCTCCGAGGGGAAGGCCTGCGCCCGTCCCTACGCGCCGGCCGAGGTCGGTTCGGCGCCGGTCCCGGCGGCGTAGGGCGACGGCTACCGGCGGCGCAGGAAGGCGGTGATCGCCGCCGCCATCGACTTCGCCGCCAGCCGTTGGAAGGAGGGCTTGACCAGGCGGGCGGCGTCGGTCGCGTTGCGCATGTTCACGCACTCGATCAGGACCTTGGGGACCGTGGTCAGGTTGAGGCCGGCGAGGTTGTCGCGGGGGGCGAAGCCGGCGGTGCCGTCGTAGTCGGAGACCGGGATGCCGGTCAGCTTCGTGTAGCGCTTCAGCAGGATCCGGCCGAAGCGCTTCGAGGCGGCGATCACGTGGTCGTTGGGACCGTCGGGGACCGGGGTGAGGATGGCGACGCCGCGGCCGCCGGGCGGGCCGCCGTCGGCGTGGATGTCGATCGCGACGTCGGCGCCGGCCTTGTCGAGGATGCGGGCGCGGCGGTCGATGCAGGGGCCGACGCCGTGGTTGGTGCGCCGGGTCATCACCACCTTCGCGCCCTCCGCGATCAGGTCCGCGCGCAGGTAGCTCGCCACCTCGAAGTTGAAGCGGGCCTCGGTGTAGCCGCCGTCGGTCTCCGTCCCGGTGGTGTCGCAGGCCTCCATCTCGCGCCCGTTCCAGACCGGCCGGTCGATGAAGCCCGGGTCGCCGAAGTTGCCGCCGTTGTGGCCCGGGTCGATCCCCACCACCTTGCCCGCCAGCGGCCGCGCGCCGGCCGCGGCGGCGGTCGCCTGCGCCCGCCCGGCGGGCGGGTGGGGCGCCGCGAGGCTGAGCGCGGCGAGCAGCGCGGCGAGGGCGTGGGTGCCGATCACGGCGGTCAATCTAGCCGTGTGCAAGGCTCGGGGTGTGCAGCGGATCGTCCTGCTCGACGACTACCAAGGCATCGCCCTCGACTACGGCGGCTGGGATCGGGTCCCGGAGGAGTGGCAGATAGTCGCGCTCGAGCGGCACATCGACGATCCCGAGGAGTTGGTCCAGGCGCTCGCGGAGGCCGAGATCGTGGTCGCGATGCGCGAGCGCACCGCCTTCCCGGCGGCGATCCTCGACCGCCTGCCGGAGCTGCGGCTGCTGGTCACCACCGGGGCCGCCAACGTCGCCATCGACGTCGCCGCCGCGCGCCGCAACGGGGTGGTCGTCTGCGGCACCGGGATCAAGGCCGCGCCGACGGCGGAGCTGACCTGGGGCCTGATCCTCGCGCTGCTGCGGCAGATCCCCGCCGAGGACGCGGCGATGCGGCAGGGCGGCTGGCAGAACACGATCGGCGGGGACCTCGAGGGATCGACCCTCGGCCTGCTCGGCTTCGGCCGGCTCGGCAGGCGGGTGGCCGGGATCGGCCAGGCCTTCGGCATGGAGGTGCTGGCCTGGAGCCAGAACCTCGACCCCGAGGAGGCGCGCGCCGCCGGGGTCGAACCGCTGGAGAAGTCGGCGCTCCTGCGGCGCGCCGACGTGGTCTCGGTCCACTACAAGCTGAGCGAGCGCAGCCGCGGCCTGGTCGGCGCCGCCGAGCTGGCGGCGATGAAGCCGAGTGCCTACCTGGTCAACACCTCGCGCGGCCCGCTGGTCGACACCGACGCGCTGGTCGCGGCCCTCCACGCGGGCGAGATCGCCGGGGCCGGCATCGACGTCTACGACTCCGAGCCGCCGGCCGCCGACCACCCGCTGCGCGGCGCCCCGCGCACCGTCCTCACCCCGCACCTCGGCTACGTCACCGAGGACACCTACGAGGTGTTCTTCGGCGACGCGGTCGAGGACGTGCTCGCCTACCTCGACGGCGCGCCGGTCCGGGTCGTCGAACCCTGACGCGCCGCCGGGCGGCCGCCGCTAGCCCTGGCCGGCGACCGAGCTGACGTAGGTGGCGACGGCTTTGATTTCTTTGGCGTCGAGGACGCCTTCGTTGCCGAAGGCGGGCATCCCGCCGCCGCCGTTGACCACCTGGTGTTCGACCGTCGCCAGGTCCGGTTCGAGCTGGTCCAGGTCGGGGCCGACTTCGCCGCTGGTCCCGGCGGCCTGGAGCGTGTGACAGGACCCGCAGGTGGAGGTGAAGACTTCCTTGCCTTCGGCGGCCAGCGACCCGGCGCCGCTGCGCGCTTCCCTTTCGCTCATGCCTTCTTCTTCGGCTTCGGCGCCGCCGGATTCTTCTTCGCCGCTCATGCCTTCTTCTTTTTCTTCTTCCCCGGCTTCTTCGTTCTTTTCGGTAGGCGGAGCGCCTTCGCCGCCGCTGGTCACTTCCACCGAGCCGGTCGAACCGCCGCTGCCCCCGCATCCGGCCACCATCAAGGCGGCGGCGAGGGCGAGGATCGACAGCAGGATCAGGACTTTCGGGGTCTTCGCGTCAGGCATTGGGCTCCTCCCAGGGCAGCGTTTGTCCCAATCTATTCTCCCTCGGGCCTTGCGTACCCTTTTTGCCCTCGCCATCACCGTGTTCCTGCTCGCGGGCTGCGGGGGCGGGGGAGCTACCGAAGGCGGTTCGGGCGGCGACGTCGACTGGCCGCGCTGGGGCAACGACGCCGAGAACACCCACTACGCCGACCTCGACCAGGTCGACCGCGGCAACGTCTCGCGGCTGGAGGTCGCCTGGACGCGCGCGGAGGGGCAGGGGCAGGTCGCCTGGGAGACCTTCCCGATCGTGGTCGGGCGGACGATGTACTACGACACCGGCACCGATCGGGTCTACGCCGTCGACGCCGCCACCGGCAAGGTCCGCTGGACCTACTCGCCGCCGGTCGACTTCATCGCCGGGCCGGGCCTGACGCTGAACGAGCCGATCAGCCGCGGGGTCACCTACGGCGACGGACGGATCTACCTGACCACCGCCGACGACCGGCTGATCGCGCTCGACGCGAGGACCGGCAGGCCGCGCTGGCAGACCCGGGTGGCCGATCCGGCGAAGGGCAACACGATGAACTCGCCGGGGACGTTCTTCGACGGCGAGCTGATCGTCGGCGGCCCGGCCGGGGACGCCGGCCTGCGCGGCTTCGTCGCCGCCTACGACGCGGCGACCGGCCGCCGGCTCTGGCGCACGTTCATGGTGCCGCCGCCGGGCAAGGGGTGGAATCGCGCCCGCGGCTCCCACGGCGGCGGCGACGTCTGGATGCCGCCGGTCGTCGATCCGCGGACCGGCACCGCCTACGTCTCGACCGGCAACCCGACCCCCGGCTACGCCGCCGCCCGGCGCCCCGGCTGCGACCCGCTCGCCGACGCCACCGTCGCGCTCGACGCGAGGACCGGCAGGATCGAGTGGGCCCACACCGAGGTCTGCGAAGACTCCTGGGACTACGACACCGTGCAGGCTCCCACCCTGCTCGACCTGGAGCGGGGCGGCAAGGCGATCCGGGCGGTCGGCGCGGGCAGCAAGTCGGGCTTCTGGACCACCCTCGACGCGCGCACCGGCAGGCTGATCGCCCGCTCGCCCTACCTCGCCAGGTACACGAGGCCGCACCGGCGCCCGACCCGGCGCGGCACCGTCGTCTGCCCGGGGATCTTCGGCGGGATCGAGTACGGGCCGCCCTCCTGGAGCGCCCCCGCCCGGTCGCTCTTCGTCGCCGCCAACGACTTCTGCATGCGCTACAAGGTCGACTCCGGCGCCGAGCTCGAAGCCCACTCCCGCGGCGAGGATGACCTCGGCGGCACGGTCGAACAGGTGGGCGCGGCGACCGGGGTCGCCGCCGCCCTGGACCCGGCGACCGGCAGGATCCGCTGGCGCGCGCGGCTGCCCCGCCCGGCCGACGGCGGCACCCTCGCCACCGCCGGCGGGCTGGTCCTGCTCGGCGACGACGACGGCTTCCTCTACGCGCTCGACGATCGCAGCGGCAGGCGGCTCTGGCGCTACGACCTGAGGCGCCGCGTCGGCTCGGCCCCGATCGCCTACGAAGTCGGCGGGGTCGAGTACATCGCGATCGCCGCGGGCGGCTCGCTGGTCGAAGCGGCGGGGACCGCGCCCGACCGCCCCGGCCGGCTCTTCGTCTTCCGCCTCGGCGGCTGAGGCGCGCGGCGCTCGACCGCCGGGACGCTGCCGCTCGGGATCCGCCAGCCCATCGCTACTTGCTCGCCGTCGCGGTGGCGCTGGTGTAGGCGGTGCCGGAGGCCTTCGCCGCCGTGATCGTGTTCGAGAAGCTGCCGCTGGTCGGCGATTTGTAGGTGACCGCGGTGGTCGATTCGGCGAGCCCGGTGGTGGCGATCGTCAGCGAGCCGCCGGTGATCGAGCCGCCGGTGGCGGTGACGGTCACCGCGTTCGCCGTGCCCAGGTTGGAGACGACGTTGCCGAGGCTGTCGGTCACCGCGACCTTGGCGACGAAGGTGCCGCCGTTGCCGAGCGTGGTGATCGCGCAGGTGAAGAGGCAGGGCGAGCCGAGCGTGCCGGCGCTGATCGTCGGCGCGACCCAGGCGTACTTGGCGGCGGCGCCGGCGGAGACGGTGAGGGCGAGGGCGGCGGCGGTCGAGATCGAGCCGTCGGTGGCGGTCAGCGAGGCGGCCCCGGACCGCGCCGCCTTGAAGACCCCGTTCTTGGTCGAGCTGACCGTGGCGACGCCGGCGGTGAAGCTGAGCGAGGTAGCGGTGCCGACGTTGACCGCGGTGCCGGAGCTGTTGGAGACCGTGGCGGCGGTCCCGCTCGGGCCGGCTTCGGGCCCCGCGAAGGTGATGCTGTGGGAGCCGGTGTAGCCGGTCGCGGTGTTGCCGTAGGCGTCGTAGGCGGTGGTGGTGAGGTTGTCGGCGGTCGCGACCACGGGGGTGGCGGTGGCGGCCGTCAGCTTCAGCGAGGCGGCGGTCGCGGCCGCCGCGGTGACGTTGACCGCGGCGCTCGACATCGAGCCTTCGGTCACCTTGATCGCCGCCGCTTCGCCGGCCTTGTAGAGGACCATCGCCCCGTTGGCGGTGCCCGAGACCGCGGCGACGCCGGCGGTGAAGGCGGTAGCGGTGGCGGCGCCGAACGCGGTGGCCGTCCCGGCTTCGTCGCTGACCGTCGGCGCGTCGCCCGCGGGGCCCGCCGCGGCGCCCGAGTAGACGAGGCTGTGGGAGCCGGTGTAGCCGGTCGCGGTGTTGCCGTAGGCGTCGAGGGCGGTGACGGTGAGGGCGTCGGCGGCGCCCGCGGTCGGCGTCGCGGTGGCCGCCGCCAGCTTCAGCGCGGTGGCGCCCGCCGGGCTTGCGGTGATCGAGACGGTGGCGCTCGAGATCGAGCCTTCGGTCACCTTGATGTTCGCCGCCGCGGCCTTGTAGAGGACCATCTGCCCGTTGGCTTCGCCGCTCACGCCGGCGACCCCGGCGGTGAAGCTGGTCGGCGTCGCGGTGCCGAAGGCGACGTCGTTGCCGGACTTGTCGCTGACCGTCGGCTTGTTGTTGTTGGCGCTCGCCGAGGCGCCCGAGTAGACGAGGCTGTGGGAGCCGGTGTAGCCGGTCGCCGTGTTGCCGTAGGTGTCGGTGGCGGTGACCGTGAGCGCGTCTTCGGCGCCCGCCGTCGGCGTCGCGGTCGCCGCGCTCAGGACCAGCTTCGACATCGCCAGCGGCGCCACCGTGACCACCGGGTCGACTTCGCTTTCGATCGCGCCGTCGGTGACCGAGATCGTCGTCGGCCCCGCCTTGTAGAGCTTCATCACCCCGTTCTTGGAGGAGCTGACGGTGGCCACGCCGGAGCTGAAGGTGAGCGCCGTCGCGGTGCCGAAGGCGACCGCGGTGCCCGCCGAGTTGCTCACCGTCGGCGCGGTGCCGCCGGGGCTCGGCGCCGCCCCTTCGAAGGTCAGCGAGTGCGAGCCGGTGTAGGAGGTGACGGTGGTGCCCGCGCGGTCCTTGGCGGTGATCGTGAGGTTGTCGGCGGCCGCCGCGTTCGGGGTGGTGGAGGCGACCGCGAGGACGAAGTGGTCGGGGGCGCCGATCGTGATCTTCGCTTCGACCGCGGCGCTGGTCGCCGTCCACGACCGGTACTTGGCCACCACCCTGTAGGCGTAGGTGCCCGGTTCGAGGCCGCTGTCGGTGCAGCCGAAGTCTTCGTTTTCGGGTTCGGCGATGGTCGGGCAGTCGCCGCCGGCCGCGCCGCCGTTGCGGGTCACGTAGTAGGCGACCGCTCCCGGCGCCGTGGCTTTCGACCAGGCGAGCGTCACCGTGCCGCCGGTCGCCGCTTTCGCCGAGGAGATCGTCGGCGCGCCGAGCGAGGCGACGCCGGCGGTCAGGGTGCCGGATCCGGTGGTCGAGAAGTAGCCGAGCGCCGGGGCCGCCGCCAGCGCCATCACGGCCAGGCAGAGGCCGAGCGCCGCCGGCCCGAGCCAGTTCTTGCGCCCGCGGGCGTTCATCCGCCGGCGCTCCCGGAGAAGGCGAGGTCGAAGGCGGCGTTCTTGCAGGCGTCCTGGTCGACCGGCAGTTCGCGCAGGGCGATCGTCGGCGCCGCGACCGCGGCGCTCGGCAGGGAGACCGAGGCGTGCGCGGCGATCCGCAGCTTGCCGCCCGCCAGGGCGGGCGCGGTGAGGGCCACGTTGTCGGCCGGCGAGCAGCCCGGGGCGCCGCCGCCGGCGGTCACCTGCAGGGAGGTGACCGTGATCGGCACCGGGTTCGGGTTGGAGATCGTGACCGGGATCGAGCTCGGCGCCGCGCCCGGGTAGAGCGGCCCGACCGCGGTCGGTCGCGGCGACACGGTGAACGGCTTCGGTTCGAGCACCAGCCAGTCGTAGCTCGCCCGGGCGAGCGTCCGGCCGCGCCGCACCGCCGCGACGGAGAAGGTGTGTGGGCCCACCCCGACACCGCGGTACAGCACCGCGGTCTCCTCACAGGCCTGTGCCGGGCGCCGGTCGAGCCGGCAGCGCAGCGTCGGGTTGCCGGCCGCCGTGACCCGGAAGCGGGCGGTCGAGCGGGTCGTGACCGCCGCCGGGTGGCCGACGATGCGCAGGACCCCTGACCCGTCGGTGGTGACCGGTTCGCCCGGCGTGGTCGCCGGCGCCGTCGGATCGTGCCGCTCCTTGCCGCGCCCGCCGTGACCCGCCGCCGCGTAGGACGCGGCGGCGGCCAGCATCAGCGCCAGCACCGTCCCGATGGCGATCCTCGCCATCGGGACCTTCGTGTCGAGCAGTCGACGCACCGCTTGCCGGGGTTGCTGGTCGGCCCTGGCCCGGGGCTAGTTGTCGGTCAGGTGCAGCGTCAGGGTCGCGCCCTGGCATTTGTCCTGGCTGACCCCGGTTTCGTTCATCGTCAGCGTCCCGGTCGGGGTCACCGCCTGGCCGTTGCCGTTGCCGAACGTCGCGTTGACGGCCACCGCGGGCATCGTGAAGTCCGGGTTGCCGCCGGTGATCACGGTGCTGCATTCGCTGTGGGACGAGTCGACGGTGATGCTCGACAGCGAGATCGTGCCGACCCGCTGTTTGCCCGCCGAGGGGTTGTCGACGGTGAACGTGACCGGCGAGGAGGTGCCCGGGTAGAGGTTGCCGGTGACCGTCGCGTGCAGGGTCACGGCGGAGCTCGAGCCGACCGACGCCGTGCCGGTGCCGGTGCCGCTGGTGGTGAAGTACGCGTAGGCGCCGCCGGCGACGGCCACCACGAGGGCGGCGGTCAGGACGAAGACGGCCCGACGCTTGGTGATCAGTCTCATCTCTCTCTCACTTTTCGGGTGGGCCCCGGGGGATTCCGAGGTGACCGCCCATCGGCGACCGGGAGGCATCCCTTAAGCAAAAAGTTGAACAGCGGGGTACTACATACGTCCAGATTCGGCCGCTCAGGCACAAGTTTCCGCCGGCGAGGCCCGCGTGCGAATCCGTTCGAGCGCCGGCCGGGGCCGCCGAATCCGCTTCACTAAAGTCAACGCCTGATGACCGCAGACACCGCCACGATTCCGGTTACCGAGGAGCTCGAGCCGCTGGAGCCGGAGGAGTTCCGCCGCCTCGCCGCCGCGATCGAGGCCGCCGTCGGCCGCACCGTGGTCGGCCAGCGCGAGGCCGTGCGCGGCGCCCTGATCTGCCTGATCGCGGGCGGCCACGCGCTGCTCGAGGGCGTCCCCGGGCTGGGCAAGACGACGCTCGCCCGGGCGCTCGCCGCCGCCCTCGACCTGGAGCCGAAACGAATCCAGTTCACCCCCGACCTGATGCCCGCCGACATCACCGGGACCACCGTCCTGATCCAGGGCGCGGAGACCGAAGAGACCCGGCTGCGCTTCGAACCGGGGCCGATCTTCGCCAACGTGGTGATCGCCGACGAGATCAACCGGGCGGCGCCGCGCACCCAGAGCGCCCTGCTGGAGGCGATGCAGGAGCACACCGTCACCACCGCCAACACGACGCGTGAGCTGCCGCGCCCGTTCTTCGTCCTCGCCACCCAGAACCCGGTCGAGATGTACGGCACCTACCCGTTGCCGGAGGCCGAGCTCGACCGCTTCTTCCTCAAGCTGCGCTTCGAGTTCCCGCCGGTCGCCGAGCTGAACGAGATGGTCGCCCAGACCACCACCACCGAGCATGAGGCCGCCGCCGCCGCGGCCGGGCCGGTGGCGGGCGCCGAGACGGTGCTGCGGATGGGCGCGCTGGTGCGCTCGGTCCCCGCCGCCGACCACGTGATCGACTACGCCAGCCGGCTGGTCGTCTCGCTCCACCCCGAGGGCGAGGGCGCCACCGACCGGGTGAAGCGCTTCGTCCGCCTCGGGCCGAGCCCGCGCGGCGTCCAGGCGCTGGCCCTCGCGGGCCGCGTCGCGGCGCTGATCGAGGGCCGCCACAACCTCTCGATCGACGACGTCGGGGCGATCGCCCTGCCCGCCCTGCGCCACCGCCTGGTGCTGACGATCGACGCCGAGCGCCAGTCGGTCTCCCCCGACGAGATCGTCGCCGAGGCGATCGCGGCGCTGCCCCGTGGCTGAGCTGGTCGACGCCGCCGACCTGCGCCAGCTCGAAACGCTGAGCCTCGCCGGGGTCGAGGCGATCGTCGCCGGTTTCGGCGGCCAACGCTCCGGCGCCCAGCGCACCCGCGGGCTCGAATTCGTCGACTACCGCCGCTACACCCCGGGCGACGACCTGCGCAGCATCGACTGGAACGTCTACGCGCGGCTGCGCGAGGTGGTGGTCAAAGCGGCCCCGGCCGAGGGCCACGTCGACCTGGCGCTGCTGCTCGACGGCAGCCGCTCGATGGACGACGGCGCGCCCTCGAGGTTCCGCTACGCGCAGGAGCTCGGGGCGATGCTGGGCACCGTGGCCCTGCTCGGCTCCGACGTGGTCGCCGTCCACATGCTCGCCGACGGGGCCTCCTGGACCGGCGCCCGACTGGCCGCCCCGCACCTGGTCACCGAGCTGATCGAGGAGGTGGCCGGGCTGCCGCGCGGGACCAGGACGGACCTCGCCGCCGGCATCCGCGACTACCGCCGCGGCGCCGAGCCCGCCGACCTCGCCGTCCTCCTCTCCGACGGGCTGGCCGAGCCGGCGGCGCTGACCGAGGCCGTCGACGAGCTCGCCGCCTCGGCCCGCGGCGCCGCCTTCGTCCACCTGGTCGAGGGCGCCGGGGCGGCGGCCGCGCTCGAAGGGGCCTTCGAGCTGGAGGACCGCGAGACCGGCGAGCGCCTCGTGGTCGAGGTGACCCCGCGCGTCCGCGCCACCTACGAAGAGCGCCTGCGCGACGCGGGCGAGCGACTGCGGGAGCGGTGCGCCGATCGCGGCGTCACCTACGTCCGCGCGCCCACCGGCGTCGCTCCGCTCGACCTCCTCTTCGGCACCGCCCGCGACGCCGGCCTCGTCACCCTCTGACCCCCCCCGGGGGGGGGGGGGGGGGGGGGGGGGGGGGTGGGGGGGTGGTGGGTGGGGTGGGGGTGGGGGGGGGGGGGGGGGGGGGGGGGGGGGGGGGGGGGGGGGGGGGGGGGGGGGGGGCGGG
>Ga0335075_10001969_pt1 | contig 33330 bp, 22 predicted proteins | sample Lox_Sample_24_FD_206723 | JGI IMG/M metagenome (GOLD analysis project Ga0335075, IMG submission 206723) | Soil microbial communities from Loxahatchee National Wildlife Refuge, Florida, United States - Lox_Sample_2.4 | ecosystem: Environmental > Terrestrial > Soil > Wetlands | place: USA...
CCCGTCGAAGTCGAACGGCGGCCGCGGGCCCGTGCGCAGGCCGAGCACGTCGCAATAGAAGTGGCGCGTCTTCTCGAGATCTTTCGACAGCACCATGTAGTGCTGCATCTGGGTGATGGGCATGGAAGGTCGGTGCCGGGTGGGGGATATGGGGAGTTATTGCGCCATGCGCGCGCCAACTTGGCAACAACTCCCCATATCCCCCACCCGGCACCAACCTATCCCCACACCTCGCGCGCGATATCCACGACCAGCCGCAGCTTCGCCGTCTGCTGGCTCATCTGGATGTCGTTGCCGTGGTAGCTGCTCGAGAAGCCGCACTGCGGCGACAGCGCCAGCTGCTCAAGCGGCACGTACTTCGCCGCCTCGTCGATGCGCCGCTTGATCGCATCCTTCGCTTCCAGCGCGCCGAGCTTGGTCGTGATCAACCCCAGCACGACCACCTTGCCCTTCGGCAGGAAGCGCAACGGACGGAAGTCGCCGCTGCGCTCGTCGTCGTACTCGAGGAAATAGGCGTCGACTTTCATCTCCGACAGCAATGCCTCGGCCACGGGTTCGTACCCGCCCTCCGCCGCATGCGCGCTCTTGAAGTTGCCGCGGCACAGGTGCACCGCCAGCGTCATGCCCTCCGGCTTCTGCGCCACCACGCGGTTGATGAAGTTCGCGTAGCGATGCGGCAGCTCGTTCGGATCGTCGCCGCGCGCGCGCGCCGCCTCGCGCATCTTCATGTCGCAGAGATAGGCGAGGTTCGTGTCGTCCATCTGCACGTAGCGGCAACCGGCCGCGGCCAGCGAGCGCAGCTCGTCGCCGTACGCCCGGGCGACGTCGTCGTAGAACGCTTCGAGATCCGGGTAGTCCTTCTGGCTGATGCCGGCACGGCCGCCGCGGAAATGCAGCATCGTCGGCGACGGGATCGTCACCTTCGGCGTGCGCCCCGTCTTCGACTTGAGGAACTCGAAGTCCGCGCGCTGGATGTCGCGCGAATGGCGCACCTTGCCCGTCACGCGCATCACCGGCGGCGCGAGCTCCTCGCTGCCGTCGGCCTTCACCACGATCTTCGGATCGTCCGACTGCACGCCGTCGAGCTGCTTGAGGAAATCGATGTGGAAGTACGTGCGGCGGAATTCGCCGTCGGTGATCGCCTGCAGGCCCACCTCTTCCTGCATGCGGATGACTTCCTCGATCGCCTTGTCCTCCACGGCGCGCAGCTGGGCCGCGTCTATCTGCTTGCGGGCGAACTGCTCACGGGCATCGAGCAGGTACTTGGGACGGAGGAAACTGCCGACATGATCTCCACGGGCGGGGATGACCGGATTCATCGAGACTCCTGTAATCAATGGCTTGTGTGTCCCCGCACGAATCATCAGACATTTTTGAAAGGGCCACGACGCAATCTGCGGACATGCGCGCACAGCGACTCGACTTCCCGCGCAGTTCGATGCGCGCGGCAGCGAAATCGCTCGCGCCACGTTCGCGGCCGGACACGATGCTATTCTCGCGACGCGTCGAAGGGGGACGTCACGACCATGTCGAATCAAGATCCGCGCAGCCTGCTCGCCACGGCGCCGATGAGCGGCCTGCAGATTTCCGTCTGCCTCATCACCGCCATCCTCAACGCACTCGACGGCTTCGACCTGCTCGCGATCAGCTTTGCGACGCCGGGCATCATGAAGGAGTTCCACATCGACCCGTCCGTCGGGCTCGGCGTGGTGCTGTCGATGGACCTGTGGGGCATGGCCGTCGGCTCGTTCCTGCTGGGCGGCGTCGCGGATTACATCGGGCGGCGGCGCGCGATCCTCGCGTTCCTGGTGGTGATGGCGGTCGGCATGTACTTCTGCTCGCACGCGCGCGACCTCGACGACCTGCGGCTGTGGCGCTTCCTGACGGGACTCGGCATCGGCGGCATGCTCGCCGCGATCAACGCGACGGCGGCGGAATTCTCCAACGACGGCACGCGCAAGTTCTGGGTGGGGCTTATGACGATCGGGTATCCGCTCGGCAACATCCTCGCGGCACTGATCATCGCGCCGCTGCTCAAGACGCACGACTGGCGCATCGTGTTCGAGCTCGGCGCGGCGGCGACGGCGGCGATGTTCCCGGTGGTGTGGTTCTGCGTGCCGGAGTCGGTGTCGTGGCTTTGCCGGCGTCAGCCGGCGAATGCGCTGGCGCGCATCAACGCGACGTTGCAGCGCATGGGGCACGCTGCGATCCAATCGCTGCCGACGGTCGGGGTCGGCGCGGGCAAGGCGCCGCTGGCGGACGTGTTCCGCGGCCGGTTCCTCGCACTCACGCTGCTGCTCGTGCTGGCGTACTTCGCGCACATCACGTCGTTCTATTACATCCTGAAGTGGGTGGCGCCGATCGTGTTCAAGATGGGCCACGCGCCGCCGGTGGTCGCGGACGTGTTGTTCTGGGCGAGCGTCGGCGGCGCCGTGGGTGGCGGTGTCCTCGGATTGCTGTCGCTGCGCCTGAACCTCATCCGGCTGACGGTGACGGTGCTGCTGCTCGGGATGGTGTCGATCAGCATCTTCGGCATGGGCCAGGACAGCCTCGTCGGGCTGAAGTCGATCGTCGCGATCTGCGGGTTCTTCACGAACGCGGGCATCGTGGGGTTGTACACGCTGCTGGCGCTGGCGTATCCGACGCATCTGCGCGCGACGGGGACCGGCGTCGTGATCGGTGCGGGACGCGGCGGCGCGGCGCTGGCGCCGATATTGGCGGGCTATCTATTCCAGCAGGGGTTCACGTTGCAGAGCGTGTCGGTGCTGATGGGATGCGGATCGCTGCTGGGAGCGGTGGCGCTGTTGTTCGTGAAGATCCAGAACACGTCGGAAGCGGCGGCGCCGGCCGCTATCCCAGCTTCAAAGCCTTGATGGCGTTTTCCTTGAGGATGAGAGGCTGAACCTCGGGCTTGAACCCCGCCTCCGCGAAATCCTTCATCCAGCGATCCGGCGTGATCAGCGGGAAATCGGACCCGAACAGCATCTTGTGCTTCAGCTGCGAGTTCGCGTAGCGCACGAGCTCCGGCGAAAAATACTTCGGCGACCACCCGGACAGGTCGATGTACACGTTCGGCTTGTGCAGGCACACCGACAGCGCCTCGTCCTGCCACGGCCACGACGGGTGCGCGATGATCACGGTCATGTCCGGAAAATCCGCCGCGACGTCGTCGACGTGCATCGGGTTCGAATACTTCAGCTTCAACCCGCCGCCGCCCGGCATGCCGGTCCCGATCCCCGAATGCCCGCTGTGGAAGATCGCCGGCAGCTTGTACTCGGCGATCACCTCGTAGAGCTTGTACGCAAACCGGTCGTTCGGGAAAAATCCCTGGCACGTCGGGTGGAACTTGAAGCCGCGGATGCCGCCCTCTTCGATCAGCCGCCGCGCCTCGCGCACGCCCATCTTCCCCTTGTGCGGGTCGATCGAGGCGAACGCCACCATCATGTCCGAGTTCTCGCGCGCCGCGTCGATCACTTCCTGGTTCGGGATCCGCCGCACACCCATCTCGAACTCGGTGTCGACCGTGAACATCACGAGGCCGATCTTGCGCTCGCGGTAGTACGCCACAGTCTCCGGGATCGTCTTGCGCTTGTCCGCCTTGAAATACTTCGACGCCGCCTCGTCGTACGGCTCCTGCGCCGGATCCGGCTCCTGCCGGCACGACACCTCCGCATGCGTGTGCACGTCGATGGCGATCAGCTCGTTCACTTTCATCGTGTCTTCTCCGCGCTCCAGTCGGCGAGCGTGCGCCCCTCGCGCACCAGCTTCACCAGCAACGGCGCCGGCTCCCAATGCATCGGTCCGAACATCGTGCGGTATTTTTCCATGCCCGCCAACAGCACCGGCAGGCCGATCGTATCCGCGTAGAACATCGGCCCGCCGCGATACCGCGGGAAGCCGTACCCCGAGCACCAGACCACGTCCACGTCGCCAGCGCGTTGCGCGATGCCTTCCTCGAGGATCTTCAATCCCTCGTTCATCAGCGGATACAGGCAACGCTCGAGGATTTCGGCGTCCGTATGCGCGCGCAACATCACGCCGAGCTCGGCCGCCTTGTTCCGCAACAGCGCCAGTGCCTCCGGGTCGTCCTGCCGCGTGCGGTCGCCCTTCTCGTACTTGTAGTAACCGCGACCGGTCTTCTGGCCCAGCCGGCCGGCGGCGTACATGGCGATGTCGGCCTGGTAGTAAGTCGGGTCCGGCGGATACCGCGACGCGTTCGTCTGGTGCACCGTCACGCCGACGTCGATGCCCGCCATGTCGAACACCGCCAGGATGCCCATCGCCATGCCGAAACCTTCCAGCACAGAGTCCACGCGCCGCGGCGTCGCGCCCTCCAGCAGCAGCCGCTGCGCCTCGCGCGCATAACCTTCCATCATCCGGTTGCCGATGAAGCCGTAGCAGACGCGCGCCAGCACCGGCGTCTTGCGCAGCAGCTTGGCCAGGTCCATCGACGTGCGGATGGATTCCGCGGACGTCTCGCGCCCGCGGATGACCTCGAGCAACGGCATCACGTTCGCCGGCGAGAAGAAATGCAGCCCGATGAACTCCGGCGGCCGCTTCACCACCTTCGCGATCTCGTCGATGTCCAGCGTCGACGTGTTCGACGCGAGCAGCGCGCCCGGTTTCGCGACCTCGTCCAGCTCGCGGAACACGGCCTGTTTGAGCTCGAGGTTCTCGAACACCGCCTCGATCACCACGTCGCAATCGGCCAGATCGGCATACGACAGCGAGCCCCGGATCAGGCCCAGGCGCCGCGCCTTCTCGGCCGCGTCGATGCGGCCGCGCTTCACCATGCTCTCGTAGGTCTCGTCGACGCGCTTCAGGCCGCGTTCGAGGCCGGCCTGGTCCGCATCGAGCAGCGTCACCGGCGTGCCGGCGTTCGCGAACGCGATCGCGATGCCGCCGCCCATCGTGCCGGCGCCGATCACGCCGGCCTTCGCCAGCGGCCGGGAACCCGCCTCCGCCGGCAATCCGTCGACCTTGCGCGTCTCGCGCTCGGCGAAGAACACGTGGATGGCGCCCTTCGCCTCGGGCGTGGCCTTCGTGGAATTCGCCAGCTTGTCCTCGAACAGCAGGCCTTCGGCGAACGGCAGGCGCGCCGTCGCGGTCACCGCTTCGATCGCCGTCAGCGCGGCGGTGCGGTTCGGATACAGCCGGCGGGCTTCGGTCTGCCACTTGCCCATCAGCTCGAGCGTCAGCGTCGCGGGATCGACGGTCCGCTCGCTGGTCCGGCGCGGCCCGTCCGCCTTGACGCGGTTTGCGAATTCGAGCACGCCCGCGACGAAGTCGCCGTCGATGACGGCATCGACGAGGCCCAGCTCCTTCGCCTTCGGTGCGTCGATCGGCTTCGCGTCGAAGATGATGCGCAACGCGTTGTCGAGGCCGACCAGCCGCGGCAGCCGCTGCGTGCCGCCGGCGCCCGGGATGATGCCCAGCGTGACCTCGGGCAGCATCAGCTTCGCCGTCGGCGTCGCGACGCGGTAGTGACACGCCAGCGCCAGCTCGAGACCACCGCCGATCGCCGAGCCGTGCAGGGCGGCGATCACGGGGATCTTCAGGTTCTCGAAGCGTCCGTAGAGATCGCGGAACTCGGCTTCCTTCGGCGGCCCGAAAAATTCGTTGATGTCGGCACCGGTGAAGAAGTTGTTGCCGGCGGTGCGCAGCACCAGCGCGCGCGCGGTCTTGTCCGCGGCGACCTTCGCCAGCGCGTCGAACATGCCGGCGCGCGCCTCGGCGGTGATCGTGTTGACAGGAGGGCTATCCACCACGAGGACGGCGATGTCTCCGTGGCGTTGCAGATCGACGGTGGCTTGGGTCATTTGGTGTCGGAGAGTCTATTCAGCAGGGACAGAAGTTGTTGCCGGCCCTCGACGCCGATGCGCTCGACGAGCCGGCTCTCGTGCAGCGACTGCACTTCGCTCGCGCGCTCGAGCATGCGCCGGCCCTTGGCCGTCAGCTGCAGCTCGTAGCTGCGCGCGTCGCTGCTGGACTTGCGGCGCGTGATGAAGCCGCGCCGCTCCAGCTCGCTCATCGTCGGCACGCAATTGGCCTTCTGCATGCCGAGCGCGTCGCAGACGCTCGTCTGGCTGGCGCCGGGATTCTCCGAGACGATGAGCATGAGGGTGTATTGCAGGGGGCGGATGTCCAGCCGGGCCAGGCCGTCGTTCAGCTCGGCATAGACCGTGCCCTGCGCGCGGCGCAGCGCATAACCGATCAGCTCCTTCAACGGCGCCGTCCGAACCACCGGGCTCCCCTCCTCTGCGGCCGAAATGCTGAGCCGGGGCCCCGGGGGCGTCTCGACCTTCAGGGAACTGGGTTTTGTGCATCCGCTTCAGGTCCATCGATAGCTCGTATCAGAAATTACGATTAGTTGGGGCAAATAACTATCCCGTATAACCATTCGCGACAACGTCGGACACCTCGAGGGGGAGGGAGTCATGGCTACCGTAGAATCGTTTTCGACCGCAGGTCTCGATCCGCGCCGCAAGCTCACCTACTGGAACGAGCGTGCGTGCGAAAGCTTCTCACCGCTGGTCTCGGATCCGGCGGACATCCGCACTTTCAATGGCAGCATCGCCCGCGCGGCGATCGGCGATCTCTCGCTCGCGGAGGTCTACTCCGACGCGCAGATCGTGCGGCATTCGCGCGCGCACGTGGCGCGCACGCGCTCGTCGCTGTTCTTCCTGCACCTGCAGATGGAAGGCGAAAGCATCAATCGCCAGGACGGTCGCGAGGCCATCCTGCGCGCCGGCGACTTCACCTTGTGCGACAGCACGCGCCACTACGAGATCGTGTTCGGCGCGCCGAACCGCATGCTGGTGCTCGGCATCCCGGATGCCATCCTGCGCCGCCACATCGCCTGTCCCGAATGCCTGGTCGCCATCCCGATGGCCGCGGCCAGCGGCGTGTGCTCGTTGCTGTCGCGCTTCCTGCGCAACTTCTGGGGCGAGTACCAGAAGCAGATGGATATGCCGACCGCCGCGCGCGTCAACACGGCCATCCTCGACCTGGTCGCAGCCGCCTACGCGGACCTGCCGCAGTCGCGCTCGGACCGCTCGTCGCTCGCGACCGCGCATCGCATCCGCATCATCAACTACATCGAAGCGCACCTGAACGATCCCGAGCTCACGCCGACGCGCATCGCCGAGGCGTGCAAGATGACCACGCGCTACCTGCACCACCTGTTCTCCGACCAGGACGAAACCGTCGCGCGCTACATCCTGCGCCGCCGGCTCGAGGCCTGCTCGCGGGCGCTGCTGTCGCCGTCGCAACGCGGCCGCACCGTCACCGCGATCGCGTTCGATTATGGCTTCAACAGCCCGACGCACTTCGGCCGCGTGTTCCGCGCCAAGTTCGGCGCCACCCCGCGCGAATACCGGCGCGAGAAGGCGGAGCCGGGCCACGGCTCGAAGATCGCGTTGCCGATGGCCGCGGCTGCGGCGTTCTGATCGCCACCTGGCTGGCACTTCCTCGGGGGAGTGCCAGCCATGGCAGCGCCGCCGCGACGGTATAGTCGCGGCCATGATCAAACCACTCAGCGCCCTCGCGGCCCTCGGCGTCCTCCCGACACTCTTTATATGCGCCCAGGCCCAGGCCCCCGCATCCGGCCCGGCCCCGAGCGCCGCCAGGCCCGAGGTGCCCGACTGGGCGATCCCGGGCTCTGCGACCCACAAGCAGGTGCCGCCGCCGCGGGATTTCCATCGCGCCAGCCTCCACGACCGCACGCCGATCGGCATCTTCTCCGCGCAATCGGACATCGGCGCCGCACTGGTACCCGGCAGCGCGACGTTCGCCGACGGCCGCTACACGATCCACTCCGCCGGCTACAACATCTGGTACTCGCGCGACGAGTTCCGCTTCCTGTGGAAGGAGATGAAGGGCGACGTCTCGCTCGCGGCCGACGTCGCCTTCCCGGATCCAAATGGCTACGGCGACCGCAAGGCGGTGCTGGTGATCCGGCAGGATCTCGAGGACGACTCGAAGCAGGTCGTCGTGGCGCTGCACGGTCTGGGCATGATCCAGCTCGGACAGCGTCCGGAGAAAGGCGCGCTGACGAAGGACCGCGAGTTCCGCGTCGGCGGGCGCGGCCGGCCGCAGGGCAATTCGCCGGACTCGCTGGTCAACGACCTGGCAAAACGAATCGGCATCGAGAAACGCGGCGACCGGTTCTCGTTGTACGTCAGCCTCGAAGGCGAACCGATGACGCGCTTCGGTCCGCCGATCGAACTACCGATGGAGGCGCCGTTCTACGTCGGCATCGGGTTCTGCTCGCACCTGCCCGACGTCGTGGACAGCGCGGTGTTGTCGAACGTGGTGCTGGTGAACAAGGCCGGCAAGGTCCGCTAGAGCTGGCCCTGGCTGACGAACTTCGTGACGAGGCAGGCATCGAGCCCTTCGATGCCCTCCTCGCTGCCATGGCCGCTTTCCTTCACGCCGCCGAAGGGTGACTCGGGCACCGAGATCTGGAAGCTGTTGAGGCCGACCATGCCGGCTTCGATGCGCTCGGCCAGCAGGTTCACGCGCCGCGCATCGTTCGTGAAACCGAACGCGGCGAGCCCATACGGCAGGCGGTTCGCCTCGCGGATGGCCGCGTCGAAGTCGTCGAACGGATTCAGCAGCGCCACCGGCCCGAACGGTTCCTCGTTCATGATGCGTGCCGTGTCCGGCACGTCCGCGAGCACCGTGGGTTCGAAGAAGTAGCCGCGACGTTCGCGGCGTTTGCCGCCGGCCAGCAGCCGCGCGCCCCGCGCCACCGCTTCGTCGATCAACGACGACACCGCCGGCAACCGGCGCGCGTGCGCCAGCGGTCCCATGCGGTTCGCTTCGTCGATGCCGTCGCCTACCGGCAACGCCTGCGCGCGCGCCGCGAATCCCGCGACGAACGCCGGGTAGATGGATCGGTGCACGAGGAACCGCGTCGGCGACACGCATACCTGGCCCGCGTTCCGGTACTTCGCGGTCACACAGGCTTCGAGCACCTTGTCGATGTTCACGTCGGAACAGACGATCACCGGCGCATGGCCGCCGAGCTCCATCGTCGTGCGCTTCATGCCGTCGGCGGCCAGCTTCACCAGTTGCTTGCCGACGGGGACCGACCCGGTGAACGACACCTTGCGGATCACGGGCGACGCGATCAGGTGCGTCGAGATCTCGTGCGGCACGCCGAACACGATCGCCAGCACGCCCTTCGGCAGTCCCGCGTCGTGCAGCGCCCGCGCAACCGCCAGCGCCGAGCCGGCGGCTTCCTCCGCCGGCTTCAGGATGCAGGTGCAGCCGGCCGCCAACGCCGCGCCGATCTTCCGCGCCGGGTTGCCCAGCGGAAAATTCCACGGCGCGAACGCGGCCACCGGCCCCACCGGTTCCTTCACGATGCTCATGCGCTGGCCGGGCAGTCGCTGCGGCAACACGCGCCCGTAGGCGCGTCGCCCCTCGTCCGCGTACCAGTCGAACACCTCGGCCGAGGCCTGCAACTCGATCCGCGTCTCGTGGATGGACTTGCCCATCTCGAGCGTCGCGATGCGCGCGATGTCTTCGCCACGTTCGCGCAGCAGGTCGGCGGCCTTGCGCAGGATCTTCGCGCGCTGCACGGGCAGCAACGCGCGCCATTCGGGCCACGCGCGTTGCGCCGCGGCCAGCGCGAGATCGAGATCCGCGGGCGTCGCGTGCGGCAGCTGCGCCAGGATTTCTTCGGTCGCGGGATTCACCACCGGCTGCGTGCGGCGCCCGCCGGCATCCAGCCATTGACCGTCGATGTACAGCGTCGGCGCGGGATAGACGAATGAGCTCATGCCGCGATCTCGCGCCGCGGCCGGCGCCGACACTCGATCACTCGCGAACTCAAAGTCGTCGCCACGTGAAATACCGGAGAAAGCTGCCGTGACATCATCCCGCGCCATGCCCGACTACAAACGCATCGCCACCGAAGAAGCCTTCGCCACGCGCGAACAGATCCGCCTGTTCCGGCGGCTGCTCGACGATGGCTACGACGACCCGGGCTTCGTCAGCCTGTGGGGCTTCTACCTGCGCAGCCCCAGCGAACGCGCGCGTTTCATCATCGACCGGCTGCAGGAGCTCGGCGCGCCGCGCATCGCCGACATGGACGCGAGCGGCATCGACGTGCAGGTGCTGTCGCTGACCTCGCCCGGCGTCCAGGTGTTCGACGCGGCCACCGCCAACGCGCTCGCGATCTCGAGCAACGACGAACTCGCGGCCGCCATCGCGAAATACCCCACCCGTTACGTCGGACTCGCCGCCGCCGCGCCGCAGGATCCGCGCGCCGCCGCGAAGGAGATCGAACGCGGCGTCACGAGGCTCGGCCTGCGCGGCGTCATCCTGAACTCGCACACGCAGGGCGAGCGGCTCGACGACCCGAAGTTCTGGGACATCTTCGCCGCGGCCGAGGCGCTCGACGTCCCCGTCTATCTACATCCGAACTCGCCGCCGCGCGACATGATCCAGCCGTACCTGGAGGTCGGGCTCGACGGCGCGGTGTTCGGCTTCCAGGCGGAGACTGGCCTGCACATGCTGCGGATCATCGTCGCCGGCGTGTTCGACCGCTTCCCGAAGCTCAAGATGATCATCGGCCACTGCGGTGAAGCGCTGCCGTTCTGGCTGTACCGCATCGACTACATGCACACGGCCGCGACGCGCGCGAACCGCCACCCGCACATGCCGAAGCTGAGGCGCACGGTCGGCGAATACCTGCGCGAGAACGTGTACGTGACGAACAGCGGCGTCGCGTGGGCGCCGGCGATCATGCTTTGCCACCAGGTGATGGGGCCCGAGCACACGTTGTACGCCATGGACTATCCGTACCAGTTCGTGCCGTCGGAGGTCACGGTGTCCGACCAGCTGCCGATGTCGGCGGCGGACAAGAAGAAGTATTTCCAGACGAACGCCGAACGGCTGTTCAAGCTCTAGCCCGCCTTCACGACGAAGGCCATCGACAGCGGGATCCACAACGATCCCAGGAACACCGAGATCGCCGCCGCCGTCGCCGCGAGATCGAGGTCCAGGTTCTCCCGCGCCGACAGCACCACCGCCGTGAAGCCGATCGGCGCCGCGCCGCCGACGATGGCGATCGCGGCCGCCGTGCCGGTCAGGCCGAACAACCAGCCCAGCGCCAGGCCGACCAGCGCGCCGAAGCCCGAGCGCAGCACCACCGCGGTCCACACCTCCGGCCGCCGCAACCCGCGCGCGCTGACCAGCAATCCCATCGCCAGCGGCACCAGCAGGATCAGGGTCTGTCCGAGTAGCAGCACCGCGTGCAGCCAGTCCCCGGGGATCGGCGCGCCGCCGAGGTTGAGTCCCAGCGCGATGAACAACACCCACAGCGGCGGCGCCGCCAAAGCACGCTTCAGCAGCACGGGAATGTCGTCGGCATGGCCGCCGTACTTGCAGGCGGCCACCGTCGTCACGGTCCACACCAGGATCGCGTGGCCCATGTCGAACATCACCAGCTGCGAGAACGCCGCGGCACCCAGGCTCAGCGACGCGAACGGATAGATCATCGAGTTGTTGATGGACATCGCCGACAGCGCCATCGCGCCCTCGCCGGTCTTCGGCAGTCCGAAGTGCCGCGCGGCGACGATCGCCGCGGCCCAGCCCGCCAGCGAGATGCAGATCGCGGTCACCGGCAGTAGTGCGTGCTCGCGCGCCAGCGGCACGCCGGTCAGCGCGCCGAAGATCAGGATCGGCAGGCCGACGTTGAACACGAAGTTCAGCAACCACCGGCCCTGCGTCGCGCCCGCCAGTCCCGCGCGACGCGCGGCGACGCCGACGAAGAACAGGGCCGCGACGGCCGCGAGCCGCCAGTTCGCCACGAGGAATTCCACGCCGCGAATCTAGCGCATGCGCGCATACGTATGCTTGCCCGACGCAGGCAGGGCCATGCCACCATGCGCGCCATGTCGACACCCGACCAGACCACCCCGCTGCGCTCCGTCGTCATCGTCGGCGGCGGCACCGCGGGCTGGATGACCGCCGCGTCGCTGGCGCACCGCCTGCAACGGCTGGGCGTGACGATCACGCTGGTGGAATCGTCGGCGGTCGGCACGATCGGCGTCGGCGAGGCGACCGTGCCCGCGATCCGCCGCTACTTCCAGTCGCTGGGCCTCGACGCATTCGCCGTGATGAAGGCCACCAACGGCACCATCAAGCTGGCCATCGAGTTCGACGGCTGGGCGCACGAGGGGCATTCGTTCATGCATCCCTTCGGCCGCTTCGGGCTCGAGGCCGGGCCGGTCGCATTCCATCACCTGTGGAACCGGCTGCGCACGCAGGGCGACGCGGGTTGCCTCGACGAGTACGCGATGGGCGCGCAACTGGCACGCGCCGGCCGAATGACGCTGCCGCCCGAGGATCCGCGCGTCGACTTCGAGCACTTCGACTGGGCCGTGCATTTCGACGCGTCGAAGTTCGCGACTTTCCTGCGCGGGTTCGCGGAATCGCGCGGCGTGCGGCGCATCGACGCGCGCGTCGCCGAGGTCCTGCGCGACGGCGAGCGCGAGCACGTCCGCGGCATCCGCCTCGACACGGGCGCGGTGCTCGACGCCTCGTTGTTCATCGACTGCAGCGGCTTTCACCAGCTGCTGATCGAGAAGTCGCTGCACGCCGGCTTCGTCGACTGGCATCACTGGCTGCCCTGCGATCGCGCCGTCGCCATTCCCTGCGCGGCGGCGGACCCGAACGACCTGGCGCCGTCCACCCGCTCGCGCGCGCTGGCCGCCGGCTGGGCGTGGCGAATCCCGCTGCAGAACCGCATCGGCAACGGTTACGTGTATTCGTCCGCGCATCTCGGCGATGACGCCGCGGTCGCCGCGCTGCGCGCGCAGCTCGAGGGCGAGGCACTGGCCGAACCGAACCTGGTGCGATTCCGGACCGGGCACGTGCGGCGCTTCTGGATCGGCAACTGCGTCTCGATCGGCCTGTCCGCCGGCTTCCTGGAGCCGCTCGAATCCACCAGCATCTCGCTGATCCAGATGGGCATCGACAAGCTGCTGCACCTCTGGCCGGACGAGCCGCCGACGCCGGACCGCCTCGCGCCGCTGGCGGCGGAATACGACCGTCTCTCGATCGTCGAATACGAACGCATCCGCGACTTCATCATCCTGCACTACAGCGCGAACGGCCGGACCGCCGCCGGCGACACCGCGTTGTGGCGCCAGTGCCGCGAGATGCCGCTGCCGGACACGCTGGTGCGCAAGATCGCGCTGTACCGCGCGCGCGGCCTCATCCAGCAGTTCGACTCCGAGAGCTTCTTCGACCCGAGCTGGCTGTGCCTGTACGGCAATCTCGGCATCGACGCCGGTTCCTGGGATCCGCTGACGAACCTGTTGCCGCTGGCCGAGCTGGCGGAGGTGACCCGGCGCGTGCGCGAGGACATCGCCCGCACCGCGCGGCAGGCCAAGCCGCATCGCGAGTTCCTGCGGCTGGCGGGGGCGTTGGCGTAGCGAGAGGTGGTGTCAGCCGCCCCTGACATCCCGCCTCCTGCATACGTATTCGCAAGCACACCCCCACGCATCTCGATTAGCGTCCCCACACAAACAACGGCACCCATCGACGGGTAGCTAGGGGAGATGCACATGACGTCGCCGCGCCGGGGCTGCGGAGCCCTCGTTCCTTCGTTCGTCCTCGTCGCGCTGGTGCTCGGTTGCGCCGCGGCACCCGCCCAGAATCCCGCCGCGGTCGGCATCCCCGGCAACTACCAGTCCGAGGTCGGCTGTCCCGGCGACTGGCAGCCGGATTGCCCGGCCACGCAGCTGGTCTACGACGCCAACGGCGACGTCTGGCGCAACACGTTCTCGATCGCGCCGCCCGGCAACTACGAATACAAGGTGGCGCTGAACGGCAGCTGGGACGTCAACTACGGCACGCACGCGCAGCAGAACGGCCCGAACATCCCGCTGACCACCACGGCCTCTCCACAGGCCGTCACCTTCTACTACGACCACAAGACGCACTGGGTCACCGACAACGTCCACTCGATCATCGCCACCGTGCCCGGCAGCTTCCAGAGCGAGCTCGGCTGTCCCGGCGACTGGGACCCGTCCTGCTTCCGCTCCTGGCTGCAGGACGTCAACGACACCTCTATCTACAGCTTCTCGACCAGCGCGCTGCCGGCCGGCAGCTACGAGGGCAAGGTCGCGCTGAACGGCAGCTGGGACGTGAACTACGGCGCCGGCGGCGTGCAGAACGGCCCGAACATCGGCTTCACCGTGCCGGCCACCGGCACGGAGGTGGTGTTCCAGTGGAACTCGGTGACGAAGGACCTGCGCATCGTCGTCGGCGGCATCCGGGGCGACCTGACGAAGGCGCAGGCGTACTGGATCTCGCGCGACACCATCGCCTGGAACGTGCCCACGGACACCGTCGTCAGGCTGTTCGCCGATCCGGACGGCGCGTTGACGCTCGACGGCCCGGGCATCGTTGCCGCGGCGAACTCGAAATCCTGGACGTTGACCAACGACCCGGCCGGTCTCACGCCCGCGCAGAAGGCGCGGTTCCCGCATCTCGCCAACCTGCCCGCGTTCAAACTACCGCCGGCGGCGGTCGCCGCCGCAGCGGCCAGCCTCAAGGGCCAGCTCGCCGTCGGTGCGGTGCGCGGCCCGCAGGGAATCGACGCGACGGGCCTGCAGATTCCCGGCGTGCTGGACGACCTGTACGCCGCGCAGGCGACGCCGCTCGTGCTCGGCCCGAGCTTCGCGAACGGCCAGACGACGCTGCGCGTCTGGGCGCCCACGGCGCGTTCGCTGAAGGTGCGCCTGTTCGCGGATTCCAACCCGAACACGATGGCAGCCACCTACCCGATGACGCTCGACGCCGCCAGCGGCGTCTGGAGCTGGTCCGCGCCCACCGCGAGCGTGCACGGCCAGTACTATCTCTACGAAGCGCAGGTCTACGTGCGCAGCACGCGCAAGGTCGAGACCAACGTCGTCACGGATCCGTATTCGCTCTCGCTGGCGCGCAACAGCACGCGCAGCCAGATCGTCTCGCTCGACGACGCCGACCTGCAGCCGGCGAACTGGCGCAGGCTCGCGAAGCCCGCACTGGCCGCGCCCGAGGACATCGTGCTCTACGAGCTGCACGTGCGCGACTTCAGCGCCACGGACGACACCGTGCCCGAGAACCTGCGCGGCACGTTCGAGGCCTTCACGCGCAGGAACTCCGACGGCATGAAGCACCTGGCACAGCTCGCCACCGCGGGCGTCACTCACGTGCACCTGCTGCCGGCGTTCGACTTCGCCAGCACCAACGAGGACAAGTCCACGTGGCAGGCGCCCTCGTTCGCCGAGCTCGCCGCGCTGCCGGCGGATTCGTCCGAGCAGCAGGCGCGCGTCGCCGCGACCGCGGACCGCGACGGCTTCAACTGGGGCTACGACCCGCTGCACTACAACGTGCCCGAGGGCAGCTTCGCCACCGACGCGGATGGCGGCACGCGCATCCGCGAGTTCCGCGACATGGTGCAGTCGCTGAACCAGGGCGGCCTGCGCGTCGTCATGGACGTGGTCTACAACCACACGAACGCGGCCGGCCAGAATCCGAACTCCATCCTCGACCGGCTGGTGCCCGGCTACTACCACCGGCTGAACGGCGACGGCGTGGTACTCGGCGAGAGCTGCTGCTCCGACACGGCGACCGAACACGCGATGATGGAAAAGCTGATGGTCGATTCCGTCGTGCAGTGGGCCCGGCAGTACAAGGTCGACGGCTTCCGCTTCGACATCATGGGCTTCCACCTGAAGTCGAACATGCTGAAGGTGCGCGCGGCGCTGGACGCGCTGACGCCGGCGAAGGACGGCGTCGACGGCAAGTCGATCTATCTATACGGCGAGGCCTGGAACTTCGGCGTCATGGCGAACAACGGCCGTGGCGAAAACGCGATCCAGGTGAACCTCGCGAACACGGGCATCGGCTCGTTCTCGGACCGCATCCGCGACGCCGTGCGCGGCGGCGGACCGTTCTCGCCGCGTCGCGACCAGGGCTTCGCCACGGGCCTGTACACGGAGCCGAACGGCACGTTCGGCGGCTCGGCCGCGGACGAGAAGGCTGCGTTGCTGCGGCTCACGGACTTCGTGAAGCTGGGACTCGCCGGCAACCTCGCCAACTACTCGCTGGTCGACGCCAGCGGCGCGACGAAGCCCGGTAAGGACGTCGACTACTTCGGCATGCCGGGCGCGTACGGCGGCGGGCCGGCGGACACGATCCAGTACATCGGCGTGCACGACGATCCGGACTGGTTCGATGCGATGAACCTCAAGCTCAAGACGCAGGTGCCGCGCGCCGACCGCGTGCGCATGCACCGGCTGGGCCTGTCGATCGTCGCGTTGTCGCAGGGTGTGCCGTTCTTCATGGCCGGCGACGAAATCCTGCGGTCGAAGTCGGAAGACCGGAACAGTTACAACTCGGGCGACTGGTTCAATCGCATCGACTGGACGCTGCAGTCGAACAACTGGGGCGCGGGCCTGCCGCCGGCGAACGGCAACCAGGACGACTGGGGCATCATCGGTCCCGCGCTCGCCGATCCGAACCTGAAGCCGACGCCGGCGGACATCGCGGGCACGTTCCGGCACCTGCAGGAGATGCTGCAGATCCGCAAGACGACGGGCTTGTTCCGGCTGCGCACGGCGGCCGAGATCCAGCAGGCGGTGAGCTTCTACAACGTCGGGCCGAACCAGACGCCGGGCGTGATCGTCGAGCGGATCCGGAACACGGGGAAGACGTGTTTCCCGGCGTCGGAGGCGGTGGTGGTGATCAACGCGACGCCCCAGGTGCAGGCGTTCCTCGACCCGGCGTTCAAGGGCAAGGCGCTGTATCTGCATCCCGTGCTGGCGATGTCCACGGATCCGGTGGTGCGGACGTCGCGGTTCCAGACGAAGAGCGGGTCGTTCGTGGTGCCGGCGCGGACGACGGCGGTGTTCCTCGGGACCTGTCCGTAGGAGTCGCTGACACCACCTCTCCCTAACTCCCCGTATCCCCCACCCGGCACCGACTGGCGATGAAGTCGGCGTGCGTCGGCAGCCGCGTCACCGCCGCTGCCAGCATCCCGCGCAGATCGCGTAGATAGCCGGCGCGGTCGTGCGGCGCCACGGCCTCCACGAACGGATGCACGCCGCGCGGGCGCACGCCCTGCCCCCACAGAACCTGCAGCCAGCTCGACATCTGGAAGAGATCGTCGGCCGCGCAGAAGATGCCGGCGCTCTCGCGGAACAGCTCGATCTTGTGCGCCAGCGAATCCGGGATGCGCATCGACCGGCAGTGATCCCAGAACGGCTCTCCGACGCGGTTGTTAGCGTGGTAGTGCAGCACGATGAAGTCGCGGATGTATTCGTACTCGGCGATCGCCGCGCGGTTGAACTCGCGCCGCCGTTCTTCGTTGTCGCCGACGTGCGGGAACAGCAGGATCAGCCGCTGGATCGTCACCTGGATCAGATGGATGGACGTCGACTCCAGCGGCTCGAGGAACCCGCTCGCGAGGCCCATGCACACCACGTTGCGGTTCCACAGCAGCTTGCGCCGGCCCGTCATGAACCGGATCAGCCGCGGCTCCGCCAGCGGCGGCCCGCCGAGGTTCGCCAGCAACTGCTCGCGCGCGCGCTCGTCGCTGATCTGCCCCGAGCAGAACACGTGGCCATTGCCGGTGCGATGCTGCAGCGGGATCCGCCACTGCCAGCCCGCCTCCAACGCCGTCGCGCGGGTGTACGGCTCCGGCGGCCCCACGTTTTCCGTCGGCATCGCCAGCGCGCGGTCGCACGGCAGCCAGCTCGACCAGTCTTCGTAACCGGTGTGCAACGCCTGCTCGATCAGCACGCCGCGGAAGCCGGTGCAGTCGATGAAGAAGTCCGCGGCGATCTCGCGCCCGTCCTCGAGCTTCAGCGCGCGCACGTCGCCGGTCTCGTGCAGCGCGACGTCGGCGATCTTCGCGTCGACGCGCCGCACCCCCATCTTCTGCGCCAGCGACGCGAGATACGCCGCATACAACGACGCATCGAAGTGGAACGCCCACGCCAATCCCGCCAGCGGCGTATCGGGGATGCGCTCCACGCGCGCGAAGCGCCCCTGCTTCGCGGCCAGCCAGTTGAAGCTGTAATCCCACAACGAGCCCGCGCCGGGCTGGTCTCTCAACCCATCTTCCTTCAACCAATAGTGATGGAACGGCACATACGCCAGGTCCCGCCCGACCGGCCCGAAGGCATGCATGTACGCCTGCCCCTTCTCCCACCAGTCGACGAACTCGATGCCGAGCTTGAACGTGCCCTGCGTGCGCCGCAGGAAGTCGTCCTCGTCGAGCTTGATCATGCGGTTGAAGCCGGCGATCGCCGGGATCGTCGCCTCGCCGACGCCGACGATGCCGATCTCCGACGACTCGACGACGGTGATCGTCAGGCGCGGCCCGAGCACGCGCGCCAGCGCCGTCGCCGCCATCCATCCCGCCGTGCCGCCGCCGGCGATCACGACGGACCTGACTTCCCGCTGCTCCATGATCCGACTCTGTCAGAAAAAACCCCCGCCGGCACCAAGGCCAACGGGGGTCGTTTCGGGGGGAGAGCGAAAGACTAGAACTTGTACGTCAACGCGAGCGAGTAGATCGCGCCGTACTTCTGGTACTTGATCAGCTGGTCGTCCGGTGCGCCGACCTGAGTCAACGCGAACGGCTCGTCCGTGAGGTTGATGCCCTGCAGGTTGATGCTCAGGCCCTTCATCGCGCCGTCGCCGAACTCGTAGCCGACCTGCGCGTCCCACAGCGATTCCTCGGCCACGTTGTTCAGCGTCAGCGTGGCGTCGAACGCCGGCACTTCGCCGATGAACTTGCCGCGCTTGCGGTTGCTGACGCGCGCCGAGAAGCCCGACTTCTCGTAGTACACCGTCGAGTTGACCACGGTCTTCGACAGGCCCGGGATCTCCGTGCCCACGCCGTTGATGGCGATCGACGACTCGTTCTTCGCGCCGCTGACGATGAGGCCCAGGCCCTCGAGCGCGTCGGCGAACTGGCCGAACGGCAACGACACCGTCGCTTCGAGACCCTTGATGTAGCCGCCGCTGCCGTTGACCCGGTGCGTCGCGATGCCGAGGCGGTTGGTGTTGGCGTTGTTGTACGTGGTGGCGCCCGTGGCCTGCGGCAGCTCGAACCCCGTGAAGTCGAACAGATAGCCTTCCTGCACGATGTAGGTCGTGAGGTCCTTGTAGTACGCCGCCAGCGAGACGTATCCCTGGTTCTCACCGAAGTACTTCTCCCAGGACAGGTCGTACGTGTTCGCCTTCCACGGACGCAGGTTCGGATTGCCGCCGTTGTTCAGCGTCCAGTAGCGCAGCGTGTTGGTGTTGTCGGGCGTGCCGGCGCTCTGGTCGGAGGTCACGGTGTAACCGTTGCCGCCGCCGAGCTCGTCCATGCGCGGACGTGCCACGGTGGTTGCCGCGCCGAGGCGCAGCTTCTGGTCGGCCGGCAATTCGAGCGCGAGGTTCAGGCTCGGCAGGATGTCCGTGTACTTCGCACCCTGGTGCTCGTACGTGACGTCCAGCACCGCGACTCCCGTGGTGTCGCCGTTGACGAAGCCGACCAGCGAGTCTTGGTCCGCCGTCACGCTCTGCACACCGATGTTGCCGCGCAGCGGCAGCGAGCCCAGGTGCAGATCGAGATCGGCCTTCACGTAGACGGTGGTGAGTTTCTCGTTGACGGTCCAGGCATTGGTCACGTCGTAGATGCGATCGCCGGGCGCGGCGTTCGGATCGTTCGCCGCGTTGATCGGCTGCCAGAAGCCGCTGTTCCACAGGCCGATGGCGTCGTAACCGATGACGCCGCCCGGCAGGCCGAAGAAATTGCCGTTGGCGACGCCGGTGCGGAAGTCCTCAGGCACGACCTGGTGCGACACGTTGCCCGGTAGATAGAGCAGGCTCTGGAACGGGTCCTTCTCCTTCGTGCGGTCGGCGTAGTTCACGCCGACGCTGACCGCGGCCAGCGGCCCTTCGAACGAACGCTTCGCCGACAGGCGAATCGCCTTGATCTCGTCGTTGATCTCGGGATAACCCACGAAACCCGAGCGGCGCGTGCCGCCGCCCCACGAACCCGGATCCGACAGCTGCACGACGCCATAGTCGTCGTAGGTCAGCGTCGGCGTGAGGTACGAGCGGCCGTCCGAACCGGTCGTGAACGTCACGTTCTGCGGCGTGGTCGGGAACGTCGCGTCGCCGGCCTTGCCGCTGCCGGCGGTCGACTCGAGACGCAGGTCGGCGCGCTTGACCTTCGAATAGCTCAGGTCGAGGTTGAAGTTCAGCTTCTCGTTCGGATTGAAGTCGCTGTTCAGGCCGAACGAATCGATCTTCGCGTGCCGGTCGTTGTTGTAGTTCTCGATGACCACGAACGGCACGTTCTGGAACGTGCCCGACTGCACGCGGTCGTCCTCGATCGGACCGGCGTTGGTCACCGGCGTCGACGGGTTCGCCCAGATCGTGCCGTACTCGACGCGCTGGATGGTCTGCAGCTCGTGGAAGTTCGAGTGATACGCATCGAGCAGCATGTGCACGCTGTCGGTCGGCTGGTACTCGACGACGCCGAGGTAACCCATGCGCTCGTAGAACGACGACTGCACGCCGGACTTGTCGCCGCCGAGGATCTTGATGCCGGCACCGCCCACGGGCGAGTCCGCATATCCCCAAGGCTCCTTTGTCTGAGCCTGGTAAGGACTCTTGTTGAACGCCACGCCGAACGCGACGCCCAGCTTGTGATCCATGAACTGGTCGATGTACGTGAGGTTGGCGCGGTTGCCGGTGTCGTCGAGACCCGGGATGTTCGCCTTCTGCTCGTTCATCTCGTAGCGATACGTGACCGCGGTGCGGCGGCCGTCGTACGACAGCGGCTTCACGGTCGAGATGTCCGTGGTGCCGGCGATGCCCTGGTACGCCATGCCGGCGTCCGGTGTCTTGTAGATCTTGACCTGCGTCACGAGCTCCGACGGGTACTGGTCGAACTCGACGGTGCGGTTGTCGTTCGTCGTCGCCTGCTCGCGGCCGTTGAACGTGGTGACGGTGAAGTCCGGGCCGAGGCCGCGGATCGACAACGTCTGCGCGCGGCCGTTGGTGCGCTGCGCGGCGATGCCGGGCAGGCGCGCGATGGATTCGGCGATCGACGAGTCGGGCAGCTTGCCGATGTCCTCGGCCGACACTACTTCGACGATCGATGAATCCTGTTTCTTGGCGCCGATCGAGTCCTCGATGGACTTGCGCAGACCGGTGACGACGACTTCTTCGATGTCGCCCGCCGACTGCTCCTGCGCGAGCGCGGTGCCGCCCATGAGGAAGATGGCGCAGCCCGCGGCCGACGCGGCCTCGAATCTGCGGTGCGCGATGCGCGACTTGCGGTAACCCTTGGCGGAAGCTTTCACGGTCCCCTCCTAACTATTGTTCTGACCCGTACGCTGCAAGACGTGCGGGATTCCCTGAACGCAAGGATGTTGGCAGCGGCTGCCGCTGGCAATCCTCTTGCATACGTATTCACGGTTCCGGCCGGCGGAAAATCCGGACTTCCCACGGCGCGAGGAACACGGCGGGCAGACTGCCGTCGCCGGAGCGGCGCGCCGCGGCCGGCGTGATGTCGCGCCACTCGCCCGCACCCGCGTCGACGACGCCCGAGTACGGAACGGACGAGAGATTCGCGACGACGATCAGCACTTCCTTCGCCGCGCCGCCGGCGCGCTCGTAGCTGAGCACGCGGGTTTCGTCGCCGTTGCGCAGCCAGCGCACGCCGCCGCGCGTCAACACCGGGTGCGCGCGCCGCAGCGCGGCGAGCTCGCGGTAGTAAGACGAGACGCCCGGCCGGCGTTCCGCCATGTCCCAGACGATTGGCAATTTTTCAAACAGCGCCGGCGCGGCGGATTCTGTGGTGTCCCCGACCTCCATGCCGTTGTAGAGCAACGGCACGCCGTCGAGCGTGTACATGACCGCGGAGGCGGCCAGCGCGGCCGGCAATCCCGCCTGCGCGGTGGCGCGCAGCTGGTCGTGGTTGTCGGAGAAGCGCAACCGCAATGCACCGCGCGGATATTTCTCCGCGGCGCGTTCCCAGGTCTCACGGATGGCCGACGCCGGCGCGCGGCCGGCCAGCGCGTCGCTCATCGCGTGGTAGAAATCCCAGGCGTAGTCGATCTCGAACGCCTTCAGCAGGAATTCCGGTTCGTCGGCCTCGGCCAGCAGCACCGTGCCCGGCTTCACGCGGTCGAGCTCGGCGCGCACGGATTCCCAGAAATCGCGCGGCACGCCGGCCGCGTAGTCGCAGCGGAACCCGTCGATGCCGAAGTCCCTGGCCCAGCGCACCATCATCGACTTCATGTAATCGCGCAGGCCGGCATTCGAGTAGTCGAGATCGGCGACGTCGACCCAGTCGGGGTTCGGCGGGATGATCTTCCCGGCGGCGTCGTGCGTGTACCAGTCGGGATGTTTCATCAGCACCGAGTCCCACGAGGTGTGGTTCGCCACGATGTCGATGAACACCTTCATGTCGCGCTTGTGCGCGCCGGCGACCAGCTTCTTCAGGTCGTCCGCGGTGCCGTAGTCGGGATTGATCGCATCGAAATCGCGCACGGCGTAGGGACTGCCGAGCGTGCCCTTCGACTTCTCCCGGCCCATCGGGTGAATCGGCATCAGCCAGATCACGTTGACGCCGAGATCCTTCAGCCGGTCGAGCTGGGCCGTCACGCCGTTGAAATCGCCGCGAGCCGAGAATGCGCGCGGGAAGACTTCGTAGACGAGGCCGTCGCGCAGCCAGTCGGGCGCGGTGCGCGCGACGGCGGTGTTCGCCGCGGGTGCCGACCAGGCGGCCGAACCCAGCAACGCAAACAACAGGATCCAAGCGCGCGATCGCATCCCCACTCCCGCCTCCGAACCTGGCGCGACCATATCAGCGGCTCACCGGTGAACCCGTTGAATACGTATGCACGGGCGCGCGGCGGAACGGAGCCGCGAGTTAAGCTTTCGCCGATCCAAACTACAGCGCGGTGATTTTCCGTGGACTCGAGTCCCGCTCCTCTCGACGATCTCGCCGGTCACGCGAGCAACGCCCGGTTGCAGTCGCGTCATGCGTGGTGGCAGGGCGCGCTGATCTACCAGATCTATCCGCGCAGCTATCTCGACACGAACGGCGACGGCGTCGGCGACCTGCCCGGCATCATCGAGAAGCTCGACTACGTCGCGAGCCTCGGCGTGGAGGCGATCTGGATCTCGCCGTTCTTCAAGTCGCCGATGGCGGACTACGGCTACGACATCTCCGATTACCGCGCCGTCGATCCGTTGTTCGGCACGCTCGACGACTTCGATCGACTGCTGGCGAAGGCGCACGCGCTCGGGCTCAAGGTGATGATCGACCAGGTGCCGAGCCACACGTCGATCGAGCACGCGTGGTTCCGCGAGAGCCGCCTGTCGCGCGACAACCCGAAGGCGGACTGGTACGTGTGGGCCGAGCCGCGCGCCGACGGCGGACCGCCCAACAACTGGCTGTCGATCTTCGGCGGCAGCGCCTGGAAGTGGGATCCGCGCCGCGCGCAGTACTACCTGCACAACTTCCTGGTCGAGCAACCCGACCTGAATTTCCATTGCCCCGCGGTGCGCGAGGCCGTGCTCGCCGACATGCGTTTCTGGCTGGAGCGCGGCGTCGACGGCCTGCGACTCGACGCCATCAACTTCTGCTTCTACGACAAGCAGCTCCGCGACAACCCGCCGAAGCCGCTGGCCGCGCGCACCGGGCACGGCTTCCGTCCGGACAATCCGTACGCCTATCAATATCACCACTTCGACAACACGCAGCCCGAGAACCTGTCCTTCCTCGCCGAGCTGCGCGCGTTGACGGACCGGTACGAGGATCGCGTGACGCTCGGCGAGATCGGCACCGCCGAGGACTCCAACGCGACCATCGCCGAGTACACGATGCCGGGCCGGCTGCACATGGGCTACAGCTTCGAGCTGCTCGGGAATGCGAGCTCGCCGGCGCACGTGCGCGCGACGGTCGAAGGCGCTCTGGCGCATTCTGCGGACGCGTGGCCCTGCTGGGCCTTGTCGAACCACGACGTCGAGCGCGTGTTGTCGCGCTGGGGCGGTGCGAATGCCGCGCCGGCCCGCGCCACGCAGATGACCGCCCTCGCCGGCTCGCTGCGTGGCGCCGTCTGCATCTACAACGGGGAAGAGCTCGGCCTCGGCGAGGCGGAGATCCCGTTCGAACAATTGCGCGATCCGTACGGCATCGCGTTCTGGCCCACCTTCAAGGGCCGCGATGGTTGCCGCACGCCGATCCCGTGGACGTCGGACCCCGACGGCGGCTTCTCGCGCGCGACACCGTGGCTGCCGCTGCCGGCGCAGCACCTCGCGCAGTCCGTCGCCGCGCAGGAGCGCTCGCCGGGCTCACCGTTGAATGCGTTCCGGCGCTTCCTCGCCTGGCGCCGCGCGCAGCCCGCGCTGCTGTGGGGCCACATGAAGTTCCTGTATTCGGACGACGCGCTGCTGGTGTTCGAACGGCGGCTGCCGGAGCAGGCGCTGCTCGTCGCGTTCAACCTGTCGTCGGGCGATGCGAGCGTGGATCTGCCGGCCGCGCACGGCGCGCTGCCGGTGTCCGGCCACGGTGTGCCGGAAGGCACGATCTCGGGCACGCGCATCCATGTGCCGGCGCACGGCGTGGTCTACGCGAAGCTGGCGCGTTAGGGCGGCCTTCGCGCACGAGCGGCGCGCGGCCGATGCCGCTCAGGGCGGCGTGTACGTGGCCGCGCCCGCCAGCTTCAGCACCTCGAGACATTTCTCCTTCGTCTCGGCATACGGCGTCGGCAGCAGGCGGATCTCGCCGTTCTTCAGCGAGCGCCACTCGGGCGGATAGATCCAGTCGCTGACCGGCAGCGCCCACAGTCCGCGCTTGTGGTCGCGCGCGTCGGCTTCGATGTCGCAGAAGCGCGGTTCCTTCATGTAGCGGCGATACGCCCACGCCTGTCCGTCGCTCAACATCTTCTCGTTGATGTTGATGCGCCCGTCACCCTTCTCCAGCCACACCACGGCGACGAGCCGATGGAACTGGTCCTGCGTGATGACGTCGAGACGGATCTTCGTGCCGACCGGCAGCAGCGCCTTCATCGCGGCCGACGACTGCGCGCCATACGGCTGGTCGTACTCGGGCGTGTCGATGGCCGACAGCCGCACGCGCGCCGGACCGCCGACGTCGAGCGTGACCTCGAGGGAATCGCCGTCGTTGACCTTCGTCACCGTCGCGGGAATGGTCTTGCGTTCGGCCGGTGCGTCGTCCGGCGATGCGACCTGCGCCACGGCCGCCGCCGAGCCCAGCAGCCCGGCCGCGCACAGCGCGGCCCGCAGCCATCTAACTACCGATTCATTGCTTGGCTGCGCCGCCCGCGGCGGCCTGCTCCAGGGCCTGGTCTTCATGCGCACGGTGTATCACATACGCGCGGACGTTTTCACTGTCGGCCGATGACAAAACCCCGGCGAACGAGACCATGCCTTTCGCCTGCCGCTCGCCGCCGCGCACGACCTTCTCCCACGCGGCCGGATCGCGATTGACCATCGTCAGGCGCAGGTCGGGCAACACGCCGCCGCTCACCGCCGCGTCGCCGTGGCAGACGCCGCAGTACGTGTGATACACGAGCTTGCCGGCGGCCCAGGTGTCGGCATTGCCGACCTCGGCGGGCGGATCGAGCTTCGCCGTGGCCATCGCCGCCAGCGGCGGCAACTGCGCGGTGCCGCCGAGCTTGAACGCCAGCACGCGCGGCAGGTTCGACGCGAGATGCGAATCGCGCGCCAGCTCGCCGGCCGCGAGACCGAACGCGCCGCCCCAGCCCACCTCGATCGCGACGTACTGCTCGCCGTCGATCTCGTACGTCATCGGCGCGGCCAGCACGCCGGCCTGCGTCGGTGCCGACCACAGCTTCTGGCCGTCCGTCGCGCGATACGCCGCGAATTCGCCCATCGAGTTGCCCTGGAACACGAGCTGGCCCGCGGTCGCCAGCGTGCCGCCGTTCCACGGTTGATCGAACTGCACGCGCCAGGCCTCCTTCTGCGCGACCGGATCCCACGCGACCAGGTGACCCTTGAGCCCGGCCTTCGCACCGGCACGCGCCGCCGGGATCGCCGGCATGCTGCCGGCATTGAAGTCGACGCCGGTCGCCCAGGCCCGCGCGCTGGCTTCGGCCTTCGCGGCCGGGATGTACGGGAAGGCGGACTCCATCACGGGGAAATACACGAGGCCGGTTTCCGGACTGAAGCTCATCGGCTGCCACGAGTGCGCGCCACCCGGGCCCGGGATCACCAGCGACGGTTTGCCGGTCTGGTCGTAGCGCGCTTCCTTCGTCTGCGTCGGGCGACCGGTCTTCGGATCGAGGCCGGTGGACCAGTTCATGTGCGCGTACGCCGCGCCCGAGATGAACTCGCCGGTGACGCGGTCGAGCACGTAGAAGTAGCCGTTCTTCGGCGCCTGCATCAGCACCTGGCGCGGTTTGCCGGCGATGGTCAGGTCCGCGAGCATCATCGGCTGCGTCGCGGTGTAGTCCCAGGTTTCGCCGGGCGTGGTCTGGAAGTGCCAGACATAGTCGCCGGTCGCGGCTTTCAGCGCGACGATCGACGAGAGGTACAGGTTGTCGCCGCCCTTCGGGCTGCGCAGCTTCTGGTTCCACGGGCTGCCGTTGCCGACGCCGATGTAGATGAAGTCGAGCTTCGGGTCGTAGACGATGGAGTCCCACACCGTGCCGCCGCCGCCCAGCTTCCACCACTGGCCGTTCCAGGTCTTCGCGGCCTTTTCGAGATCGGCGTGTTCGAAGGGCTGCGCCGGATCGCCGGGCACCGTGTAGAAGCGCCACAGCTGCTTGCCCGTGTCGGCGTCGTATGCCGTGACGTAACCGCGCACGCCGATCTCGGCGCCGCCATTGCCGATCAGCACGCGGCCGCCGTAGACACGCGGCGCGCCGGTGATCGTGTAACGCGAGCCGGCGGGCACCGTGGCGACTTCCCAGGCCTGTTTGCCCGTCGCCGCGTCGATCGCCACGAGGCGGCCGTCGAGCGTGCCGAGGAACAGCCTGCCGTTCCACGCGGCGACGCCGCGGTTCACGACGTCGCAGCAGGCGTTGACGCCCGCCTCGCCCGGGACCTTCGGATCGAACATCCATTTCTGCCGGCCCGTCTTCGCGTCGAGCGCGAACAGCTTGCTCCAGGCGCTGGTCACGTACATCACGCCGTCGATGACCAGCGGCGTCGCTTCCTGCGCGCGGTGTGGCGTATCCAGGTCGAACGACCAGGCGAGGCCGAGCTGGCCGACGTTGCCGGCGTCGACGCGGTTCAGCGGGCTGTAGCGCTGCTCGTCGTAGGTGCGGCCGTACGAGAGCCATTCCTTCGCGTCGGCGGCGGCCAGGCGTGTCGCGTCGACCTGCGCGGTGGGTGCGGGTGGCGGTGGCGGCGCGTCCGGTTTCTGTCCGCACGCGGCCAACACCAGGGCGCTGATCAACGCCATTCGAACCCGTTTCATACCGCCCCCTCGCGCCTCCGGATGCCCACGCCGCAATCTCGCGCGCGGCGCCCGCCAGCGCCTCGACTGTCGAAGAGATCGATCTCGATGACCAGCGCTACACGGAGCGGTGCATGTCGCCGTCGATGGGCAGCGATTGGCCGGAGATGGACCGCGCGGCATCGGAGGCGAGGAACACGGCCAGCGCCGCCACCTCGCCCGCCTCGGTGAAGTACTTCAGCGACTGGTTGCGCAGTGCATTCGTGCGCTCCTGCTCGAGCGTGCTGCCGTTGCTGGCGACGCGCCCCGCGAGCACGCGTTCCATGCGCTCGCCGGCGACCGGTCCCGGCAGCAACGCGTTCGCGCGGATCCCGAACTCGCCGAGCTCCATCGACAACGTGCGCGTGAAGCCGATCAGTCCCCACTTGCTGACCGAATACGCGCAGCGCTGCGGGTAGCCGAACCGCCCCGCGGCCGAGGACAGGTTGACGATGCTGCCGCCGCCGGCGCGCTTCAGCGCAGGGATGCACAGCTTGGTGACGTGGAACGCGGCGCCGAGGTTCACGCGCAGCACCTGCTCCCACGCCGCCGGATCGTAGTCCTCGATGCGCGCCGTCGGGCCGGCGATGCCGACGTTGTTGATCAGCACGTCGAGGCCGCCGAGCGCGTCCAGGGCGCGCGGCACCGCGGCGCCGATGTCCGCGGCATCGCCGAGATCGCAGCGTTCGCCGCGGAAGCCCGGCAATTCCATCGCGAGGACGGTCAACGCCGCCGCGTCGAGGTCGAGCCCGGCGACCTGCGCGCCGTTGCGCGAGAACGCCCGGGCGGTTTCGCGGCCGATGCCGTTGGCGGCACCCGTGATGAGCACTTTCTGCATGGCGCGACCCTGCCCGATCCCGACGGCGTTGTCTCGACTCCGGAGCGCACGCGGAGTTCGCTCGCGGGCCAGCGGCCGCGCGCGCCTTGGGTACGCTTGGGCCGGAAACTTCCGGAGCAGACCATGGCGACCATCATCGGCGGCATCGCGACCTCGCACACTCCCACGATCGGCTTCGCGCTCGACGCGAAGAAACACGAGGATCCGGTCTGGGCGCCCATCTTCGCGGGCTACGAGCCGGTGCGCCGCTGGCTCGCGGAGAAGAAGCCCGACGTGCTCTTCTTCATCTACAACGACCACATCACGTCGTTCTTCTTCGATCACTACTCGCATTTCACGCTGGGCGTCGGCGAGAAGTTCTGGGTCGCGGACGAAGGCGGCGGCGCGCGCCAGCTGCCGCCGATCGCCGGCCACCCGGCGCTGGCGCGGCACGTCGCCAAGGGACTGGTCGCCGACGAGTTCGACCTGTCGTTCTTCCAGAACAAGGGGCTCGATCACGGCTGCTTCTCGCCGCTGTCGCTGCTGTGGCCACACGAAAAGACATGGCCGGGCGCACTCGTGCCGCTGCAGGTCGGCGTGCTGCAGTTGCCGATCCCGTCGGCGAAGCGCTGCTTCAAGCTCGGCCGCGCGTTGCGCAAGGCGATCGAGAGTTATCCGGAAGACCTCAAGGTGGCGATCGTCGGCACCGGCGGGCTGTCGCACCAGATCCAGGGCGAACGCGCCGGCTTCAACAACACGCCCTGGGACATGGAATTCCTCGAACTGCTCGAGAAGGATCCGGAGAAACTCACGGAGCTCACCATCGCCGACTACGCGACGCGCGGCGGCATGGAAGGCTCGGAGGTGGTGATGTGGCTGGTGATGCGCGGCGCGCTGGCGCCGAAGGTGAAGAAACTGCACCAGGCATACTACCTGCCGTCGATGACGCCGATCGCGACGCTGATCTACGAGGACGATTCGCCGCCGCCGCCCGCCGAGAGCGACGCGGCCTACCGCGAGCGCATCGAGCACGAATGGCGCGGCCTCGAGCAGTTACCCGGCACGTATCCGTTTACGCTGGATCGCAGCGTAAAGGCGTACCGGCTGAATTCCTTCCTGCACTCACTGCTGATCCCGGAACGACGCCAGCGCTTCCTCGCGGCTCCCGAGACGTTGTTCGCCGAGGCGCAACTCACCGACGAGGAACGCGCGATGCTGCGCGCCCGCGACTGGCGCGCGCTGATGCACTACGGCGCGATCTTCTTCCTGCTCGAGAAGCTGGGCGCCGTGGTCGGCACGACGAACCTGCACATCTACGCGGCGATGCGCGGCGAGTCGCTGGAGGATTTCCTGAAGACGCGCAACACGAAGGTGTTGTATTCGGTGGCGGCGCAGAAATAGCGGACGCGGCCGTTCGGGACGCCAAAAAAAGAAACCCCGCCGACGGAGGGGGCCAGTCGGCGAGGCTAACGAACCTGGTGTTGCAAGGTTCGACGTTCCGATTTGCGCATCCTGCGCCCGGGAGCACTGGCTCCCGCACACGTCCTGAAAACCGTTGCGGCGAATCGTAGGCGCGGCTCCGGGCCGCGACAATGCGATGCATACGTATTCACGGCGCGCCGGACTGCGCTGCGCCGATGCCAACGCGCGACAGGCGCGGCCGCCGCTGCGGGAAACCCCGGGACTATCTACTCGCCTAACCACCGGCGACGCGGGATCGAATATATCGGTCTGTGCGCGCAGCCCGCGCCGCCGACGAGTCGCCAGGACGCCGGACCAGCGCCGCGCGCATCCGCCGATGCTAGCGCTACCGTTACTCAGACCAGCCCGGCGCGTCGCGTTTTGTCCACTCCCAGCGCCTTGTTTTCGTTGAAACGGCGATGACAACGCCGGTCACAGTAGCTTTTATCGCACGCCGCCGGGCATGATCCGCCCCAGCACTGAGGGGGCTCGGCCGCGAGGCCGGGCGGTTCATGCACGACAAGCCGACATCGTTCGACATCGCGTTCCTCGCGGGGGTCAGCCAGCCCACCGTGTCCCGCGCCCTGCGCGGCAGCCCGGTAGTTAGCCTGGAGACCCGCAAGCGCATCGAGGAGATCGCCCGGCAGCTCAACTACCGCGTCGACAAGAACGCGTCCAACCTGCGGTCGCAGCACTCGAACACCCTCGCCCTGCTCCTGTTCGAAGACCCGACACCGGACGACTCGCAGATCAACCCGTTCTTCCTGTCGATGCTGGGCTCGATCACCCGCGCCTCGGCGCGCCAGGGCTACGACCTGCTGATCTCCTTCCAGCAGCTGTCCGGCGACTTCCGCCAGGATTACGAAGACAGCCGCAAGGCCGACGGCATCATCCTGCTCGGCTACGGCGACTACGAGGAATACCGCCCGCGCCTCGACAAGCTGGTCGCGTCGGGCACGCACTTCGTGCGCTGGGGTCCGGTCGTCACCGACGAGCCCGGCATCTCGGTGGGCTCGGACAACGCACAGGGCGGCTACGACGTCGCGCGCCACCTGCTGCAGCAGGGCCGCCGCCGGCTGGCGTTCCTCGGCCACGCCACCAGCCACTACCCCGAGTTCTTCGACCGTTACCGCGGCTACGAACGCGCGCTGATGGAAGCCCGCGTCGCCACCTCGAGCGCGCTGCAGGTCGACGCGATCAACCTCGAGGAGTCAGGCTTCCAGGCCGTGACGGAGCTGCGCTCGCGCGGCGTCGAGTTCGACGCGGTCGTCGCGGCCAGCGACCTGATCGCGATCGGCGCGCTGCGCGCGCTGCAGGAAGGCGGCGTCGACGTGCCCCGCCAGGTCGCCGTCGCCGGCTTCGACGACATCCCGGCGGCCAGCCAGACGAACCCGCCGCTGACCACCGTCATGCAGGACACGCGGCGCGCGGGCGAGATCCTCGTCGAATCGCTGTTGCGGCAGATCGCCGGCGAGAAACCGACGAACGTCGTCATCCCGACCAGGCTGGTCGTGCGGAAGTCCGGCTAGGCCGTCAGCGGACCCGCAGCGAACACAACGCCGCGATCGTGAAGCTCGCGCCGCCGATCACCAGCGCGTAGATCGGCTCGCCACCCAGCATGCCCTTCACCACCGCGCCCAGCGCCGCGGCGGCGATCAGCTGCGGGATCACGATGAAGATGTTGAAGATGCCCATGAACACGCCCATCTTGCGCGACGGCACGCTGTCGGCCAGCAACGCGTAGGGCAGCGACACGATCGACGCCCACGCGAACCCGACGCCCACCATGGACACCAGCAGGTAGTCGGGGTTGCGGATCACCGCGAACGACACGAGCCCGGCAGCACCCAGCGCGAGGTTCACGGCATGGCTGCGCGCCAGCCCGATCCGTCGCACGAACAGCGGGATGACGATCGCGGCCAGCGCCGCGAAACCGTTGTACGCGCCGAACAGCACACCGACCCAGTTCGCACCCTCGTTGTAGCCGGCATCCGTCACCGCCGGCGCGTGGAAGTGCGTGCGCGTGACGCCGGGCGTCGTGTAGATCCACATCGCGAACAGGCCGAGCCAGGCGAAGAACTGCACCGGCACCAGCTGCCGCATGCGCTCCGGCATGTCGTCGATGTCGCGCATCACCGTCGCGAACAGGCTCGAGCCCGGCCGGCCGCCATAGATCAGCAGCGCGACGCCCCAGAACGCGAACATGCCGGCGAGGATGTAGACCTGCTGGTCGATGGCGAATTTCCACACGAGGAACACGCCGAGCGCGCCGGCGGCGAGCCACGCGAGCCCGCGCAGGTAGACGTGGCGCGCGCTGCCCGGGCGCACGGCGGCCGCTTCGTCGGTGGCATCGCCGAAGGTGTGCAGCTGGTCCGGCGGGTATTCGCGCGTCGTGATGATGGTCCACAACATCGCGATGGCCAGCACCGCCGCGCCGACGTCGAACGATAGCCGCACGGAGTCGGGGATCGCACCCTCGTTGCTGACGCCCGCGTGCGTGAAGATCCACGGCAACATGCTCGCGACCACGGCGCCGACGCCGATGAAGAAGCTCTGCATCGCGTAGCCCTTCGGCCGTTGCGCCGGCGCGAGGTTGTCGCCGACGAACGCGCGGAACGGCTCCATCGAGATGTTGATGCTGGCGTCCAGGATCCACAGCAGGCCGGCCGCGGCCCACAACGCCGACGAGCGCGGCATGAGGATCAACGCCAGCGAGGTCAACACCGCGCCGGCGAGGAAATACGGCCGGCGCCGGCCGAGCCGGTTCCAGGTGCGATCCGAGTAATGGCCGACCAGCGGCTGCACGATCAGCCCGGTCAGCGGCGCGGCGATCCACAACACCGCGATGTCGTCCATGTTCGCGCCGAGCACCTGGAAGATGCGGCTCATGTTCGCGTTCTGCAGGCCGAACGCGAACTGGATGCCGAGGAACCCGAAGCACATGTTCCAGATCTGCCAGAACGACAGCAGCGGCCGCGGAGCTTGCGTGTTCATTCGACGTCGAACTCCGGTGTGGCTTTCGGTCGCTTCGGCTTCGGCTTGGGCGCACTGCCCGGCACCGCCGGGTTGCGCGTCGAGATGCGCATCGCGAGCCCGCCGCCGGGCGCGAGCTTCAGTTCCATCGTGTCCAGGCTCGAGATCGGCCGCGTCGTGATGGAGACGGACTTCGGGTCGCCGGCGAACCCGGCGTCCTTGCCGTCAGAGTAGATAGTCGCCCAGTAGCGGCGGCCCGGGTCGAGGAAATCGAAACGCACGCGCAGCGACCGCGGCTGCTCGTCGGTGATGCTGCCGAGGTACCAGTCGTCGCCGTTGCGGTCCTTCCGCGCGATGGTCACGTAGTCGCCGACCTCGCCGTTCAGCACGCGCGTGTCCGACCAGTCCACCGGCACCTCCCTGATGAACTGGAACGGCTTCGGGAATTTCGCGTAGTTCTCCGGCAGGTCCGCGGCCATCTGGATCGGGCTGTAGATGACCACGTACAACGCCAGCTGCTTGGCGATCGTGCTCTGGATGCGGCGGCCGCCGGCGCCGGTGAGGCTCAACA
>Ga0335075_10001970_pt1 | contig 33327 bp, 41 predicted proteins | sample Lox_Sample_24_FD_206723 | JGI IMG/M metagenome (GOLD analysis project Ga0335075, IMG submission 206723) | Soil microbial communities from Loxahatchee National Wildlife Refuge, Florida, United States - Lox_Sample_2.4 | ecosystem: Environmental > Terrestrial > Soil > Wetlands | place: USA...
AGATAATTCCCTCACCGAAAGTGCCAGGGATGGTCTGCTACACGCCATCCCTGCCCTTGCACCTTGGTCTTTTTTTTTAAAAATAAACCCGTTACACAGTTAGACCGGCCATTGCCTGCGCGAGATGAGACTTCATGTTAGATACGGGGTGTAAGATTGGATAGCTGATAACGTAACAGATTGCGTCTCTTTCACACTTAGTCTTGCATACATAGACCATGGATCATACTCCAGCGAGGTCTGCTTTACCTTAGCAGACGTTAATGGGCTGCGAACGCAAGCACGGCTTTGGCACAGTTCCGATATGAGATGACAGATGAGTTAACTAAGCAAACAGCACACCACGATGTATTCAAAACAGCAATCAATCTTGATCGGTATCTTTGCAAATTGCAATGCCCATTCTATCTATGCCAGCGGCAGTACTCGACATATAAGGTACATGTAATATAACCTCGTCTTGTGTCCACGCTTTGCGCAAACTCTGTATTCGTCGACTGCGAGACGACCTGAGATTCGAGCTGGGGACGCTACGCGATGCAAAACGTGCGTTGCGCTTGTTCGGGCGCCACATATCAGCCCATACCATACAAATACTCTTTACATATACACAGCCATGAGAACAGCCAACACCGTCCTTCCAGCCATGTTTGAAACCTAGTCTGAACGACATGACCGGAATGACCAGGCATGACCGGTCCCTTGCGTTCCTGTGGCGTGGCAAAATTCAACCCCACCTCCCCGCCTCCCTTTCACTCTCCAACCTCGCAATGCGCTCCTCATCCACTTCCCTCTCGCCACCACGTCTATACTTCCTCCCGCTCCTGCCGTTCCTGCTCTCATCCCCCGCCAGTCCCACCAAAGGTTCATCTCTCGAGCGCTTTCTGCCCGTCCCGCCCGAAGCTGCTGCTGCAAGGCCCGCAATCCGCTGCGCTTCTTTCAGCAGCCGTTCACGATTGCGTGCTTCGCGCTCCAAGGTGTGGGGGTCGATAGCTGGTGTGGCACTTGAGGGCGCTGTATCAGGGAATTTCGTAGAGGTTACGGAGCGTGGGTCGTCGTTGGTGCGGCGGGGGTGATCGCGTGATGAACGCTGTTGATCGGCGGCGGTGGTGTCTCTTGAGCGGTCCGCCTCCCGATCTCGCTCCCGATCTTTGCCTTTGCGGTCGTCGGGGGTGGCAACGGCACTATGCGAGGCAACGTGTGATTGCGAGGAGGAATTTTCTCTCTCATCTGCTATTGCTGCGTCTTGCATTTGAACGCTTTTGCGGCGGGCGCTGGCGCCTTTGATCTCAATTCCGTTAGTGCCGTTTGTATGGGCTTTGGTGGAGGATATGGACATAGCACGTGGTCCGCTAGGGATTTTGATTTCTGGTTTCTCTTTCTCTAGTTCGGTAAGTGCTGAGGGTCGAGAGTCAGGTTCTTTGTCTTTGGGCGAGAGGGAATCGTGGCGATGGCGATGGCGTCGCTCGCGCTCGCGGTCTCGGTCTCGGTCATGGTCTCGATCACGTTCTCGATCACGATCTCGATCACGCTCGCGGCTTCTACTCCGGTCTCGATGTGACCGGTGCGAGGAACGGTATTTGTGTGATGACTTATGCTCTCTGTCTCGTTCTCTATCTCTGTTCCTGTCTCGGTCTCGATCACGATCGCGTCTGCTTTTGTGGCTTGAGCGGCGTGATTCGGCAGGTGATTGTGATCTTGATCGCTCGACATCATCATCGTGTACTTTCCTCTCTTCGCCAGCAAGCTCGGTGTCTTTATCAGCGTCATTGATATCTTCGTCATACTTTCGTCTACGTCTACGCTCTCTTCTGCTTTCTTCATCTTCAGAAAGAGACGTGGAACGATGGCGATGTCGTCTTCTATGCCTCTCACTCCGTCTCTCTTCATCTTTCTCGTCTTCTGACTCAGACGTTGAGCGATGGCGGCGTTTTCTATACCTATCACTGTACTTATCTTTGTCCCTTTCTCTGTCACCAGAGGGTGATCTGGACCTTTCTCTGTCCCTATCTACGTCTCTCTCCTTTTCTTTCTTGGGTGATTCGCTTCTGGATCTTACCGGGCTGGCAGTGGTCTCAGCATGGAAGATAGTCGGTCGAATGCCACCTCGCCCAGCCATGGGAAAGCCTCCGCGTCCGCGTAGGTTCACCAGGCTGGTGTTAGGTAGTCCTTCACGCATTGCCTTGGGACCAGTTGGAGCGTTAATAGGTATGTCAAGAACCTTGGGTACTACGGGAATGTTAGGTGGCTGCATGGATCCTGACGCGTTTCGATCGTTGTAGGCACCATGAAACCCTCCCCGAGTGATAATCTGTCCTCTACCAGAAGGACCAGAAGGTAACAACGGTGCAGAAGAGCCTGCGATACCGTTAAGTAGTGATACATTTGGCGGCAGAGACGATTTGGACTCGATTTGCTCTAGAGTCTGAATTGGCTTCGGTGCATCATCTTCTGGATTTTCTGATACCTCTGGCTTGTTTTCATCTTGGTGAGTTGACTCTTTGTGGGTAATCTGTTCAGCTCCGAGAGTTGTGGCGTCAGCCTCACCAAATAGTCTAGACTCAACAACTTCATCTGAGACCTTCGCTTCCGAGGTCTGTCGAATTTCTCTGCCGAATTCGTCAACATTACTTGCGGGTGGCGCATTTGCCATGTTAGCTTTTGGGCCTGTGGGAATGGAATCTCTATCACTCATTGACCCAGCGGACGCTTGGGCTATACCAGCTTGGGAGTGATTTTGTGAGTAGGACTCATTCTGGCCATAGCCATGGCCACCACGGCTATAACCATATCCACGGCCTCTACCTCTACCTCGGAAGAAGTTGCCTTGGTTTTGATGACCATAGCCGTTCTGTTGATAGTCATTGTACTGGTTTGAGCGACCGTAATTACCTTGATTATATCCTGTAGCATGGAATCCTGAGTTACTTGATCCATAGTCACCGTGACCCATGCCTGCAGCATTTGGATGATTGAAATTATCTTGGCCGACATTCCATGATTGTTGACCGTTCCAGCCATTATTGAAGCCAGCGCCTACTCCGCCATCGTAGCCTGCCATTCCCATTCCCATGTTCATGCCGTTCACGCCCATGCCTTGTGCACCAAATCCTCCATTCATATACATATTCTGCATCGCCATCGGGTCCATTGTCATTCCAGGCATCCCTACATAGTAATTAGCAGGGTCTCATTACAATTTCGATTGTCTCGCATACCCATCATAGGAAAAGCGCCAAAAGCATTTGGTGCCATTCCATTTTGCATTGCCATCATCATTTGCATTTGGTTAAAGTCTGTTCCTTGACCCATAAGTCCCATGTTCGAAAAGCCAGCAGCAGCCGTGCCATCAAATCCATATCCCATACCAAATCCTAAAGGTTGCGCCAGTCCGGTCAAGCCTATAGGCTGACCATTTGCGTCCTTATCCGTCAATTCATTCTGATCCGGCTGCCCATTAGCCACCTCCGTATTACCATCTCCAGCTTCGTTAGCAGTCGCGTTGCCATCTTCTGTTGGTTCTTGGCCAGGTGCAATTTCCTAAACAGAGTAAGCATCGTTGAGAACAAAAGGAGGTTGAGGATTTGTACCTCAATCGAGGGTTGTGGAATGTCTTGTTGAGCTTCCGTTGGAAGCTCGGCTGTTACGGGTTCGGTGGCGGGAACCAGCTCGCCGCCTTGATCCCTCGTTGTAGATGGCTCTACTGAAGATAATTGAGGTGCCTCATCTTTGGCAGGGGGAGCAAGTGACGGAGCAGGCTCAAGTAGTAATGTAGAGGTTGCAAGAGCGTCAACGGGCGTGGCGGGGGTGGCAGGAGTATCAGGAGGTGTATTCTTGAGGTCCTTCAGGCGTAGGGCTTCTCTCTTTTTCTCTTCCGTCCTCAAGAAAACCTTGATTGTGGTCCGCAATGACTTGTTAGGCTTGCAATCTTCGGCTGCCACTGGTGTGTGCTCGCAGACGGGACATGATGAGGGCAATGTGGATTGGCCTTATCAATCAGCACATATCACGGGTACTATGGGATGACAAAGCCATAACCTACAGGTTTCGCAGATGGCCTGCTCACAACAAGGTAAGCGGAAGGCGTTCACTGCCAATTTGCTACAGATCGCGCAACGAAGCTTTATAGGGATCTCATCTTGAGACAGTGAGCTATTTCTACGTTAGTAAAGCGTAATATTGATGATTCCAAAGCCGGTAACATACCTGATGAGTTCAGCCTGAGCGGGAGTCAGCGGAGCTGTCGCCATCGTGTGATGTGAGCTTTCCTGGTCTGAGAAAGCTTGCCGGAAGGTTTATCTCATGGTGAAAGAGAGGCTTTTGGAACTAGCACAGAATAAGGGCCTCTACGTCAGTGCATGTCACACTTCCTGAGTGTGATGCAATGAATGTTTGGTTTTCGCGATCCTTCGAGAAACTCGAAATTATCCTCGGAAAATTCAGGTAATCTCGCAAGATCGCTACACGTGACCTGTTTCAATTCACTGTGTGATTTGAGGGCGGAAAGTCCAGACTAATGAGCATTGAACTTTGGAGGTTTAGAAGCTTCAAAGGCTGGTAAGATGATATATGGTTTCGATTTTATAAAGCTATACCCATGTTATCTTGCTATGATTTTGCATAAAACCACGAATCTGATGATACTTGCTGACGTAAGTGTTCTGTTGGGATCGAAGCATCATCGACCAGCAGTTTGAAAGTCCATAGACATCAGTCCAGGCTCTTCTTCCGCTCCTCTTTCCCGTGCTTCCTCGCCTGTGGAGGCAACATGATACTGGGCCAAGTATCATATCTAGATATTATTGTGTTTCTGCTATTTCTCGCCCCTCAATTGCTCATTCATGTTGGCTTCTTTGGAACTTTGGCATGTGGTCTTCGAGCATTGCCATTTTTAAGTAGGTGACCACCTCTATGGGAGGCAGGTCTTCATTCTAGAAGACGATCATGCTTTCGATCCTGTTTCTATTCTAAATGGTATCAGTCATTAGCTTGCCAGCTACGTTTATTTATGAGCGTTTCGTCCTGAGTCGCCAGGAGCAAAGTCCTTTCGTACGCCAGGCTGCTCCTTTTGAGGATTTCGCCGTCCGTTGTGTGCGTTATGCTTTCGCCAATATTCCAGCAACAATTGGGCGTGTGTTTTTCTCTAAGCCTGTGGCATTGCCTTTCCTGAGATTTCGTATGCTTCGGCATGGCTACTTTCGATCACCTATCCATTGGCATGAGGTTTCGTTGGTAGGCCTAAATAACCCTCTTGCAAAATTCAATTTTGATAGAAATATGCAGGGAAATGCCAAAGGATTATGGATAACCTCTAACCAGTATCAAAAGCCAGATATTGTCATTTATTATGCTCATGGTATGTCCTTTTCATGCGCTCGAGTCCGATCTTTAACAATTTTGAATAGGAGGTGGATTCTCTATGGGTTCTAGCTATTTCTACCTCGAGTTCCTGCTGGTTTGGCACACCCTCCTTAAAACCTCGGGTTTCCGCAATCCGGCCATCTTTGCACTTGAGTACACCTTGGTTCCTGATGCATGCTATCCCACCCAACTTCAGCAGACCATAGCGGGTTACAAACACGTTCTTTCCATACTCCCAGATTCTTCAAAGGTCTGCGTAAGTGGCGATTCCGCCGGTGCCTTGTTAATCCTTAGTCTTCTGCTTCATCTTGCTCACACGAGTGATAGTGAGATGGAAATGAATTCTATTAGACCAGGGATGGCCATACTGATATCGCCTTGGGTCACACTAGTGTCGATGAAAGACAAGAACACACCAAGCGACTACCTTGACGTCGAGAGTTTGCATCTTTACGCACACCAATATGCTGGAAAGAAGGTGGCAGTCAACGACGCATTAGTCTCGCCAGGGGATTGTAAGGACCTCGAGCTGTGGAGGCAGGCCAGTCCTTCAAAGGGTTTCGGTTTCCTGTTTGGTTCAGAGGAAGTGTTTGCGCCTGAGATCCGAAACCTTATCACTCTTCTCCGTAAAACGGGAGTAAGTGTTGAGACCCGAGAGGAAGAAGGCGGAATCCACGCATGGCCAGTGGCGACTCTGTTTTTAAGTAGCACACGCGAAGAACGCCAGAAGGGTCTTAAGACTATTGTACATATGATTTCTGAACGTATGACAAAGCTACCGCTTAGTTGTTTGGTAGAAGACATTGCCAATCGAATATAGATATAATAGCAACTGCCACATCGACTGTATGACGAAGGGTGTCACAAAAATAATATAAAAAGAGTACAAACATGAACATAACGAAGACAAATTGACATTTATGGTAGTTGTCAGATTAGATCAAGTTATTCCATCTTGTGACCACTCTGCCTAAGTAGAAACCACAGCACGAGACCGGGCTTCAAGCTCAAGACAGCCGCTTAAAGCTGATGTAGTCTCTGGTAGGCTCTATGCTATCATCATTCAACACCAATATGGACAGCCAAGGCCTACGAAAAAGGACAAAGATGTATAGACAAGAGAATGTTGGATAACTTGTCGAAGCAGTAGCCTGAAACCTGAACGTATAAGTTCGAGAAACGATCCTGTAAGACTACGTTTGCAATACACTTTAGGCATCTCACGAGGCGGTGGGGCTGTGCTCCCACAAGTCTCGGCGGGACCGGCTTGAAGAATATGCCTCATCAATCAAGCCTTAAATATAGGATAGAGTCGTACCAGAAGTAGCATCAAGAAGTCTAAGAATGACAATGAAAGGGAAAAAAGAGATTTCGAGCGCCGATAGGCGTTTGTTGACGGTTCATGTTGATGTTAATGCTTTGGCAATGACAGGGGCGATAAATGCTTGCTCAAAACGGGCTAAGGACGATCCCTGTCAGCGCTCCCATTCCATTCGGGACGCATCGCATATTAAATCAGTGCCCATCCCCAAAAAATCCGACCAGAAATCCATTTTCCAACTCGGTTAGATCACGTGGCTAAAGGTTCAATTTTGGCACACCCCACTCTGCAGATAATTTCCCGAACATCCAATTATATCTCGACTCTAGCTTTCACCGCCTTCAAATCTCTCGAGGCACACCCCGTATGTGAGAGAGAGCTAACAGAGTCGAGCCTTTCCCAAGTTGATCCCGCCGAGACGAACATCAACGCCTTCACCCTCCCCGTTTTGGGCAGGGTGAGGCCTTTTTTGTCCTCCACTGCCGCGTACAAGCGCTCGGCATACTCGACAGCTGCAGCGCCAGCAAAACATCCTCGTACCCCACTGTGACGCCCCTCTATCACGCTTGCATTAGCTCGGCAGCTACGCCGAAATGCCTGATAGTACATATGCGCCTCAGTCGCCCGACCTGTCTTCATTTCTTTCCTCAGCTTCCCCCCAGAAGAAACCTCCGACTTCCTCGTACACCCCAAGCTCGCCGCATCTTCCAGGTTTCCCTACCTCAACGCCAATTCATTCTAGCCATCCACAACACCCTGGTCTAGGTATCGGATATCAACCATCACCACAACAGCAATATCAGTCTTACAACGATTCTCAATTCAATGCGAACTTAACTCCCACTCAATACGGACAATACCAATCATACCTACCCCCAATACCCGACCTTCCCCCATCTCACTCTTTTCCTCCGCAACAAGCTCAAGCGCCCTTCCAAGCTCAACCTTTCCCGCCTCACCAAAGCCAATTTAAGCCTGACCTAGCTGCTGACGCTCAATTGGGTTATCACGCTCCACCAAATATCTCAGTTCAGCCTGAGATGTCTGCACGCAGTAAACGTGGTGCAGTCAAGAACGAAAATGGAGCCGGGTCGAGTGAGGACTTGGGTCCAAGTCAAGGCATTGATATCAAGACCAAGTTCCCAGTTGCAAGGATAAAGCGGATCATGCAAGCTGATGAAGAAGTGGGCAAGGTGGCGCAGGTGACACCTGTTGCTGTTTGTGAGTCTCCTTCTTATTGATCTTGAACTTCTACTGACGCATCAAAACAGCCAAAGCATTAGAACTCTTCATGATTGAGCTGGTAACGAAATCAGCTTCTCTTGCCAAGTCCTCCAACTCGAAGCGTGTGACAGCACAGCACCTAAAGAAGGCGATCGAAGGGGACGATCAGTATGATTTCCTCACGGAGATCGTCAGTCGTGTAGCTGAGGGCCCGGATGCTGGAGGCAAGCGGGTTAAGAGCGAGGACGGGAGCGAAGATGAGGATATGGATAAACCGGGAAGATCAGCGAAGAAGGCGAAGGGCAGGAGAAAGAAGGGAGAATAGAGCGGCTGTATTAGTAGATGGCAGCTGAGTTTATGGATAGAGGTATGAATGAAGGGAGGGACAGAAGCAGGGGGCGTTAATGGTATTATGGCACTGCGCGATGCATACACTAGGCGTTGAATTTCTTTCTTCTATTAGGTTATGGCACTCGGCAACAATTGAGCAGTTCCCATCTCCATCTAGGATGAAGATTGCCTTAGAGCAGATGATAGCTTACTCGTTCAATGCTCTTTCGATAAGACGGACTTTCTCCGTCCTCAATTTCCTTCATGCTTGAAATGACTTTTCCATTTGCTTTGCCATCTCAGTCACCTTAGGGTCAGGAGATTTCTCTGCCATCTCAAGCCACTTCCGTGCGGACTCTATTTTGCCCTCTTCTACGAAGACTGAAGCAAGACGAAGCATGCTCATGCCCTCTCCTGCAGTAGCTCCCAGATACAGCCACTCCTTTGCGAGCTTAATTTGCATGGCCTTCTGGTCCTTGTTTTCAGCAGGCTCAAGCTTTGCTCGCTCCAAATGGAGTTGTCCGAGGTTGGTGCTGGCTGCCGTGATACCTGAGCTGACGGCTTTCAAGAAGTGCGTCTCTTGCGTCGATGAGCTGTGCTTTTCCAGACGTGCGAGGTGGTAGTAGCCTGTGGGGTCGTCGTGTTCAAGTGCGGCTTTGCGAAAGGCGGCTTCGGCGCCTGAGCTGTTGCCGTGTCGTTCGAGGATTAAACCTTGGTGGACGAGGGCAGATGCTACTCCTACGCCGGGCAATGGGAACTGAGTATCGGCTTCTCTTTGGGTAGATGGTGGTGTGGAGGCAGCTTGGCGATACAGCTGAAGTGCCTTGTCTTCATCATTCTGCGACTCGTAGACCCTTCCGAGAAGGACCATGGCCTCGATGTTGGAATGGGGAGGCGCGGCTAGTGTCCGGAGGTGAGCAAGAGGAGCATTATACTTTAAAAAATCAAGATTCTTTCTCTTAAGACCCTGATCAACCAAATATATGGTGGCTGTAGGCTCACCAATGGCGGAGGCAGACAAGAGAAGGTCTCTGCCTAGGAAACGGCATGGCTCTTTATTGCACCTGGAAAGAATGAGTGCAAGTAATGTTAGTGTCCTAGGAGTGATATTATGCTCTAAGAGAAGTAAGCTCATAGCAAAGTAATTCACAGATCCCGTGACCCACCAACACAAAATTGTTTCTCCCACTTCCCCGTTGTTCGTTGACTAGATAGCTCAACCCAATTCCGAAGGATAGTCAGCACCGCATCCGGTTCGATGTCTAGTGCCTTAGACTTCTTTGCTTCCTTTAAAAGGGCCACAGGCGGGAGCTGTTCTTCGACAGGTGTTCTTGAAAGCAGGTTAATTTCTGGCTTTTTGGGTGCTGGACGTAGACGTGGACGCGCAGCAAATGATGTAGTTGCGGATAGTGACCGCCTTGGAGGAATCTTCAAGACGCCCTGTGCCACTGTTCTCAATGACCATGCATTGAACGTGGTTGCTAAGGACATCTTCATCGCTAAGATGAGAAGCCGTCCCCAGAAAAGTACTCTAACGTGGAGGGATTTGGATAGTATTACGGGACAATGAACTGCTCCATGTTTTGAAAGATTACATCAGCTCCACCCCCCGGGCTCTGTAGTTATCGTGTAGGATGCGTCACTGCTTCGTGTGAGAATCCAGTCGTGCACCTCATTTTGAATGCTCTAAATCTTTTGACGTTGTTCAAGCTCGCCGCCCGGGGTTTATCCGAGCCCATGAAAAAGTTCATCCCACTCCACAGTGACGAATGAATGGTAAACGCCCTCAACTTGTTCAATCCTTTTAAAACTTCTCCAGTATGCGCGAAATATCCCGAACTTTTAACTACTAGCATCTCTAGCGGATCAGAGACAGAAGCCCTACACGCGAATTCCACAATGGTGACAACGAGGCGACAAACCAGGAGCAATTCTGATCCAGCTACAGATGTTTCTTCAGACTTAGAAAGCTTACCGCAGGATGTCCCCTCTGCAAGCTCCAAAAAGCGCCGGCGGCCTCAAGCGGCAGATAAGTTGCCCATGAGGGAAAAGGACGAGCCACAATTCGAGAGACATTCACATATTGCGGTCGAGATTCCGATGATGGATATCACGCAAGATAATATACCCATGCAGACTGCTCCTGAGCAGGGAATGTTCAAGGGGAAGAGGTCTTTGGCTGAGAACAAACCTTCGAATTCGGAAGTTCAAGGAAAGGACAATCAGAATCATGAAGAACCAGAGGAGGGTCTCCCCCCGAGTCCAATGGCGAAAGAAGCTATCGATGAGGATGCTACGTTGCTTGAAACATCCGAAAAGGCCTCAAGAGAGCGAGGACGGCATAAAAAGGTCGGTTCTAAGCCTGAGAGTAACACGAAATTAACTATGGAGCCTGTCAAAGTTGTGGATGCCTCCAAGACTGCTAAACCTAAGCACAAAAGATTCGACAGTGAAGAGCCAGCAGCTGAGGAGTTCGAACAAGTAGTAGAAGAGGAAGCCAAAGTTGAGGAGGATGAGAGCTCTGATGACGATGCTCCGGAAGTGGTAGCTACACATGATGCTCAGGAAAAGGCTTTAAGTATGGCGCACAATGCTGCTAAAGCTGTTGAGGAGTAAGTCTCCCGGTTTTGTAGCACAACTTCGTCACGATGCTGACCCTATCACAGACGAGATGCTATAATCCGCAAGAAACGAAAAGAACGTGATGCACAGCTCAAAGAACAAGCTAAGGCTGCAAATAAGAAGCGGAAACGTACTAATGATAGTAGTGAGGGCAATGCTACCTCTACGCCTCTTGATGTTACCGGGAATCTCGGGGAGAAAGAAAGCAAAGAAAGCCAATCTAAAAGTGTATCCGGCGCCTCCAAGGATAATCCAAATTCCTCCAAATCTTGGACCACCATAACCAAGATCAACATCCCGGAATTCTTACCCGCGGAATATCTCGAAGATGAACCCGCCAAGGATCACGGCTCTTTCTCACATCCCCAGCAGACCATGTCTCATAAATCCAAGAAAACCAAGTTCATCGATCCTACACCCAAGAGACCCAAAGATCGGAGAAAAGGATCTACTATTTACCGCGTTGTGGAAGCTCATAGCGATGGCTTACTTGCTCCAAAAGCTGCTAGCAATGCTCGATCCGTGAAAGAGGCGTGGCTAAATGGGCAGAGGGGTGCTGGCTGGGGTATGAAGGTGGTTAAAGGGGGCTTCTTTAAGAAGAGATGAAACAATCTGAGTAGAGCACATGAAGTTCTACGTGGAGTAAGCAGCCATACGCTGAATAGTAGTCAAGCCATCAATCCAAGAAGCTTTTGCTACTATCATTGATTTCGTAGTGCATTCTCTGCATATCTCATTATTGCCGTTAATTAAAATAGGAGGTGCAACTATTCTTTTACCTCTTAACATCTGCTTAGTGCCTAAAGGGAGCCCACTCGACTATCTCTCTCACAGATATAAAAAGCACGTCAGTCCTCGTCCACTGATATATATATATATATATATATATATATAAGCTACTACTGACACTTTCTCATGCTCTCTTACGCTATCAACTTGCTCTATGCCAAGCATACCATCGATAATCATTTCAGAAGCCCGAAGAGAGCCACTCGAGAGATGTGGCAGCAATGGGAAATAGAGTTGTAATGAGAGGGGAGTGATGACAAGCGACAAGAGAAATTGAAACAGCGAAAGGTGTGATAACAGGATAGGAGGACTAAGAACGACAGCTAGTTTCACTCTTTCGATATCATTGACTGGTGCCTGCGTCGATTCCGCAGTTGGCATTCAGAGCATCTCGTATATGGGTTCCATGCAAGTCGGCCGACTTTGAAAGGAACATGTGTTTAGCGATTTTAGCCCTGAATGCCGGATTTTGCGGGAGTTGGCGAAATTTGCGGGGATATTTAGCGAGTGCGGATAGTCTAGGGACCCTTCGACTCAACTACGGTAAGGTGCTGCTTATCTTATTTTCGCAAATCCTGTAACTCTCAACAACCTCCATGCACCCCTACGGCCACTAATGACAACGAGCAATGGCACCATTCCAGATGTCGGAGATGGCGCTTAGGCTCAATAAGTTACGCCATTTGTCTTAATTAGCCCCTGACCTTGCCAATGTTAGATTCAGCCGTCGGCATACGCATCTTCCCGCAGCGATGGACGTGACATGTGTCATTAGAGAGATGCGGGGCAAACCATCATAGATTGTGGAGCAGGGGGGTCTTAGCTGAACGTTGGGTAAGCTTAATATGGGCGGAATACTAGGACCGGTCGAGTGCAGACTATCAGAAGTCATGAGGCTGCTTAAATTCTGCCTGCTTTCCGGAGTTACAGATCTGTGCCGTGTGCCAGACTGATTCGTAGTCATGCTTTCATCAACTTATCACTCGTCATCTGTCATTTGTTTGTTTCAATATTCGAGCTCTCACTCTCCACTCAATCCTTGTTACATATGTCCTTTAGTACTTTGTACCAATTAAGTTTATTTTAAATGAGATCTTATTTGAATGAAAGTTCTTTTCTGCCCGTTATTTTTCCTTCCCAGGCGACCCATTTCGCGCTTGCGAGCATGAACATTTCAGGTTGAAGTCGGATTCACGGATCTGTTGCCCTGGATTCCTACTGCCCTGCTCACAAGGATCTTCCCATTTCCGTCAAGAATTGGATATCAAGCCAAGCCAAGCAGACTCATATTAGAATAGCTAGCTCATGGCAGAGCACAACTACGTGTACTTTACTGCTGGGTACCTTGTGGAGTGGGATCCCCTAGACGATTTTCCCCGCTTGTATCTTACAGCTCTAAATAGTTTAGATGCATTCAAGTTGAGTAGACGCATTCCTGCCAAGACATTTGGGTGCAAGTTACTCCTGAGTGAGACCAGTGGTGGGAATGTGCGGTCCTGTGAGACTTATCTCTGCCAGGAGGTTGCATATCTCAAGTAAGCCCAATCTTCCCTGTGACTTAATATCTCACTGACCAGACCTTCAGTGCTACCTCCGACGTTTACTTGGGCTATGTTGGCTGGGGAGCAGGAAACTCTTCGCCAACCACTTACATCCTGGCTGAGACGCCAATTGGCAATGGCGGTGCCTAGATAGATCAACCTCTCGTCCAAGATGGCCTTATAAGATAATCAGCTTCCGACAAAGGATGGGTTATTCGGGATTTGGAGACCTTTCTTGATCCCAATTTCAGTTTTCAGGCTCAGTATCAAGCAAATAGTTCACTGTATATAGTTGAAATCGTATATAGCCTACCATTTCAGAACATTTCTTCCGTGTGCTATTCCACTCAATGCTTGTCATCATATTATTATTTCACCATCTAAGATTACCTCTGTCGAATTAGTAGGAGTAACATAGCTTCCTGAAGCCGTCAAGGAATAATTTCTTGACTATACCAAGGAGGTTGTAAACACGTTCAGTAATATCTTAGTTTATCGTCAAATTGGACCGCTTTTTTAGCAATATAACGGATTACTTAGGATGCAACGACGACTGAATGCTCTCTAAAAGATTGTTGAATTAGATCACTGTACCGGGCTTAAGGCTCGGTATTTTATACACTAAAATCCCCTAATCACTGCCCACAGTAGGCTCCAAAGTAGTTGCTTGTAGTAGGCTTAGGGTGCTCGCTTACTATTAGTGGTCGCAGGCCACATGGAAATGCACGGGCCAGGGAAGAAACGTCATGCATGAATCTTCCCCATCTTCCCTAGTTGAACCCGATAGTTTTCTCGCAGCTCGCTCTGTATTCGACAGCCAACACATCTTACGATCCCATGGCTGCCGGGGTATCAGTAGTCTAGCTTCTTATTTGTAGCAATCGCATCAATAGCCACAATGGCGTCCACAACGGCCACGGAGAGTACCCCTCTCCTTCCTCCATCTCCTTCAACCGTGGAACCCCGGTCAAAGGTAGGCCGGAGTGTAACTTTCAACCCGAATCCGACAATAAATACAGTGGACACCGCCTCAGTTGTACGACCTACACCTCAATCTCAAGCACAGCTCTCAACGAGTTCTGGCACAGGCCAGCCCATGCTTTCGGCATTGAACAGCAAACTCCGACGACGAAACAGCTATGGCTCGCCTCAATTACCCATGCCCAGTCTGGGAGCTTCCAAGATTGGGCCTCAAAGAACCACGAAGAATGCAGAGAAGCTGAAGTTGTTACCCAATCCAGAGTTCGGAGAAGATGGTCCAGACGAAGAAAGTGGCAGGGACGTTTATTCGCAATATACCCGAATCAAAGATCCGACAGCTCGAAGGGATGCTGCTAGGCTTGGAAAAGCTGATCGTGATCTATTACCTAGAGTTACGGCATACTGTACGTCGAATAAATACCAAATGAACGGCCTAATGCGGTTTTTGAAAGGCCGAGGGAAGACGAAGGGCGCAAATCCAAAGCTCTTTGATGAGTGCATATATACACCGTATAGCTACAGCAGAATTTCTGCGAAGCAATCAAATCGAGTTCTAGAAGTACAATCTTCTCCAGTGCAGATGCGCGACCGAAGGCACTCGGATAGCGCTATTGAGGTGGAAGGCCACAACGAGCATCGAAGAGAGGATCTGATAGATCTCCATACTGAAGGTGGCGACATAAGCTTGAGTAGTGGGGAGAACGAAGCTGCGAACAGTGCACAACCGGAAGTGATAGAACGGAGGATCGAAGATGAAAACCGTGTCACGGAAAACACGGTCGACTTCGACACCCAAGTCCACACTCCAGAAGTCTTCCTCTTCGACTATGGTGTCGTTGTGATATGGGGAATGTCGCTAGCTCATGAGCAGCGATTTTTGAAAGAGATTGCCAAGTTCGAGAGCGAGAAGCTTGCCCCTGACGATGTTGAGACGGAATGTTTTAATTTCTACTATACCCGGGAGTATCAGGCGCGGATTTATAATGATTTTATCACTTTGAGGGAGAAGAATAATTATATGACTAAACTCGCGATATCCCATGCGCTGGCGCAAAGTGTCAAGGCGGGTCAAATGCCTACTGTATGGAATGTCCACTGACTTTTGCAGACCTCACTTTTCGAAGCCCTCGTCGATAACACCATCGAAACCTGCAAAGACATCCCGACACAAATTGCCTTAACCGGCAAGATCGCTCTGACGCGCACGCAAATCAACATGCAGATAGGAGAGCTGTTCATCCTCCGCATCAATATCCACCTCAATGGCTCCGTGCTGGACACGCCTGAGCTCTTCTGGGTGGAGCCGCAACTCGAGCCTGTTTATCAGGCCGTGCGAAGCTATCTCGAAATGGACCAACGAGTAGGCTTATTGACTGAGCGACTCGACGTTATCGCGGATTTGCTGGCAGTGCTGAAAGACCAACTGAGTCATGGTTATGGAGAGAAGCTGGAATGGATAGTGATTGTACTGATCGCGGCAGAGATAGTAGTTGCCGTGATAAATATCATAGTCGATTTGTATGCGGGCGTGGATTAGGATGCATCGAAGCGCTGGTAGCATGGCGTTTTGGCGTGGCGGAGTGGGCGGGATGGAGATTGGTACTAAATGTATATACCTTCTCGACAGTAAATATCTCGACAAAATTTGAAACAGATATATATATCTGCCCCCCCCAATCATCACCTCTAGGGCATCTCTCAGTTTTTACACATGCCAGCTGGAACCTCAAATTGGGCTTTCACCATAATGACGGCGGTTTTTGCAATCTGAGATACTGAAGATGTCTATGTTCCCATCTTGGCCATCGGATTAGTTGTCAGGCGGGATGCTCTCACCAGTCACAAAGAAACAAAAGAAACACCTAACATCCATAGCCATCTCTTGTGGAAGGAAAATAGCTCGAATTCCATTTCATTCTATCTATAAAACATCCTATTTCGAAAAATCCAGAGACCTCCTCATCCTTCCCGCACATCTACATAGCCAACCAACCAGCCGAGCACATGTTCTTATCCATCAGCCCTTGAATGTATCATCACTTTTGAACCAGTTCAAACACCCTTGCTCCGTGAAGAAAATTGCGCAGTAACAGGCCGTGATCATCCCAAACGGGCTAAAATTTGACAGAGTAGATTCGCCAGAAACGACAAAATTCAAAATTCAAAATTCAAAAAAAAGAGACCAAATCGGATATCGGCAATCGCTTGAATATGTTACAGGGTAAATTCATATGTGATAGATATAGATAATGATGAAGTGATCTTGATCGCTCTGAGGTCGTAGATATGCGATTTTGTCCTAGCGCGTGTGGGGTAGGGTATATAGCAGTGATATCTGAACCGGACAATATGCGCCGTAAGAGCCCTCTATGAGTAATAACTCCTCGCTCTAAAGAATTTTCTCCAAACCAATGGCCAAACGAAACCCGGGTAAAGACCAAAGAATTGATATCCAAAGTGACAGGCCTAGTTCTCTTCGATTATCTCCGCACCACCTTCTTCCCTCCATTCTCTGCTCTTCTTCCCTAGTCTCCGCACACCCTCGACCCGCTCAGCCCAAAGACTTTCCATCGGGGTTCTGAAGGTGTATCCCCGTTGGCTGCTGATCACACTGATGGCTTGGAGAACTGCCTTCCTGGAGTCACGTCCGAAGACAGCGGGATGATTTATCCATTCCAATGAAGCTTCGAGTTCCGAATCAAGTGCAGCTACGGTAGCTGGGTCGATGGGGTGTGATGATGATGCAGGATATGTTGTGACCGTGGTAAGCGTATCGTTAGAGCGAGAGTGTGGGAGGGCAGGAATAGTTCCGGAGAACGATGATGGTTGAGCAGAATTAGGCGCTGAAGTTGGGGACGGGGTGCGTCGGCGGTCAGGTGCAGTAGACGAAGTTGGTGAGGAGGTCGTGGTATTTGGGGTGTTGTTAGAGTTACCTGGGTTTGGTGATCTTTGCGGTGGTGGTGGGATCGGAGGAAGTCCGCCTTTCCCAAGACCCTTGAGGATGGACCGTGTCTCATTCAGGAGGGTTTGGGCGCGGTCATGCTGTCCTCTCGATACAAGCGTCAAAGCCCTCGTCAGCATATCCGAGGTTAAGAGTTCCATCCGACGCTGAACAACGCTTGGATGTGGTGGGATGAGAGGAGTATTAGGCCAGGCAGATTTCTTTGTGTTTTGCGATGAAGTTGCTGGAAGCATGGTAATGGCAAGGAGTGAAGGCCGTGGAAGATGAGTAAGAGTGCCGTCACGGAGAATATCACCCCAGGTAAGGTCGGCTTGGATGAGGGGAACTTCTTCAACGGAGACAGTCCGTTGGTCTTCTTGGTCGAGAGACCCGCCTAACGCCTCTAACCCGGATACGATGGACTCCCAAGGATCCTGCGGCAGTTGCTCCGTTGACGCATTATCAGGTGCGATGACGAGTTGGACGAGGATATCTATATATAGTTAGTTTGGTCATGCTGAATCGGTCAATCTCGTGACAAACCTCTCTTGTCGCCGAATCGCATATCTCCCAGAGCAGCTTCAGCATCTCTGCCAGTCGCACGCTTCGTGATCTGTAATGCTCCGCTAATCTTGACAAACTTCGCAGGGGATCCTTCGGGAAGCCTTAGCTTTAGCTTAACGTTCTGGTGTGACATTGTTTGCAGAGCACCAAGGCAGCCAGCTAGGCATTCCCTCAGCATCATCCAGTCTTTCACATAGGTGTAAGAAGCCTTTGTTCGCGTTGACAATTCAATCATGGTGTCAGGCTTGTGAGTCATCCCAAGTCCAAATGAATGAATTGCAATCCTGTTCCTGTTAGTAAGCCTATCAAAATGAGTTTTGATGCCAACTTACTTAGCTGCTTCAGCACGGGATACTACAAAATCCACGCTTTCAGAGTCAGATGTCGATGAGTCGCTGATGAGCAGGATGCTCGCAATCGGGTTATTCGATTTCCGTTGCATAAGCAAGTCCATAGCCACATTTGCGCCCTCTACAACATCAGCTCGGTGGCTCTTCTGACCAACAGGCTTTATTGAAGCTAAAATGTTTGACCAGCCACTCCAAGCCTTTGTGGTCATTCCAACAAGGGGAACACCGCCTCCACTTGATCCGAAAGTTACGAGGCCCATTCGATCTCTATCGCCTAAATTCTGGACCATAAACTTGAGAGCGTCGCGTACAAGGCCGATTTTGACGCCTTGCATGGACGAAGAAATTGGAATGACAACGACGATGTCGATAGGTACGTGTACGACAGCGGGCAGACTGAATGCCTTGGTCGTGGAAGTGTACTCTGTTGGTGCAGTTGTAGCGGATCTTCCAGCACCGTATGATGAGGAATTCAAGGAGGACACACGTTTAGGATTCGAGATTCTCTGCCATTCATCCTCCTCGGTCTCAGAGTTGTCGTAATCTGGACTACGCACAGGTGAGCCTTCAACCGCATTCAGATCAAGTAGAGCTTGTTGCCATAATTTCAGCTGGTTCAGATTCTCGAACTGTAGGTGGAAAGATGGTAATTCAGCCACTGAGAGGCTGAGCGTCAAGACATTGTCCGTCTCTGGTCGCAGATTAGACTCTGTAATCTTTTGGGTCATTCCCAATGAACTTTTACCAGAGCTATTGTGTGTGACTTCTGTCAAGTGTTTCTTAATCAGGATAGACCCCTTCAACGCACAGCGAGTGGTTTTGCGGCCAGATCCATCATCCCATTGTGAGCTTCCGGGTATCTTCTTCTCTTTGACGCAGATAAGCATCTCAGCGAAGAGGAAGCATTCCAGTTCTTGCCATGATTGCTTATCTTTGCCAACTCGAATTGTGCCATATAGTCGAAGCTTGCCAAACCTAGATACTTATTAGTATAAGCTCTGCACATCTTTCATGGCATCATACTTCGAGAAATCTAGATTATGCCAGTTATCCACCCGAAGGCGCAAGTTCTCGGTAATTTCTTCCAAAACCTCAGGCGGCTCGTATGGATAAAATCGAGGTGCGTTCCGCTCAGGGGAGGCTGTTCGGTCAAAGACCTCTTCCGTCCTTATAGCCGGCACTGGAGGTGCCGTACGCAGATCATCCGGATCCGGCCTCCACTTGTTATCAGGCACTTCAATTGTGACCAGGCAGGTTAGAGTCTGCTGTTGTCGGGATCTCGTCAAGGTCGGAAATTCTGAACGGACGCTGACGAACGGTGGAGGTATTGGATTTCTTGTTACACTTGCCCGTGGGCTTATGAGGTTCGTCTCCATGGCTTGCACATCGTAGTCGTGCCGGCGAGCAGGACCACTCACGTTTGTCTCTGGATACCCAGTCGATGATGGTGCACCTGTAGCTTCACTATCACTGCGACCATGTCTGGAAGTGGGCGCATATCGATCCCGGCTATCTCTGCTGCTATCTCTCGTCTCTCTGCTGTCCCTGTCCCGGTTATATGTAATACCGTTGCTCTCTCGAGATTCTCGGGGTGGTGGGCGCACATTCGACTCTCCACTCGGTGGTCTCACCGTCTGGTTATCCCAGGGAGTTGGCGTCGGTGTATTTGACGATCTACCATCGAGGGGAACTGATCGCACAATACTACTTAGCTTTTCTGTAATACCAGGAGGTCAATCAGCGATGTGGGACAACAAACCATTGTTGAAGCTCTTACCAATATCGAGCACGTTGCCTCCCCTGCTAGTGTCGAGACTCAAAGGGGCATTGCACGTCGGACATGATTGCGTATCAAAGGCTTTTATGTATTCGTAGAAGCATTGCTCGTGTGAGACGTGGCTGCAGGAGAATTGAAGAATGCGTTCGCCGAATAACGTGTGCTCCAAAGGCTCCTCGCAGACGGCACATTCGCTACCGACGAACGTTCTTTCCCGCCGCGTTCTGCTCCTATCTGTGTCCAACATGCCTGACATTCCACCTCCTGCACGCTTTTTCAAGTCGTTTGATCTGTCACTGGACTTGGAAAGGACTGAATTGCCTGAAGCTGTGGATCTTTGAGAGGGAGCACGAGCAGTGCCAGCAGAGACGGAAACGTCTGTTGACAATGAATACAGTCAGTCGTCTCCTCACATTTGTACTCCAAGCACCGCAATGATTACTGGACACCTTGGATTATAGAGCATACGAGAAGAAGTAGACTCACTCTTCCTGGGATATGTCTCAGTTACACTAATATCTTCCCTGACTCTGTCTATCTCCCGCCGCCGGGGGCCTCTGTCTGAGCTTGTCAAGAGGCCTAGCGCATACAAAGCCGAAACCTGCTCGTCGTGATAGGCACTCTTTTGTGTATTTTGATTTTGATTTCGGGAAGCTGAATTGTCAAATAGTCTCTTGGACATCGAGTGTTGTCCGGTGGAGGTCGGAAGAAGTCCAAAGGTAGAGACACCTCTTCAGCCCTGCTGGATCTACTTAAGTCGATCCAATTCAGGAGTCAAAAGGTATAATGAAGGCAATCTCCAGTGGCTGTGAAGAACCTTCTCTTGTCCGTGCGGCTTTCAAGAAGGCCGTCAGTGCTGTTCGGCCAGAAGAAGCACTAAAGAGAGGAGAGCTGTGTAACGGACCCAGCTGGGGCGAATCAAGGTGGCAGACGACCTATGTACTGAGTGAAATGATTATGTACGTTATGTGCAATGGTAATCAAAGTACAATGCTAAAATGCGTCAAGCTTTGACTGATCTTTCGAGGACGGGAGAGAATAAACCAGGGAGCGTGGTTTTGGGTGAGGGGATTGGACCTGAGTCTAAGTCCAAGTCTATAGGTGGGAGGCTAGTCGCACGAGTGCATGGCAAGAACGTGTAATAAAATGGACGTGCGTCGGAGTAGAAGTATGCTACTTGTGTCTAGAAAAGTTATCTTAGCCACTCGCACGCACAGACACGCAGTTGGGATTTCGGCCGTCGCTCGGTAAGGAGATGCGGAATAAGGAAAAAGCTTTGCCTGGATGACCGGCTTCCTGAGGCGTACAGTACCTGGTAGTGGGCCGAATTCAGCATGCAACCAAAAGGTGTTCGTCTGCTTCCTCTTGTCCTCTTCCATGCATCCCTGCAGGAGGGTTGTAGGCTATTAGTCCCGGCCCCTAACTCAGACGTCAGGGATATTTTAGGGTGGTTGGGGCATCCTGGTTCACCGCCCCGCCCGTTTTTCCCGTCTTCAGGGATGTCCGCTGCAGAATACTGTATACCAAGAACCTACCTAGAACAGATGTGCCAAGCTGCGACAAACCTAAATCATGATAACCTACGTTACAATACATGTTCCTGCTCCATCGGCCGTCTCGTGCCTCCACCCCGTCTGCGGTCCTTGTACCCTCCGCAGGACAGAAATGGAAGAGGTCAGACAAGCTGGTGGACATGTCTTAAAAGTGTGTGATAAAGGAAGCAGTAGCGCAGGACATGAGGGTCATTTTTTCCCCTAATGTCACCGAGGCATAAGTCTCCAATGGCGTGAAGTACTCAGTACGGTAGGCTACCCCACTCCCCCTCCCATCAGCGGAAGAGTGTCCCAAAGAATGGTTGATCGGCGGGTGCCACTCGGGAAGAACGTGCGATTGTGCTTCTATTCGAATCAACTTGCTGATTGTCTGTCCACCAGCGCGGCGACCATTATTTCGACGAGCATAAATTTGCCTTAGTGTGTCAAAGGTGTGGCGTCATGTGGCGTGGATACTACCAACGGATATTCGACCTGTGACGATCGATTGGCCTAATCCAGACTTTGTGTAATAATATGTCAATAAGATAGGGTCGTATCGTCCAGGTCCTACGTCAGGCAGAATTGGAGCATTACTTCATAGAGTGTTGCATGCTTTCAAAGTTTAAAGCGGCCCGATCGGCAGGTACTTTTTTGATGTGCTGAGGTGATGGCAGATGCAGTGCACACACCCTTGGAACAGGAACCGGAGTCTTCCTATTCGCTGCAAGTCCGGGACTTTCAGTCACCCGTGCTTGTAACGTGATATTGTAGTTTGAAACGCAGTTGTTGACTACTAGGCATTGACCCCTTGCATCCAGAAGATCCGCAAGATTCATAACACCGTCACTTATAAGCTGGTTGCAGTCAAAGTCCTCCACAAATCTGAGAGATCGAAATGATCATCCTGAATCAGTGGTTGATCATGCGCGTCACAGCAACGGCGCGCGGGCCCATTTCATTACCGTGGTATCGATTTTCCGATTTGGTGGTACATCAAATTTACAGATTTACAACAAAATGTTCGAAAATTGATACGACACTCATTTCCACATGCTTATCCGCACCTCTGCCGCTCACCTTGGCTTCTGCCGTGGCCCTCAGAGGTACCGAAATCCCTTCTCATAACCATGACCCATGTCAACCTATCAGGCAGCCCCATGCTCTCAGTCTTTGGAACGCTAAGCGAAGTGTTAGAGGCTGCCAATTGAGGGTCTCACCAGCCAGAAGCAGTGTTTGAAGCCATCCGGGGAAGGCTGCCGGCTCCATGTTTGAATCGCAAGACATCATTCTATTTGCCCCGCATACATGCCAAACATTGCATTATCACAGCTCCAATTGCGCACGCCATACCTTAACTTTGCTTTAGGTCCTGTTGTCGTGAACTTGCGATAAGAATCATGCAGCACCGTTGTGATTTTTTGCAGCTTAGCGCAATACACTACGAATAAGGAAGCTCATAGTCTATCGATTGACAAGGCTCACTACAGTGATAATGTCAGCATCCCGAGTGATAAAGACCACATCAACCTACATCATCAGGGGTCGACTCCATATGCACTTCTGGCTTTAAAGTTTGTTAGGCTGACATACCAGAGCAACCCGATGTGGATTGTATTTCCCCAAGGCGCGGTGACAGGGCTACCCAGATTGATATTAATCAATCTGATGAGTGGCACAGACCACAGGAAATGATCTGCAACTCCAGGCACTAGGTATGTGATGAACTAGAAGATAATAATGCTATTGAGTTGCGACTTGAATGTCTCAACCGTGAAGAAGTTCCTGCATGTATGGTTGTAAGTTGGAAAAGCAAACGCAGGCTAAAGACACAGTGCGTTTAGACTATTACGAGTAGAGGAGTCTGAGGCAAAAAGCTTAAATTTCTGTGTCGGGCTCTCTCTAGAAGTAATGTCGGCGAAGTATCCAAGAACGACAGCTGAACCGAACAACACCGGCCACTTTGATAAATGAGGACCACTGCGCCGGTACACAACAGCCGGATTCGAGCATGGATCTAGAACGTGGCAATATGACGATCAGGTGGACTGAAATCCAAAGGCCACTTCCAAGTTGTCATGGTTGGTGGCAAAGCACTCACGTGATTCATATAGGTATCAGTCAGTCCCACTTTGTCCTTATCTTTGAGATCAATCTTGGTGAGGTTGCTTTGACCTTTTCGAGCGATGCCGTATGTATTTTGCGACTTGTTTCTGTTACTGCAGAACCATATCAATTCTGCGGGGGCTCGATTGCGGAACCAGAATCATTCCAATCGAAAGCCGGCTTTGTCCATGCCAAAAGATAGTATGAATGTATTTGATTTTGCTTGTACGCGTCATAGTCCTGAGGCGTGTACAACCAACCCCCACTGACTGAGTGGGGGTTGAAGGCGAAGTTGGGCACACTGATATATCGTTTATTAGTAGTTCACACTTCCCGTGAACCAAGGCTTGTAATGCATGTTTAATATCATGCCATAATAACGCGAGGATCAAGAAATCGGGTTATCTATATAGAAGATGCTGAATAATATGTTCCTGCAACAGCAATGGGGCGTGTTTCAGCCTTGTCGCCTCGTCGTCATTTCGAGATTGGCGATATTGGCATCTACAGAATAAGATATGATCTGCATGAAATACACTAATGTGTGAACTTGAGTACATGAGTTCAATCTCTTGCAGCATGTCGTTGGATAAAGCTGAATGCCCATGATGGTACGCGGACTTCGCCTCACGCCTGCTGTATCTCTGCATGTAAAAAGGATCTCAGACACGTCCCCTCCAAATGTTGCCTCCTGCGTCGGCGAGAGCGAGATCGGCTCCTCTAAGCCTTTCTCCTCGAAGAGTAATAATGTCTTGCAGTTCCATATAATCTCGCGTACATGCATGCTGTCCGCCGCGACAGCGACAAGAAGTCCCGTCTGCATTACCGAATGCAGATGAGATGAAGCTAGAACATCAGGAAGGGGATGAAAGCCCATAATTGGGCACTGAGAGCTTCTAGAAACGTGGTGCGCACGGTTGGTGGTGTTGATCATCTGCCGAAATGATAAGGCCAACGCAATATACATGTACCAATTGATTGCACTGCATGTATTATCGATATGTGAGAACAATAAAGGATAATTGCACAGGCCCAATGAAAAAGAAAACAGAGCAACAATGCATATTCCTTTGATTCAAAACATTTCAGTCATGGCAACCGTCAGCGGCAAAGCTCGGGCTAAACATTACTTTACTCAGTATGATGTGATGAAGGACCAACACAGATCTATTTCGGTACGCCTTGCATGATGATAACGAGTTGCGGCCAGCGACATCGTTATGCCCCGGGTCCATCGCGTTGACTCTGCGAGTGTGGGATTGATTTAGTCTGACCTGCATGAGAAGCCTTTCCTGTTCCTGCCGATCCTACTGTATTTTATAGTGATCACTGTTACTTTTTCCGAAGCCTGGAACATTGAGATTGCGACTCAGCAAGCCGTACTGTAGACCTAACCCTGTGTTGCGATGTGAGAGATGATTTAGCTTCTCTGCTCAGTATGATATGTACTCACATTCGAGATGAACCATATCCATATGCCTCAGTGCTAGAGGATATAATTATGATCGATGGTTGCTTCGGGAGACAGGAAGACAGTTTCAGGAGTGTGGGACGCCAACGTGGGACCGCGCTCTCTGCCACGCCACGCGGGAACCAGGGACTTGGGTGAAAGTGTTGCCCCGGTGGAGGGAGGATCTGCCTAATGCGGGACGAGCTGGCAGGCACACTCAACTTTTCAAGGCACGCAGGCCGCCATTCCTTTCACCATACGACCACAATATGCACTCCGTCGCACTACTCCCTCAACCTCCTTACGGCCAGGTACTAGCGTATTCACAGATGGTGACCATGCCTGAAATGCACAGAACTGGGATGTAGGCGGCATGCCATAGATGAATTATGCGTCGATGGGACCTGGGCAGTGCATTCCGGTCCTGGCAGCGTGCATTCAGCCATCATCATCCTTACTCAAGCCTTGCAGTTACAGCCGCCATCGGCGTTGTGGCTGCTGACGGTTTGTGCCCTAAGGCGCGCTTCTCAACCCCTTTTCTCCCAGCAGGGTCGATGTCATGCTCCGTGACTTGAGCCTTTGTATTCATGGCTTCTCTCGCACGTTGGGCTTGCTGAGCAGTTCTTCACGTCTTCTATTCTTGTCCGTTTTCTACCATTTTCAATAGCATCACCGATTCGTCACGGCCAACCTGGAAAGTCAGCTCGGTGTGGCACACATGGCGTTACAGGTATCAGTACATTGAGGCTGTGTGACAGGAGGTGCTTCTTTCAGCAGGAACAAGATGTCGGAGACTATTTCTCATTTCCCTTCACTATCTTCTTCAAGGTCACAACTTCAGCAAGTTATCAAAGGCCAATCATTTGTTTTTTTCGAGTGCATGTACAACAAAAATACGTTAAAGTCTTGAAGGGACCCGGAAGACGTACCCCGAAGATTTCTCTCATAGTTATAATAAAGTTTAATGAACTCCTGCCTTCCTAGGCTATAACTACCGAATTGGTCTATGAAACGCTTATGTGGCTCTACCTGTCAGTTCCAACTGGGCCATTAAAACCAAATCTGGCTTTAGCAAGTTCACTGGGGAGCCTGCTCTTCGCTCTAAATCAAATCTACTATGATACAGCGGATTGCCCTTCAAACTGAACTTGCTCTTCCTGAGATACCGGGAGAAGGCTTTTGGGACTATTTTGGTCCCTCTAGGATGCTTCGTACCGGAACCTGGCTCTTCAAACCTTTCTTTGTACGTCTGAGATACCAGGATAAAGGCTCCGCCAACCGAGTTTGAACTCTCTGAGATACCGGGGAGAAGACTCTCATGCAAAGTTCGGTCTTTCTAGGATACCGGGGGGCAAGCAAACGCTTCCGTCCTCGCATCCCACTATCACACAGGCACAAGTGCGCGATTTACGTATACCTTAGCTACATATTTGAATGTGCCATGGCCAACAACCAAAGAAAAGCCGAAAGCTTATCGTATTATTCTCGTACAAGTATGATAAAAACCATTGAGGCGTGGGATCCACGTCCAATGGGTTCTAGTTCCACTTGGATCGGGATTCATTCCATAATTCAACAATAACTCAGTGATAGCTCGCTCGCTCGACCTGGGAACCGGTAATATAGGGATAGCTCCTCTCTAGTGTTTCGAACTTCTGTAGCTATAACTACGACTTCATTGGTTCTGCCATAGCAACACCCAGAAGAATCTAAGAAATCTCAATAGCATTCTGTACCGGACATGGTAGATTACACAAGTCACTCACTCCATATCAACTATATAGACCAGCGAACCTCCAGGATCACAGTTCAGACACTGTAGTCAACATGCAAAGCATTTGATTAACATTCCAGCAATTCTTCCTGAACTGCTAGGTGTATGTTTATGAACCATCCTTATGAAGTCCTGTATCGTTCTTGAACGCCGTCCTCCAGCTAGTAGATACATGCTCCCAATCCAAACTCCTTCCCATGTTTTGACCCAAGCCTAGCCCTCCTCCTCATCCTCCCCATCCTCTCCCATCTCCACATCTTCATCCCTGGTATCTCGAGCTTGCTTAATACTCCCTGAGACCGGCCCCAAATCGCCACTCTCAAACCGCAGCTGATATGGATGCTGGCCCTCTAATCCCATCTCCTGCCATTTTATTTCGAGCTCCTTATCGACACTAGAGTTTCCGTCTTTAGGCAGCTGTGCCTGTAGCACTGATCTGTTTTCATTCACAAATATCTCAAAAGCGCTGCGCGGCCGTCTTGGGGCCTCGGACGCCGCTGAGGGCTTCGTGCCATTAGTAGTAACAACAGTAGGACGTGGTGCAGTCTGTGTATGGGAGAAAGCATCGGAGTTACTGGGCGAGAGCGTCATTGCTTGGCTATTGGCAGGGAAGGTTGTAGGTCCGCGGGCGGTGTCAAGATTGGTGAGGAAGGAAGGTTTGCGGTGGCCGCGTTTGGTACGGAGGGGTTTTTCTTTGGGCTGCAATGAAATTAGCAGTCAGTCAGAGAATCATTGAGTGGTAGAGGTACTATGGGTCTTGTAGACATACTGTTGGTGGTGGGCTGGGACTGCCTTCCGAGTCTTCTACGTTGGTGCTGGTTCTCTTGGCTAGTTGTTCGAGAAGAAAAGCCCGCTCCAGGCGGAGCTTTTCGATTCCTCGCTTCATGCGCGTGAGGCGGATGCGGGAGGCGTCATTGGCTTCTTCGACTTCGTTCATGCGTTGCTTGAGCTGGATACATTTTCGGCGGTAGGCTTCTTCGACCGAAGGTGGGAGGGCAGGAGGTATCGGCCCTGAAGCTGTCAGCATATCTGTTTGATGATTTTAATGTGATGAAGTGACTAAATAGTGAACTCCATGGACTGATAGGATGAGCTGCAGGACTTATGAATACAAAGTTATGTTTCAATGGACTCTGAGATAGGAGATGTGTAACATGGTTCAATGGAAAGGTTTGATATCTAAAGGAACCAGCGCAAAATACTCACCAGGTGGGGGTGCCATTATTCAAGATGGTATTGCGATCGTTGTTGTGTGTGATGCAATCTCAATGAGCTAGGTTCTGATATTTGATGTTTAAAGTTCTGGCGGCCTCATGAGGCGACAACAATCCGCGTCGAACATTTTCTTTGACGCGACTTTCTGTGCATGATACAGCACACTCTTGTAGAAGCTCAGCAAAACTATAGGAGTTTATACAAGATGTCTCTCAATATCCCAAGTGCACCAAATGCCGGTTTATTCAAGCAAGGATATCAGAAGTACGTTGTCCTCTCGTCCAAGTATAAAATCATCATCTGACCATCCAAAAGCTACGACGCCGAGGATGGAGCTGTTCTACGCAATATTGATGCTTGTCGTGCCATCTCCTCTACTGTTCAAACATCCCTAGGTCCCTATGGTCGGAATAAGATTGTTATCAACCACCTACAAAAGATGATTTTAACCTCCGATGCTGCCACAATCCTCCGCGAGCTCGATGTTGTACACCCAGCAGCAAAGCTGCTCGTCATGGCTAGTCAGCAACAGGAAGCTGAGATGGGAGATGCTACAAACTTGGTCATCGTGCTTGCTGGGGAGCTCCTTAAGAATGCCGAGGATCTGCTGCGGATGGGACTCAAAACAAGCGATGTAGTAAATGGCTACGAGCGAGCTCAAAAATTTGCGTTGGAGGCCTTGGAAGAGCTTGTTGTGGATAAAGTCGAGGATCTTCGGTCACAAGCGGAATTAAGCAAGGCCATCCGAACAGTTATTGCAAGCAAGCAGAATGGAAATGAGGACTTTCTTGCGGATCTGGTAGCAGAGGCGATACTGGCTGTGTTACCAAAGAACCCCATCAATTTCAACGTTGACAATATTAGGGTCGTGAAGATCATGGGAGGCAGTCTGGAGCAGAGCAAGATGGTCAAGGGCATGGTTTTTGGGAGAGAGCCAGATGGATCAGTCAAAAAGGCAACAAGAGCCAAAGTCGGTGTCTTCGCATGTCCTATCGACATCAGTCAGACAGAGACGAAAGGCACAGTACTACTTCATAATGCTAAGGAGATGCTGGACTTCACGAAAGGCGAAGAAAATCAGCTCGAGACTACCATCAAAGAATTATACGATTCAGGTCTTCGGGTCGTTGTTGCAGGTTCAACTGTTGGAGAGCTCGCTATGCACTATCTCAACCGCTTCGGCATCCTCGTTATCCGCATTCTCAGCAAATTTGAGCTCCGTAGATTATGTCGAGTCGTTGGCGCCACGCCATTAGCAAGGCTAGGTGCACCCATGCCGGATGAGATGGGCAACGTGGATGTTGTTGAAACCTTAGAGATCGGAGGTGATCGGGTCACAGTGTTCAGACAAGAAAATGAGATGACGAGGACCGCTACGTTGGTGCTTCGTGGCGCAACAATGAATCACCTTGATGATATCGAACGAGCTGTAGACGACGGTGTCAACGTGGTGAAGGCTATCACAAGAGATGCCAGATTAGTTCCTGGTGCAGGCGCAACGGAGATGCAGCTGGTAGAGCGGATACAGGCTTTTGGTGAAAAAACACCTGGGTTACCCCAATATGCTATCAAGAAATTTGGTGAGGCTTTCGAGGTTATCCCAAGGACTCTGGCAGAAAGTGCAGGACTGGATGCAACCGAAGTCCTCAGCACGCTATATACGGCACATCACAAGAAGGATGACTGGACAACCGGTGTTGATATCGAAGTAAGTACAGGCCTTGCCTCTTTTCGACTTAGCTGACAAGGAAAGAATGACGACGGAACCGGCACGCTTGACGCTAGGGAGAATGGAATACTTGACCTAATGATATCCAAGGCTTGGGCCATCAAACTCGCATGTGAAGCCGCAAGAACAGTGTTAAGTGTGGATCAGATTATTGTCGCACGGCAAGCAGGCGGCCCTAAACCTCCTGCGCCGAACCCAGTAAGTGATCTCTCAAGGTCATTAAGTACATAAGCTGACTACCTACTTCTAGAACTGGGACGAGGATTGAAAGGAAACACTGCTTCTGGGACACTTAGCGTGTCTTACATGTATTGTACCATGACCGCAAGATAGAAGCAAGATACAGACCTTGAAACATGATTCCGAGTGCCCAAGATCGTGATATAAGCTTCCGTCGTGGCTAACTTCATATGTCAAGCTTCAGCCGTAAGGGTTATGTGGCCAATGCAAGTCATATAGCATAATACTGAGCTATCATCGCCCCTCGATCGAATGGTATACACTGTGTTTTGGGGCCTTCAAGGAGTATGCCTGAACACGAACAATGAAACTACTCATACCGGCAGTAGCTTTGTTCCTTTACAGTAGACTGCTCGAATGCGGTGGCTCGTGTGGCGAGGAATGGTAACATTTCTATCACTGTTACTAGTTTTGTCGTTACTGTTTATACGTTTATCGCTCTTGGAGCAGTCTAGAATGGTAGATGTGTCCATCACTAATCTAGAGCATTTCACTTAAACGTTTATGTATAACTGTGATATGCAAGTGGGTTGCCATGAGGGTCTAAACATTGGTCGTCAATCAATGTAAGAGGAGTTCAATGCCAAAGGCGTCTTGATTGTGATAAGAAGGATGGTGAAGACAAGGGAGAAAGGCTATCGAGGAGAAAGAGGAGTAATGACGAGATAAATAGTTAAAAATTATATAATTAAAGAGGGGGGGGGTTCATATTATAATGAGAAAGTCCTACCTCGGAGAGTTTTAAATCCATAAGAAAGACGAGTTGTGACATCTCGCTTTCGTGTAACCATAACAAGATTGCGACTTAGAAAAGTCCCCTCGTTAAAGTCATTCGAGTGGTACTGCTTCAAGCGAATGCGGTGACTTCAGTTGCTTTGCACTAGAATGCTCTCAAACCCGATTTGTATAAATAGAGAGTTTCGTGCAAACCAAAGTTGCAAGATCGCCAATTCCATCCTCCTCACCTCGCCATGCACCAGCGAGAAACATGAGCCCTTATACAAGATACTCCGAATGCTAACTTCGAAATCAACGCGGGGACCAGTCAATGACATGGAAAGAGAGAAACTAGCTGTATTGGACCTTTGTGTGTTTCAAGCATTTGAGCGCTCATACATTACGACATCCAAAAACAAAGATCTATCGTACCTCAGATGGGCTATCAGAAGTTTCTTCTGCAGTTTCTGTAAATTGAACTACTTCGCGTACGATTTATAGAGCTAACATTTTGTGAAAGATGATATGCTGGTGAACTTTCCTGAATCACATCCCGAAGTTGGCAGCACTCCAATCCAATGTTACGATTGGAATCGGTAAAGAGAAAATACTATCCACTAGCTTGGGATGATATTACGGGACGTTCTGAGGCAGACAGATTCATTCAGGAAATTTCCTAAGCTGCATGCTACTGTACTTAGTCATAGTGCTCAATACAGCAAGGTCTCACCTCATAAACTCTACCAAACAATCTGCCAAGTGACATCACTGGAACCTACAATCCGAGAGAAGCACTGACCCCTCTTTTCCATATTTATCAGCACATATTTCTACATCATTCGGTCCCACAAACCCCAGATTTAATCCTCCTTCCCAATAGTCTTCTGGACGTGTCCGGTTATCTGTAACAGGTCAGTCATAGTTCAAAATTTATACATGAACTGATCTGTTGGGAACTAGTAGGACATACCTTTTCCAACTTTCTCGCATTTTAATACCGCAGAACCCAGTGATTAATTCTACCAATCTCAAAATCAAACCTTGCGTCAGTAGAAGTGACGAACAGCCGGCCGTCTCTCTGCACTTGTACGAACCATGATCCTTCTCAGGTACAAACGGTAAGATGAGAGGTGCTTCTATCTCTCCTAAACAGCGAATGCAGTTTAAGAGCGCGTCTTGACGTCTTAGTCTTCGAGGAACTTCTCTCCATATCTCTGGGCTTATTGTTGAATGCTTTGAAAAGCTATTCGTAATCATAACACTTACCAAGGCATGTCTCTTGACACAAATTATTTTGGTTGTGGTTGGCTGGCGGTGCGTCAGGGTGGAGATTAGCTTTGTCACCGCCGTGGCGCACCCATTTATAATCCTCGGGGCTTCGCTCTTTCGCAGCCCGTTGAACTTTGACTCAGCAAACTTTAACCTTAACCCCTGTTTCGTAATATCTGACCCCATTTAAAGCTTCATTGTATTGGCCATTCAGCTTCCTAGCATCGAACTTTTCGGCATTGGGTGGGATAAGTAAGGGTGCAGTGCAAGTTGAGGCTTGGAAATCCACCATTCAGCCCTGCTCTCTGGGCGTGCTTCAACCCGTTATAACTCCAAGAACTTCATCAATATCTGCCATCACTCATCTCATATTGTCCTTTTTCACTTATCATATATAAACTGGCGCTTCATTTTCGTCCTCAACGTTCTAACAAGGTCATTTGTCGCTCTCTCACCTACACACCTACCAATTAATTTGGACAGCATCTTGCGTCCTTACATACCGTCATGGTATCCATGAAAGAAGTCCGTCTTTCCAATGACGCCTTAAAAAATGGACCAGCTGGCTTGAAGGCACTCTTTGTGGGCGCAACAGCCGGCATTGGTGCCAGCGCTGTAAAGCAATTTGCGCTCCACGCTAAGGCACCAACAGTCTATCTCGTTGGACGCTCGCAGACTAAAGCAGCCCCTCTACTTGATGACCTCAAGTCACTCAATCCACAGGCTACCTTTACCTTCATTGAGGCGGACGTCTCACTCTTGAAAGGTGTGGACAAGGTTTGTGACGAGATACTGGCAAAAGAGCAGAAACTGGACTTGCTATGGCTTTCCCAAGGGCTCCTCTCTTTCTCCGGCCAACAAAGTGAGTTTTCTTCTCCAGAATATCTGCTCTCGAATGTTGCCGCTAATTCAGGGCCTCAAAACAGAGACAGCAGATGGAATTCCTCTCCTTCTTGCGGTTCCATACTACTCACGGATGCGGTTCATCTCTAATTTGTTACCTTTGTTGTCAAAGTCCTCGTCTCCACGCGTGGTGAGCATTCTAGCAGCTGGCAGAGAAACAACAGTCGTCACTAGCGACCTTGAATTATCTTCTCCCGAGAATTATTCTCTGGTAAATGCAACAAACCATACGGCAACTTTGACAACACTGTCTATGGATGAACTCTCAAAGGAGAACCCAAAGGTAACCTTTATTCACAAATATCCTGGAGTGGTGAAGACCGGACTACTAGGGAAGATGTTCGATGACCTCAAAGGAGCGTGGAAGATACTGGGTGTGCTAGCGAAAAAGGTTCTTTTGCCAGTGATGAGTTTATTCCAAGTCAGTGCCGAGGAAGCAGGCGAGCGAGGTCTATACGCTGCCGCGAGTGAGAAGTACAGCGGAGGTGGGTTTTATCGACTTGATTGGAATGATGAGAATGCAAAGGACGTTCCCCAACTTGACAAGTATAGGACAGAGGGTATGCCAAAGAAGGTGTGGGAGCACACGGT
>Ga0335075_10001971_pt1 | contig 33317 bp, 34 predicted proteins | sample Lox_Sample_24_FD_206723 | JGI IMG/M metagenome (GOLD analysis project Ga0335075, IMG submission 206723) | Soil microbial communities from Loxahatchee National Wildlife Refuge, Florida, United States - Lox_Sample_2.4 | ecosystem: Environmental > Terrestrial > Soil > Wetlands | place: USA...
CTTCCGTGCGTCAGAGTGGACCAGCAGGATGCTCGGCGAGGACGTCAAGGAGCGCTACGCCGACCTCAAACAGGCGAGTGCCGACCGCTGCCCGCGTTTACTCGGGACGTTCGTGAAGGCCCAAGAGGTGCAGTACCATCACGAAGTCTACAACCAATATCTCTGGAATCTGTTCTAGCGGAGAGCGGTTTTGCGAGCGCTAGCGGTGGCCTAAATGCCAGCCGTGACGCTCGCAGGGATACGGGGCTAAGCGCGCGCTCGACTTCGGGATCGCGCGCTCGGCCAGCTTCTTGGTCGCAAAGGCGGCTTTCGGCGAGCCGTTTTTGTTGTAACAGGAGCGCGGGCCGCCGGACTTTCGACCCTTGTCCAATCGCAACGCTACCGCTGCCAGGTGACCACGGCGAGCGCCACGATCAACGCTCCCAGAGCGTATCCGACGTAGCTGGGAAGGCGCCCGTGATGCATGCGCGCGGTCACGCTTGCGATTCGGCGCGCAAGTTCCGCAATCGGAAAGTTTACCAAGCGATCGGCAAGGAAGACGTCTTCGCGCTTGCGACGGATCGCCGACCGGAAATGCTCGTGGATCGTTTCACGCTCGTTCTCGACCCTGGCAGGCCGAAATACTGCGTCGAAGATCGCGCGGACGGGATTGGAGAATCCCGTTGCAGTGTACGTCATCTCAGGACGAAGCCGCCGTAGGCCGCCGGCCCAGACGCGCGTGCGTAGCGAGGGTTTCCGCGAAAGCAGCCGCAGCGTGGCATACGTCGCGCCGAGCGTCGCCGCAACGATCGCGACCAGGTACGTCGTAGACATAGCGAAGACGACCGGGTTGGCTTGGCCGCCCCGGAGCATGACGACCAGGCCGCGTCCCGGCAGCCATCGCCCTAGCTGCGCTCCCAAGGCATGAAAGCTGGAAACGAAGTCCTCCGGAAGCGGCCGTGGGCCCGCGTTGGGATGGAAGAACGGGGGAACGAGCGCGCCGACGACGGCGTCTCGCCCCAAGATCGGCCAAGCCGCGTGACCGAGGGCAGGCAACACGTACGTCGGCAGAAGGCCCAGTAAGACGCACTCCGCAGCGAGCAGGCCCATCGCCAGGCGCATACTGATATTGGCCTCACCGGCGTCGGTTCTCGGCGTACGCTCCGGGCCTAGGAACGTCATGCCGAACGCCTTCACGAAACAGGTTACCGCGAGGGCTGCGGTCAGGGCGAGCGCGGCGCCGCAAAGCGCAAACGCGACCCGCAGACTTAGGGGTGTCAGTTCGTCGGCGCGCAAGAGTGCTTGCAGCGTCATCCATTCACTGACGAAGCCGTTGAATGGCGGAATCGCCGCAATTGAAAGCACTCCGATAAAGAACAGGGCGCTGGTCGCCGGCAACACCCGGATTACCCCACCGAGCGCGTTCATCGATCTGGTTCCGAGTTTGGCGTCGACGGTCGCGGCCCCGAGAAACAGCAAGGCTTTGTACGCCGAATGATTGCCCACGTGATAGAGGCCGGCCGCAAATCCGATGGCGGCGAACTGGGGTTGGCGTTCAACGATGAAGACGAAGGCGGCTCCGAACGCTGCGATCGCAATGCCGATATTCTCGATCGAACTGTAGGCGAGCAGTGCTTTGAGGTCGTCCTCGATGGTAGCGTACAAAATTCCGATCAGCGCCGACGCGGCACCAACGAGCATTACGACGACGCCTTCACCCGCGAAGCGTATCGGTGCCAACTGTGCATTTACGAGAACGATTCCGTAGACGCCGAGATTGAGTATAACGCCCGATAGCAGGGCCGATACGTTGCCGGGGGCGAGCGGGTGGGCGCGAGGCAGCCACGAATTCATCGGCAGCAGCCCGGCTTTGACGCCAAAACCTGCGAACGAGAGCAGAAAGACGCTCCACGAAGCGGCCACGTTTAAGGTGGCTGCCGGCGAGTCGAACGACAGCGATCCGCCGCGCGTCAATAACATCGCCAGCAGCGCCGCCATGGTACCCGCTTCGCTCATGCCGAGCATCACGAACGCTGCCCGGGCGTTTTCGAAGCGCCTCCATTCGAAGGCAACCAGCATCGAGCTGGCGATGGCGACGATCTCCCACGTGACGAAGAACGAAACGACGTCGCGGCATTCGAAAATGGCGACGACCGCGGAAAGCAGTAAGCAGTACCAGAACCCGAACGCACGCAAAGAGTATTGGCCTGCGTAGCGGTCGACGTACCGTAACGTGAAGATCGAGACGGGCGCGTAGACGAGCGCGGCGATGGTCGCGAACCAGGCGGCTAAGGTGGTCGTACCTGCGGCGACGGTACCCAGCACCGGAAAGCTCCACAGCGTCAGCTCGGCGCTGGGTCCGCGAGCCAGGGTGACCACCCCGCCGGCGAACGCGACTGCAGCGGCAGCCGCCCCAATGCAAGCCACGGCTTTGGAGACCGCGCGCTCGGGCAGACCAAGCGAAATCAGGGCACCCAAAGCAGCGATCCCAGCCGCCGCCAAGCTGAGTTCGAGCGAGGCGTTCACGTCGCGCGGCCCTGCTTCTGGCCGCACACTTCTCGGAGCGCGGCTAGGACCGCATACGGAGACGGAGGACAGCCAGGGACCACGAGGTCGACGGGAACGGCCTCGGCCGCGCCGGCCCCACACATGAGCGACGGACCGAAAATGCCGCCGCTTGCGGCGCAGGCGCCGACGGCGACGACGCGCTTGGGTTCGGGCATGGCTTCGTACGCCGCGATCAAAGGCTCCCGCATTTGCCGCGTCACGGGCCCGACGACGAGCAGGACGTCGGCCTGCCGCGGCGTCGGCGTGATGAATATGCCGAAGCGATGCAGGTTGTACGATGGACCTGCGAGCTGCGCGAGCTCGTTCAGGCACGATCCGCAATCTCCCGCGTCGACGATGCGGACGTGGAGCGACCGTGCAAAGCGTCCGCCGAGACGCGCTCGGCTACCTTCGCCATGTGCGACCTGCACGTCGTGACGCCACTGCACCGGAGATGCGTCGCCGCGGCAGCGCATGCAGAGGACGCAGCGGTCCGGATCGACTTCGGCTACCGGCCCGGCGGCGACGATGGCTCGCGTTGGGCAGAGTCTCGCCAGCGCGGCTGCCGCGTCGTCGGAGACCTGAAGCGTGGTCGCCGGCAGCCCCGCCGACAACGATTCGGAAACGTCGCCTGCCGGCGCAAACTCGGTCTTAACCCCTGCTGCTACTCCGCGAAGAAACCAGTTATTCATCGGTCGTTCTCCGCGACGGAAAGATCGAGCGTCGCCAGGATGATCGGAAAATCCTGAAAAGCGAAATCCTCGGTCGCCAGATGAAAGCCGTGCCAGTTACGAAACGACGGGGGCGTCAACCGGTAACGAACGATTGCGCCGGCTCGATCGACCTCGACCCACTGGACGGACGCGCCACGAGGCGCCTCGGTCCATCCAAGGGCTCGCCCCGCGCCGGATACCGGCGAAGCGTGCACGGTTCCGTCGGGGAGTTCGAGAGCGCGCATGATTCGCAGCGATTCTTTCATTTCGGCGAATAGCACGCGGAGGCGGGCGTACCCGTCGCCTTCGCGCTCGATGGGGACGTCGAAGACGACGTCGGAATAGCCCGCGTACGGCTGGAGGACGCGGAGATCGGCCGCGACGCCGCTCGCGCGGGCAAACGGTCCGACCAGCTCGAACGTGTGAGCTTGCTCCGCGCTCACGATCCCTATTTGCTCGATGCGGTCCAGAAAACTGTTGGAACTTGCGAGGGCGGTTCCCAGCTCCTCGACGCGACCCAACAGCGACGCGACCTGCTCGGTCGTAGAACGCAACAGCGCGGTGTCGAAGTCTCGTCTCAGTCCGCCCAATTCGAGAACGCCGAAGAAATAGCGATGCCCCGCCAACTCTCCGCTTACTCGCAAGAGCCGCTCCTCCAGCCACAAAGCTTGGCTCGCGGCGACCGTCAGCGCCGTCGACGCGCAAATCTCGCGAATCGACGTCGTATGATGCCGAATCCGTTCGAGCTCGGCGAAAAACGTACGCAGCGCGATCGCTCGGCGAGGGACGTTTACTCCGAGGGCGCGCTCCACGGCTTCACAGTACGCCAGCCCGTTACCGATGGCGCTGGTTCCGTTACACCGCTCGGCTAACAGCAGGACGTCGGCAGGCGTCTTTCCTTCCGCGAGTTTTTCGATCGCTCGATACTTGAAGAACAGACGCGGGACCGCGCGAACGACGTCTTCACCCACCGTCTCGAGCAGAAACAGTGCCGATTCCGCGTCGCCGGAGTATATCGGACCGACGGGCATGACGAACGAGCCCTCCTCCTCGAGAACGCGTTTCGGAGTCCACTCGCGGCGCTGTTCCTTGACCTCGTCGGGCTTCAGGTGCGGTCGCATCAGCCCGAGATTCTCTGCCCAGCGATCGTCGTGCAACACGAAGTCGCCTAGGCGCGGATGCTGAGTGAAGCGAATCGAAAAGAGATCCTCGATCTCGCGCTCGAACCAATCGGCCGCGATGACGGCCGAAACAATACTCGGGAGCGTCCGTTCCGCCGGATCCACCGCAACGAGCAACTGCAGCCATCCGTCGTGCAGAGTAGCGTAAAAGCAGTAACGAACCTCGAGCGAACGGTCGTATTCCCGAGCTACCAACGTTCCCAGGCGCCATTCACGTTCGTGCAGATAAATCGCCGCTGCCCGCAAATGCGAGGCGGGAATCCGAGCGCAAACGGATCGGTCTTCCGTCTCCCAGACAATGTCGGGACAGATCGTCTCGAGCTCTCGAAAGATCTGCGACGTCACAAAGCGCCCAACGCCTGTCCCGCACTCCGTAATGCGTCGTAGATACCGCCTGGAAGCCACACGCCGAAGACTATGACGGGTATCGCGGCAACGGCGATCGCAAGCGCGCAGGCCGCCGGCAGTCGCCGGCCGGGAAGGCGATGCTCGCCTCCGATCATCGTCGTAACGCGCCACAACAGGCCGAAGAATGCCAAGACGATGAATAGCGTGAGGAGAACCGCGACGGCGTAGAGACGAGCTTGCAACGCCGACCAAAGGATGGCCAGTTCGCTCAAAAACACGACCATCGGCGGCGCCCCGCCGATCGCTAAGGCTCCGAAGAGGAAGGCCCCGGCCGTCGTCGGGCTCTCGGCGAGAAGTCCCCGAACGTTAGCAATCTCGCGCGTACCGGCGATGACGAGGACGGCTCCGGCAGCGTAGAAGCATAGTGACTTGGCGAGCGAATGCGCGAGCATTTGCCATACGGTTGCGATATCACCTGCCGGCGTAAAAATGCTCGCCGCCGTCAGGATGAGCCCCATATGCTCCACCGTCGAAAACGCGAATAGCCGCTTGTAATCGTGGGCCTGCAGGATTAGGAACGATGCAACACCGACCGAGGTCAGGCCGACGACGGAAAACCAGATTCCGACGTGGAGCGACGGATCGCTTGCGAAGACGTCCCGGAGGCGAAGAATCACGTAAAGCACCGCTGTCGTTTCCACGCCGGAAAGCATCGCGCAGACCGGCGACGGAGCCTGACTGTGAGCGTCCGGCAGCCACGCATGCAAAGGAACGAGCCCAATCTTTGCGCCGTAACCGACGAGGAGTAGCACGAAGGCGACTTCCACGAGCGGGCGAGGCAGGGCTGCGGCGTGCATCCGCAGCCCGCTCCAGGTAAAGTCGGTGCTTCCGGCGGTGTGGAGTGCCCAAAAAAGGATGAGGACGCCCAAAACCGCTACCGTGGCCCCGATAAGCGTAAGCACCATATATTTCCACGCCGCCTCGACCGCCTCGGCCGTTTGCTCGTAGGAAACCAGCAGCACCGACAGCAGCGTCGTAAGCTCGACGAAAATCCAGACCAATCCAAGTTCGCTCAGGCAGGGGATACTCAACATCGAAAAGGCAAAGAGGTTGAAGTTCGCGTGGTACTGGCGCAGGCGCCGGCCATCATCCGCGTTTAAATATCCCCACGAAAAGAGCGACGCCGTGAAATACACGAACGCGATGAGCGCGAGCAAGACGGCCCCCAGCGAGTCCATCTCGATCCATCCCACCGCCGTGACGACCGTTCCGCCGAGGCGGAGCGACCACAAAATCCAGCCGGAAATCGCGAAGGTTACGAACGAGCCGGCGACCGTCACCAACGGCGCCGCGCGGCCGCTGCGCGGAATCGCACACCACAGGGCCGCGCACAGGGCGATTGCCGGGACGGCGACGATCATCGGCTTCGCTCCCGCAAGGTCGACAACGCGCCCACCTCGGTCGTTCCCATGCGCCGATACGCAATTCGGGTCAAGAGTGCCACGATGAAGGCCAGCAACGGTACGTCAAACGCGATGGCCAACTCGGCGATGAGCGGAAAGTCGGGTGCGATCGCAATGCCCGCCAAGAACGCGGCGTTTTCCATCGCTAGAATGCCGAGAAGCTGAGGAACTGCCTCGACGCGAACGGCGAGCACGAGCAGTCCTACGAGCAGGGCTGCAAAGCCCATCGAGACGTTGCCGGCCGAAAGGTTGGGGGCGGCCTTGACGAGATGTTGGGCGAAGAAGTATCCGGCGAAGGTGAGAGCCAGCGCCGCGAGCAGCGTCGCCGGCGTGTCTAGGGTCCGCCCGATTTCGCGCTTCCGATAGATTTCCCCGGGAACCAGCCAGCGCAGCAGCCATGGAATCACCAGAGCCTTACTCAGCAGGGTGACGCACCCCAGCGCGAAGAGGTGCCACGAGAACGGAACGGCACCGAGAAGAAACGCGGAAGCAGCGAGCAGCAGGGACTGCACGATGAAAACCTGCAGGCAGGCGCCGACTTGGCGCGTCACGGTCATGGCTATCGTTGCGACGATGAAGAACCCAAGGACCAACGCGTTTAGCTCGCCGAGCGGCGTCATAGATGCAGGAGCTCTGCGAGCATCGCCGTCACCGATACCACGAATGCGCCCGCGAGGAAGTCGGCTATCCGGAATAGGCGCAACTTGGCATAGGAAGATTCGACGATCACGATCAAGGCGACGAGCACGAGTATCTTGAGCGCAACGAATCCTATCGCAGCCAATATGGAGAGAAGCGCGGCGTCGTTGGCGAGGCCCCACGGCGTCGTCAGGACGTTGAGAAATACGACTGCAAGGACGACGAACTTCATGTAGCCGCCGTACTTGACGAGCGCCGCGGAGCGTCCCGAGAACTCCAGCGCCTTCGACTCGTCGATCATTGCGAGTTCAAAATGCCCGCTCGGGTTATCCACGGGCAGGCGTCCGGTCTCGGTCAAGATGATCATAAAAAACGCGACGAGCAACAAGACGTGCGACGGCGCGAAGAGATTGGAAACCGGGTGCACCCAGTGCTGCTGCACGATATACGGGATCGTGGAGCTCGCGACGAACGACACCGTAAACAGTACGATGATGAGAACCGGTTCGGCCAAGAAGCCGACCATCCGCGTCCGGCTGGCGCCCATCGCCCCGTAGGGGTTGCCTGCATCGATGGCGGCCAGCGCAAAGAAGAAGCCCGAGATTGCAAAGATAAATCCGACCGCCAGCATATCTCCGGCGAAAGCGAAAAACAGTGGAAAATCCGTCAGCACGGGAATCAACAACGTCACGACCAGCGGAGTCGCGAACACTAAGTACGGCGTAGTCCGGAAGATCCAACTGCTCTGTTCCGGAAGGCGTTCTTCCTTGCCGATCAGCTTGTAGAGGTCGCGGTACGGTTGCAAAATGCTAGGCCCGCGCTTGGATTGTACGATCTCCTTACAACGCGCAAGGACTCCGGCAAACAGCGGCGACAGACCGAGGACGAACGCGAGCTGAACGAGGTTGAGCGCGATCGATTGAGTCATCGAACGCCTCAATCCCGTTGGCCGTTGACGAGCGGTCTCACGTTAGCGACTCCATACTCAAGCTCACTGAGTAGGAGCCATCATCCCTTGCGGGCTAACGCGGGCTCCATCGCCGGACTTTTCGTCTATTCCCCTTCTTGAAGCCGGGACGTCCCCCTTCCGCCTCAACGGGGAAGGCGGTTCGTCCCGGGCGGGCGTGACAATCGCAGTGCTCGTACGTATCATGGTGGCAGAAGCGGCTTCACAGATGGGGTGGGGATTGGCGGAGTTCAAGCAAGGTCGGCTCCTGCGCATTTTCTTAGACGAGAACGATCGGTACGGTCTCCAGCCGATGTATACCGCCGTCGTCGAACTGTTGCGGTCCAGACGCATCGCAGGTGCGACCGTCTTTCGCGGCATTGAAGGATTCGGTCAGCACCACGAAGTGCATCTAGCCAAGGTGTTCTCGTGGATGCCGAATCTGCCGATTCTGATCGAGGTCGTCGACGATGTCGACAAGATCGACGCAATTCTTCCGGAGCTCGAAGCCTTCGTAGGAGAGGGTTTGCTCACGCTGGAGGCTGCCGAATATCTCCGTCTCTCACGCGTTCCGGAGGGCCGAGCTTCCAAGCGCGCGGATACCGCATCCTAACCAGGAGCACCGACTCGAGCTGCGAACGCCCTCGGCAAGGGCGATGGAGCACCGCCTTTAACCGCCGCAGGGTCGGCTGATGGCTCCTCAGCGAAGCGAAGCTTCAGATAGGAGTCATCATGCGCGCACTTCAGACCGCGACACTCATGCGGGTCTTCGTCGATGAAGGCGAGCGTCATGGTAAATTGCCTCTGTACATGGCGATCGTCGAGGAGCTGCGCGCGCGAGGCTTCGGCGGCGCAACGGTTCTTAAAGGTATCGAAGGGTACGGTTCGCACAACGTCGTGCATTCGTCGCGCGTGATCGACGCCGCCACTAGCCTTCCGGTATTGATCGAGGTCGCCGAGTCCGAAGAGCGAATTCGCTCCGTGGTTTCTCGTCTCGAGGAGATGATTCCCGAGGGCCTCATTACGCTCGAACGAATCCAAATGCGCCTTCTGACGAAGCGGCAGGTGTAAGGTCGTTGGTTGCGAGGATGAAGAAACGCGAGCCGCGCGCCACCATTTTGGGCGTATTTGGTGAATTGTCGCGCGAACGCCGAAAGGCCCTCGAGCGCATTCCGGGAACGGCGCACTCCAGTGCCGATGCCGCAGCGTGTTTGCTGGGGATGGACCTTTGGCGCGGCCCGCTCCTTCTCTTCAGGCGAAGCCTCGAAGTTACCGGAGAGCGCCCCCACCTCTGGACGTTTGCGTTCGCTAGGTCGAGCGCGTGGGAAGCATCGCGCTGGAACCGGCTTCCTTTCGCGGCGCGCCTAGTGCGGGCTCGCGTCGGATACCTGGACCGCGTCGTTCGCGCAAGTCCGACGGCGTGGAGCCTGTCCGTCTCTGCGGCGACCTTTCGCGAAGGTTTAGACTCCTTGCGGAATACCGGCTTTGCCGTGGGTTGCAGAGGCGGAGCGCTCGAATTCGCTGCGCTCGCGCCGCCCGAGGCACTGAGCACGGACCTCGCCCTTATCGAGGTCGTCGCCCACTGGCTTTGGCGCTTGGCCGATCGAGACCGCGTTCTCGCCGACCCGCACGCGTCCGGATTCGAAGTTCACGGCTATGCGGGCTGCTGCGCGTCCTGTCGTTCGCGTTGGGGCTTGCGAGAACGCGACGAGCGCTGGGTGCCTCCGTTTCACCCTGGGTGCCGATGCTTCGCGCAGCCGCGCTTCCTGCGATACCATGCCGTTTCGTAGCATTCTGTTCCGCGACGGCTCGCGCCCGGAGGATGGTCCGGAACCGGCGTACTTTCGCGATCTCAATCTCGACCGAATCGCCGACTCGATTGCCGCGCGTGAAGGCGAGTTCGACGTCAAGCCCTTCTTTCGTACCGTGCTGCCCGCAAAAGAAGACGTTCTCTACCGGCAAGAAGCGATTCAAGACCTAGAGCGCGAGCGTACGATGCGCGCGGTGCGAGACTTCTGCGGCCGCATGAGCGCGATGCGCGCGCAACTTGGCCAGCGCGAAAAACTTCACTTCGACTTGCAACGGTCCCGGTGGCTATTGCACGCCGTCGAAACGTACTGTTCGGCCCTACGGGACTTCAGAGCCGCACTAGTCGCGGCGCCGGTCGAGTCGCGCGCCTTCGGCGGGTTGCGAGAATTTCTCGACGGCTACGTCGAGTCTGCGGGCTTCGGGCGCCTGCGCGCGCAGTCCGAGCAACTCGCGTCAGATTTGGCGTCCATCCGATACTGCCTTTTCATCGGCGGTGACTACGTGTCGGTCCGGCCGTACGGGCAGCAACCGGACTACAGTCTGCAACTGGCCGCCACCTTCGAACGATTTCGACGCGACAGCCCGCGAGACTATCGGTCTCGGTTCGACGATCGCCCCTACATGAACCACGTCGAAGAGCACATTCTCGGTTTCGTCGCGGACGTGAACCCGGAGGTTTTCGAAGCGCTTCGGACCTTTTCTGCCGGGAATGAAGGTTTCCCCGACGAGGTGATCTTGCGATTTGACGAGGAAGTACGGTTCTACCTCGCCTACCTCGATCACGTGGCGTCGCTGAAGCAGGGCGCGGGCCTCACGTTCTGCTACCCGGAGCTCAGCGAGACGGATAAACGGGTCGAGGCTCGCGAAACGTTCGATCTCGCGCTGGCGCGGGAACTCGCCGTGCAGGAGCTGCCCGTCGTTTGCAACAGTTTCGCGCTCGTCGGGAGCGAGCGCATATTCGTCGTTTCCGGACCAAATCAAGGCGGGAAGACGACGTTCGCGCGCACGTTCGGGCAACTTCATCATTTAGCGCGCATCGGCGTTCCGGTTCCGGGAACATCTGCGAGGCTATTCCTCTTCGACGAGATGTTTACGCACTTCGAACGGGAGGAGTCGATTGCAACCCTCCGGGGCAAGCTTCAAGACGATCTCGTGCGCATCCATGATATTCTCGGCCGTGCGACCGGGCGCAGCATCATCATAATCAACGAAATATTCAGTTCGACGACGCTGGAAGACGCGACGTTTTTAGCGAGCAAGATCCTCGACCGGCTGATTCGGCTGGACGCGCTTTGCGTTTGCGTGACCTTCCTGGTCGGCATAACGCGCCTGGGCGACGGCATCGTTAGTCTCGTAAGCGAAGTCCTGGCGGAATCGCCCGACGTGCGGACGTTCAAGGTGATTCGCGCGACGGCTCGAGGGCAATCCTACGCGCGGTCGATCGCAGAGAAGTATCGCCTAACCTACGAACAGTTAAGGAGCCGTCTGCGCCGGTGAAGGTTCACCTGATGTTTGCCGGTCGCGATTTCGATCCTTCGGCCCCGCGACAGCCGTGCATCGACGCCGTCGCCGCCGACCTGGAACTCGAGCATTTATTCTCCGCGATGGCCGGTGACGACCAGTGGCTTCTCCGGAACGCCTCCAAGACCGTCACGCAGCTGCTCGTCGACGTCGGCGAGATTAGGTATCGGCAAGACGCCCTGAAAGACTGTATCGAGCGGGAGGGCGTCGTGCGCAGGCTCTACGACCTCGCGACCGGCGTGCTCGAAGCCGAGCGTCGAAGGGTTTTTCGGTCTTCCCGTTCGCCGAGCGCCGTTATGTACTGGTCGGTCGAGGTGCTCAAAATCCTCGTCGAAGGTCTTCGGGATTTGCGCCGGATTGCCGACGCCGCCGCCGGTTCGTTCGCATCCGACGCGTTTCAACGCTTCTTTACGACCGTTAGGCTGGAACTTTCGGACGAATACCTCGCTGAGGTCGAGCAGCAGCTTCGCAAGCTTAAGTTTCGCGATGGCATGCTCTTGAGCGCACGCCTCGGCGAAGGCAACAAGGGTACGGACTACGTTCTTTGCGACCTTCCATCAGACGACCGGGGATGGCTGGCGCGCCTTTTCGACTTTGGTTCGTCAGGACCTCATACGTTTCGAATTGCGGATCGCGACGACGCCGGCGCTCGGGCGCTCTCCAGTCTTCGAGACCGAGGTCTCAACGTCGTTGCCAATGCGGTCGCGCAGTCCTGCGACCATCTCGTGAGCTTCTTCGAAATGCTGCGAACCGAGCTGGCATTCTACGTTGGGTGCCTGAATTTGCACGCGCGCCTGACCTACCTCGGCGTCCCGATCTCGTTCCCCGAGCCCCTCGAACTCGGGACTCGCTTTCTGGAGGGCCGGGACATCGTCGACCCGTGCCTTGCCCTGCGAATGAGCGGCGCTCCCGTGGCCAACGATCTGGACGGAGACGGTGCGAACCTCCTCATCTTTACGGGAGCCAATCAGGGCGGGAAGTCCACCTTTTTGCGGGCGCTTGGTGTCGCCTGCGTAATGATGCAGTGCGGAATGTTCGTGGCGGTTCGTTCGTTTCGCGCTTCAGTCTCGGCGAACGTCTTCACGCACTTCCGGCGGGAAGAGGATGCGACCATGAAGAGCGGCAAGCTCGACGAGGAACTGCATAGGATGAGCGATCTCGTCGACGCGCTGCGGCCCGACTCGATGGTGCTTTTTAACGAATCGTTTTCGTCCACGAACGAGCAGGAGGGATCCGAGATTGCGCGCCAGATCGTCGCCGCCTTGCTCGAGGCGCGCCAGCGCCTCGCGTTCGTGACGCATCAGCACGAGTTCGCGAGGACCTTTCTAGGTCGCAGCGACGTCGTCTTCATGCGTGCCCAGCGTCTAGACGATGGGACTCGAACGTTTAAATTGTTGAAGGCGGAACCGTTGAGAACGAGCTTCGGACCGGATCTTTTCCGCACCGTCTTCGGCGAAACGCCGACCGGGTTAGCCAGGGGCGCGCCTCTCAAGGAGGGTTAAGGTCTAGCGCGATGCGCGCTCTTGCAAGATTGCGAGTACCGCGGCGCACCAGCACCTCGCGCTCGCGCCGGACTTCGAGCGCGATCGCCTCGCGAAGATACCGCTCGAGTTGGGCGGTAAAGCCAGTCGCGATCGATTCCGTCGGCTCGTAGTCCAGCACCAGTGTCGGTACCTCCGGCGCTTCGATTCGCGGAACGATCGTGCGTCTTGGTTTGCGCCGCGTAGCGATTGGCGATCGCGTTTGCGAATGGAAACGCTCCTCAGCCTTTTCCAAGTCGCCGGCATAGAGCAGGAAGCGTACGCGAAATCGCAGTGCTACGTTATCAAAAACCCGTCGCCAGCACTCTTGCGCGATAGCTCCGGCCGATTCGACGAGCAGGCTTTTGCGAAGATCGGAGCCCACGTCGCCGAGCGACGCGATTTGATCGCGCATCCGAGTCTGGGCATCGGAAAGTGGACCGGCCAGGAATCGCTCGACTCGCGCCAGGTCTTCCGCGCAGCCGCGGTCCAACGCGGACTTCGCTGCCCGGGCGTCCTCGTTGACGCGCTCGGCGATCGGATCGGTCAGGCCGCCGCCGTGCCGTTTTCTATGCATGCCCGTATGGCGCGCAGGCGCTGGCGCGCGTCCCCCACGCTTCGCGATGCTTCAGTTTCGCCGGCGGCATCGGGCGACTCGTCGAATGCGGCCAGGACGGTCGAGCGGGCGTCGTTCATCGACGTTTGAATGGCGTCGCGGACCCTCCGGTGCCATGGCTCGAGCTCGCACGCCATGCCGTAGCGCATTTTTCCCCGAACCGCATCGAGCTCGCGCTCGAGCAGCCTTCGATAGCGGACTGAGAGCACGGCCCGGCGGAGAGTTCCCGGAAGTAGGTCGGCGAAAGTTCGAAACACGAGCTCGAGACCGGTGGTCGGTACGAGGGCGCCCACGAGCCGGAGGTTGGCGGGCGCGAACCAGATATCGGCCGTGAGTAGGTCGACGGCGTCGAGCTGCGCGGCCTCCAGCCCGGCCGTCCAAACCGCGCGCTCGATGTCGCGGGCGAGTCGCACGTACTTTTGAGCGAAGACCTCGAGTTCGCCATTGGCCTGCGCGAGCGCCTCGGCGCGCCATCGAGCGACCACGCCGGCAATCGTTTCGGCAAACAGGGAATCGCGCTCGCTTTGAGTCGACAGCGCCGCAAAGCGCATGCTGGTCGAGCGAAAGTCCGCAAGATCCCGGTCGTGGAGGCGATCGAAAAGATCCCGAAGTCGCATCTGGAGTTGGGCGAAGTCGTCGTCGAGCGCGAGCTGGAGTAGTCGCGCCCGGTCGTCGATCGTTTGCAGCGCGTCCAGCAGAAGCTGCCTGCGCCGCCGGCGCTGCTCGGCGGGCATCTGCCAGACGGAGATTCGCAGCGCTGCAAAGGTGTCGAGGCGTTCGGCGACGCGCAGAGCTCGGCGCCGAAACGACTTGGCGCGCGTTGCCCTTCCGCTCCCTTCGACGAAGTTTCGCAAGCCTGCCGCCAGGCGCGCAAATTCCGCGTCTTCCTCACCCGTCTGCTGAGCTGCGCGCGCCCGCTTTGCGCTGACCGGCAGAACGTCGACGTCGATCGAAAGCGCGTCGGCGACGGCACGCCGAGTAAACTCCAGCAACTCGGGCAGCGACTCGCCGGCGAGATCGGACTTGTTCAGCACGACAAAGAGCTTCTCCGAAGACGCGGCCACCTCGCGCGCATACTCGAGCTCCTCCAGCCCGATGGGCGGGTCGGGTCCGACGACGAGAATGGCTGCGTCCGCGCGCGGCAAGGTCGCTCGAGCGGCAGCGGTGTTATGGCGGTGGAGCGAGCCGATGCCCGGCGTGTCGAACAGCGCTATGCCTCGCAAACGTTCGGATGGCCAAACGACGTCCACCCGTTCGACGCCCAGTACGTTGTGCGGGTTATGCTCCTCGGTAACGAACAGCCGAATGTCTGCGGGTGCGATAGCGCGCGCCTGACGCGCCTCCCGGGTGCGCACCTCGACGGCGGCGGCACCGCCGTCGCGAATGACGGTCGCAAGTCCGGTGAGAGGAAGGGCTCCGGTCGGCATGAGGTCGGCGCCGAGGAGCGCGTTGACCAGCGCGCTCTTGCCACGCTTGAATTGCCCGACGACGACGAGATTGAGAAGGTCGCTTGGAATCTGTTCCGAGAGTTCGCGAGCAAGGAGTTCCGAAGTGGGGTCCCCCAGCTCCGATGCCAAGTGCACGAGTTGGTTCGCGCACTCCACGAGGCGGTTAGACGGCAGCATCGCTCCTCGAACGAGACGTGCGATCGACGTAACGCCCCCGCTTGCTGGATTCGAACAAGCGCGCGTGCGGCAGGTGCCGCAGCACGTCCGGGTGCTCGAAGGGAAGCCAATCCACCGTCAGCACTTCGTCGTGACTCGTGGGGGCGCAACCGGTCGGCGCGACGATTTGCGCGTAGAAGCAGATTTCGAGCGTCGAGTCTTCCCATCGCCGGGAGCGCCGTTCCATCACGAATGCGATCTCGCTAGTTACGATGTCGTATCCGGTTTCTTCACGGACCTCCCTTACGACCGCATGTTCGAGCGTTTCTCCAAGCTGCGGTGCGCCGCCCGGCAGATTAACGACTGCCAGGGCCCGTTTAGATTCACGTACCACGAGCACTTCGCCGGGGGTACGAAGGACGGCGGCAGAGACCCGTACGCGGTATGCATCCGCTTCGTTCATCTCATCGACTCCGCTCCGAAGCGATACTTAGAGTGTCGACCCAATAAAGCAAAATAGCCCCCATTCGACGATCCTCGATCGAATAGGAGCCATCAGCCGGACGGGCGGTTTGAGGCGGTGCTCCATCGCCTGAAAGCTTCCATTTCGAACGTTTTCTCGGCGTTCCTCTTGCGGTTTCCTGACGGTTCCGTCATTCTTGGGGATGACGCGCGCTGCGGCGCGTTACGGCGGCCGTGCTCGCCGCTTGACGCCGGCTCGGTTGATGAGTCCTGTGTTCGAAATTGGGAGGTCCGCCATGCAGGGACGCAGCCCCTCAAAACTGCCTTCGGTTTTCGAGCGGATACGCCGTTTCCTGGACGCGAGGGCGGCGAGAGACGCCGAACGCATTCGCACCCTCGAGGCGGAGTGTGAAGAGCTTCGATCGCACCTCCACGCTTCGGACGAACGCGTCCGCACCCGCGGCGAGGTATTCTACGAGCTGCAGCGACAATATTCGACCGAACACTTCGAACTGCAGGAGTCGATGCATAACCTCAGGATCGAGCGCATGCGCAACGCGGGAATGTTCGCCGATCGCGACATCATTCTCAATCGGGCGGCGGCTCTTCAGGAGAGGATTCGCTCGCTAAAGGATCGGTTACGGAAGCACGAATCGGTCGAGGACATGACGTTCGACGAAGCACCGATTGTGATCCAAGATGCCGCCCCGGACCAAGGAGCCGGCCCTGCCGGATAGAAGGGTGACGTCGGCGGAGGAGTTCGCCGGCGAGTTTATCTCGCGAACCGCCATCGCGCCAATAACTCCTGACGATGCGAGATTTGTCGTCGTTGTCAGGAGATATCGTTGATCTTACACCCGATCGTGGTGCAGGCGGCTCAAGTGTTGACCGTCGCGTTGCTCTCGCCGCTGCTCACCGGCTGCATTGCACGCGTCGAGGCCGTCATCGCGGGCAAGCGCGGCCCGTCGGTTCTTCAGACCTATCGCGACATCCTAAAGTTTTTTCGAAAGCAACCGCTGGCCCCGGACGTTTCCTCTTGGGTGTTCCGCGCGGCACCGTTCGTCGCGTGCGGTGCGTACGCGACGATTGCGACCCTGATCCCGGTCTTGACGACCTACCCCTTACCCGGGGCAACCTTCGGCGACATCCTCGGCGGTGCGTTCGTTTTCGCCCTGGCAGGGTTCGTTACGGCACTGGCCGGAGTCGACTCGGGGTCGCAATTTGCGGACATCGGCAGCAGCCGCGCGACGATGGTCGGTATCCTCGTCGAGCCGACGCTCATTTTCGTGTTCTTTTCGGTGGCCTTCATCACCGGAACCGACTTGCCGTACGCGATGAACGCCGCCCTGCGGCATTCGGCTGCCGACGTCCTGCGGCCCGCACACGTGCTAGCCACCGCAGCCTTCTTTATGATGATGCTCGTCGATACCGGGCGAATTCCGATCGAGAGTTCGTCGGCTACCATCGAATTCGGCATGATCGACGATGCCCGCTGGTTCGAGCATTCCGGACCGTGGATGGCCCTATTCAAATGGGGATCGTCGATGAAGCAGTTTCTGCTGTACGTCGTGTTCGTCAACGTGCTGCTCTTGCCCATGGGGTTGTCGTCCGACGGCAGCATCGGGTCGGTCGCTTTTGCGGTCGTGAGCCTCTTCGTCAAGATGCTCGCCGTCGGTCTCGTCGTGGTTGCGATAGAGACGTCCTTTGCGAAGTTGCGTCTCTACAAGATTACCGAGTTCATCGGCACGGGACTGCTGGTCGCCGTGCTCGCCGTTTTCGCCTACGTGGTAGGGGTGGGATGACGCATCTGACGGTTGCCGAGGCATTCGCCGGAACCATCGCGATGCTGCTGCTGCTCGTGCAGCTGTCGTTGTTTCGGTCGGTCGTCATCTCCGAGTTCATACGGGTGTACGCGATTCAGGCGTGGTTGGTGGGCGCAATTTGTCTCGGCGTCGGAATCACTGAGAGCGCCTGGGACCTCATGGTTCTCGCGCTGCTCACGGTCGTTTTTAAAGGCATGCTGCTTCCCCGGTACATGCAGTCGCTGGCTCGAGGAATTTCTGCGCGCGTCGAGCTTCCCGCACGCATTAACGTGCTCCTCTCGCTCTTGATCGCCGGCGCTCTGATCGGAATCTCAATCTTGACGTCCGTACAATTGCCGCTGCACCAGGGAGCGTTTCTTCCGCGGGCGGATCTCGCGACGGCGCTGTCGATGGTATTCGTCGGCTTTCTCGTGGCGATTCTCAGACCGAACGCTCTCGCACAGGTCGTCGCGTTCTTGACGCTCGAAGACGGCCTTTTCTTCGGTACCGTTACGCTCGCACCGGGGCTGCCCTTTGTGATCGGTATTCTCTTGCTGATCGACGTACTCGTCGCCGTCGTCGTGTTCGCCGTCCTGGTTCGCGCGCTGGTCGGGTCGCAAGCGGCGGCGTCGGTCGCAGTCTTCGAGAAACTCAAAGGATGAGCGGTTTTATTCCGGCCGTCATCGGCATCCCGCTGGTTCTTGCGGGATTGGTCTTGTTTATCCCGTCCAGAATCGGTCGGATTCTGACCGCTGCCGGCGGCCTCGCGAGCGCCGGATGCATCCTCGCGCTCGTCGCCGGTGCGGCGAGCGGCTCGACGCATCTGGACGCGTTGTCGGAGCTCTTCCTCGTTCCGGTCGCAATCGTCTACGGCACCGTGGGACTGTATAGCACGTGGTACGTGCGCGCCGAGTCGATCGGGGCAGACGGCGACGAGCGCTATCGCCGCGAGTTCCTCGCTCTGACCAACGCGTTCGCCTGTGCTGAGACCGTCGTCCCGCTCTTGACGAATATGGCCGGCCTTTGGGTCACTTTGGAGGTTACGACGATTTTGGCGGCGCTGCTCGTTCGGTTACAAGGGACGGACGCGGCGCTGGAAGCGGCGTGGAAATACATTTTGATTGCGTCGTGCGGGCTCGCGATCGGCCTGCTCGGAGTGGTCGTTCTTTACGCTGCTGGAGCGAGCGTTCTCGGAACCCACTATGCGCCGGAATGGCAGTCGTACGTACGTGCGGCAAGCAAGATCGACGCCGACGCCGTCCGCCTTTCGTTCCTCTTGGCCTTGATCGGTTTCGGTACGAAGATGGGACTGGCGCCGATGCATACTTGGCTGCCCGACGCTCATGGAGCCGGACCGACTCCGACGAGTGCCATGCTGTCCGGCGTGCTGCTTTCGGATGCGCTCTACGTGATCGCGCGCTTCGCGTCGATCGCGAACGCCGCCGTCGGACCGAGCATGACGCAGCATCTCTTTTTCATCGTCGGATTGTTGTCGCTGTTCGTAGGTGCGTTCTTTCTCTTGCGGCAGAGCGACATAAAACGGATGTTGGCTTATTCGAGCATCGAACACATGGGCATCGTCGCCTGCGGACTCGCGTTCGGAGCGCGGCTCGCCGTGATCGGCGCGCTCCTGCACGTCGTCAACCACGCCGCGACGAAAGCGCTGGCCTTTTTCTCGGCCGGACGGCTCGCGAGTAAGTTCGATACGCGCGAGATCGAAAGGATTCGCGGCGGCGTCGCCGTGCTGCCGGTATCGGGGACGCTCTTCGCCCTGGCCGGGTTCGCGCTGGCCGGAATGCCGCCGTTTGGACCGTTTCGCAGCGAGCTGATGATTTTAGCCGGAGGCTTCTCGACCAGTTCGTGGCCAGTCGCCGCCACGGTACTGGGGCTGCTCCTGGTTGCCTTCGCAGGTCTCGCGCGATGGACGATCGGAGTGACTGCGGGAGACCTGCCCGAGGGCATGAAGCGCGGCGAACGCGACGTCGCTGCGATCGGATCCATGCTGTTGGTTTTCGGCGTGGTCCTCGGCTTAGGCATCGTGGTTCCATCGCACTTCGTGGCTTTGCTCGAGCGTGCCGGCGATATCGTGGGAGGCCGTCCTTGATGCCGGCAGACGCGCGTGCTTGCGCCGAACGAGCCGTTTCAGAGGGCGCGCGGCTAGTGTGGATCTTCGCAGACCGGATCGAGGACAAGCCGGTTCTGCACTACGTCGTGGATGACGGAGAACTGCGCCACTGGGTAATGCCGGTCGAAGGCGAGGTCTCGTCGATTGCCGCTGGAGTCCCCGCGGCCGATTGGTACGAGCGTGAGATCGCGGAGCGTTTCGGCGTGACGTTCCGAGGCTCGATCGAGGGCCGCCCGCTGACGCGCGTTGAGCCCGCGGAAACGCTGCGTCGACACGAATCCGGCGAGGTCTCGACGGTTCTATACGGTCCGATACGCTCGGGTGTCGTCGAGTCCGCGCGGTGGATCGTCGAGACTGCCGGCGAAGATTTCGTCGACGTCTATCCATCGATGTTTTTCAAGCATCGCGGGCTCGAGGAGCGTTTCGTCGGCACGCCATTGGAACTGGCGCCTTTCGTAGCCGAGCACGTTTCGGGAGCCACCGCGTCGAGCCACGCAGCGGCCTTCTGCCGAACCGTTGAAAAAGCCGTGGGTATCGAGGTCCCCGAGCGGGCGCGAGCGGCTCGCGCGGTGCTGGTGGAGTTGGAAAGGATCCATCAGCATCTCGATTCCTTGGCGAAGCTTGCCGACGACGGTTCCCTTTCCGTCGGGTCGGCGGTTACGTTTGCGGTCAAGGAACGCGTTCATCGCTTGCTGTGCGACGCGACTGGAAATCGGTTTTCGCGAGGGGTTATCTGCGTCGGCGGAACCCGGTTCGACGTCTTCGAGCGGCTGCGAGCTTGTTGCGAACGCGATCTCGACGCCGCCGAGCGGCATGCCATAGCTGCGATCGACGGGCTCACCGGTACACAGTCGCTGCTCGACCGGCTCATCGGAACGGGTCGTCTCACCAAGAGTGAGGTGGAAGCGTACGGCGGCGTCGGACCGGTGGCGCGCGGGAGCGGCATTTCGTGCGACGTGCGTACGCGCGACGGGTACTTATATACGCCCTTACGCGGCGAAGAAGCTCGCGAGCGGAACGGCGATGCCGTCTCCCGCGCTCTCGTCCGAATGTCCGAGGTTCGGCGCTCTTTCCAGCTGGTCCGTAATGCGCTCGACGCCAATCCTTCGGGCGAGTATCTTGCTCGCGGCCGGCTGTCGGACGGCTCCGCACTCGCGCGCGTCGAGTCGCCGCAGGGCGAACTGCTCTATTTCGTGCGCTTTGCCAACGGCTCGATCGCTCGCGTCGCGATTCGATCGGCTTCGTTTGCCAACTGGCCGCTGTTCGTGCCATCGCTTCCCGGAAACATCTTTACGGATTTCTCCTTTATCGAGCATTCGTTCGGTGCGGTTCAAGCAGAGGTGGACCGATGAGCTGGATCGGCCTCGGATTACGCGGCGGCGTCCTGACGACACGCTATCCGCTTGCGCCGGATGAGATGCCGGGCGCGTATCGCGGCGCGATCGAACCGCTCGACGCACCCGCCGAGCGCCAGACGCTTGGCGCTAATTCGTGCCTCTCCAATGCGATCGAGCCGGGCGCACGACGCGCCGGCGTCGATCGCGCGCGTTGCTTTCAATGCGCGCAATGTACCCGCGTCGCACCCGATGCGTTCAGCGCGATCCCACACTTCGAACTCGCGAACGTGGAGGGGCCAGCCGACGCGGTGAGAGAGCGGCTCAGGCGTCGCGCGCGCACGTTCGGCCGTTCGGTGCACGTTCGACACGTCGATGCTGGCAGCGACGGATCCGAAGAGCAGGAGCTCATGGCAATCTTCAACCCCTTTTACGACGTGAATCGCTTGGGCATCTTTTTGACGGCAACACCCCGTCACGCCGACGTTCTGATCGTGACCGGCGTGGTGACGCACGCGATGCGCGAGCCGCTGATGCGTGCTTTCGAAGCGATGCCCGAACCCAAAGCGGTCGTCGCACTGGGTACGAGCGCGTGCTCGGGCGGCATCTTCGCGGGTTCGCGGTCGGTGGTAGGGCCGGTGAGTGCCATCCTTCCCGTCGACGTCATGATCCCCGGCACTCCACCTGCTCCGCTTTCGATTCTGCACGGCCTCTGGGTGACGCTTGGGCGCGCAATCGCTCGAGGAACCACGGTATGACTGCGCTGTTGGTGGCGTTGGGGCTCTGTATTCTGGGGATGATAGCGTCCGTACTTGGACCGAAGTCTGTCGGGCGCACGTCCGGTTTCGCGCTGCTTGGCATCGCCGGCATCGCATCCGTCGCTGCGGCCGCGACCCGCTCCGGCGACTCGGTGCAGCGCCTGAGCCTCGGGGCGGCGGACATGCACGCGGTGCTTCGGCTCGACGCCACCGCGGCGTACTTCGTCGGCGTACTGGGCGGAGTCGCCGCTTTGGTCGCGATATTCGCGCTCGGCCCGCGTGGGTCCGACGAGCGCCGCACCGGCCGCACCGCCTCAGCGAGTGCGTGCTCGATTCTCTTTGCTTCGCTGCTGGCATGCGCCGCCAACGATGTCCTGCTCTTCATCTTTGCCTGGGAGTTGCTCGCCCTTACGTTCTATTGGGCGATCGCGTACGGAGGAACGGACAAGACGGCGCCGCGCTCGGCGTACGTCGCCGTCGCCGTTACCCATATTGCGGGCGCATGCATCGTCGCCGCAATGCTGACTCTGGCACGTACCGCCGGGAGCTTCGACGTCGACAGCGCGATCGCGGCCAGCGCAAAACTCCCGACGGCCGGCGCGGGCATCGTCTTGGTCTTGCTGCTCGTCGGCTTCGGGGCGAAGTTTGGTATGCTGCCGGTCCAAGGGTGGATGCCGTACGGGTATCGCTCCGCCCCGGCGGTCGTAACGGCGCTGATGGCGGGCGGAGCGCTCAACGTCGGATTTTATGCCCTCGCTCGCTTCGTCGTTTCGTTTCCGGTAGCTCCACTGTGGTTTGCGACTCTCAGCATCGCCATCGGTGCCATTACGGCGTTCTTCGGGATCGCCTGGGCCGCGGCCCAGCGCGACCTCTCGCGGCTCGCTGCCTTCTCCAGCATCGAAAACGGGGGGATCATTCTCGCGGCGTTTGGTGTCGCGATCGCCGGCCGAATCCTGCACCAGCCGGGGTTGACGGGGTTCGGCGTTGCGGCGGCGTTCGTCCAGATCGCCGCGCATGCGGCCGCCAAGACGACGCTCTTTCTCTGCAGTGGTTCGATCGGCGACGCCTGCGGCACGACGACGTTCGACCGCCTGGGCGGCTTGGCGCGGCCCATGCCGCTCACGACGGCCGCAGCCCTCCTCTGCGGAATGTCCTTGGCCGCGTTGCCTCCGCTGGCCGGGTTTATGGGCGAGTGGTTGGTATTGGAATCGCTCATGCAGGCTTTCCGAACTGGAAACATCGAGTGCGAGGTCGTGTTTGCGCTGGCCGGTGCGACGATTGGGGTGGCGGCCGGCGTCGCCGTGGTGACCTTTACGAAAGTGATCGGCATAGGCATGCTTGGTGCCGCCCGCTCGAGTTCGGCAACCAGGGCGTTCGAACGCGTGCGGTCGCCCTGGCGCGGCATCGCTCTCGTCATCGGCTGTCTCGCGATTCTCGGGGTCGGGATTTTCGCGGCAACGCTGTTGCGCGCCGCAGCGCCGAGCATCGATGAGTTGGCTGGGACGAGAGCCGCCGAAGCTATGATAGGCACGTTCCCGCTCGTGACTCCGACGTTCGGCGGTTTTTCGTCGGTTTCACCCGGCGGCCTGGCCATAATGCTGACCGGATTCACGCTGCTGTTCTGGATCGTCTCCCGCCTATTTGCGCGTCCGCCGGGACGCTCGGCGATGGTTTGGACGTCGGGCGAGACGTATCGCGCGTGGACGCAATACAGTGGAACCGGATATTCGAACCCGACGCGAGTCATTCTGGATGCCGGTGTTCGAACCGTGCGCGAGATCGAAGCCGACCCGCGACGATATCGAAGCGAGATCAGACCTTTCTTCGATCTGCCTTTCTATCGTGCGGTGACGGCGCCGTTTCTTCGCATAGCCGACGTTGTGCGCGCTACGCAGTCTGGGGTCATTGCGGCGTACTTGTTTTACATCCTTGCGTTTACTATCGTCATGCTGATTCTCTTTCCTTCAGTCCGTCATTGGTAGGTGCTGTATGTTTTCGCACATTGTCGTTGCCTGGGATGGCTCGGATCACGCGCGCCGTGCGTTCGAGTACGGCGTCGAGATATCGAAGCGGTTCGACGCGCGTCTGCAGTTGATTTCCGTCGCGCGGCACGCGGAGCATGCCGAAACCCAAGACGAGCGCCAGGACTCTCGCCGCCAAGCCCGGCGGTTCTACGAATCCGCGGCGGCGGAGCTCATTGAGTCGAGCCGGAAGCGCGGCGTACGCGCCGAACTGATCGTCGTCGAGGGGGGGCATCCGGCCGAAAGCATCGTGGATACCGCCCGTAAGGTGGGCGCCGATCTCATCATCGTTGGCCGGCGCGGTTTATCCGGGATGACGCGTTTTCTGATCGGCAGCGTTTCGGATCGTATCGCGCGATACGCGCACTGCCCCGTGCTGCTCATCGACGGCTTTACGACGCCGCCGTAGTAGAGGGTCTTTGTGGTCGATCCTCGCGCCGTCGCCGCCGTAGCGCTGGGGGCCGCCTTGGGAGGCGTGATGCGTTACGTTGTCGGGCAGCTCTTCCTCCAGCGCCTTGGCCCCGGCTTTCCGTATGGTACGGTGTTCATCAACGTGACGGGCAGCTTCTTCATCGGCGTTATCGCGGAACTAGCTGCGACGCGCGCGACGGGTATTACGCCGCTGGTGCGCACGTTTGCAGCGACCGGCGTGCTCGGCGGTTACACGACGTTTTCGACCTTCAGCTTGGACGGGGTTACGCTCTTGGAACAAGGGTGGGCTACGCCGTCGTTATACGTCGCGGCTTCCGTCGCGTTGGGCCTTCTAGGCGCTGCGCTGGGGGAAGTTTGCGTGCGACTAGCCGCGCGATGACGCCCGATGCGACGACGCTACGGTCAGCCGTCGCGGCGGCTGCGAATCTCCGCGAGCGGCAGCGCGAAGAGCGTTCCGGAATCGCTGCCGATGATGAGCGTTTTACCGTCGACGATCGGCGAGCCGACGTTGAAGATGGTCCGAACGAACTCGTCGCCGATCACGCCTCCGGTGTGCGGGTCGACGGCCCAAAGGTAACCGCCGTAATCGCCGAAGTAGATCAGGCCGTCGACGTAGACGGCGCCGCTCTTCACCGGCCCGCGGGTCTTGACGGTCCAGAGCACGCGCCCGGTGGCCGGATCGATGCCGTGCATTGCGGGCGCGACCGAGCTGCCGACGCACAGGACGCCGTCGGCCAGCAGCGGGATCGCGGCTTCGTTTCTGGGAGGCAGCGTTCCGGTCTCGAGCGGCACGTCCCATTGCTTCTTGCCGGTGGCCGCGTCGATGGAGAAGACCCGCTCGGTCGCCGGCCGGCCGATCGCCGTCGAGGTGTCCGAACCGGTCGGCGCGACGTAATCGCACATGATGCGCGTGCCGTCGCTCACCGGCGGACAATCGCCGATTCCGGACGAGCCGCGGTAGAAAACGCTGTCCCAGACCACCGATCCGTCGTGCGCGTTCATCCGCCAGACGGCGTTCGTGCCGACGCCGGTCGTAACGAATTCGCCGCCGCCCATCGGCAGAATGGCCGACATCGACGCGACCGACTCGAGGTGCTTGGCGAATCGCCGCTCGCCGGTGACCGGATCGAATCCGCCGACCCAGCCGGCGCCGTTGTGCTCGACGAGCAGTCCGTCGACGATTGCCGGTGTCGGCATCGCCGAGCCGCCGAGGGTGCGTTTCCAGCGCAGCGCGCCGGTTTTCCGATCGAGCGCCACCAGCGAGCTGCTCCCTTGGCCGACGTGAATCGGTTCCGACGGATTGTTGCTCATGGATTGCGCGTCGCCTTCGCCCAAATAGACGTCGTCGCCGTAGACGATCGGCGCGCTCATCAATGCGTTTTGCGTCGAGTACGTCCAAACGACGTGGCCGTTGGTGGGATCGAGCGCGTAGAACCGTCCGACGTTGTTGCCGATGTAGAGGATTCCGTCGACCAGCGTAGGACTCGCCGAAATCTGGCCGCCGGTTTCGATGCGCCACGAAGTTTCGAGCCGTCCGGGCACGACGGCGTTGTTGTCGGGACCGTTGCGAAACTGCGTCCACTCGTGCGAATTGTGGTGCACGAACGGCCACCGCAACGAGAATGCGGCCAGCCCCGTCGAGTGCGCGGCTGCGAGGACGGCGACGGCGGCGGCGGCGGTCAGGATCGAGCGGCGGAGGAACACGCCCATGGAGGTAGTTTATTCCCGAACAGTCAGAGAATTGCATGAGCCGCGGGTTATTTCTGCACGCGGCCGCTTGGACGCTTGGCTTGGCGCTCGCTTGCTCGAGCTTCCAGACCCTTTCGGCGGCCCCGATCAACCTCAAGCAGGCGGCCGCCGTGCGCTTTCACGACGACCTGCGCGAGCACATCAAGCACGTCGTCATCATCATTCAGGAGAACCGTAGCGTCGATAATCTCTTCAACGGGCTGCCGGGCGCGAACACGGTTCGAATCGGCGAGCGCCGTATCGGCCCCGTGAACTTGGAGCCGGTCGATCTCGGCTACCCGGCCGACGTCGATCACCAGCACCGCGCGTTTTTGACCGAGTACGACGGCGGCAGAATGGACGGCTTTGCCGACGTCGCGACCACCCCCAAGCAGCCCGACGAGTTCCCCTACGCTTACGTCCCGGAACGGCAAATCGAACCGTATTGGATCATGGCCAAGCGCTTCACGTTTGCCGATCGCACGTTCGCGTCGAACAGCGGGCCGAGTTTTCCCGCGCACCTGTATCTGATCGCCGGACAAGCCGCGTTCGTCGCCAGCAATCCGGATCGTCTGGAGACGACCCGCTTCGCATGGGGATGCGACTCGCCGCCGAGCGCGCGCGTCGATCTGATCGCTCCCGGCGGCGACGAAGTGCCCGGGCCGTTTCCGTGTTTCGACTTTCTCACGCTGGCCGACATCGCCAACTCGCAAGGCGTCGACTGGCGCTACTATGCGCCCGGCCTCGATCGGCTCGGAAGCATTTGGTCGGCCTACGACGCAATCCGCCACATTCGCTATTCGGCGCGCTGGCGCAACGTCGTGTCGCCGGAGACGCGCGTGCTGCAAGACGCGCAAGCCGACGATCTGCCCTCGATCACGTGGGTCGTTCCGTCGGCGCAAAACTCGGATCACCCCTTTCCAAAATCGAAAACGGCGGTCGACGTCGGACTGAAAAACGGCGCCCAATACGGTCCGGAGTGGGTCGCCTCGGTGGTGAACGCCATCGGCCACAGCTCGCTGTGGAGCACGACGGCGATCTTCGTCGTTTGGGACGACTGGGGCGGCTGGTACGATCACGTCGTTCCGCCACAGCTGGATCGCATGGGTCTCGGGTTCCGGGTGCCGATGATCGTCATTTCGCCGTATGCGAAGCGGCATTACGTCTCGCACGTCCAGCACGAGTTCGGGAGCATCCTGAAGTTCACCGAGGCCGCGTTCGACCTTCCGTCGCTGGGCACGACCGACGTACGCGCCGACGATCTACGGGATTGTTTCGATTTCACTCAGCCGTTCGAGCCGTTCCAGACGATTCCGGCCTTCCGGCAAGCGTCGTTCTTTACCGATCCGTCGCAGCCGGACGTCGATCCCGACAGCGATTACTGACCCTTAAGTACGCAGCTCCAGGCCGTCTTCGGCAATCTCGAAGCCGGCGTCGCGAACGAAGCTTGCCGCGTCCGACGACGGATCCAGCATTGGATTGGAGTTGTTGAGATGCGTGAAGATCGTGCGCTGCGGACGGTTGGGCAAGGCGGTCAGCCGCGCGAGGCTTCCATCGGGCCCGCCGACCGGCAAGTGCCCGAGCGCGCGCGCCCGCTTGGGCATCAGGCCGCTCTCGACGAGCTCGTCGTCGCTGTAAAACGAGCCGTCGAGAAAGGCGACCGTCGCGCGCCCGATCGCCGCGGCGAGCCGCTCGTCGATACCGGCATAGACGGGCGCAAAGAGCAGCGTCGCATTGCTGCCCGGTTCGCGCAGCTCGTACGCGACGACGGCTCCGGTGACGCTGCGCCGGCCGTCGTAGCCGGGCGTCGTTCCCGGCACGGCGAGGACCCGCACCTCGATCGCGTTGCCGACGACGTCGTTCGCGTCGACGGCCTCGCATGACGGGTCCGGAGCGACGGTCACCCAACGATGCGGCGGTGCTGCAAACGGGGCGAACGCGGGCTGCGCGCCGGCGATCTGCGCGACGACCGCGCTCGAACGCACGACGAAGCGATGGTTCCCGGCCTGCCGCAAGACCGCCAGGCCGCCGAGATGGTCGACGTTTGCGTCGGTAAGCAGCACGCCGCACAGCGGCGTGCTGCGCGTCGTACGCGGCTGCAGGGGGGCGTACGCCTCGATCTGCGCCGCGACGTCGGGCGAGCAGTTCAGGAGCAGCCAGCGATCGCCGTCGGGGCTGACCGCGACGGCCGACTGCGTCCGCCGCGGAGCGCGGCCCGCGCGCGCGGCCGCGCAGTTCGCGCACCCGCAGTTCCATTGCGGCACGCCGCCGCCGGCCGCCGAGCCGAGGACGCGAACGATCAAGGCCGCCGCGGGACGAGCTCGGCGACGCTGCCGCCGTCGCGTTCGCGCAGCGCGACCATCGTCGCGTGATGCGGACTCAGCGAGCACGCCGGGTCGGTGACGCCGGCGTCGCCGGTCAGCAGGAACGCTTGGCAGCGGCAGCCGCCCCAATCGCTTTCGCGGCGCTCGCACGACCGGCACGGCTCGGGCATCCAGCCGGTTCCGCGATAGGCTTCGAACGAAGGCGATTCGCGCCAAATCCACGACAGCGAACGGTCGCGAACGTTCTCGAACCTCAGCGTTTCGATCGCCGCTGCGGCCGGACACGGCAGCACCGTTCCGTTCGGCGTCACCGTCATAAAGGCGCTGCCCCACCCGTTCATGCACGGCTTGGGAAAATCGCCGAAGTAATCCGGCAGGACGTAGACGATTTCCATCCGCCCGCGCAGGCGTTCCCGGGCCGCCGCCACGACGGCCTCGCCGTACGCGACCTGTCGGCGCGTCGGCATCAGCGCAAGGCGGTTACGATACGCCCAGCCGTAGAACTGCACGTTCGCCAGCTCCAGGCGTGCGACGCCCAACGCCTCCGCCAACGCGACGACGGCCTCGATGCGGTCGTGGTTGAGGCGATGCAGCACGCAGTTCAGCGTCAGCGCGACGTCGCGTCCGGCGACGCGGCGCAACGCGTCGAGCTTTTCTCCGTGTACCGCGGTGCCGGCGATGCGATCGGCGAGCTCGGTTTCGGGCGCTTGAATGCTGATTTGCACGTGATCCAGACCGGCCGCCAGCAGGCGGTCGAGCAGCGCGTCTTCGAGGAACGTGCCTTGGGTGATCAAGTTCGTGTAGAGCCCGCGAGCCGACGCGGCGCCCACCAACTCTACCAGGTCGCCTCGCAACGTCGGCTCGCCGCCCGAGAAATGCGCCTGCACGACGCCCAGCGCGTCCGCTTCCTCGAACACGCGCGTCCACTGCGCGGTCGTCAGTTCGTCGCGATAGCCGCGCAGGTCGAGCGGATTGTAACAGTACGGGCACTGCAAATTGCAGCGATACGTCAGCTCGCAGAGCAGCGACAGCGGCCGCGGCGTCACGGTGCCGGCTCGATCAGGCGGCGTTCGCTGAGACGGTCGATCAGCTCGCAGACGTCGGCGCGCGCTTGCGCGCGTTCGACCTCGAAGCGGGTGACGATCGCGTCGACGATCTCGTCGATCGAGCGTTGCCCGTCGACGAGTTCGAGCGCCGCGGCGGCCGTTTCGTTGAGGACGAGCGCACCTTCGGGAACCAGCAGCATGGCGGTGCCGTCGCGCTCGCGCCGCAGCCGCACGCCCTTGCCCAAGCGCGGGCGTTCCACCGGCATCACCGTTCGGCGAAGACGCCGCACGCCAGCGCCGTGGCGTCGAGCAGCGACCACAACACCTCGCATTTGAAGCGCAAGGCGTCGACGCATCGATCTTGCAGTTGCGGGGTCGTCGCTTCGCGCAAGACCCACGCGAGCGCCGTATCCGCGTCGCGCTTGGCCAGCGGAATGCGCTTTTCGAAATAGGCAAGGCCGGACCGTTCGATCCAGGGATACTTTTCGACGATCGCGGCGACGCGGCGCTGCATGACGGGCGGCCCGAACAGTTCGGTCAGCGAAGACGCAACCGCTTCGAGCCACGGCCGCAAGCGCGCAAAGTTGACGTAAGCGTCGACCGCAAAACGCGCGCTCGGCGCGATCGAGCGCTCGGAGCGCACGTCGTCTTCGTCTAGGCCGACGGCGCGTGCCAGGGCGAGCCACGCCGCGGTTCCCCCGTCGCTGCCGTCGCCGGTGCCGTCGTGGTCGTAGAGCCGCTCGATCCAAACGCGCCGGTATTCGGCCGACGGCAGGTTCGCGAGGATCGCCGCATCCTTGACCGGGATTTGTTTCTGGTAGTAGTAGCGATTTGCAACCCAAGCGCGCACTTGGTCGCGTGAAAGCGTACCGGCGACGAGCCGCTGGTGGAAGGGATGCTTGTCGTGGTAGCGCCGTTCGCCGACCTCGTGCAAACGGGCGGCGAAGTCGCGGGTCTCGGCTACGTCAGACCTTTGGGTTCGAGATCGGCGCGCTCAAATACGCCGTTACCTCCGCGCCCAGCGGATGCTCTTCGAAGTTGGGGCGTTCCCATTGACGTCGCGGCTGGTTCATTTCAAGTCTCCCTAGGGCCGGAGTATTTCGTTGCGGCCGGGGAACTCTCCCTAGCCGGCGTCACCCGCTTGGCGGGCGATGCTGGTGGCGGCGCGAAGCCGTTCTTGCATCACTTGGCTCGGAATCTTGATCCGGTCCGCGAGCCGCAGGAAGGCAAGCAGTTTGACGTGCCACCACGTCATGTCGATCTCGAACCACCGCAGGCCGTGGCGTGCGGAGAACGGGAAGGCGTGATGGTTGTTATGCCACCCTTCCCCGAAGCTGACCAGGGCAACCCACCAGCAGTTCGTGGACCGATCGGCAGTCTTAAAGGTGCGGTAGCCGAGCATGTGCGCCGCACTGTTGACCAGCCAAGTCGAATGATAGCAAATGACCAGCCGGACGAATATCCCCCAAACGACCCAGGCCCATCCGCCGATCGCCAGCAGCACCAGCCCCAGCGCGACCTGCAACGGCAGGCTGAGCCACCGCAGGGCGCGATAGAACGGATCCGCGCAGAGGTCGGGCGCATACCGCTGGATCTCCTCCTCGGACGGCAGCGCGCGGTTGGTGCGGTAGAGCCAGTCCATGTGCGCCCATTGGAAGCCGAGATGGATGCTGTGCGGATCGCCGTCGTGATCGGCGTGGGCGTGATGCTTGCGATGGGTCGCGACCCATTGAATCGGATCGCCTTGCATCGCCAGCGTACCGCAGAGCGCGAGCGCGTATTCCAGCGGCTTACGCAGGCGCAGACTTCGATGCGTCAGCGTCCGGTGAAAGCACAACGTAATTCCGAGTACGCCGGTGGCGTACGCCGCGACCGCGACGACGGCCAGGACCGGCCACGAGAAGAAGGCCGGCACGAAAGCCGCCAACGCGCAGACGTGGACGACTGCCAGGCTGACGCCGTTGATGCGGCTTTGCAAACGTTGATTCATCGCTTCCTTTTACCACGAACGCTAAAAAAGAGAGCCCGCAAAGACGGACTCTCTTTTCAGTGCGCGTTACTGCTTTCCCGCGTCTCCTAGCGGTAGCTCGGTCTCGAGGCGAAGCAATCCCGGCAGTAGACCGGCTTGTCGCCGCGCGGCTGGAACGGGACTTCGGCGACGCCGCCGCACTGGCTGCAGGTGGCGCGGAACATCTCTCGCTGGCCGCCGCGGTTGCCGCCGTTGCCGCTTTGTCCGCGACCGGCCTTCCGGGCGGTGCGGCAGTCGGTGCAGCGGCTGGGCTTGTTGGTGAAGCCCTTGATCGCGAAAAACTCTTGCTCGCCGGCCGTGAACGGGAACTGGCGCCCGCAGTCCACGCAGGTGAGCATCTCATTGGTGTACATGAATACTAACGAATCTCCTAGATGTGATGTATGTTCTTCCGCATCCGACTCGCTAGTACTTGGAACGTGAACCCAGCGGACTTCGAAACCACGGTCGTAACCGAATCACTATACACGATTCAGGCAAGAATGGTTGCGTCGGTCTGAGTAAGCGGACGGTCGCTCGAACGCGCGTTCGGTGCGGAAGGGTAGTAGCGAGGAGGCCCGCCGTCATGGTAGGATGGGCGGCCGGTCTTCGTGCCGGCGGTAGCGCGAGCTTGTCGCGTTACCTGGCTAGAGGTCGTCTCCCCGTCCCCGGCGCCGTCCCGGACCGGGAGTGCGTCCGCCAACCACCTAGTCGAAAGGACAACCGATGGCATCCAAACCGAAGCGCGCTCCCAAGGAGCGGCGCACGAAGCGCAAGCCGTGCAACTTTTGCGCGGACAAAGTGATCGACATTAGTTACCGCGAGGTCAACCGGCTGCGGAAGTTCGTTTCCGAGCGCGGCAAGATCGTTCCCCGCCGCATCTCGGGGAACTGCGCCAAACATCAGCGTATGCTCACGGTCGCGATCAAGCGGGCTCGCGTCATTGCATTCCTTCCTTACGTTTCGGAGTAACTTCGAGTTGAAAATCGTTCTCATGAGCGACGTGAAGTCGCTTGGGAAGAAGGGCGAGGTCGTAGAGGTCGCCGAGGGATACGCGCGCAATTTTTTGCTCCCTCGCCGGCTGGCGACGGAAGCGGATAAAGGCGCGCTCGCGCAGCTCGGATCGCAGAAGAAAGCGCAGGAGAAGCGAGAGGCGCAAATGCTGGCCGACGCGCAGGCGCTGGCCGACCGGCTCGCGGCCTCCAAGCTCGCCATCCGCGCCAAAGCCGGAGGAAACGGCAAACTCTTCGGCGCCGTCACCAATGCGGACGTCGCGACGGCCATCGCCGACGCGCTCTCGGTGGCGATCGACAAGCACAAGATCGAGTTGAAGAATCAAATCAAGGCGCTGGGCTCGTACCCGGTCGAGATCAAGCTGCACAAGAACGTCGTCGCCAAAGCTACCGTCGACGTCGTCGCAGCGTAGCGAGAAACTCCCTCGTGGCGGGCGGCGCCGAACGTTCGTACCAAACCCGATTCCGGCGGAAGTTCGGCGTTGAAGACGAGCTGGGCCGCTACGTCGCCGCGCTCTACGAGATGCTCACGTCGGTCCTGGGACAGGACAAAGTCGTGCTGCGCGCCGGCAAGGTGAACGCGCTGCGCATGATGCGCTCGCATCACCTGGCCGATCGCTTGTGCGCGCTCGGGCGCCTCGTCTTCGAGGATCCGACCCTCGAACGCGCGACCACGCGGGCGCAGCAGCGCCGCGCCATCGCCGAGATCGAGGAGGCGATGGCCGACCTGATCGCGGCGCGCAACGCCGAAGACTCGATCGAGCGGCGCGTCAACGAAAAGATGGCGCAGCGCCATCAAGAGTACATCAAGGATCTCAAGCTCGAGGCGCTGCGCGAGAGCGGCGGCCCCGAAACGCCGTCGTCGCAAGCGAAGCTCGAAGAACTGGACGCCCTCTCGCGGCGGACGCTGGCCGCTTCGGCGCTGCAGCAGCTGCGTCCGCAAGCCTTGCGCGACATCGTGGGCCAAGAGGCCGCGGTCAAGGCGCTGCTGGCTAAAATCAGCTCGCCGTATCCGCAGCACGTGATCCTCTACGGACCTCCGGGCGTCGGAAAGACGACCGTTGCGCGGCTCGTCCTGGAAGTCGCCAAGACGCGCGCGTATACGCCGTTCGCCAAGGACGCGCCGTTCGTGGAGGCCAGCGGCACGACGCTGCGGTGGGATCCGCGCGAGACGGTCAACCCGCTGCTCGGAAGCGTCCACGACCCGATCTACCAAGGAAGCCGGCGCGAGTTCGCCGAGGCCGGCGTTCCGGAGCCCAAGCTCGGGCTGGTGACCAAAGCCCACGGCGGCATGCTCTTCATCGACGAGATCGGCGAAATGGACGCCGCGCTGCAATCCCGCATGCTCAAAGTGCTCGAGGACAAGCGCGTCTACTTC
>Ga0335075_10001972_pt1 | contig 33316 bp, 26 predicted proteins | sample Lox_Sample_24_FD_206723 | JGI IMG/M metagenome (GOLD analysis project Ga0335075, IMG submission 206723) | Soil microbial communities from Loxahatchee National Wildlife Refuge, Florida, United States - Lox_Sample_2.4 | ecosystem: Environmental > Terrestrial > Soil > Wetlands | place: USA...
CGAGCCAGAAATTTTCCTCACTCTAAGCGCTTCAAGCTGACAATGTACTGACTACATGGTAAGATACGAATTTCCCCTAATACTGTCTCAAATATTGCGCTAACTAAAACTCTAGCATTACTTGTTGCCACCATGGTATTCCTTTCTAAAGCTTCACTCTCGTGAGTGGAAACCGCTGCAAACACATTTCGATGGCAGCGGAGAAGCGATATGACCATATTTCTCTGCCACGTTGCTTTCTCTTGGGGACCCCCTTTAGTTCCTTAATTGGTGATGGAAAACGTGCAAATTTGCGGCTTGCCACCTCGGAACTCTGTTTCGATCTTTCGTTGTTTCATTCACTGATGGTACTGTTGCTGTGGAGGCTCCGTGTAAGTCTGGAAAATTGAGTTTGGGCGTGCACGAGTAAGGAGCTCCCATCAGTTTCGTAGAACACCATTACTGTCACGGAGCCCACTTCCCCCCCTTAGTATAGTTGTCCTATCAATTCTATGGTATCTGATCTGCTCTACCGCCTCGTGACATTTATACGTTAACCTTAAATCCAAGTTGATAAAATGCTAGTGTCACCTTGCTTTGTGTTGTATAGACCATATTTGCAAATAGAAGCCGATTGTTAAACAGTAGCACTATTTGTAAATTCTACAGGTTTTTATTTTTCTATTTAAATTTTCTTTAATGCGTTGTTAACTAAGGACTTTTAATGTGTTGGCGGATGGAGCACAATTTATCAATGAGGTGGATCAACCATTAATACCAAGAGAATTGGCTAATGGCGACCCGACCATTGACCAACGGCGTTATTGGTGGATGTTCAGAACAGCTCTACGGCAATGACAAGAATAAAGCTTTCATCTTCGGGTAGTTTGGCGTACCCAAACCAGTCGCTGGGTCCCATCTGCGGTACAGTTAGTCTAATTCTTTTCTATCTCCCAAAGAATTCGTGAAAGAAAGAGGCAGTGTCCGCTTTGAAGCTATAACGGCGGATTAGAATGAATACTCACCCAGGAGCGGCATGAAAGCCTTCACTACCACATCCAACGTTTGTGCCATTCGTGATATCGTTTAGGACTTCTGGGAAGGTGTATAGTACAGGGTTCACAAATCCGACTGGGCCTTTGCCAATAGCGAAGCGCTCTTCGTTTAGCTACATCATTTTCATGTCAGCTAAATTCTCGTTCGATAAAGCGCCCGCGATACTGCAGATAAATTGCAAGATTGATATAGACATACCAAAGTCAAGACGGAAGCAAACAATGGCGAAGCCAAACTAGTCCCGTACCAATGATAGTCAGTACCGTCTGCAAACGCCTGGAAATTGGCTCCATTCGCGGCGATATCCGGGTATCCTCTTCCGATACGGTTGTAGAGGCCCTGAGTAGTGTTGATATCGACGCTGAACTCCGAATAGTAGGGATATGGTGGATTCGCAGTAGCGAAGTATCTGGCAATTGCAGCCCGTTGGTATGATGGCTGTGGGAAATAATTGGAAAATCCTCCAGATGAAGAGAAATTCTGGGCTGTGCCGCTCAGGTTCACGTGCATGACACTCTCTGGGTTTAAAACGGTCTGGTCGGCGTAGAGCATGGTGCCTCCGACAGAAGTAATGTACGGGCAATTTCCTGGGTACTGTGGGTTGAATATCAAACCTTCGGGCCCGAGACAACCATTGGCCGAACCATCACCAGGGAATGAGGCGACACCGTAGTCTCCGGAAGCGGCCAAGATTGAATGACCCTGGAGACCGAGCTTCATGAACTCATTACACTGGCGCTTTGTATAGTTGATGGGCAGATCAGATTCGGCTTGCCCATACGAGGCACTGATGACGTTGGTGGGCTTGTAGATGCCACATTGTAGCTGGCCTGCATGAGAGTGAGCAATTAACATTTTCGAGATGCAAATGAAAGCTAGAATTACCCGTATAACCACCAGGTGCAGGATCAGGGTACACAGGATCAATCGATGGATCATCTCCAGTCTCCCCGTAAGCGGTATAGGTACAGTATGACTTGGAGAAGTTAGCTAGATCTAGTCACGTGAAGTGGCAGAAGTACCCCATCGAGAGCGTCAAGGAAGGTGTTGAAAAGGTTGACGGTTGCAACTTCTTCTGGCTCGTAAATCTGGTCGTCAGTCTGGTAAAGAGTAATAGTCTGGGGATAGATTAGAGAATAACTTGTTTAAGTCAGCAATTCACTGTGACAATAAAATGGGTAATTTTCACTGACGCCATATCGATGTCAATATCCGCCTCACCCGCGTTCCAAGGACTGTAGGCAGGAACTGAATAGTTCGCACCATCAATAAGTGCTGGAATGGGATAAGTGCCTTGTGGGACATATGGAGCATATTCTGCATAGAACAGATCGACATCCTGCTCATTGAAATAGTCTCCTTGCTCGTAGAGGCCAAGAGAGTTGCCAGGTGTTGCCATACTTGCATTTGGAATCTGGTACAGAGCCTTGATACATGCTGGCGTGATGTTCCTACCACAGCCTTGCAGGTCTGCAGGGAGCTCGCAAGCAGATGGCGGCTTCCAGTCCCAAGGAAAATTGTCGAAAGGTTCAGAATGGGGAGAAACGCGATTCAGCTGCTTGGGATACCAAGGGGATCCTCGCTTGACTTTGACACTCCTGCGGACGGCCGGTGTAAGCTTGATACCAGGAGTAATATAGTCGATATGCGGCTGAAGATGCTCTGGGACATGGTATCTAAAACCTATGTTATCAAGGCATCCGATGCAGATATGGTGAAGCAAGTCCATACTTATCACATCCAATTCTCACTTTAGAACTGTGTCGGTGTTCATGCTCATGGAATTCAGTGAGTAGCAGCCGCTCGGCTTCGTCAACAGTTGCATCAAATGCCAACCAGCCCTTGTTGTCAGAATGGACAATACGCGAATCGTGGATTCCGAATGACGTTAGCCATTCCTTGACGCCTTGTACGGTATTCTCGTGCGGTGCAAACATGCTGTGCACATCCTCTGCCGACCAGAATTGGCCATACTTCTCAGAGTAAGGATCCGAACTACGGCGATTGATCGTTAGTTTCAAATTCGCACTCATTCTACTATCCTGTTCTCCATTGATAGCACCTCTTTAGTTGGTCGAGGCCGTAGAAAGGTAATTCTGATATAGCGGTGAATCAATTGGAAAAGCATCTTCACTCACACTTCCATAAGGTAATCATGGCCCTTCTCAAGATTGGTCTGGGTCAAACCTATACGCATCGGCAACACGGCGCTGGCCTCGATGCGCGCAGCCTTAACCCAGTCTGAAGCGGGTGTCTGGCGTTTTTCGTGAATTACATGTTTAATCGATGCAGGAGCGGCATTTGTGAAAGCCGCAATGGAGGCAACGACGGCGAATTGTAGTACAAACATCTTGAGTCCTGATCACTATATCACGACTCGCGACTGTATACCATAATCGGTGAGGGGTCCCTCTTTATGCGAAACAACTCATAAAGCTAACCCTAATGCATATCAATAGCTCAGGATTGCACTTGCATTAGAAGTGGAAGGTGAGATAGCGGATAAATAGTAGCAGGGGAGTGAGGCATGTTGCATAAGCCTTGCGATTGGTGGATAGAAGAGCTGTACCTGAAGCTTATCTGCAGCAACGTTGGCAGGCTCCGATCAAAGCTTGCTCTTTACCCCGCATAGCAAGGGATGCCCTGAATATGATGACGGAGTTTCCAATGATAATGTCATAAAATTAGATGAGATACAGATCAAGCTGCCTCAAACAGTAAAGCGTGGCTCGCGCATAAGCCAATCAGGGAGGTAGAGATAATTTGATGGAACGATAAGAGAATAGCTAGGGGTCATTTGGCATCATAGTCTACCTAAGAGGGAGCTGAAAGTGCACTGAGGGGTAGATAGCAGCGTGATAGGATGGGAAGCAATGAGAGTTAAGTTGTAGAAGTTGGAGGGAGCCAGTGTTCTTGAGAATAGATTAAAAGCCGCGGTTCCGCTGAAATGCCGTCGCGTACAAGCCCTTGCATCGCGACCGCCGTTGCAAGTATCGTGCACGACAAACCTATGGTTGGGTCTTCTGAAGTGATATATGACATTGGAGTACATCATGAAGAAGATAACAGGCACTCTGATGATGTAAATTGGGTTTGGAATCGCGTCCAAAGTTTGCGACGTCTTCAATGACGCTAACAAGCCGCCATCATCGGCGCCATTTTCAGCCACCATCGGGAGCAGGATGTGCCGGTATTCGTGAGTGCATCTACCCAAATTACGATGATAGGCTAAGTGCTGGGGAAAATATGATGCGTGGATTATCAGCTGCTTCATTTCGAGAGCAACTTAGACACCCCATCCCTTGCCATTCGTAGTATAACTCAGCCTTTGGGTAAGTACGAGAAGTGCATCGGTAATTTTTTCTAATCGTGGATGACATCCAAAAAAGCCAAAACATGCAGCTAGCCAGCCACAGTGTAACAATGTTACAATTCCGATGTTCCAGCCTCCACGAGTCATGATCAGAGCTGCTCCATAAAACCGAGCAAATTAGAGAACGGCCGACATGTAGCAATCATTAGTTATGATGAGAGACAATAAGCGGTAGTTGACTGTTTCGCTTAACCACTTAACGCGTGGCTGGGGCTGTAAGCAGTGGGAGAAGTAGTATTTAAGGAAAACGGGCCCAAACAAGTCTCAAAGAGTATATATGGCATAAGAATGTCCGTGCTCATGCGTTATCGCTCACCGGAAAAAAGAGAGAGAGACGGGGAACTTTCCGCAGTGGATCCCGGGGACTGGAATTAAATTCTAAGGCTTTGTGCAGGAGGGTAGTGTAACGGCACAGGGGCACGCTTGAAGGTAGGCGAATAGATTTCGAAGAATAGCGCCATGACGCAGAGTCCTTCCGCAGGGAAGAACCGTCTCGTTCATCGAACCAATCGATCATCCGCTGGCCGGCTTTCTGAGTTCCCGTCTGTGTCTAAGGTTGACCTGAGGGACATAGCGTGGTCACTTTTGCTATCAGGTGCAGTTCAATACGCTTCTCGTGTGCTGTAGGTACTGCTCTCTAGGGGTCAGGTATTCAATTCACTTGACCTATCATTCAGAATCAGAACGAATCAATTCTATATCCGTGACGCCGTGCAATCTAGCACCGAACTGTACCGGCTGGCCAAGTAATTGTACGGCGGCCCAACCTGATTGACATTGCTGGAATAGGAGTATGCTGTGATCTGCCTGACCTACATTCACTACTATTCATTGCTATGCAACTCAAAACATGAGCGATGCCACTGACTGTATTTAAGTTATAGTATCGTTTCTAGCTATAGCTGCTATTACCATCTCTGCTTCTGTCTTGGGATAGTGGATACGAGACGCCTCATATGAAGCAAGCTTTCCCTCACTGGATCCGAGTGTTGACACAGGTGGGCGTCTGTGCAACAAAAGGGCCAGAGACAAACAAGGAGACGATATGTCTGGCCCTATTCCTTCTACAGAAGGTTCTCAGAAGCCTGGGGGCGGCAAGTAGAGTAAAATCCTCAATCGCCTCATTTTAAGTCTAAGTGATCAACAGCTAGCAACAAGCCTTACGATACTAATTACCGCCCTCATATGCTACTGTGAGATTTCAAACTACCACCTCAACATCATGTGCGACTTAGCTTGGTTCTCAGCTATCACGCACCTTTTATCGGTCACAACCCTCCGGGTATACTGACGCAAGAAGCCAAGAAGCTCCTCTTGTATATCCGCCTTGCCTTATTGACCTGCGTCGTGCTTATGTTAGGTGTTGCTCTGTTCTGGTCACCTCAATGCTACCCGAATCCTAGAAATGGGGTACGTCAAGCCTACTGTGAATTCACTATGCCCGTTGATAATAGTCTATTCAGCGAGTTCGAGTTTCCAGTGCAGCATAAACCTCTCAATTTCGCAGGAGTCATGCAGTCCGTTTTGCTGATCTGGGGTAACTGAGGCGTTTGTGTAGCCGTTGTAGAGGCGCTGCTGGCGTTTTCTGATGTGGAGGGTGCCAGGATATATTTTGTTATACCTAGGATTCTCGCATGCGTAGCGCTTGAGTTGCGATGGGACTAGATGGCCTCCTCCAGAGATATTGAGCGGGTATTTTACTGTTGTAAGTGGAATTTGGAAGGCCGTGTTTTTTTCCATCTCAACGGATAGCCAGCCTGATTCAGGTTCTATTCTGCTTTTTGATATAGCTTTCCTTGGCCTTGATAGCTGGAGAGTCGAAGACTCTGTATCACAACCTTAGGTTGAGAATCAATGGGGTTTTGGACAGTTGCTTGCGACCATCTGCGTCTAGTGGAAATCTCCCTCCTCGGATAGAGCTGGAATCTGTGACAATTACTCGACCTTCACACTGTGCTGACGAACATTGATTTTTGGGAAGCATAATGGAAGAATAGTTGAATGTAATATCGAACAATGTATCAATGGAATCAATTGTATTGATTTCCACGATAGACGCCGTCACGGCAATTGGAGATCACCTAATATATGTTTAGCATAACTGGTATGGGAAATTTAATTATCAGTAGATTTGATACGACCAAATCGTTAGCTCAAAGCCAAATCAATCCATTCCAAATCCCGTGCCTCCTAAGCGCTCTTCATGACTCTTCCAATAACCTTTCTATCTATCCCATCTATACATTCAACCAGAAGCACATCATCGAAAACTGTAGTCAAACTGTAAATCCTTCGTAGAGTACCTACAATCCCTATCTCCGCTCTTCGGGTAACAACCTAGTTTAATTGTCTCCTAAATGCCCTTGGTATAGAGGTTGGATAAAATGGACGGGGACTAAAGACGAGCCAAAGAGGGCACAACACTTTTAGAAGCTCTTGATACCTCTTTCGGGCATTAAGAACTAGACCATATACTAGGCAATATCATTACTCATTTACAGCTAACTATTTGTCCAAACCCTGTAAGACTCTTACCACGTCTGTATAACCATACATCGTCGCCTGTGACAACGCCGCGCTATCCATTTCCAAGCCTTTGACGTTCATTAACATTCGGACAATGTCTACATAGCCATATCCTGCCGCCCAAGCGAGGGGAGTACGGCCAATTGCGTCCCTCCGATTCACATCCACCAAACCTGATGCAAGTAGGGCTCCCACTGTTTTTGGAGCGTCCCGGTTGAGAGCCCATGCCAATGGCGTCCAGCCATCCCCGTCTTCCTCGTCAACTCCTGAAGGATCATGTTTGATCAAGTACTCCACAACCGCGTGATGTCCTCCAGAACAAGCCCAAGACAGCGCATTGCGCCCTTTGCTATCTTTCCCAGACACATCGATGCGCTTGCTTCGTAGGAGTATGGAGATGGTCTGTAGATGTCCGTTCCCAGCTGCCCAAGAGATTGCATTTCGGCCATTCACATCCTCGCGCTGGACGTCGAGATCTCTATGAGTTAAAAGATATTTCACGAGTTCGTTTTCGCCTTCTGCAGCAGCCCAAGAGAGGGCGGTACGACCCTGCTTATCCACATGGTTGATGTCAATTCGCTTATCCGCAGCAAGCATCTTCAGAACACGCAAGTATTTACCGCTGATTGCCCAAAAAAGAGGAGTCCATTCGCTGTAATCTGGCAGGTCTGGCTGCACTCGCTGGTGATCCAGAAGTAGCCTAACAACTTCATAGTGACCATTGCCGGCGGCTAAAGAAAGAGGTGTGTGACCTCTGTGGTTTCTATAGTTAATGTCCGTCGCATCTATTTCTAGGAGTAGTCCTACGACCTTCACGTGGTCAAATTGTGCTGCCACAGCCAGAGGGGTGTGCCCGTCTACGGTCTTCGAATCAGGCTGAACTTCGCATTGTAGTAGATATTCCACAACTTCTCGATGCCCCATCCTCGATGCCCAATACAAGCCCCTCCCAAGTGCATCCCAGTCCTGTAGAGACGCATCTTTAAGAAGCCATTTCATAGAAGCTAAGTGATCGAAAAAGCATGCAATGATGAAAGACGTGAAGTCTGGGGGAAGATCCGTGCCAACCCCTGCGTGAAACCAGTAATAACGGAACCAGCCTAAATCCAAGTTGTTATTGCTTTCACAAATTGCCAACGCCGATTCAATGAGTGCTTGTGAGGATATATCGCTACATGACGAGAAATGCTCAGCCCAATGCATAGCGGAATAATCAAACAAGGTGTACCGTTCAGAGATTAATTCGCAAGCTTTCGATTCGACAACTGCAGGGTCCTGCAAGATGGCGTCTTCTCCAATGGCGTACGGGTCCATGAAAGCATGACTACTTTGTAGTTCCGGACTCTGGTCCACTGTGGAAATTGGGGAATCGTTTGAGCTTAATAGATGTATTGCAAATATGTCCTTCTTGAAATCATCGAGGCGAAGATATGATATACAGGCCTGGGCAAGCAGCATGCTTGCGTTGTGCGGATCGACGCCATAAATTGCACATAGTGGATTATCTTTTTGGGTTGAAAGGTCATGAAGATATTCTTTGGCAGATTGATGGACGAGACTAACCCGGGAACCCGATATTCGAACCATGGGCCCTAATATTCCTTCAATTGTTTCGCGGATGTTTGGCTGGGCATCTTCTTCGACCGCGGATACAGTTCGGTGGTGATCCTCCAACGCAAGAAGAATTCGCATTTCTTCGAGAGTAAGCGGTCTGAGGCTTCCGACGAGGAAATGCAGCAGTTTGGATGCAAGTTCTTGGTATTCAGCCGAGATATAGCGAAGGAATCGTTCATATGTAGCTGCCAGGCCTTGAGGAAATTCATTGACAATACGCTGAATGTCTTTTTGCGATGCAAGAAGACTTTTCTCAAGGAGATAAAGCACGAGGGTAACCCAGAGAAATGTATGGCCCGCTTTCGAATATAAAGCCTGCTCCAAGTATTTCCGAGTCTCAGGCTTGAATTTCATTCTTCTTGCTATTCCATCAGTTTTTGTATGAATGGCTAACCTTAAATCTTCTTCGAACATTTGTGTTTCTTCGATCTGCAAGTGGTGTGTAGTATACTGACGGCCCAATAATGGCCGACTTGTAAATAGAAACTTGACGAGAGGAGCACTGGAATTCGCTGCTGATTGTGCGTTACCGACGAGGGTAGATATACCCTCCAGAAATCGGTGTCTACTCCTCTCCTCACATTCGTCAATAGCATCAATAATAACGTGTATTGGTTCCACTTTCTTATCCCTCGCAATTGCAGTGAAGATTCTCCACAGCTCGTTGAAGTTTTCGACCAAGTGTGATCCCTGAATATCGTAAGCAGATTTCACATGCCTGATGAGCTTCCTACGTCGTGCGAGGATTTGGAAAATAAGACTCCTAAGAATTGCCTTCCCATCCCTCTGAGTTTCTATTTTCTCATCGCAAAAAAAGAAACAAACGGTAGGGCGGCGGCCCGTGAATAATTCATTTTGGTTAAGATAGTCCGACAAGAAGGCCGATAGAGTGGTTTTTCCACTACCGGAATACCCACTTATCCAGAGGAGACATGCTTTGGTTTCCGAAACCCAGTAAAGGAACTGGGGATTTGTCAAAACCCATTGACATGTCCCCTCTACCCATTTGGGAATGCCAGATTTATACTCGGCTATATCGGACGCATTGAAGAGTGTTATACAATGTCTTTCGAGGTCATTTAGGGCTAAGAGTTTTATTCAGTCACTTTATATTCCAGAGTGGAAATGGCTACGTACAGTAAGTGGAAGATGCGGTTGTTGCTTGGCTCGGCGAATCCCCCCTCACGACGGTGACAACTTTACTCCTCTCAAGCTCTGCCGTCTCAAGTCTCTCCTTCAACTTGGATAAAATGATGTGAAGCTCTCCGACCACTTTCTGGTATCCATCATCATACTTACTAGAATACCGGCACATTTCCCTATGATTGGCGTTAATAGTTTGGCGACGCTCTGAGCCATCGAGCGAAGACGAAATATCATTGACAACCTATATATATCACATCATTGAGCTCTGAGACAATAGAATTAGCCCTTTGAAATGATTGACTGACCTTATCACTGAGCCCAAGGAATCCGATGCCCGTCAAGCCTTTGGCTTCTTGAAAGGTACGGATTTCGAAATGCCATTGATTCTGCTTTCTTAACATCATGAACCGCTCATGGATGCCTTCCAATTCCGAGCTGTCAATATACAGGGCTCGTAAATTTCTGTCATTTGTACTGAATCCAGAAGCAGAGGCAATCCTTCTGATCATTTCCGCAGTCTCCGCTTTACTGCTTCCGCGATGCGGTGTTCCAAGGAATAGTACTGCCTGCGTAGACTTGAAAATGTCGAGTATTGTGCTTTCTTGTGCACCAGCAGCACGGCAGAGGACCTAGAAGTACATTAATTACTCTTAATTCAGGAGGTGAAATGTTTGATAAGAAGTCTACGTACATCTTTCACGATGATTCCTTTTGGAAGTTAGCTTCGCCATTGTAGAATCATGCAAAAACCAGGACTTTTGCAGTACATACCCCCAAGTGAGTGCGCGACAAAAATAAGACTCCGTTTCTGCTAAAAAAGTTTCAGCGACATACTTCACCATCTGGAGGGCCTATTTACGCAATCTAGCCGTTGCTTTTCCAGCGCATAAAGCAAATCTCTTGCAATCGCGGATATATTGCTCTGATTCGCAGCACCTCCAAAGAGGTGAGTCACATTAGAGTCGTAGCCCCATGTAAGTATTCTTGCATTTGTGCAATCCGCCGGCAACAGATCAAGAGGCCAGAAGACCTCGGCTCCCTCCGCCTTGATGACCTCCCCTGAGTCCGCCTTCTGCTTTCGCGAGAAGAGTTGTTTGATTTTTCGATGTGGGCTACTTGATCTCGCTTCCAAGCTTTGTTCTAAAGGTTCGGGGGCTGCCTTTGCAGTCCATGTCTTCCGCGGATGGCCTTGCAGACCGTGCACAAACACAATGCTAAAAACAATAATCAGGAATCTGCTGAGCCCAAGGAATAATGGTGCGCCGTACTCTGATATAGGGTTCGGGGGGTTGTGCAGGACTGTTAATCCTATGTCGAGGACCTTTAGGATTCTGGCTTCCGCCGCTGAGGCCCCCTATCACGATCAGATTTTAGAAGCTGGGGCAGGGCTGGGCATCTATACCATTGCGAATCAAAGAGAGCGCTCTCGTATTTAAGAACTACGTCCATGAGGGCCACTGAAGTGGGATTGATACATATGACGTGAAGGAAAAATTGAAGGTATGGGTTGGTGATGCAATGAGAGCGCCACAGATTTGCGCCCATAAGCGCCAAGACACCCACGTGTTGTATCGGCCAATTTCGCATATCAATTCACCGATTCACAATTTAGCCAAGCAAATATTAACTTGCACTACCCAACGTTTCTGTACAAGTAATAACAATACAATATAACAGATCGCAGTCGTTTATGTTGAATATTAACGTTCCCTTTCTCTCACTTTGTTGTCTCGTATCTTCAGTGCCTCACACTTAAGGCGACAGAAAATATCCAAAACCCCTATTTTCATGATAGTGGGAGCTACGTAATTCAATTGACGAATTTGTTCCCTTGAACCGCCTAAAGTGCAACACATACGGTGGGCGATAACGAGCTTAGGGACACATCAATTTTTCGCGAAACCTAAAACTTAAAACCCAAAATTTATTTGAATCCACCGACTGCTCAGACTGTACAATTAATGTGTGTATTTGGCAGGTGCCTTGGTCGTACAACCATGGCGAGTAGTTATAGTCTTTTTCTCCTTTGGAGGAGGTAGCGGTTCATCTTGGATTGCTAAACTACAGTACAGTAGCTAGCATAATCCTTTCTCTTGCAATTACTGTTAGCTCGTAAGACCACATTGGGGTCCGTGGGCTGCGTGTTCGGGCCTGACGGCTCGTACGGGTCAAGATCCCGGTGCCTGGGACCAGTAGTTCATATACTAGGGGGTCTAAGACGCAATAGCTCGTACGCTACAACTACATTTGGGCCTTGAGGCTTACGTCCAGACATTACAAGCTCCTCGTCCGGACTCCGGCAACCTTCGAGTAAACAATTGTATTATAGTTATAATAATAGAGGGTGCCCCTTCTTAAAAGGGGTAGCTTCAACTTTATACACAATATACAGATTTCACCTTCGTCACCACGATACCAGAATAGAAGCCAAACTGTCACGGACTCAGTCAATGGTGGACCGGTGATGCATCAATAGAAGAGCAAAAGCCCGGTCAATTGGTAGTCCTATATACGAGGATCTAAAGCTAAGGAAGAGGAGAAGAAGAAGAAGCATGGCACCGGCCGGAGAACTACTCTTAAGCAACCTACAGGTCACATTCTATGCTAGTCCGTCGGGTCTGTGCGCCCGTAAGTGTCCGTAAAGTGTCTAGTGCCATGTCGACCGTAGGGGTTAATTGCCGTCTGTTACGGTCCGGAACGGGGCCGTAACACAAACCATCCGACTATCCCCTCTTACAATAGCTCCCCGACCGGTACATTGCCGTTATGAAAGATATAATGTCTTTGCAGTACCAGTTCTTGGAGGAAGTAAAGCATAAGGTCAAGACTTAGAGGGCAAAGAGGAAACGAGGCAGTCTGTAGATAGAGGGCGCTGAGATATATAGAGAAGAGGGTGTAAGCGGGTTCGCTTGTAAACGTTATAAAATATTACTTTAGTAAAATTAAACAGGGTATTGTGACAGTGTAGTAGTTGGGCACAAACCAAGTGGTGTGCACAAACCAAGTGGTGTGCACAAACCAAGTGATGTGCACAAACCAAGTGATGTACACAAACCAAGTGTTCTGCCTGAGATCAGCGGGCCGGCCCGTAGGTCAAGGCTTAAGCGAGTCCAGGTCGTAACATGTATTAAAGGCTATCGTTGGTAGGATTCCCAAGGAGTTCTTAATATAGAATAGCAGGGCCAAAGCCGAAACTATTTTTAGATTCGGAGTACTACAACTGCGAGTAGATCAGGTTGAAATACTACACCCCGGAGTAATCGCGTCTGAAGTATATTACTTAAACATAGCGTACGTGCTTTATTTATACTTCAAGGTCGAGCACTCTCAGCTGTAGTACTACAACGGAGAGTACTTTGGCTTGAAGTATAAATAAACAGTGTACGTTATTCTGTAGTATTCTAAGGTATAGTCTTACAGCTAAGAGTGTTCAGCCTTGAAGTATAAATATAAAATTTCGGTTTTCTATGCGAACCTTGTTTTTTTAGTCACATGAGTAATGAAGATATACTCGAAATAATTGTCTTTATACGCGGTGTGATATTCTTGTTAATCTATGCTAATAATTCCGGCAATAGCCTTCTACAGTAGTAGTTCAGGCGTTTCTATCACGCTATGTATGTGACGAACCCAGTCTGCTAGTCCCCTAGTGGTTGCCCTTACCGTACAACGAGGCACAGTGTAGCGGATAATCAGGAGAATAAGAGGTGGTTCTATTAAAGATCTAAAGCTAAGGAGGAAAGGAGAAGGTGAAGGAACGTCTCTGTGGTCGGTAGATTATAGCTACAGGCCTGATACAGGCTAGGTTAGAAGCTGTTCCCCTTACGGGTAGCTGTAATAAGCGCTCGCTTCGGAAAAAGTTACAGACGGTAGTACAGGCGACGACTGACGGTTTTCGGGCCCAGAACAAGTCTACGGGCCGATCGAAAGCCTAGATTCGAACCGGAAGCCTAGATTGGGGTCAAGTTTCGGAAGGACTGAAGGTCCCGGGGTGGCCGAAAGTCTAGAACCTCAAAATGATTGAAGTCTACGGAAACACCGAAACTAGTCTGCAAAGCTGCTACTAACTAGTAGACTAGTACGTACCTAAGAGCGCTGAAGGAAAAGGATAAACAGAGAAGTTAGAACCTCGTTGGAAGAGCAAGCTTGAGTTTCTTCGCATCAGCACTTATAATATATATCCCTATTACCTTCTACCACGCTGCACTACGCTGATCCTCCATTGTATTGCAATCCCTCCTGCTGCCCTCCAGCTCGTCAGCTACCCTCCAGCTTGCCAGCTATTACAAAAGCTTTGTAATCCCTTTCAAATTTGTATCCACTAGCAGCATATTGAAAGTGCTCTTTGGCCTTTGTATTGCAGCTAGAATGAGCAACTGCAAACTGTAGAAAACCTCCAAAATCGCCTTGAAATAAAGTTAAAAGCTTTGAAAGTGTCGTCTCATCCAAGCCTATATATAGTTAGCAATAGAAATAGATCAAAAGACGTAGATGTACCTTAAGCATGTTAAATGTAAGCTCAATTGGATTGAAATCTAGAGAGTATAGAGGTAGGAACCTAATCAAACAGCCTCTCTCCTCAAGGGCTGTTCGAACCTAAGCATCCAAATGGACGTTCAAATTGTCTAGGCAGACCACACTCTAGGGCTCTAGAAATGGCTTCAAATGAGGTAGAAGCTCATTTAGGATCTAGGAAACGAAGGTATCCCCATTAAAGAAGCCTAGTTGGATGCCTATACAAGGCAGGTATCCATCAACTGTGTAGGCTGGAAGAATACTCCAGGTATTGCCTCGAGCCATGTCATCTGCATATTGGGCTGGAGATCCAATTAGCCCATAGGCCATTAATCTCCAGCCTGTCTATTGCTTGAACAGAGACTCATCAATAAACACCATCTGCTCAGCAAATATGTCATGCATCTAAGCCTGCAAAGCAATTCGGAGAGCCTGGCTCTGGGTATGCCCAATCCTCTGCCCCCTCTTATTTCGAAGCCTATTCTTCTTCAAGAACCGAGAGATTGTGCTCCGGTTGACCCGGATATCCCACTCTTCCTCCAGAAAGAGTGCCATTTCGTCTTGGTATACCCAGGGGGATCGCTGAATGTATTCTAGCAGAGCTTTTGCTGCTGCATCGTGGATTCGATTCGGCCGTCCTGCGTTCTTTAAAAAGGTGAGCAAAAATAGCAGAACTTGAGACCTAGAGTAACTTACCATTTGCAGATGTTCTGGACGGTCAATTTGACTATGAAACATCTGCATACGCTCCTCCCAGTGATACGCCGTAGTCCTGCCTACATGGAGCTTCTTGGCGACCTGCAGTGGGCGCCAATGACTCTCCAAAAGGCCTGCAGCCGTGCACCGAGTGACGGTATCTTTGCGTTTTGGCATCGCGATGGCATAGAAGATCTGGGAATAGCTTCACAATTGCAGAATAGGGGTGTTGTGGTGAGTTATTTCCTATTTTACATACAATTTGGGTGGTGCTGCGATTGGGTGAGTAATGCCAAGGAATCCCAATGATTTTGCACACGCTAAATCCATAGCGAGCACGGACCAGGGTGAGTTCGTGGCACGATAGAAGAACCCCAGCGACCCCGCACTACGACTCTGAGCCTCAAGCAATGCAACCAAGGCTGCACTCTCCCGCCAACAAAGAACAACTCATTACCAACACCATGCATATCATCAAGAAATCAGGGTTGCATGAAACCACCTGATATTCCTTTCTCTCAAGCGGCGGTTACTTCCCCGAAGGTTTCCACTCTCCGGAGCCGGCTAAGAGCAGGTGTTGGAGGTGGTCTTCCCGGTTGGACTTGCCCTTCAAAGCTAGGGGTGTTCTCCGAGATATTTCGTATTGAGTACGAAGCAGTAGATTGGCCGGAAAATGCCAATGGTCTGACCCGATCGGAAGGGAGCGCCTTATCTCTCGGCCGCAATTCCGGCCCCCAAAGATGGTTGGGAGTTGGTTGATAAATGCGTGCACATCTGGCATGACTTGAAGCAGCATGCTAAGATCAATCTCTGCCAGAGTTGAAGGCTAATTGAGGTTAGCAGCATTTGAGACATCAGGACTCGCGCCTCCTCCAGCTCCCAAGCCATTCAATGCGCCAAATATGCCCGGACATGTGAATGCTGTTCCAGCAACCAGAAAAGCGCAGAAGATCGTGGATTTATGCCACTCCACTGGTACTTTCTCTTCCCTGGCAGACATCTTGTAACTTTTATCTGTGATCGCAGTGTGTCATTGAGTGTCTAGTCGATGATTCAGAAGAACGAGTCGCTGAAAGTTGAAGAGCTGATGAGTGTACGAAGACGCGACCCGAAAACTTGGAGATGAAGATTCAGGAGACGTTATGATAAGTTTAATGCCGTCTGGAGCTACGATGGAGATTTGGATCTTCGGGGTCGTCTCCTCTGCACATGGAATTCATTTTGAAGCAAAGACAGTGATGTGTCGGTGTCCCAGCGGAACTGACGTGCTCTTCACTAGACTCCCCTTGTCACGGCACCATTTCCTAAACAGATTTCAGTCCGTCAGCAGTATCTAGCTCAACAAATTACTGCAATACTCATAGATCGTGGGTTCGAGAATATCCCTTCATATTCATATCATAATCAAGTAAAGACCCAAGGATCCAGCCTCGAACACGTGGAAAACTTCCGTGAGAGACCAATCACAAACGTTGGAGGCAGGAATTATCTGCAACGAAACATCGCCAAGGCTTCATTCCCACAATAAATGTGATAAGAATTACAGAAGTGGGATGATCGACAATGTTGTGTATAGTGGATATTATGGCGGTTTGTACGCTAGACAGGGTCGCTTACCTTCGCTACAGGTCATTCACCCGTGAAAATCTGTGGAATCTAGAATAGAAGTAACTTAAAATGATATTCGCCCCAGCAATGCCTAAAAATAGACATCACAAAACATACTTTCTATCACAAAGCCCTCCGCTTAGACAGACTCGCAATCACATCCTTGACTCGAGGAATCTTCTCTTCAAGAACATCGACAACCTCAGTCCACATTGCCTTTTGCAAGATCTTGCCTTCATCACTCGTAATGTACTTGCCAGATCTATTGTATTTGTCAGCGTAACTCCATTCTCTATTCTTGGAGGTTAACTCACGGCATGTAATTTCCATGTGCAGACCACCACCGTCCGTGTGAATCATCCCCTAAAGTGGATGCGCCAACAAGCACGCGAGCACCATTTTCCGCAGGTCTGAATAGCAGAAAAGAGGCGATGCCCTTGGCAATGGTCCATAGAGTGGTGTCGAACTCTCTTGCAACGTCACTCCGGCATGGACCAGGACACGCATCATTAATAATCACCGTTGGTTTGCCATTGGCATCGAGACAGCGATATGCCAGCTCTCTTGTGATCCACATCATGAACAACTTGGAGACCACATGCTGCTGATACGGTCCCACGCCAAGGTCACTGTTGTATTTGTGGAGAAGCTGATCTTTGTCTTGAGGTTTCAGTTGCACGTCGATGTGCCCTGTCGATGTGACTACAACTAGATGTGCCGGTGAATCTGCAATTCGGGACGCTTGCAGCTTTGGAGTGAGGAGGATCGCTAAGAGCGCAGTCCCAAGAGTATTGACTTGAAGATTGTTCTCCCATCCCTTCTCAGACAGCTTGAAAGTGCGACTAACGATTCCTGCATTAAGAACAGCGACATCGACCTGTTTCAAGCTCTCAACTCGCTTGGCGAATGCATCGATGCTTTCGAAGCTGGCCAAGTCCAATTGCCATACTTGGACAACGCCTGTCCGCCCTGTCGCCTTTTCAATTTGCGCTTTTGCTATTTCGCCCTTCTGCAGACTCCTAACACCTAGAATGACGGTTGACGCGGCGAGTTGAACATATTTGAGGGCGGTTGCATAACCCACGCCGGTATTTGACCCTGTCACGATGACGGTCTTGCCTTCGAAAGTCGTCGTGATTTGCTCGGGCGGGAAAAACTTGCCCCTGAGAACAAATCCGAGACCGGGCATTCTGGAAGAACTATGGAACAAATCTTTTTTAAGGAGTCTGATAAAGGAAAGAGTATGATATGATGATTATGATGGAAGTCTTTGTTCAAGGTTGATGGATTTTGTGATTGAGCTGCTCTATGGCAGCGATCGAAGTCCTTATATATAGCCATAGGGGGATTGGTCGGCAGCGGATACTCCTACTGCTGCACGGAAATGATAGCATGGTGATTCCCCGAGCGTCTTGCTATATCGTGCTGCTAAAGGAGAGTGTCGGGAGGCACGGAAAACACGACATGCCGGGCATGTCTTAGCACTAGGCCTAAAATAGTTTAAGCCCTTGAATTCTGGTGACATAAGCAGAACTTATCATTTCGGGTCGGAATGGCCGCTGCCGTCCCGTATTTTCCGACGGACCTCAGACACCAGCTGGTCCATATCTTTGTAGGAAATCCCAGGTCACCACGATGGACGTACCAGAACCATCATCGATGATAAATCTGCGGGTAAGGAGGCGAGCGTGCCTCAGCTGCACCAGCGCCAAGGTCAAGTGCACTTCTGCTTCGTTGGGCGCAGAATCATGTGGAAGATGTGAAAGATTGGGCAAAGGATGCGTCTATGCAGAGCCTTCTTCTGAGGCAAGAAGAAATCGGAGAGAAACCTCGTGAGTGTCACAATCCCATCTGCTGTCTGCATGGTCTTGTAGGGTTAAAGGTCTATAAGAGCGCTTTGGAATAGCGTGCACACAAGAAGCCACTTGAGTGCGTGATGACATGCCTCAATTCAATCACTGAACTCGACCTAATGACCGAAGTGAAGTCACTTATTGAAGTGGACTGGACTCAGTGATTGAGGACATCCTTCCATATACACTAGGTATTTCATCGGCATAGAACAAGCTAATTCGTCCTCAGATCTGCCAAGAGACTCGAGGAGAAGGTGGAGCTGTTGTCCACGCAAGTAGCTACTCTAACACAACATATCCATTCAACCTCACTTCAAACACCCCGAAGTAATCGCCCTACCACTGAGATTCTTTATTCCAGCTTTTCATCCTCACACGACCGAATAAGTGGAAGTCACTTTGCGTCTTCCGGATCCCTGCTCAGGTCCAGAGACGTTCATAATGATAGCTTGACCAACATTGTTCTACACGATCTAGGAGGCCTGGCAGCTGCGGATCGTCGACTGGAGACTTTCCGACAAGGTTTCGTCAACTACTTCCCATTTGTGGTTGTGCCTCCCACAGTCAGCGTGGAAGCTCTTCGATACGACAATCCATTCCTCTTCTTGTGTATTATGGCCGTCACTTCTTTTGAGGATCCCATACTACAGCGCAGACTAGGACAGGAGATCAAGAAGCAAATTTGCGATCGCTTAGTGATGGGTCATGAAGTTAGTATGGATCTTTTACAAGGTCTTTTGGTATTCGTAGCTTGGTATCAATACTTCTGTGTGCCTGGGAAGCATCAATACTTCCTCATGTCACAGCTCTGTGTTAACATGTGCCATGAGTTGAGACTGGACTTGAATGAGAAGGGAAAGAGAGGTCTAGAGGAGGCTCAAACTCAGGGGAAAGCGCGAAATCCGGCAGAGATGAGAGCTCTTCTTGGAACATATTGTTTATCATCTACGTATGATCTACCTGCACAATGGCAATTGTTCTGAACATCGAGCTGACTGTCAACTCTAATAAGGTTATCAATGGTGTTGAGAAAACGGACGATTATGCACTACACATCGTATATGGAGGATTGTTGCACATATCTCTCACAACGGAGGGATGTTCCCAGCGATCAATTGATCGCGCCATTTGTGGAAATCCAGGTCCTTCAGAGGAAGATTAGTGACGCTTTCTGCCACCACGATATATCTACCTGCGACATAAGAGGGGAGCGCGCACTCCAGATCACCGTTGATTCTTTCTCTCGTGAAATTGATGGACTTAAGAAGGGCATTGGCTCAACAAACAGAAATGCTATTCTGGTCCAACAGCTTCACTTCCTGGAAGTCTGGGTTCATGAAGTTGCGCTCTATAACGAGCTTTGGCAAAGCACTTTCGTGCCTGCCCGACTCACTCAACCAGAGACCAACCACTCAATTCAGTTCTCAATGCAGCGGACTAATATGCTGTGGCAGCTCGTCGCAGCAACTGTCTCATTTCATGATTGGTGTCTGTCAGTTGAGAATGCCGAGCTACTTCATTTTCCATTCTCTTGGTGGGTAGAACATTCTTACGTCTTTATCGTTCAAGTCAAGACTGTTTTCCTCGACTGTGGGGCTGGTATCACAGGAAATGAACAGATAAATCTACGGGAACATGACCAAGCAGAGTCGCTAGAAGCTGACTTCAGAAGAGCTGCTGAAAAGGAAGTCATGATACCTCATATGCTGGATGGGTATATGGAGAAATTGGTCACAGTGACCACGCAGCTTGTTGATGATGACGGCAACAGGGACATGGTATATCATCATGGGGTTTTGCTCAAAAGCATAAAATCTGGATATGAAAGCCGAATTGGGGCTGAGAATAGACCTGCTCCGGGGCAAATTGAAACGCATCAAAAGCAGTCATCCCTTTCACAGCTGTCGCATCCGGAAGTCAGGAGTACGGACATACAAGGATCGATGCTGCCAGCAGTCAGCACAAATCATGTGGAGCTAGAAATAGGTGACCCGCACAGTTCTTCTGCAAGTCAACTGGACTTGCAATTTGATTTGGCCGAACCTGGATTTGACGAGTTCGTGTGGGACACGATGATGAATGATTTCTCATTCTTCACGCCCCAATATGGACCATCTCTTTGATGTCTCACCGAGGTTGGCTCACACAAGCTTGGAATTATTATCAAAGCTGTATCGATACACTGCTTTTGAGCTACTCGAAGGTTAACACCTGCAAACGCTCATTTCCCGCATGTCAATGTAGTCCTACAGTTAATACATGCGACACTCCACAGTCATGTGAGGCTGGGGGATGCGAAGGGGCCATCAGCTGTGGAGTACCGACTTGCTAGGGCGGATTCGCTAGGTGCGCGTGTATTGTCTGAAGACATCTTGCCAGAGCGTGCAGAATAATACCAAGGTGCGCTGGTGAGAATCATAGGGAGAGATAGTGAGGGGCCGAACGCCGGTGTTGAAAAGAGAGCAGAAAATTGGCGCCCTAACGCTGGCGCATCCGTTTCGCTGGCGATTGAGGAACGTCGGCGTTAGGGGATAGGGGGCTCCCCGACGCTAGCGCATCCACTTCGCTAGCGCTTGACCAACGCCAGCGTTGGGGAATGGAGCAAGATTCGGCTCCCTGACGCCAGCGCATCCGTTACGCCGGCGTTGGAAAGGGAGCAGAAATTGGCTCCCTAACGCTGGCGCATCCATTTCGGTAGCGCTTGAGGAACGCCAGCGTTGAAAAAGGAGCAGAAACTGGCTCCCCAGCGCTGGCGCATCCATTTCGGTAGCGCTTGAGGAACGCCAGCGCTGAAAAGGGAGCAGAAACTGACTCCCTAACGCTGGCGCATCCGTTTCGCTGGCTCTTGACGAACGCCGGCGAATAGAGCAAAATTCGGCGCCCTGACGCTAGCGTATTTGCTCCCTGGACGCTGGAAAGCGCTAGCGAAACGGATGTGTTAGCCTCAGGCCGAAATATTTTTGATAGTGCTCTGACCAAAAAGGTCAGAACATTGTTCGTTCCATTCCATTAAGGATATTTTTAGTGTTGATGATCTGACCAAAAGGGTCAGAACATCGTTAGTTCTCTTCCTTAGGCCGAAATATTTTTGATTAGGAGCTTTGCTCCTTACTATTTTCGCTTCTTTTGTCACGTGCGATGTATTACGGCTCAAATTGAGTCAGGTACTTCAAAAACCTCGATCGCGTGACCCAGAACCTTAATAAGCTACCCGTGGCTCAGGAAAAGCTGCCCGTAATTTCTTTCATAAGCCTCTTTCCTTTATACCTCACTTCCGGCCTTTTAAACCGCTTTTATACAGGTTCTACGCGTTATAATTTGTGTTTTATGTAAGTGCTATGTCTCCTTTTCTCCTCCGGGCTGTTTTCCTTACTTTCGATATTGTTTGGAGTCTTAACAGTCCGGAATAGATACTCGATATTGCTCTGCGTGTGTTAAAAAGCTTTCTTCTTCCTTTTTCCTTTAAGATGCGTCTTCTTTACCTTCTTCCAAAGTCTTTGCTACTTGCTATATATGCAGGGAGAAGTCCTGTAAGAAGAAAAGACTTGCTTTACAAGAAATAGATCCTAATATCGGTCCCCCTTCTACGCGACGACGTGCTACCTCAACTTCCTAAGTGCCCTTTTTGCTATTTGTAATTAATTAGGGTCTTATTGTAAGGGGGGATTGTAATAGCTGGCGAGCCGGAGGATAGCTGGCAAGCCGAAGGGCAGCAGGAGGGATTGCAATACAATGGAGGATCAGCGTAGTGCACGTAGCGCAGCGTAGCACAGTGTAGCAGAAGGTAATAGTGGTATATATTATAAGTTCTGATGCAAAGAGACTCAAGCTTGCCCTTCTACAATGATAGGATACAAGTCCTATATATATACATGATTCCCAACCGTGCATCTCATTAGAGGAGGTTGATGGGGAGGCGGGTATAGGAGGCTGCGACTCAACAATTCTGGTCACCCGCCTGACGCGACTGGATCTCCGAGGCTCGCTGTCGCTCTTATTGCTGCTCTTATTACTAGATGAGATCTTAAGAGGCTGAGCTTGGCTGCCAGGCTGGCAGCTAGGCCCAGCTTCCTTATTGTTAGAGGCGTCTGACGAAGAGGAGTTCTTCTCGTTAGCATCAGCATCAGCATCCAAGTGCAACAGCTAGCTAAGCTGGAGCTGGAGCTGCATATCAGCAACCCAAGCAGTTGCTACTAAGTCTTACTCTTCCTGTCTCTCTTTTGCTTCTGCCTCAAGCGCTGCATCAGCTGCTGCAAGTGCAGCAGCAGCCCTCTTATCTCGTCGACGTTGTTGTAAAGCATCTCTTTCCCTCTCTTCTGCTACCTCAAGCCCTGTTATTGCTCTACGCTTCCCTTTTCTGTATTGAAGAGGAGTCTCTTTAATAAGCGGTTCTAGCAGTATAAGGGGGAACTCCTTCCTACTAGCTAGCTGCTTGTCTTACTGAGCAAGCAGACTCTTTGTTCCTTTAGCAAAAGAGTTCGCAAAAGTCTCTGCCATTCTAGGTGGTAGGTTCTTAAGCTTTTAGATGACAGCAAGTGCTAATTCCTCAGCTAGCTGCAGTCTACAAGCTGTATATCAATTGCCCGCATAGCAATTAGTAAGACTTAGTCTAAAAGCTGTTTCAAGCTCTAAATCTTATATTATAACCTAGCAATCATAAAGAACAGCTAGGCTGTTAAAATACTAGTAAGGATAGAAGAGAGAGAGCGGGAGAAGAGTCTCTTCAACCACGTTAGTATACATCTAATATCTGCAAGGCAAGCAGTATCTTGCAGGCAACTTACAGTTAAACTTGCAGCCTTTATTAAGGTCAAACTCAAACTCTTCTTTTCCTTCTTTAATGTCGTCTGCCATCCTCTTTATAGCAGACTATTTTAGGATAGCAAGCTTTAAAGTATAATGCGTAAGCTTCTTCTTAACAGCAAAGAATGCTGCATTATTAAGAATTTGCAGTATAGTTTGCTGTTGTTAATTAATCTTAGCATTATAACAACGTCCAAGCTCCTTAGTCTGCTTAAAAATAGTATGAACAGCTTGCAAGATAAGTGTGTTTACTGTCAAATAAGCTTTTACTACAACATAGTAGTTCTTACTATGCTATATTATATAAACACTAAGATTTAAGTAAGTTTAAGTATATACTTAATAGAATTGCTGCTCTTTTAGCTAATAATAATCTTTAATATATCTAGCCTTTTTATTATATAAAGCTTTAAGCAGCTTTATATAGTATTTATTAAGAGCTTTAATAGAAGGCGCTATTACTTAGTTTTAAATTATTAAGATAAGTTTCTCCTTTCTCTCTTTTAAATACTGTCTAGTAGTAACTAAGCGTCTTTTAATAGCTTAAACTGCATGCTATTTGTAAAGCTGCGAGGAAACAGTTTAAGGTATACTAAGCTCTTTATAAATAATAACTTAAGCAGCCTTTAATATCTCCTTGTCTTAGTCTAACAGACAAATAAGTAGTTCTTTTATAATCTTAGTTAAACTAAGATTTACAGCTGCTTTAGCTGTACAAGCAGCTTTAAAGCTTTTAGCAAAATCTCTAATAATAATTGCAGCTTCAAGGTAGTTGTAGAAGGCAAGATTATTAAGTTAATCTACTACAAACTTAAAGGAGGCTGCAGACTCTAATATAATATAGTAGTATGCTATAAGGAAAGTCTTCCTATAATTGTTAATGCTAACTCTCACGTTTAATAAGAGCTTAAGGCTGTTAGTATTAAAAGTGGCATTTGTCTTATATATAAAGCTACTAACAAACTGTTAAGCCATCTTGATTTGCTTTAAAGACATTTAAAAGAGATCTTTAATAACTTAACTATTATAGTCTCTATTAGAATTTGTTGTATACTCTGCATAGAGCCTAACATAAACGTCTTCTTAAAAATCTTAAGTATTAACTCAAGCTCTTCTTGTCTTGTAAGTGTGCCTTTCCTTTCTTTCTGTTGCAAGTTTTAATATGTCATTTTTCCAAGGTCTAGCAAGCCGCTCTTCTTAAGAATAGCAGCAGAATCCTTATATCCAATAACGCCCTAATAAGAAGAGGCAGCTGCAAGTGCAGCTGCCTAGCCTAGTGTTTTATCTTAGTGTTCTTTGTATTAGAATGGGTTTAGGTTTGATGCATAATTGTAGAGCAGGTTCTTGTTTTAAATCCTCCAACATCCAGCTGCTTTTATATAGTATATATTAACAGAGAATTTGCAGCTGTTTGCCTGCGTTTTTGTTAGGATTCGCTGCTGTTCCTCTTTAGTGAGCTTGCAAGTATTTCAAGTTCCTTTCTTATAGTGAATACACTCTAAGTATACACGTACAACTTGTCCCTTGTGTGTCTTAGCAGACTCTGTAACAAAGGCGAAGCCCTTCGTAAAGGCCTAGTCTTAAAGCTGTATGTAAGCTGCTTCTTGAGAGTCAGACAGCTCGTTCTCAGTGGGGTTGAGGCAGTAGGCAGGTGGGAGGGCAGCGACGGCAGCATCAAGCTGTGCGCGAAGCTTAGCTGTCACAGTGTCACTAGCAGACTCGGCAAAGATAGGTTCCATAGTTGAATCAATTGAATTAATCTGCTAACTGCCTTACATAGGGCGACGACGAACATATATTGACAGCGACAGATAGCGACAGCGAGGCAGTAGCAGTGAAGCGAAACCCCACTTAATTAGGTGGCTGGTGCTGCTCACCGCCTGCTTCTGATTATACGGGACAGTCCGATCGGACTGCGGGATGGGACTGTCCCTAAACTTGCCGCTTCCCGTTTCTCCGATGCGCTTCCTGTGCCCCGACACACCACGAAATTGAATGCCCTATTCCAACTCGAGACCTACAACTAAGGTATAGTATGTCCAGGTTGCTGCTAGCGGCTGTGTTAGCGTTATTGATACGTCGCCAACTTGTGCTTTCAACACCCACTTTCTTAAACTCAACCTACATCACCAAACTGTTGGCTATATACTTCGCCTCGGCTTATACTACGTTGTCACATGTCGCTTCAGAAAGGCCAACATGGACTTTGACGTACATGACGCATAAAATAAGGGGTCTCTACGCAGGGGATTTGTAGGCGACAGCACCCGCCGAAGTCACACCATAGGCTATGCGCTTCCTGTACACCCACCCTTTTCATTGCCCCAAGTCATCTTCCATGTTGCTCCAAGTGCGGTCATCTTCTTTCCATAATGGCCACGAGATCCACGAGATTGGAAGTGACAGAGGAAGATCGTCTGCGTCAGGACGAGGCGTTTATGAGGAAGTTGGGCATCTACCATAAGCCGCAAACACATCAGACACGTGGTCGCTGCATCTTAGAAACACCTTTCGAATCATTGAAACGCTAAATGCAATAAAATATCAGTCGTACGATGAAAATGCAGCCAGCATGGCACGGTTGCAAGGGGGTAAGACATCAAATTACGCGCGAAGAAGCTGTCGGATGTCGCGCAACGATTACTGAAAGAGTGTCCTTTCGAATTAACATGGAGGCTCGAGGTTGAGAAACTCGTTGATGCATGATTCGATATGAAAACAGAGTGGTGTATCCCCACAATCCCCATCGCACTACACCTTCTGATCTTCTGTAATCTAACATGCAGTGATTATAGATTGTAGAGATCCGAAATCGAAGCACGACGGAATGCAGGGGCCCGATTACGACCCAATCTAGGGTCGTAGCGCAAGATGCGTGTTTCTTGTCAATGTGAAGTTGTGATATATACGGGACTCCTTCCTCTATTTTCAAACAGAGCCGACCAAGCGTTCTACTACGAACCTCATCTTAACCATCGCAGGACATGGGAAGCCTTACAAAGAGGAGGATTGATTTTGTATATGGGTTGAGACAAACTAGGAATCTTGAGAAGTAGCTGAACAAGCCCACAAAAGCCGTGTTGGATGCCACAAATGAAAGCACTATCCGGGCTGTAATGGACCTATTGGACGCAGACAATGAGGAGTTGCCGGTTCAAGACTTCATCCAAACTACTCCTTCCCAATGCCGAGGGGAACCTCTTTTTCTATTTTTGATGATGGAAGCTAAGTTAGAAGAGGTGGAAACGCGGTATCAGACGTCTCTGCCAATATAGTCACTCCTGAAGTGTCAAGGAAAACTTTTGGACCTTGTGCTCCACTTAACGAGCTAGGTGGGCCGGGATGCTCAGCTGGTTTGCGCACTGGGGCCGTGAATGTGACGGACCATATTCTATCGCATATAGAGGACACATGGAATGCGGGCTAGTCGGCACTCTGAAACTGACTAGAAAAAGTTCTGTAGTATTGTCTACACAGTAGCTATATCTAATATATGGGAGTTGACAAGAGGTATCACATACTTCGCGGTCGATAAGAGTGCCTTAGATACTATTCGCCGTCATGCAAGACTTCGATTGGAGTCTTATCGCCTCTATGGAGCAGACTGTACTGTGGATGGAAGTACTGTAACCGTCATCCTACAATTCCTTCATGAGCCGAGATCATATAGAAACTCCCTCGTACGCAGTTTCAAGAATATCCGACAGTTGGGCTTCTTACAACGAAGGAAAGGAAACAGTTAGGTCTTAATGTTAACACATTAGTTGTTTTGCAACCTGATCTCGACGCTGATTGTCACATCCATAAAATCTTCCATGAGACGTATAGACATGAGCAACCCGGGCTGCTTGAACCCGATTTTCTTTACCTTAGGTTCTCAGCCCGGCTTTACAGCCTGGAGCCACAAGTCCCGGTCGATCATACCACCGTCTTCACACTCCCCGCCAAGATCAAGTTGCCTAGGGTTACGCTAGATTCTGCAATATTTGTTTGCAACCGATATCCACATCCACAGATAGTGTCCTTACATCCCCTAAAAGGAAAGAATTCGTGGCTGCTTTCCTTTGACTGGGTAGCGACGGCCCACCTGATGAGATGGTGAATAACCTGACAGAATTAGGATATTTCGAGTGAGCGAATAATACAAAAATATCGTGCACAAACGTAAATATTTCCCTTTCATATATTTTTTACTAACCCTGCAGCACCGGAGCATATTTTATAGCTACGTTACCTCAATCTGACTTCATTATACGCAACTCATAAAGGTTAGCGCTGAGGGTCATGGGCATAGGACACAACAGCAGATAGGTAAGAAACTAAGCTTTCTTGGAGGTGTATTTACGTTAAACTGTTCCTTCCGTATCGTGTATAACTTGAGAATTTTTGCAAGAATACACATGATACGTGCATTTACGACCCTAAGTGTATTCTATTTACCCCTAGGAGATGTCAAAACCTACAGAATAGTACCCTGAGCAACAGCGGAAGCATTTACCAATCGGCTCTATTGGCTAATTGTTTGTACGATGTTTCATATGATCCCTTGGCTTGTTTTTCGGTGTGGAAGACTGTCCGTGCATCACTCGCACCTTGTAAATATATCAGGAACCTTGCAAGGAAGTGCCTCCGTACTCCGTGACTACAAGCATTATTGCAAGGAAATGGTTTCTCTCTGCCGTCCCTGCCATGCAGAATATCGGGCATTAGTATTCGGTAGATGCCGTGGGGAAGCAAGAGGAATTGATACACCTCTATCGCGTCCTCTCTCGCACTCCACACCCTATGACCGACGACACTACTACTTCGTGGCCACGCCATCTATGGCAGACTGTTAATGCTGGTTTTGTGGGTTGAGAAAATCTCAGGCACGATATTTCCTTTCTTTGCCTGCCAACTTCTTACTCAATTCTACATACAGGAGCTTAGGTGCACTGTACCATATCAAAGTAACCTACCTTATTTCTCTCCAACACAGCTGTGAATGAGAGATATTGTATTCTAGCACGGCAGCTGTTCGTCAATCTTATATTACGCACAAAGTTCCAGTTTGCAGTTGGGCTTACTTTCTGAGCGCCAAAGAGATCGAACAGTGAGTGCATCGTCACTACATATCCCAATTGTGACCAATTCGTTTGCAATGACAGACCCAGCATCACTAAGAGGAATAAATGAGACTCTTATCAAGTCGTTCGCGATCCACTTCTCAGGTGGGAGTCACTTCTACGGTTAGAACGTTTAGGCACGCCATGTACGCAAAAACGAAAGCTATTGATAAATTAATGAGTAGTTTTAGTATCTATGTTAACTGAGTGAATGCAGAAGAATAGCAGCAGTGTTCAGTTCACCTTAAACTAATGCTGGCAAGCATCCGCACTCCGAAGCCCTGTTTTTTAAGTCGTACAGAATTTTGCATGGCGTGGGAATATTTGAGAATAGCGAGTGAGACCCCTGAAACTCGACGTTATCCTTAAATGCAAAAGTGAAGGTGTTGCTGGCAGCGCCTTGCTGTGTAGCGGTAGAGACGATGAATGTCGTTCTAAAACGCCCCCACAAACTAGGGAGAATAACTCGGCAGCCCTCCAGGATCTTCCCCTTCTTCAGTACCAAGGGCCGTTCCCTCTCCAACCACCTCCCTCCCCTCCATCACCATCTCGATAACCTCCTGCCTCGCCCTCCTCCAAACGTCCCTCACCTCCGCCTCGAGATCCTCCTTCTCGTCCCCCAACCTCTCTGCCCTCTCCTCCGCGACCCCAATCTCCCTGCTCACCTCCTCGATCGCCGGTATGATCTCCGCCAGGCACTGCCGGGGCTTCTTCCACAGCTCCTTCGAATCAATAAGTTGCATTCCCTGCCCGGGCTCAAAGCTGCCTAGCAGGTACTTCTCCAAGATCTTCAGCTCGCGCAGGTCCTGGATGCCAGGCTGTGCCAGCTGCGCGGAGTCGTACGCCGATTCCGCTTGCATGGCGTGCAGCTGCGCCGTACTCAGGGCGTTGCGGACGATATTGACGGCGAGATGGCGGGCTTCGGCCGTATGGAAGTGGTTGTAGCCGGAGGCCTCTGCGTTCAAGATGGCGGCCTGCGACCAGATTAGGTATTTGTGGGCGTTGGCCAGCAGCTTCAAGGCTTGAGTCTCATTGTCGATCTGTTTTTGCAGATCGGAGATTGGGCTTTGGAGTTGGGCGACCTCCTGCTTGGCGGCTGTCTCTGGAGAGTATTCAGTGTGAGGGAGTGCAAAGATGGTGTCGTGGAGGGAGTCGAGCTCGATGACGGCGGCGGTGTGGATGGCAGCTTGGTCCTGGAGACGGGCAAGTGAGACCTGGGCCTCCTCGAGATTGTTCTTCGAGGTCTCGAGGTTCTTATACGCTTGAGCTTGCTCTTCAAATGCGTCTTGGTATTCCTGTTCTACTTGGCTCGTTTTGACTAAATGTTCTTCTGTCTTGCCGGATATTTTAGAGAATAGTCGTTTCGTAGATCCATCTCGAAGTGCTTCATATTCGGTACGAAGTCTCTCGACCTTCACTCGAAGAGGGTAGAGATTCTTGGTTCCGATTAGAATTCGAGAGCTCAGTTCTGTAATATATTGGGATGTCTCCCGGACTTCACGTGATGCGTTGGAGGTAGAGGAGATGGTAGAGAAGAGTTCAGTATTGAGGGAATATGAAGAGCGGATGCGCTCTTGGAAGGTCATATCCGCGATTGATGCTCTCCTATAATTTGGATGAATTTCGCTACTAAATTCAGCTATTATTACGATTATGCGAAAGTAGATAATTGCAGACATCAGTACATATACACGGAAATGGCCTCGCTTGGACCTGGCAATTGCATATGCAGGTGAGTTTTTATCTGGCTTGGCGCCTTCCGGGGCTCGTTTCGGCACAGGCTCGGGATTTTGGAAAAGCCTAGGTAAAAGCCATCAATGCAACTATGCGATTGACGATCGGCGCAAGGTACAGCCGCGGAATGCGTCACCCATAATTCTAACGACTACAGTTAAGAAATGTTTTAGAGGTTTCATCTCACCCTTACCCATATTTTTGACCCAATTTAGAAACAAGACATCTTCAATACTATCCGAAGGCCCTTAATCTTAATGGTCTTCAACATGATCCACATGAAACTTCTCCCCCATTGCAGCCGCTGCCCCGACCGGATCTTCAAGCGCATGCGGCACCAGTTGGTCGCCGAACAACTCATCCATCTGCTCCAACGTCTTCCCTTTCGTTTCTGGAAAGAAGAATATATAGCAAGCGGCAGCACAAATGTTAAAAGCAAAAAAGAAATAGAAAAACCTGAACCCTAAGTTCGCCAACGCAATGGGGGCACACTGTGCAAAAAGCAAATTCAAACACCAATTCGAGAGCGCCGAGATCGAGTTTCCTTTTGCGCGGATCTCAATCGGGAAGATCTCGGCGGGGTATACCCATGATATGATGCCAGTGAAGGTGAAGAAGAAGGAGAAGACAAAATTCATGGCGACCATGGCGCGGAGGGCGTTACCGTTGGATGATAGACCCCCTGAATCGACGACGAAGTATTGGGAGAGGACGGCGTTGACCATGAGGGCGAGGCCACATCCAACGGCGGAGAAGATGAGCGGCTTGATGCGGCCAAATCGGTCGAGCAGGTAGAGGCCGGCGGCGCAGTAGATGATTGAGAGTGCGCCGGCAATGCCGACGATCATTAGGGATGTCCCAGTTGTGATGCCGAGAATTTTGTAGATGACATTTCCATAATAGTTAATGACCTAAGGTTGGTTCGCACATCAGCTCAGGTAAATAAAAGTTTTGTTGGGCCTGGATGGGTAAAACTGAGGGGCAGGAGATAGAGACTTACATTCACACCAGAAAGTTGGCCGAAAGCTTGCACGCCACAACCCAAAGCTAAGCGCTTGCGCCAGCTTGACCGTGAAAGGAGACCGCTCCACGTCTGTACGGCAATTGTTTTTTCTGCTACAATTGTGTCCCTAATCTCCTTGTATTCCAGATCAAGGAACTCCTCGTTCGAGCCAGTGCCATGTAGCTTTTGCAACACCAAGCGTGCATCCTCATGACGGTCCTTCTCAATAAGCCATCGAGGACTTTCTTGTAGGAACCAAATACCGATAGCCATGGTGAGACCCGGGATTACTTGGAATGCAAGAGGGAAGCGCCCTGTTTGGGAGTTGTCAGAGGAGAGATCGTGAGGAGCTCAAATTCAGGTTGACCTACATTGAAAGTCGCTGTTGACTTGAAAACAGCCATAACCGAGCCATTGAGCAATGAAAAAGCCCCAAGAAAGCATGAATTGCAGAAGTCCACTAAGCTTTCCTCGATCTTCAGACGTAGCAATCTCCGACTGCATGGGTATTAGCATAGACAAACATTACGGCATGCAGAGGGAAGCTTACACAATACATTGGGACAACAGCAGAGAGCAAACCGACAGCCATACCAGCAATAGCTCTACCAGCAATCATCATGCCAATATTAACAGCACCAGCCTGAAGGGCACACCCGAGTACGGAGATACAAGCACCAATGAAGACTGTCAATTTACGGCCAAGTAGATCGGGCAGCCAAGCGATGGATAGGGCACCAAGAATGGCGCCCCCGGTGAAGGAAGACACGATTCCACCGGTCTGTGATGCAGTTGGTGTGCCCATGTATGCCTCGAAATAGGGCTGGACGATGGTTGAGGAGATGATGCCACTGTCATAGCCGAAGAGGAAACCTATGGAAGGAAGGTCAGTCATTTCAGGGTAAAAATCATGGTTGATATTAGTAAATGTTCTCCACTCACCTCCAATGGCTAAGAAGATGGCCGTACCACCAGTGAGTAGACGACCCATGATGCCTAGATCCTCCAGGCAGAATAAAATGTGATAATTGAGTATGGAATAATTCCGATGCGATGAAGTTTAGGTGGGTGAAGGAAAGGCTGTGTGTTCGCAGTAAACCTTCGATGCTGAGTTGAAAATCTATTTCTTAAAGTACTTCGATGTTGATATAAGCTTTCTTCTGTATAGCTTCTCATCGGTATTCGTCGGTCATCCTTGCTTACCGCTTCGTACTCATTTACCCCGGGATTGCGGGGCTGTAAGACTAAGCATGATGTGGCAACAAATCCATGGCGTTGGTAACTGATACATCCATGTCACCACATGCGGGAAGGCTTGAACCTGTCGTTACACGTTTTTCTCTCTTACATCCCGAGCATTTGCCGAACCATTGCCACGGACCAGGCTCGGCACAGCTAAAACCGACCCACTCAGGGACGTTTTGTACTATTAGATCATTTAATATTGCTACTAATACCTTTGATGATCCAAAATAATAGCCGTGAAATATAATTAGCAGAACAATGATGATTAATAGAGTATCTATGACTAATAGAGCAGCTCGAAGTCGTTTTAGGTGACATGTATCGTTGAAAACGAAGATAATCTATGTCGAAAGTCCTTATGTATCTTACCCCTGACGTATTCGGCCAAGTCCGGCTTTCGGTATCCTTTACCCCATCGTTCGCCCGAAGAATGGCCGGGCGACGCCACAAAAGCCTCCATGGCTGCGCTTGCCGGCTGGAACAATATCCCCCCGCTTTTCCCGGTTCTCTCTGTTTATCGCCCACGGCATACTTCGGTATCCATCGACATCGTGACAGCGAAATCTCGCCGACATGTTGCCGTGTTCGGTTGATGGGAGAAGTGAGTGCGAATTAAGAAAACCACACACCTAGCACTTCATTACAGCTCGTCCCTATGCAACAGCGAAGATTCTAGATAGTTGGGGTTATTCTCATTAATCAATAAAATATACTTCACGTAATCTTCTTTCTTTTTCGGTATATTATTAGTAGGCTATATTGGATATCGCTGCTCCAGATCTGATGGCCGCAAAACTTGAGATACCTGAAATTCCTGCGAACCAGAGGGTCGAGAAGGTCCTCACTACGCACTTTAATAAAGAATTCGCACAGAAAGCTGAAGCATGCGCGTCAAAGCTACATGAGTGGATCGATCTCCCGCTATCAGTCATCAAATTCGAACCGGATCCGGAGGCTTACTTCAAATGTCGAGTAATACAACAATATGAGATTTCGCAACTGCCGTCGATTTCATACGGCAGAGGAGATCAGCTCATACTAGACTTTGGAACTCATCGCG
>Ga0335075_10001974_pt1 | contig 33304 bp, 33 predicted proteins | sample Lox_Sample_24_FD_206723 | JGI IMG/M metagenome (GOLD analysis project Ga0335075, IMG submission 206723) | Soil microbial communities from Loxahatchee National Wildlife Refuge, Florida, United States - Lox_Sample_2.4 | ecosystem: Environmental > Terrestrial > Soil > Wetlands | place: USA...
GGCCCCGGAATACTTCTCATCCGAGCGCCGACGAGGCCGGCCCATGCTCCAGCAACCCTTGCACGTCCGCAAACTGGGACGGGGGAAGATATCGTTCCAAAACTTCGATCGGCTCACCATAGGCTCGGATTTTTCCATCCTCCAGCCACATCAGCCGCGTGCACCATTCTGCAAGAATCGCAGGGGAATGGCTTGCCAGCACCAGGATCTCAGCAGCATTGACCATCGCCTCGATCCGCGCTCTTGCCTTCTCCATGAAGCGCGCGTCTCCGGCCATGATCCATTCATCCATCAGTAGGATCTCCGGTCGGACGGCTGTGGCCATGGCAAAGGCCAACCGCACCGTCATGCCAGTCGAATAGCTCCGCACCGGCAATTCCAGGAACTGGCCGAGGTCGGCAAAATCCTCCACATCCGCCTCGAGCCGTGCAATCTGCGTCTTCGAGAAACCGTGGAAAAGCCCGCGCAACGCGATGTTTTCGCGGCCGGTCAGATCGGTGTTCATGCCCTGCGCCGGGTCGAGCAGGGAGGTGAGCCTCCCGTCGATCATGATATGCCCACGCCAAGGCTGATAGATGCCGGACATGGTCCTGAGCAGCGTCGTCTTGCCCGACCCGTTGACACCGATGAGCCCCAGACGGTCGCCCGACTTGAGCGAGAACGAAATCCCGCGCAGCGCCTGTACCACGGGGCGATGCCGCGCATCCTGCCCGAAGCGGCTGGAAGCCCGGCCAAGCAAGGTCTTTTTCAAAGATCGACTATCGGAATGGTAAAGCGGAAACTCCACCGATACATCGACAGCCGCGAGATAAGCCATGGTCAGACCCAATAGGCAAGGCGGCCGCGCGCGCGCGCGAAGCCCACGGCGGCCAGGGCGACCAGCGCAACCGATCCGACCACGGCCTTGGCCACGGTTCCCGTGGTCAGCGGCTCACCGAGAATGGGGCCGCGCAGCACCTCGAGAATCAGGTAGAAAGGATTGAAGCGCACGAGGATCTGACCGGCGCGGTGCGTCGCAAGGACTTTCGCATACCACATCACCGGTGTGACAAAGAATGCGATTTGCAGAAGGGATGCAATGATCTGCGGCACGTCACGAAACCGGGCGCAGATGGCGCCGAAAAGGACGGAGACGGCGAAGCCGTCCACGAGCCAGAGACAGAATGCCGGTATCGCCCAGAGCGCGTACCATCCGATATGCACGCCCATGATGGCATACACGACCACCACGACGACGAGATTGTGGGCAAGCACGATCGTGTTGCGCACGACACTCCGCCCGGCATGGACGACGAGCGGCATGCGCATGCCGCGGATTGTCGCATCCGAGGCGATGAAGCACGTCGAACCCTCGGTGATGAGGGAGCCGAGATAGTTCCACAGGATCAGTGAAACTGTGAGGTACGGCAGATAGGTGTGAATGTCCGTGTGGAAGAGACCGGCATAGAGGAAAGCCATCGAGCCGATCATGATGGCCGTGGAAAGCGTGAGCCAGAACGGCCCGAGCATGGAGCCGCGGTAGCGGAGCCGAATATCGGCGAGCGCCAGGGCCCAGGTAAGACGCCATAGCTTGGCCCCGTCCCCGAAATCCTCGGCCGCAAGCTGGAAACGATGCCCCCAACCCTGATCGGCCGTCAGGCGTAGGGGGGCGGGCCGCGGCGGGACGAGCAGCGTCCCGGTTCGTCCCGTGATTCTTCCTGCTACCAATTTATCCCTCGCTCAACACTTTCGCAGTTCGGCCCCCGCGCTTTCGTGTCTCGATTCCGCAGTTCGCAGTATCGCAATGCGGACGGAATCGGTACACTTGGTCTTGATTTTCAGGACACTAGCGTGAACCTGCGTGTTTGTCGCCATGACGCGGGTGAACCTATTCGTTCTGAGGGAGCGAGGTCCACCCCTCACTCGTCCGGCGCCGTGCCTTCTCTGCCGGTCTGCGGGATGCGCCGTTGCATGTTCTGGTTTGGCCTCTCGGGCGATGATACATAATATTATTTGTAATTAATATATTATCCTCGCTGGGGATGGGCCGATCGTCCGGCCTCAAGCGATGCGGCGGGCGCGTTTCGGCGCCTCAGCCATGATGGGCAGGGGCGCGGCGAGCAGGGGCGCGAGAAACCGCCCGGTATGGCTTTCGGGCGTGGCGGCGATCATCTCGGGTGTGCCGGCAGCGACGATTCGGCCGCCCCCATCACCCCCTTCGGGGCCGAGATCGAGAATCCAGTCCGCGGTCTTGATGACCTCGAGATTGTGCTCGATGACGACGACCGTATTGCCTTGATCGATGAGCGCGTGCAGCACATCGAGCAGCTTGCGCACATCCTCGAAATGCAGGCCCGTGGTCGGCTCGTCCAGAATGTACAGTGTCCGGCCGGTGGCGCGGCGGCCAAGTTCCTTGGCAAGCTTGATGCGCTGCGCCTCCCCGCCCGAGAGCGTTGTGGCCTGCTGGCCGAGGCTGATATAGCCGAGCCCGACTCGCTGGAGCACGGCAAGCCGTTCGGCAATGCGGGTCTGCGCGGCGAAAAAAGGGAGCGCCTCGTCCACTGTCATCGCCAGGATGTCGGCGATCGACTTGCCGCGATATTTCACCTCGAGCGTTTCGCGGTTGTAGCGCTTTCCCTTGCAGGTATCGCAGGTAACGAAGATGTCAGGCAGGAAGTGCATCTCGATCTTGAGCACGCCGTCGCCCTGGCAGGCCTCGCAGCGGCCGCCCTTTACGTTGAAGCTGAAGCGCCCGGGCTTGTAGCCGCGGGCACGGGATTCCGGGAGCTCGGCGAACCAGTCGCGGATCGGGGCGAAAAGGTCGGTATAAGTGGCAGGGTTGGAGCGCGGGGTGCGGCCGATTGGGGACTGGTCGATATCGATGATCTTGTCGAGGAGCTCGATCCCCTCGATGCGGTCATGCGGCGCGGGCACGGTTCCAGCGCCCATGAGCCTGCGGGCGGCCGCCTTATAGAGCGTATCGACGACGAGCGTCGATTTGCCGCCGCCGGAAACGCCGGTGACACAGGTGAAGGTGCCGATCGGGAAGTGGGCGGTGAGATTCTTCAGATTGTTGCCGCGAGCGCCGATGATGCGGACCTCGCGGTCGTTCTGCACGTGCCGACGCCGGACCGGGACTGCGATGCGCCTGCGGCCGGCGAGATAATCCCCGGTGAGGGAGGCAGGATTGCCCTCCACCTCCCCTGGCGTGCCGGAGGCGACGATGGTGCCGCCGGCAAGGCCGGCGCCGGGGCCCATATCAATCAGATGGTCCGCGGCGCGCATAGCCTCCTCGTCATGCTCGACGACGAGCACCGTGTTGCCGAGGCCGCGGAGCCGGCGGAGCGTCGCGAGCAAGCGGGCATTGTCGCGCTGGTGCAGCCCGATCGAGGGCTCGTCGAGCACATAGAGCACGCCGGTGAGACCGGAGCCGATCTGGCTCGCGAGCCGGATGCGCTGGCTTTCGCCGCCGGAGAGCGTGGCCGAGCTACGCGAGAGGGTGAGGTAGTCGAGCCCGACATCGACGAGAAATTGCAGCCGCTCGACGATCTCGCGCAGGATCCGCCGCGCGATCTCGGCGCGTTGCGGGGTGAGGGTGGTTCCGACATCCGCGAACCATTCATGCGCGGCACGGATGGATAGGTCCGAGGCTTCGGCGATGTTCTTGCCGCCGACCTTGACCGCGAGCGCCTCGGGCTTGAGGCGCGCGCCATTGCACGTGGCGCAGGGTTTCTCGGCCTGGTAGCGGGCCAGCTCCTCACGCACCCAGGCGCTGTCGGTCTCGGCGAAGCGGCGCTCGAGATTGCGAATCACCCCTTCGAAGGACTTGCGCACGGTGTAGGACCGCACACCGTCCTTGTAGGTGAAGGAAACAAGCTCCTCCCCGGTGCCGAAGAGGATGGCGCGGCGCGCTTTTTCGGGCAGATCCTCCCAGGCCGTCTTCATGCTGATCTTGAGGAAACGGGCGAGGCTCTGAAGGGTCTGGTCGTAGTAGGGAGATTGTGCGCCGGTCCAGGGTGCGATCGCGCCCTGGCCGAGGCTGAGACGCTCATCCGGGACCACCAGCTCCGGATCGAAGAAGCTTTCCGTGCCGAGCCCGTCGCAGGCCGGACAGGCCCCGTGCGGGCTGTTGAAGCTGAAGAGGCGGGGCTCGATCTCCGCGATCGTGAAGCCGCTCACCGGGCAGGCGAAGCGACTCGAGAAGAGGGTGCGCTCCCCGCCATCGGCATTCTCGGCGATGACAATCCCATCTGCGAGGCCGAGGGCGGTCTCGATGCTGTCGGCCAGTCGCGTCTCGAGGCCGGGGCGGACGACGATGCGGTCCACCACCGCCTCGATATCGTGATTGACCTTGCGGTTGAGCGGCGGAACCTCGGTGATCTCGTAGAGCGTGCCGTCCACCTTGGCGCGGGTGAAGCCCTTGCGCGAGAGCTCGGCAAGCTCCTTGCGGTACTCGCCCTTGCGGCCGCGCACGACCGGGGCGAGGAGCAGGAGCCGCGTGCCCTCCTTCATCGCGAGGATGCGATCCACCATCTGGCTCACGGTCTGCGCCTCGATCGGCAAACCCGTGGCGGGCGAATAGGGAATCCCGACTCGCGCCCAGAGCAGGCGCATATAGTCGTGAATCTCGGTGACGGTGCCCACGGTCGAGCGCGGATTGTGGCTGGTGGTTTTCTGCTCGATCGAGATCGCGGGCGAGAGCCCCTCGATCTGATCGACATCCGGCTTGCCGGCGAGCTCAAGGAACTGGCGGGCATAGGCCGAAAGGCTCTCGACATAGCGGCGTTGGCCTTCGGCATAGATCGTGTCGAAGGCAAGGGAGGATTTGCCTGAGCCCGAAAGGCCGGTGATGACGGTCAGTGAATCGCGCGGAATCGTAGCATCCACGTTCTTGAGATTGTGCTCGCGGGCGCCGCGAACGTGGATGAAGCCGGCCATGGGGCCCCCGAAAGCAGGAAGTGTAAAACAGGAAGGCGAACGAAAGGGATGATGTTCTTGTGTTGTTCGCTTCTCTATGGCAAATCGGCGCCCTTGGGAAGGGTTTCAATGGTGCCCGGGGCGCACGTCTGGCTTGCCCCTGCGGGCCGTCCCTGTTGGGCAATGGCGTGGCGCTGGCCGTGGGACCGGCAGGCCTGTATGGTGGGTTGGTCGTCGGCGGGCGGAATAAGGGTCGATAGGGAATGGCGGGCAGCGTCAACAAGGTGATTCTGGTCGGCAATCTCGGCCGGGACCCGGAGGTTCGCACCACCCAGGATGGTCAGAAGATCGTCCAGCTTTCGGTCGCCACCAGCGAGAGCTGGAACGACCGCGCTTCGGGCGAGCGCAAGGAGCGCACGGAGTGGCACCGGGTGGTGATCTTCAACGACCGGCTGGCGGACGTGGCCGAGCGGTTCCTGCGCAAGGGGCGTAAGGTCTATGTCGAGGGCGCCCTGCAGACGCGGAAATGGACGGACCAGTCCGGCCAGGAGAAATACACGACCGAGGTGGTGATCGGGCGGTTCCGGGGCGATCTGACACTGCTCGATTCGGCCGGTGGGGGAGAGGCGGGGAACAACGCCGCGCCGCGCGCGGACCGGGCGCCGCGCGCGCCGGCAGGCGCGTCGGGGGGTCCATCCGCCGCCTCGTGGGAAGGAGGCCGAGCCGGGGCCGAGCTTGACGACGACATCCCGTTCTGAGCGCAGGCTTCTGCCCACCCTTCTCGTTTGATTCGATCGTTCCGAGGCTTTCTTGAGCGACAGTCCTGAAGGCGGAGCAACACCGCCGTCCAATTTGCTGCCAGTGACACTCGAGGAGGAGATGCGCCGCTCCTACCTCGACTATGCGATGTCGGTGATCGTCGCGCGCGCGCTGCCGGATGCGCGGGACGGGCTCAAGCCGGTGCATCGGCGCATTCTCTTCGCGATGCAGGAGGCCGGCTTCGGGCCGGACCGGCCCTATCGCAAATCCTCGCGCGTGGTGGGCGACGTGATGGGCAAATACCACCCGCATGGCGATACCGCGATCTATGACGCGATGGTGCGGATGGCCCAGTTCTTCTCCATGCGTGTGCCTCTGATCGACGGGCAGGGCAATTTCGGCTCGGTGGACGGCGATCCGCCGGCGGCGATGCGCTATACTGAGGTTCGACTCGCCAGCGCGGCGGGGCTGATGCTCGCCGATATCGAGCGGGACACCGTCGATTTCCAGCCGAATTATGACGAAAGCGCGGAAGAGCCGCGCGTGCTGCCGGCGCGTTTTCCCAATCTGCTGATCAACGGCGCGAGCGGAATCGCCGTCGGGATGGCGACCAATATCCCGACACACAATCCGGGCGAGATCATCGATGCCGCGCTCGCCCTTCTCGCCGACCCGGAAACCTCACTCGATGCGCTGCTCAAGCTCGTCCCGGGACCGGATTTTCCGACCGGGGGTTTGATCCTCGGCCGTGGCGGCGTGCGGGCGGCCTACGAGACCGGGCGCGGGGCCATCATCATTCGCGCGCGGGCCGGGATCGAGGAGATCCGGCACGACCGCCAGGCGATCATCGTGACCGAGATTCCCTACCAGGTGAACAAGGCAAGCCTGCTCGAGCGCATTGCCGAGCTGGTGCGCGCGAAGACGATCGAGGGGATCTCCGATCTTCGCGATGAGAGCGATCGTGACGGGCTCAGGGTCGTGATCGAGCTCCGGCGTGACGCGACGGCGGAGGTGGTGCTGAACCAGCTCTTCCGCTTCACCCAGTTGCAGACGAGCTTCGGCGTGAACATGCTGGCGCTCGACCGCGGGCAGCCGCGACTGATGGGCTTGCGCGAGGCGCTTCGCCTCTTCCTCGAATTTCGCGAGGAGGTGGTGCTGCGGCGAAGCCGCTTCGAGCTAGCGCGCGCGCGGGAGCGCGGGCACCTGCTGGTGGGGCTCGCGATCGCCATCGGCGACATCGATGCTGTGATCGCCCTGATCCGCGGCGCGCGCGATGCCGCGTCGGCGCGCGCGGCGCTGATGGCGCGCGCATGGCCCGCAGCCGGTCTCGAGGCGTTGCTCTCGCTGATCGAGGATGCGGGCAACGTGGTCGCGGCGGATGGAACGGTGCGGATGACGGAGGCGCAGGCGCGCGGCATCCTGGAGCTTCGCCTCCAGCGCTTGACCGGGCTCGAGCGCGAGAAGATCCAGGAGGAGCTCGGCGAAGTTTCGGCGCGGATTGCCGAGCTGCTGGCGATCATCGCCTCGCGCCCGCGGCGGCTCGAAGTGGTGCGCGACGAGCTCGGCACCGCGCGCGCGGAGATCGCGGCGCCGCGTCTGACCACGATCGTGGAGGCGGAGGCGGAGGCGGATGATGAAAGCCTGATCGAACCCGGACAGATGGTGGTGACCATCACGCGTGATGGGTTCATCAAGCGCACGCCGCTCGAGACGTTCCGGGCGCAAAATCGCGGCGGGCGCGGGCGTTCGGCGGCGGCGACGCGCGGGGACGATATCGTCACGCGCAGCTTCAACGCCCATACCCACCAATGGGTGCTGTTCTTCTCGAGCGGGGGCAAGGTTTTTCGCGGGAAGGTCTGGCGCCTGCCGGAAGCGGGCCCCGGGGCGAAGGGACGGGCGCTCGTCAACCTGCTGCCGGAGCTCGGCGCGGATGGGGTGACCGCGGTGCTGCCGCTGCCGCAAGAGGAAGCGCTGTGGGATAGCCTTCATCTCGTGTTTGCGACAGCGCGCGGAAATGTGCGGCGCAATCGGCTTTCGGACTTCCGCAATGTGCGCGCGGTCGGATTGATCGCCATGAAGCTCGACGCCGGAGACCGGCTGATCGGGGTTGCGACCTGCAGCGGGAGCAAGGACCTCTTGCTGGCGAGCCGGCTTGGCCGCTGCGTGCGTTTCCCGATCACCGACGAGACGCTGCGCGTCTTTGCGGGAAGGGAGAGTGCAGGTGTGCGCGGTATTCGCCTTGCCGAAGGTGATGAGGTGATCAGCCTCTCGGTGCTTCGTCATGTCGCCGTGGAAAATGACGAAAGGATGGCCTATCTGCGCCTGACGGGCGCGCGCCGGCATGGCGGTGGGGAGGAGCCGGCGCCGCCGGCCGAGACTGAGGCAGCTTCAGAGTCCGAGAATGAGACCGAGGAGGGCGTGGCGGTCGAAGTCGCGCTCTCGCCGGAGCGATTCGCTGCGCTCGCAGCGGCCGAGGAATTCCTGCTCACCGTCACGGATGGAGGCTTCGGCAAGCGGACCTCGGCGTACGAATATCGCGCCACCGGACGCGGCGGACAGGGAATCGTCAATATCGCGCTTTCCGGGCGCAGCGGCCGCGCAGTCGCCGCGAGCTTTCCGGTTAGCGAGGGAGAGCACGTGATGCTGGTGACGGACGCCGGGCGGCTGATCCGCGTGCCGGCGGACCAGGTGCGGTTTACCGGCAGGGCCGCGATGGGCGTGAGGTTGTTCCGCCTTGAAAACGGAGAACGTGTGACGAGCGTGTTCCCCGTGCTCGAGGCGGGCGCTGACGAGGGTGGAGAAGGTTAAGATGGACCTGATCGGCAAGGCCGGGGTCTATCCCGGCACCTTCGATCCGGTGACCAACGGGCATCTCGACATTATCGCCCGGGCCGCTCGCATCTTGCCGCGGCTCGTTGTCGGCGTGGCGACCAACGTGGGCAAGGCGCCGATCTTTCCGCTGGAGGAGCGGGCCGAGCTGGTGCGCGCAGAGACCGATGTGATCGCCCAGCGCACGGGCGCGCGGATCGAGGTGTGCCCGTTCGATGGTCTGCTCGTCACCTTCGTGCGCGCGGCGCAGGCAAGCGTGATCGTGCGGGGGCTGCGCGTGGTCGCCGATTTTGATTACGAGTTCCAGATGGCGGGGATGAATGCTCGGCTGGACTCCGGCATCGAGACCGTATTCCTGATGGCGAGCGAGCGCCACCAGTTCATCTCCTCGCGTTTCGTTCGCGAAATTGCCGCATTGGGCGGAGATATTTCTTCCTTTGTCCCTCCGCTCGTGCTTGAGCGCATGCTCGCGCGCCTGGGGGGGAAGCATCCATCTTTGCGGGACGAAGGATCATGCAGAGACGCACGCTAATTCTTGCAACGCTTCTTGGGGGACCCATGATGGCCAGCGCGAGCGCCGCAGCGCAGTCCGATCTTGCAAACACCGTCTACCTGGACCTGAAATACGGTCGGGTCGTGATCGTGCTGCGACCCGATCTCGCGCCCAAGAACGTCGCCCAGGTCGAGAAGCTGGTGCGTTCTCATTTCTACGACGGAACGCCGTTCTGGCGGGTGATCGGGGGATTCATGGCCCAGGGCGGCGACCCGACCGGGACCGGAACCGGCGGCAGCAGCCTGCCCAACCTGCCGGCGGAGTTCACCGACAGTGCCGAGTTCCTGCGCGGCACGGTGGGGATGGCGCGTGCCAGCGATCCGAACAGCGCGAACAGCCAGTTCTTCATCTGCCTTGCACCGGCGACGTTCCTCGACGGCAAATACACGATCATCGGCCAGGTCGTGCAGGGGATGCAGTACGTGGACGACATCAAGAAGGGCACTGGGCCCAATGGTGAGGTGACGGATCCGGACCGCATCATCCACATGACGATGGCAAGCGACGCAAAGAACTGACCCCGAGGCCCGATTCCTCTGAGGCTGCGCAAGCCGGCAGCCCGCCGGGCCAACATATTGCGTCGACGAATTTATAGTGAAGGCTGCATATTGATATGCTAGGTCCGTTTTGGCTGATGCCGGGGTGAATTGGGGGGACGAGGAGTGCCAGGCCGGTCCAGGGCTCGTCCGGCAGCGGCGGAGCAGGAGTTGGCGGCAGAGGAGCCGGTGCACGCCCGGCGTTTTGGGGTTGCGCGTTCCGCTCGCTCGAGCGCAATGCTGGAGGACTATACCGAATTGATCTCCGATCTGCTGGCGAAGCACGGCGAGGCGCGCACGACCGATATTGCTCGGCATCTCGGTGTCGCACATCCGACGGCCACCAAGACGATTGGACGGCTGAAGCGGGAGGGTCTGGCGACCGCTCGGCCCTATCGCGGCGTGTTCCTTACGGAGGCGGGGCAGGCGATGGCGGCGCGAGCGCGGGCCCGGCATCGGTTGGTGGTGGAAGTTCTGCTCGCAATCGGCGTTCCGCCCGAGGCAGCCGAGGCGGATGCGGAGGGAATAGAGCATTACGTGTCGGATGTGACACTGGGGGCGTTCGACCGATTCCTCCGCCGCCGGCCCGCATGATGCCCGCTTGACGCTGAGACCAAGGCAGCGTTGAAGGCGCAAGGGCGAGCCCGTAGCTCAGTCGGTAGAGCACGAGACTTTTAATCTTGGGGTCGTGGGTTCGATTCCCACCGGGCTCACCATAAAATCAAATAGTTACATACCATCTTCATAAGATTTCTGCAATGATTTGAAAAAATCTCCGCGTGGTGTCCGCAGGGAGAAGGGGAATTCGCCTCAGGAAGCTGGGGATTGCCACTCGGCCCGAAATCGCCGCAGAATGGCCCCAAGCCCGGAACGTCCCTGGGGGGATGAACGCGGACAGCGCGGAGGGCTAGCAGAGGCATGGATGCGATCCACAACGCCAGGGTCACGCTCCTTGCCACTGCTTTGAACAACCTGGGAGTTGCCTCAATCGGCGCGGGCGTGTTTGCTCCGCTGGTTACTGGCTCGGTCGCTGGCGCCGCTCACATACTTGCGTGGGTGGCATTCGGCGCCGATCTTATGGCAATGGGCACACGTGGTGCTCGGGAGGCTTAGGCCATGACCCTGGCGACATACTGGCTGATCGTGCCGCTGGCCGGGATTGGGCTCTCAGTCTTTGGCTGGCTCGCTCTGGCGCTCACCCGGCGCCGGTCAGACACAGACGCTAAGCATATTCCCGGTCACGACTGACCGTCGCGGACACGGAAGCGGACACGCAAACGCTCGCTCCCTTTCAGGGCGGTGCCTCCCAAGGCTGGTCCTCGGGCCTACTGCGGTGGATGCTCACCGTCGGAGTCCGATACCGCCCATCTCGTCGGCTGGGAGAGCCCCCGGAAGGATCGCGGCAGTCGTAGGCTGTCGCGCCTTGCACTCAAGTGCAGCGGGATGCTGCGCCCAATTGTTCTAGCATACCGAACTTGTCCCAAACGACCCAGCTCTCAGCGATCTTGCCGGTCGCAATGCGATCGATCGCAATGCCTGACCAACGAATTTTCTTGTTGGAAGGTGGAAGGTTCATGCCCTTGCCTTTGTGAGTCCCAGCCGAGGTGAAGCGCGTGACGACGCGATCCCCCTCGGCGACCTGATCCTCGATCGTGTCGTGAAGATCTGGGAAGGCGCGGCGAAAATCGATAATGAAGTCTTTCCACTTTTCGAGGCCATGGATTGCATGGGCATCATCGGTAGAGTGAGGCTGATGGTTGATGTAATCCGGTGTAAAAATCTCACTTGCCGAGTCCATCTCTCCAGTGCTCCAGAGAGCAATGGCGCGCCTCGCCAAATCTTTGTTCTGTTCGAGTGACATCTATCTCCCCTCGTGTTTTTCCCTCGGCGCTTGCTGGAACGTGATCGCCGAAGGCGGAATCAGTGAAACCCAGTCACGCGAGATAACAATGAGTGAAAACGGGCCGGGTGGGCGTTCGGAAGGCGAATCCCGACCGAACTGAGCTGGAGGGCCCTCCCTCTGTGCGTACTCCGGCTCAGTGCTGCCCAGCCGACCGGCGCCTGACGACGCGCTCGGCCGCTCCGCGCGGCTTGGTTGATTGCCTCCTGCAGCAGCCCGTTCATAATCATCCAATGCTGCGGACCGCCTGAAGGCCGTGTCAAGCGCCTCCTGATCATATCTCGGCGAGCGTGGCCAGATATGCGAGCTCGGCGCACGGATCTTGCCTTCGCGGACCCGTCGGGGCAGCTCGTGAACCCAGACACTGACAAAGATTGGGATCATGTCATTTGCCGCCGGAAGCCGCGAGAAAACCAACGCAGGGAATCCGCGGCGTACTGCGATGACACCTCGCTCCCCACGACTTTGCGTGCTCTCAGTTAAGGAAGACCCAACCCTCTCTTGCGGATGCGGCATCGCCCAGGCGTTGTCATTGCGTGATGGTGCCACGATTCTCATCGTGGCTACCCGTTCGACCGTGCCGCCGGATCCGCCGATCGCCTTTCCAGTCACGGAGTAGGTGTTTCGTCCCGGCATTTGCTGGATCGGGTAGCCTTGGCCAGCACCCGACACTGTCGGTTCAGCAATCCAGCGCGGGGCGAAGATCTCGAAGAACGGGGGCAGCAATTTGCTGTCTCGGAGCCAGCCGTGCCGCTCCCCCAAGAAAGTTGAGTGATCAGGCACCGCGCGACCCAGATTCAATCAGCAATACCCATAGCGTGCCAGATTTAAGCCGGCGTCCTTATACGCCCGATCGCGCGGTTCGATTCGTGGGTTCCGATCAAGAGATCCTGATATTGCTTCGTGGTTCCCATCGCAGAAACCGTCCTTGCAAGATGGCGGGACCGCATCACGATGCGTTTGGCGCGAGAATATATTGGATTGCTTAATGTTTTCCCGCAGGTTCCGGTGGAACCGGGAGGATCACCTCGGCGGCGATCTTCCATTCCCGTCCGATCTTGATCCAGTTGATGATCATCAGAAACGGCTTGGGTGTGCCGCTCTGCCCCGCATATGAGACAGTGATATTCATCGGCGCATAGGACTCCGCCACGTCGTGTGTCAGTCCGACGACTTTCAACTTCGAGAAGCCGGGCTCGAGTACCACTGGCCCGGATGCGGCAATATCGCGAAGCTTCTGGTCGATCGCCTTGTTGCCCCAGAAGCCCACCCAATTGCCCTCGGACGGGATCGCGCTTTTCGCGACCAAAAGTGCCGACGGCGACTGCCAGAACATCTCATGGATAGCGCTGATGTCATGGCGATTGGCGAGATCCATCAGTTCGTGAAAACGCAATTTGATGGTGTCGAGGGCCTGGGTGTCGAGCGGCCCTTGAGATACGGTCTCGGAGGCGGCGAGAGCAGTAGAATTGTGCGACGCAGCAATGAGCGGGAACATGGCTGCAAACAGAACATTTTTCATTTGCGGAAACCTGTGAGTTGACGAAGTGACGAAGGATGATGTTGGTCCCAATCGTCAGGCCAGTTTCTTGGCCGTGTTTGCGGCGCCCCAGAGCGAGCCTGGATTGACGAGGTCCGGATAGAGCGCCAGCATCGCTTCGTAGAGTTCGCGGGCGGTCGTCGTTGCTGCGTTCATTCGGTCGAAATCGCGCAGATACTGCCTTGTTTCCCCGATGATGCGCGGACCGTCGTCGTTCTCCGGAACTTTGTGTCCGGCGATCACCGCTTTCGGCTCCAAAGTCTCGAGTCTGTCGAGCGTGGCGATCCATTCGCGCCGGCTCTGGCTATCGGTCTCGCCCAAATATGGGTGAATGCCGTTATAGACGGCATCACCTCCAACGATCAGGCCGATCGAGGGCACGTGGATGCAGGTCGAATGCGCCGTGTCCGTGCGCCCTGCGTTCACCGCGACAAGCCCGTGTCCTTCCAATTCCAATTCACCGTTTTCCAGCGGTTCAGCAGTCGGTAAGCGGTCGGAAATCTCGCCCGGGAAAAGCCGGCGCCAGAAATTCTCCAGCCAGGCCGGCGAGAGTTGGTTCTCCATCGCCTTGACGACTTCCGGCACGGCGAAGGCCTTTGCTCCCGGAAAACGCTCAAGCAACGATGCCAGGCCGAAGAAGTGATCGCCATGTCCATGAGTGATATAGATCGCCTTGAGGGTCTTGCCGCTTGCGACGACCCAATCCACCAGTTTTTGTGACTGCTCGATGGTAAGGAAAGTATCAACGAGGATGGCGTCTCTCTCGCCGTAAATCAGGGTGGAGGAGTTCGCAACCCACATCAGCGCTTCCTTGCCGGATGGCAAGTCGCGGCTGAGGCCGGGGCGCTTGATGGTGAGCACGTCCCACTTCAGGCCGCCGGTGGCGGTATCCGTTGGTGTCATCGATACACTCCGTCGCACGCGGGTGGGCGCTCGGACGGAGCGCCGCGGAGAACAAGGTCAGGAAAGACCGGAGGGGACGTCGAGATGCTCGCGGAACCAGGCGGTCGCGGCGGATTCGGCCTGAACGAACTGACCGAGATAGGGGGCGAAATGCCCGCCGGGCAGGAGAAGGAGCCGCTTCGGTTCCAGCGCGCGCTCATAGGCGGCGAGCGCGAGGTCGGTGACGGTCACTCTGTCGTCTCTTGCCACAATCATGAGCAAGGGTGTCGGCGATACCCGGGCAATCCATGTTCCCGGCTCGTACATTCGGGCCATGTGGGTCGAGCGGAGGGTGATCTCGTTCTCCCAAAGTCCGGCTGGGATGGATTGCAGATAGAAGTCGATCGCTTCCTGCGTGCGATAGGCCGCGGGAACAGACGGGTCTGGGCTCGCGATGACCTGTCGGCGCGGCGGCTCTCCAAGCAGCTGTGCCCTCTCGTCATTGTTGAAGACTTGCTCCAGCGCCGGCACCGCATCGGGAGCGACGCGCCGCAGGCCCTGTTCGTAGCCGCTGATCGTTGGCACTTGCGCGACCACGCAACAGAGCCTTCTATCGGTCGCGCCAAGAACGATCGCGTGTCCGCCCGCATAGCTCGTGCCCCAGAGACCGATGCGGGCGGGGTCGACCTCCGGCCGCGCCTCCAGGTAGGAGATCGCCCGTCGCCAGTCGGCGATCTGCCGCCAGGGATCGATATCGCCTCTCGGTTCGCCCCCGCTGACGCCGAAATTTCGGTGATCATGGACAAGAACAACAAAGCCGGCGGCAGCGAAGGCTTGGGCAAAAGGCGCGATGCCGTGCTCCCTGGTGCCGGCGAATCCATGCGCCATGGTAATGGCCGGACGCGGAAGCCCCCCTTCCGGCAAGAACAGCCAGGCGCCGAGCTCGACCCTGCCTTCCGCGGGAATCCGCACATCGATCCTCGAAACCATATCCAGCGCCTTCGCCAACATCCATCCGAAACCTAGCCGCATCGAGCCTGGGCGCGCGGCCCGATCTGCTCGCTTGACGGGTGCCGTTCACGCGCCATAAAACAATATGACCGGTCGTCTTCTATTGGTCAATAGGAACAAAGATGGACGCACTCCAAGCTCGACGGGGGCCGAAGCCGAAACCCGGTACACGGGATACCCTTATCCGGGCTGGCCTGCAGATGATTCACGCTGAAGGCTATTCCGCCTCCGGAATCCAGGGCATCGTCGAACGGGCGGACGTGCCCAAGGGTTCATTCTATACGTATTTCGCCAGCAAGGAGGCGTTCGGGGCGGAAGTCATCGACGCATATTCCGAGAGCGGGCAGGCAAATCTGCGAGCTTTCTTATGCAATACCGAACTGACGCCGCGAGCACGCCTGGAAGCCTATTTCGATGACAGGATTGAGGCGCTCAAGGCTTCCAACTTCACGCGCGGTTGCCTGCTCGGCAATTTCAGTGCGGAGGCGGCAGACCACAGCGTGCTCATACGCCAACACTTGGCCGTGCACTTCAAGTCTTGGAGTGTTATACTTGAAAGATGTATTTTGGATGGGCAGAAGAATGGTGAAATTGGAAGTCAATTTTCCGCCGTTTCATTGGCCGATTTTACACTCAATAGCTGGGAAGGCGCTCTCCTGCGCATGCGTGTGGAGAAAAGTGATGCCCCTCTATTCGAATTCAAGACAATCCTATTCGGCTTGGTTCTGCGATGACGCTGCGGTCCGTAGGTCTCGAACTCGGGCATTTTCCGATCGTCAAGACCAGGGCAAAACCGAAGGGCTGATGCCATGATAGATCGTCGTCGCTTCTCAACGCTTGTTGGCGCGGGCGCCCTTGCGGCTTCCTTCGGCCGCGAAGGCCGCGCCGACTCCATTCCGGCCTCCCGAAACGTGGTGCTGGTCCACGGTCTGTTTGCCGACGGATCTTGCTGGTCCGAGGTCATCGGGCGTTTGCAGGGCAGGGGGCTCAACTGCACATCCGTGCAAAACCCGTTGACCACGCTGCCCGAAGCGGTCGCTTCAGCCTGGCGCGTTCTGGATCGGCAGAGCGGCCCCACCGTTTTCGTCGGCCACTCTTTCTCGGGAATGATCGTCACCGAAGCCGGCGTACATCCGAACGTCTCAACTCTGGTCTATGTCGCGGCCCGGGCGCCGGATGCGGGCGAGGATTATACCGAGCTTGCCGAGAAATTCCCGACGCCGCCCGCGAGCGCCGGCATCGTCTTCGACGGCGATGAGGGTCGGCTCAGCGAAGCGGCTTTCCTGCGCGACTTCGCCGGCGATCTGCCGACGGCGAAGGCGAAGGTGCTCTATGCGGTACAGGAACCCTTCCACAAAGCTCTGCTCACCGGCAGGACAACACATGCGGCCTGGCGGCTGAAGCCGAGCTATTATGCCGTTTCGACGGAAGATCGCACCATCAACCCGGACCTTGAGCGCTTCATGGCCAAAAGGATGGGAGCCAAGACGATCGAGGTGAAGGCCAGTCACCTGTCGCTAATTTCGCAGCCAGATACGATAACAAGACTGATCCTCGAGGCCGCGGGACAGCCCGTCTGAGGTGGTGGGAAGCCTCGGCCGCAAGGCATGAAATTTCATTTTCGAACCGATTCGGTCGTGTATAGGCGAGAACAGTCGTGAAGCGTTTCGGATCGGCTGCCTGCGCGACGGCAAGGGTTCGGTCTCTACCGAGAGTCATGCGCTGGAATGCTATTCCTGCAAGCTCTTGAATCGCCATGGCGGCAACCGGACGGTCCGACTGCCTTGAATCTCAGGAGCTCGGGTGCCGGAACGGGGCGGGAAGGGAGGTAGACTGAGGACCCATGGCGAAGGCGGTGACCTTGTCAGCCGGAGCGGTGGCCTTTCCCTGGATTGCAAGGACCGGCAATCACGAGGCTGCACGGTAACGCTCCGCCGGATGGAATTGCATGAAATTGGGAAGCATCGCCTGTCGCGCGGCTTCGAAGACCTTCCATTGATCGGCATCGGGCAGCGACGGGATCGTCACGGTTTCGCGGCGGTCGAAGCCGATGAGCGCAGCGTCCACCAGTTCCGCGCTCTCCATGGAAGCGGGGAAACTATTCACGTCGCGTCCCGAACGCTCCCAGAATTCAGTGCGGGTGGCCGTGGGAACAACCGCCTGCACGCAAACGCCCTTGGGGCCAAGCTCGATACTCAGGCCCTGAGTCAGGAACAGGACAAAGACTTTTGTCGCGCCGTAAAGGGTCAGCCCGAATTCCGGAGCGAGCCCGACGATGGAGCCAAGGTTGATGATCGCCCCCGTGCCGGCCATTGCAAGCCGAGGCGCAATCGCATGGGCGAGCCGGGTCAGGGCCGTGACGTTCAGTGCTATCAGCCCAGTAATACCACTGTCGCTCTGGTCGAGGAAATCTCCGTGGGCGATGGAGCCTGCGTTGTTGACGAGCACGCCAATATGTTCGTCCTCCCGCAGCCGTTTCTCGACGCGCTCGAGATCCTGCCCGTCGGTCAGGTCAATCTGCACCACATCGACAGCCACGCAGGCTTCGCGGCGCAGGCGGTCGGCGATTTGGTTCATTCGCAGGAAGTCGCGCGCCACCAGCACGAGATCATGACCACGACGGGCAAAACGGCCGGCATAGACAGCGCCAATCCCCGTCGAGGCGCCGGTGATCAGGACGGCAGGCTTTCCGGTCATTGAAGCTCACTCCCGAATGATATATTTATGACAACCGTCATGTTGTTTGCACATGATGAGCATCATCTATCTTGTCAAGGGCACTCGGAAGGGGGTCATGAGAGTCAGCCGTAAACAGGTGGCGGAGAACCGGGATATCATCCTAGAGGCTGCTGGCCAGTTGTTCCGGGAGCGAGGGTTCGAGGCCGTCACCGTCGCCGAGATCATGAAAGCCGCCGGGCTCACCCACGGCGGCTTCTACGGTTACTTCAAGTCCAAGGAGGATCTCATCGCAGAAGCCCTGGCCGACGCATTGTCGCGTACCGCGGTGCCGTCAGGCGATCTGGCCACTTATGCCGCCAGTTATCTCTCTCGGACCCATCGCGACAATCAGGCCCGTGGATGTGCAACGGCCGCCTTGGCCGCGGAGACGGTCCGCCAGAAAGGTGGCGCGCGCGCCGCGTTGACCGTGGGCCTGAGACGGCAGATCGAGAACCTGGCCCGCATCACTCCCGGTGAAAATGCCGCCCAAAGACGCCGGGCGGCGATCGGTAGCTGGGCGGCGATGGTCGGGGCGATGATTCTGGCGCGAGCGAGCGACGACCCGGTGCTGTCCGACGAGGTGCTCGATCAAACGCGGGCCTGGCTAGTAGAGCGGGCCAAAGATCCTGGGCGGCACGATTCCCGAACGCGATCGACCAAGATGAGCAGACCCATCGGCAGATGATGCGGTCTCGGATGAAATAGGCGCAGACCAGGATAGGACGGGGATCCACTCCTGCTCGGAGTTGCCGCGCTACGACCCTGCCCTCGAGCGTTTGGCCCGGACTGAACAGGAGTCTGGCGCTTCGAGGGCAGGACCAGACAATGAAGCAATCGTGGTTTTGAAGAGGCGAATCATTGCAACGTTGAAGGTGCACGGGCTGAGCGCGAAGGCGGCCAATCTTTGCCGCGCGGACGGAATCAGCGAGGCGACCCACTGCAGTTGGAAGAGCGAATATGGTCGCGTGGACATATCCGCAGCGAAACGGCCGAAGGCACTGGAGACGGAGAACACAAGGCTGAAAAAGCTTTTGGCCGACGTCGTGCTCGACAAAGTCGCCCCGAAGGACCTCTTGTCAGAAAAATGGTGACGCCCGTTGCGAAACGGGAAGTGGCCGGAATGGACGACGGTACGCCTGGCGAGCCATCCAACCCAAGGGAACGCTCGGCAGGATGCCAAGCAGTGCGCCGATCTGGATTGATGGTACCGATCCGCCCCATCGCTGCCGCCGGGTGCGTGCAAGCGTTACGGTCGTAGCCTCTATACGGTTGCAAATGTTGCGACGCGGCGATACGCGTATATGCATCTTCTTAGGCAATGCGAGTTTATGAGGCTGGCGATCCATGATCCGGTCGCGGCGATGGCGCGGAGTCTGGTGAGACGACCATTCATGCGCATCCCGAGAATGAAAGGCTTCGAGACATGTCGTGGACACACGACTGCGAGCGGCAGCGCTTCTCGGCAAACATCGGAGGATGGGCCGCTGCTGGCCAGATTGATCGGCACAGCGCCCTCACCCTGTTGACGGGGACCAGAATCGAATCAGCCGTCGCACCAGCAATGGCAGTTCGGGCCATGGAAGCGGCCACATCCCAAGGTTGGGCCGGGCGAAGCATTGAGCGCTCGTATGATTACGTCGTGGTCGGTGCAGGCTCTGCCGGTTGTGTCATCGCGGCGCGTCTCTCGGAGAATGCCGCCTGCCGCGTTCTGCTGATTGAAGCAGGCGGCACCGATATCGATCGGCCAGCTTTTTGTGGAGTCGGGTCCTTTGGCGGTCAAACTTTGGAACGGATGCTGATTGGGCATACCAAACGACGCCGCAGACAAAAGCCGCAGAGCGGATCATGGATTGGCCGCGGGGCAGGATCATCGGCGGAAGCTCCAGCATCAATGCGATGATCTGGGTCTTAGGTCACCCGGCGGATTTCGATCATTGGGCCTGCGCGGGCAATGATGGATGGGGCTATGCTGATCTGAACCCGATCTTTCAAAGTATCGAGACGTGCACGCGAAAGGTGCCCGGCGGCACGCGGGGTGCGAGTGGTCCGATGTACGTGGGGCCGATGGCCGCACCGCTCCCGCTGACCGAAGGCTTCCTGGAGTCCTGCCGTGAGACAGGGGATCCTGTCGTCGATGACGTCGGCGCGCCGATCCGCGATGGCGCGGCCTACATGGACCTCAACGTCAAGGATGGTCGGCGATTCAGTGTCGTACATGGCTATCTTCTTCAGGCGCTTGATCGGCAGAACCTGACCATGCTGAGCGGTGCTCGCGTCGAGAAGCTCTTGTTTGAAGGGGGTCGTTGTTCGGGAGTCCGGCTCCGAATCGGCAGGATGATCCGTGACATCGCAGCGGAGCAAGAAACCATCCTTTCCGCCGGAGCGGTGGATTCACCTCGTTTGCTCTTGATCTCGGGCGTGGGCGATGCCGGCGAGCTCCGCCGCAACGGCATTCCAGTCGTAAGCGACCTGCCGGGTGTGGGAGAAAATCTCCAGGATCACCTCAGCATCCCGGCGTTTGTCTCCGAGGTGAAGACGCCGATCCCCTTGGGCTCCAGGGCCGAAAGTCCTCTCTTCTTCCGCGGTGTCACGGACGCCCACACCGCGGATATGCAGGTGCTGTTCACTCCCCGTGCGGTCGGGACGAACGAGATCGAGGGAAATGAAGGTTTTTCGATCCTGCTCGCGCGATCGGATCGGCGAGAGGGTTGTCTGAGTGGCACAAGCGGGAGATCACCAGAATTCCCACTGAACGGCGCGCGTTGCGCGAATTCATCGCACGCAATGTCGAATCCTATTGGCACCCAGCCGGAACTTGCGCGATGAGCGTGCATGACCGGGCGGTCGTGGATCCAGCTCTCCACGTTTACGGTGTTTCTTCCCTCCGTGTTGCGGGCGCATCGATCATGCCCGCGATCATCAGCGGCAATACAAATGCTCCCACGATCGCGCTCGCGGAATGGGCAGCACGGATGATCTCAGGGGCCCGATAATGGAAGCGGTGTGCGCCCTACCCCCCCGCTGCCCAAAAACATCGGCGCTGTGTCCGGATCATTCGATCATTCAACCCATGAAGCCTTCGTCACCCCCCAACAGTCAGGATCCGACATGAACAATGCCTCAACGGAATTTCTTGAAGCTGTCTATGCAAATCAGCAGAATCTTTGTTCAAATCTCAGGCCCCAATACGATTTTATTGTGTGTGGGGCGGGGTCTTCGGGATCGGTCGTCGCTCGGCGGCTCGCTGAGGACTCCAGTGTGAGCGTGCTCCTGCTTGAAGCGGGCGGCAGCGACGATGAGCCCAGCGACATGGAGGCCTGTCGCTGGCCGATGAATCTCGGAAGTGAGCGAGACTGGAGTTTCACGGCATTGCCAAATCCGCATCTCAATGGGCGCGCTCATCCCAATGAGCATGGGCAAGGTGCTGGGAGGCGGGTCAAGCATCAATGTCATGATTTGGGCCCGCGGGCATAAAACCGACTGGGATTATTTTGCTTCTGAGGCCGGAGATCCCGCCTGGAGTTACGATTCCATACTGGACATCTACCGCCGGATCGAAAACTGGCAAGGCATGCCCGATCCCGTACGGCGCGGACGCGATGGCCTCCTCTACATCACTCCCCCCATCGACCCGAACCCTGTCGCAGTCGCGATGCTTGATGCCGCCACAGAACTGGGCATACCGGTTTTCGACGATCAGAACGGCTCGATGATGGAGGGCCCGGGCGGCGCGGCCTACTTCAATTTGCGCATTCGCGACGGCCGCCGGCAGTCGATTTTCCGGTCCTATACATTTCCGCTGATGAATCAGCCAAACCTTACGGTGCTGCCCGGCACCCTCGTCACACGGATCATCATCGAGCAAGGAACGGCGACCGGCGTGGAGTGCCGCCTCAACGGGCGGAGCCACCGCTTTCACACATCGCAGGAAGTGATCCTATCCCTGGGCGCCGTCAACACTCCGAAGGTCTTGATGCAGTCCGGCATCGGCGATGCGGAGATGCTGGCATCCCTGGGAATCCCCTTGGTCCAGCATCTCCCGGGAGTGGGTGCCAACTTCCAGGATCACGTCATGGTCTCAAGTTGCATCTGGGAATATCCGGAGCCCATTGTTCCTCATGACAATGGCGGTGAAGTCTCTATCTTTGCAAAGAGCATGCCGGAGCTGGACAGCCCCGATATCCAATTGCTCCAGATTCAGTTCCCGGTGCCGACTCCTGAACTTGTGGCGCGCTACGCTATACCAGCCGGATCCTGGGGAATCTTTCCGGCGCTGCTGCGACCGCGCAGCGTGGGCCGTCTGCGCCTGACGGGCGCTCAACCAGAAGACCCCATCCTGATAGACTCGCAATTCCTTTCCGATCCGGCAGACCTGATTGCATTGCGGCGCTGTGTGGAACAGGTGCGAGAGGTTGGCAATGCTCGGGCGCTTCGGCGTTTCGTGAAGCGGGAGGTCATGCCGACAGCACTTTCGCCTGCGGCGATGGACAATTTTATCCGTGATGGCGTGACGACCATTTGGCATCAGAGCTGCACCGCCAAAATGGGACGGGACAACATGTCTGTCGTGGATGCCCACCTCAAGGTTTACGGCATCAACCGGCTCCGGGTCGCCGACGCTTCGGTGATGCCGCGGGTTCCATTGGCCAACACCATGGCCCCCAGCGTCATCATCGGGGAGCAGGCAGGCAGGGCAATTGCCACCGAATATCGGATTTGATCCAATAGAAGAGCCATTTTGCCCAACCCCGAATCATGACCGGAGATGAGTTATGATGATGAAAAGGCGCATTTTCTCAGCCGCCATGGTCGCGGGCGCCGCCGCCCCCCTTGCTGTCCACGCATGGCAAGGCCGCAAGCGCAGCCGCAATGAAGTCTCATGATGAGTGTGGGGGGAAAACATGGGGAATAACAGGCCGGCAAATGGAAACGATGTGCAAGTTGCTTACCGCGTCCTGAACATGGTCCGGCGGCGGCGCCGGTGAACGGCACAGCCGCCCTCGATGTCCATTGGAGTCCATGATCGAGGAACTTTGCGAGCGGCGGACTGTCATTACCCCGACTATTCCGGGCCCGCCGATAGTTTGCACTCTGGCTCGATCTGATCGAGCACGAATCCGAACGCGTTCCTCAAGCTCTTGCTGCTGTCCGAACTCACCTCGAGCTTCGTGTCCCAGATCGGCAAGGCGGCGAGCGAGGAGATGATCAGGAGCTATATGTCCCTTGCCAACTGCGAGGGCATAGCACGTCAGGGAGAACTCGACCTGACTGTCGATATCCGTGTAGAGGCCGGTCGCATCGCCTGTTGCACGGCTTCAAGGGCGCTTCATTGCTCCCTGTCGGACAGAGGGGGGATCGTCACGGTCTCTCATGGGAGCGAAGGCGACGAGGCGGCATCCATCGGTTCCTCGATTTCCGCGATCGCCCGCAAGGCATCTCCTGCGCCGGGAACAACGCGAAGATCTCGGTCACGCCGTGAGGGATGAGTTCGACAATTGCGCCGAGGTTGATCATCACGTCGAGCGGGCAAATCCTGACGCTTGATCCGATCCTGCGGATCAGGGAAGCGCCTGCAATCGCGGCACACATCGTTCAAAACCCGGAGCCACCGGCCGGGATGGGGGAACCGGGAACGTCGATGGGTCTTTGCGCTCCGTCAACAGATTGATTTTACTCGTTTTTGCGTTGGGACTTGGAGGATGATTCGACACCGCCTGTTTGTTCTATATATGTTCTACCCTCTTCGGCTTGCAGATTAGAAGCCAGATTAGAAGATTGCCAGATTGGAAGAGAGGACCAACGTGGAACGCGGCGCTGCAACCGTCTCCCTGGCGGAGCTCAAAGCCCGAATTGCCCGCCTTGGAGGATCGGGGAAAGTGGGGAGAGCGGTCCTGCCCTTCGGGATTTCCGAGCTCGATGGCCGCTTGCCGGGTGGCGGCTTCGCCTTCGGCGCCTTGCACGAGATTGTCGGTGGCGGTTTTGGCGCCATGCATGGCGCAGCGGCTGTGCTCTTCGTCGCTGGGCTGCTCGCTCGGGCCGAGGGGCCCGTTCTCTGGTGCCTCAATGCGCATGATCTGTTTGCCCCGGCGCTTTCCGGCGTCGGGCTCCATCCGGATCGCGTGATCTATGCGGAGGCCGGCGATGAGAGGACCGTCCTGTTCTGTATGGAAGAAGGGCTGCGGCATGCCGGCCTGGCTGGCGTCGTTGGTGAAGTCTCGCGCCTGTCGATGACGGCCTCGCGGCGGCTGCAGCTCGCCGCCGAGACTTCGGGCATCATCGCCTTCGTCATTCGTCGTTGGTGCGACCGCGCAGCAACCAACGGCTTCAGGCAGCTCACAGCCGCCACGACACGCTGGAGGGTCAACGCTGTGCCGTCCTCTCCCTTGCCGGTGGCAGGCATCGGCCGGCCGCGCTGGCTTGTCGCGTTGATCCGCTCCCGTGCCGGCGAATGCGGAGAATGGGAAGTGGAGGCTTGTGATGCGCAGGGTCATCTCGCTCTTCCTGCCGACCTGGCCGACCGATCGGCTCAGGCGGAGGATGGGCAACGCAGCGCCGCCGCCTGAGAATCCGCTGGTAATCGCCGCTCGGGACGGGCGGCGCCGAATCGTTGCCGCCGCCGATCGTGCCGCTCTGGCGTTCGGCGTGCGGCCGGGTCTGGCGCTCACGCAGGCCCAGGCGCGTGTGCCCGGGCTTCTCATCGAGGCGGCCAATCCCACCGCCGATGCCGAGGCATTGAGCCGCCTGGCCGCTTGGGCGCTGCGTCGCTACAGCCCGCTCGTTGCGCTCGATCCGCCGGACGGCCTTCTGATCGATATCACGGGCGTGGCGCATCTCTTTGGCGGCGAGAGGCCACTTCTCGAAGATTTGCATGAACGCCTGACGGTAGCCTCCATCGGTGGGCGCATCGGCCTTGCCGACACCGTCGGCGCAGCCCACGCGCTGGCACGCTATAGCGGCCGCACCATAACGATCGCAGCACCCGGACAGGCGGCAGACGCTGTCGCAGGTTTGCCGTTGGCTGCGCTGAGGCTTGATCCCGAATGCATGGATCAGCTTCGGCGGATCGGCTTCGAGACGATCGCCGATCTGGAGGCGATCCCCCGCGCACCCTTGGCGCTGCGCTTTGGCACGGAGCCGGGCCATCGTCTCGATCAGGCATTCGGCCGCGTCGCCGAACCGATTCGGTCGATCACCCCGCCCACCCTGATCCATGTCCGACGGGCTTTTGCCGAACCGATCAGCGCACCGGAAACGCTTGCACGTTCCATCGGGCTGCTCGTCGCTGCTTTGTGCCCGTTGTTGGAGGCGCGGGGCCACGGCGCGCGGCGCCTCGATCTGTTGTTCTATCGCATCGATGGCGACATTCAGGTGATCCGTGCCGGTATGGCAAACCCTGTGCGCGACGTACGGCATCTTACCCGTCTTCTCACCGATGGCCTGGAGACCGTGGATCCAGGATTCGGCGTCGAGGTGATGACGCTCGCCGCACCGATCGTCGAGCCAATGGCCTATCATCAGCGTTCCGCATGGAACGATAATGCTTCTTCCGGGCTTTCGGCGCTCATCGACACACTCGCCAACCGGATCGGCATCGATAAGCTCTATCGGGCCGCTCCGGTCGAAAGCGATCTTCCGGAGCGATCGGTCAAGATCATGGCGCCTCTCGATCCCCCCACGGGCGAGGATTGGCCGAAGCATTGGCCGCGACCGAGCCGCCTTCTTTCACCACCGGAGCCGGTCGAAACGCTCGCTCTGCTGCCCGATCATCCACCTGTGCATTTCACGTGGCGGGGCGTGCGCCGGCGTGTCAAGCGTGCCGATGGCCCGGAGCGAGTCTTCGGCGAATGGTGGAAGCACGACGAAGAACTCACGATCGTGCGCGACTATTTCCACATCGAGGATGAAAACGGCGAGCGCTTCTGGATCTACCGTGCCGGCGATGGCGAGAATACCGCGACCGGCTCGCAGCGATGGTTCCTCCACGGAATCTTCGGATGAATGGTGCACGTTATGCCGAGCTGCAATGCACCTCGCACTTCTCGTTCCTGCGCGGGGCGAGTTCCTGTGAGGAATTGTTCGCCCAGGCAGCGTTGCTCGGCATCGAGGCACTGGCGATTGTTGATCGCAATTCGCTTGCCGGCATGGTGCGCGCCCATGAGGCGTCGAAGACGAGCGGCGTGCGGCTGATCGTTGGCTGCCGCCTTGATCTGGCCGATGGCGTCTCGATCCTCGTCTATCCCACGGACCGGCCGGCCTATGGGCGGCTTTGCCGGCTTCTTTCGCTTGGCAAGCGGCGGGCGGGCAAGGCCCGATGCCGGCTCGATTGGTCCGATCTCATCGCCTATGGTGACGGTCTCATTGCCGTGCTCATCCCAAACGAGGCGGATGCAGAGTGCAGGCGATATCTGTATCTTCTGGCCGGCGCTTTCGGGGGTCGCGGCTATCTTGGATTGACGCTGCGCCGCCGGCCCAACGATCAGCTTCGCCTCCATGAGTTGGCGCGCCTGGCGGCTGCCGCCGGCGTTCCCACTGTCGTCACCAACGATGTTCTCTTCCACGTGCCGGAGCGGCGCATCCTGCAGGATGTGATGAGCTGCATCCGCCACAACTGCACGATCGACGATGCCGGCTCCCGGCGCGAGCGTCACGCCGACCGCCACCTGAAGTCGCCCGAAGAGATGGCACGGCTTTTTGCCAACTATCCCGAAGCGCTCGCACGCACTGTCGAGATCGCCGGGTGCTGCCGCTTCTCTCTCGACGAGCTTGCCTATCAGTATCCTGAAGAACGGAGCCTGCCCGGCCTCATGCCTCAGCAGGCATTGGGAAAGTTCACTTGGGAAGGTGCCGCAGCGTACTATCCGGGGGGTGTGCCGGAGAAGGTAAGGGCGCTCCTCGAGCGCGAGCTCGAGCTGATCGAGAAGCTCCAATACGCGCCGTACTTCCTGACAGTGAACGCGATCGTCCGATTCGCGCGTGCAAAAGGCATCTTGTGCCAGGGACGCGGGTCGGCCGCCAATTCCGCGGTCTGCTTTGTGCTCGGGATTACGGCCATCAATCCCGAACATCACGATATGCTGTTCGAGCGATTCGTCTCCGAGGAGCGCAGAGAACCCCCCGACATCGATGTGGATTTCGAGCGCGAACGGCGCGAGACCGTGATGCAATGGGTGTTTGAGACCTATGGCCGCGATCACGCCGCGCTCTGCGCCACGGTTATCCGCTATCGCGCAAAGGGCGCGTTGCGCGATGTCGGCAAGGTTCTCGGTCTTACCGAAGATCTCATCAAGGTGCTGTCCTCTCAGATTTGGGGCTGGCCGGAACAAGGGGGTGAGGCACAGCAGGCCCGGAAGCTCGATCTCAACCTCTCCGATCGCCGGCTGCGTCTGACGCTTGCTCTCGCGCGCGAGCTGATCGGGGTGCCACGGCATCTTTCTCAGCATCCCGGCGGATTCGTTCTCACGCATGACCGCCTCGATGAATTGGTGCCGATCGAACCGGCGGCCATGAAAGACCGAACGGTCATCGAGTGGGACAAGGATGATATCGACGCCCTCAAATTCATGAAGGTCGATTGCCTGGCGCTGGGCATGCTCTCCTGCATGAAGCGCAGCTTCGACCTGCTCGCCGAGCATAAAGAGATTGCGCTCAGCCTGGCTTCCATCCCGACCGAGGATGCCGATACGTACGCGATGATCCGCAAGGCCGACACGATCGGCGTGTTTCAGATCGAATCCCGCGCCCAGATGTCGATGCTGCCGCGCCTTGCTCCCCGCAACCTCTTCGATCTCGTGATTGAGGTGGCGATTGTCCGGCCCGGGCCCATCCAGGGCGACATGGTTCACCCATATCTGCGCCGGCGCGAAGGCAAGGAGAAAGTCGAATATCCAAGCCCGGAATTGGAGAAAGTGCTCGGCAGGACACTCGGGGTCCCGCTCTTCCAGGAACAGGCGATGCGCATCGCGATCGACTGCGCCGGGTTCACACCTTCGGAAGCGGATGCTTTGCGCCGTGCGATGGCGACCTTCAAGCACACCGGCACGATAGATCGCTTCAGAGACAAGCTGATCAGGGGTATGGTCGAGCGTGGATACGACGCGGATTTTGCCGCAAGGATTTTCTCTCAGCTCGAAGGCTTCGGCAGCTATGGATTCCCCGAATCGCATGCCGCCTCCTTCGCGCAGCTTGCCTATGCGAGCAGTTGGCTCAAGTGTCGTCACCCGGACGTATTTTGCTGCGCGCTGCTGAACAGCCAGCCGATGGGATTCTATGCTCCGGCACAGCTTGTGCGGGACGCGCGCAACCATGGTGTCGAGGTGCGGCCGGTCTCGGTCAACCATAGCCGATGGGACTGCACGCTGGAGCCCACGGACAGGAGATTGCTGACGGTGCGTCTGGGCATGCGGATGGTGAAAGGCCTGATGAACGCCGATGCGCAGGCGATTGTCACAGCGCGAAGTGAGCGGCCCTATAGCGGCATCGAGGAATTATGGCGACGCGCCCGCGTTCCCGCAGCGGTCCTGGAACGGCTGGCCGAGGCCGACGGCTTCCGGGATTTCGGCCTGGACCGGCGGTCGGCGCTCTGGGCCATTCGCGGGCTGCGGGATGAGGCGCTGCCCCTGTTCGCTGCGGCGGACCTGGGGCGCGCGCCGCGACCGGAGATCGTCGAACCTCCCATTCCGCTCGTTCCCATGACCGCGGAGCGCAGCGTGGTCGAGGATTATAGGATGGTAGGTTTGTCCCTTCGACAGCACCCGGTGGCCTTCCTGCGGGGCGAGCTCGGAGAGCGCGGCATCATCCCCTGCGGAGCTCTGTCAGCGGCCCGAGATGGTCAGCATGTCACCGTAGCCGGTCTGGTGCTGGTGCGTCAGCGGCCCGGAACGAAGACCGGCGTCGTCTTTGTCACCATAGAAGACGAAACCGGCATCGCCAACCTGATCGTGTGGTCGAGAGTGTTCAAGCGGCAGCAGCTGATTGTCACGGCGGCAAGCATGCTGGCGGGCAGGGGGTGCGTGCAGCGCGAAGGCGACGTGATTCACGTCGTGGCCGAGCGTCTTGAGGATCTCTCCCGGTTGCTTCGCACGGTTGGAATCCAGGGCCGGTCGTCGGAAATTCGATGCGGACGTGGCGATGAGGCTGTCCGTACCGGCGATTTTGATCCGCGCGAGGATATCCTTGTAACGACGAGAGATTTCCGATGAACTCCGTTCAAATCCATCTCTTGGCCCGCGCTGTTGATCGAGAGTGCGATCTTGCGGCATGTCATCAATCGAAGCGATCGACACCCACTGCGCAGACCGTTCCCGCTCGGCCAGGATGGTGATCTCGGCGATCATGATCGGGCGTGGCTGAGCACAGGCGGGACAGGGCATGGGAAGGAAGTGAGTCTTGAGCGATCCGGCTGACCACCGCCCAACACGCAGGCAACCATTGTAGTCGAGAACTCCTTCGCGAGGTGCCCCGATTCCGCCAGAAGCCACATTGGTCTCGCGCCTGGCCATTGCGCGCCCTCTCTCCATGGATCAAACTGGAGACTGAAGAATCGCGCTCGAACAGGCAATCCAGGAGAGGGCCATGAGGAACGTTCAAGATACGGAAATATTGCTGGGGAGGATCCTGATCGCGGTTCTGTTCCTGCCATCCGGCATCGAAAAGATCATGGGGTGGCCGGGCATCGTGCAATACATTGCCCACGACGGCGGGCCTTTCCCGCTGCTATCCGGAATCGTAGCGGTGATCTGCGAGGTGGCGGTCGCCGCCCTGGTCCTGCTGGGTGTATGGGTACGTCCGCTGGCGCTTGTTCTCGCAATCTACACGATCGGCACAGCCCTGATCGCGCATCGTTATTGGGAAGCGCAGGTTCCGGCAGCAATTCTGGCGCAGAAGATCAACTTCTACAAGAATCTGGCCATTGCAGGCGGCCTGTTGGCGCTTTCGGCTGCCGGCTCGGGCCGCTTCGCTCTGCGTCCGGACGACGAAAATGCGGAGCAGTTGTCATAGATGCAACATAGGCGCGTGAGCCGCAGGAGTGCGCAACGCAATCCGGCCGCGCAAATCGGGGCGACCCGCCGGAAGCCCTTTTTGTATGGCATGTGGCGCTCATGGCTTGGCGGGCAAAGCCAAGCATGGCCGCCTGGCCCCAGCCGATTTGAGTGGGACACCCAGGAATATCTCAAGGTTGCCGAGCTTTGCCGCCACTCGCTCGACCGAAGCGCAGAGGTAGCATGCGCTGCGGGATATCACCTCTCGATCCCACTCAGCGGACGCGCTGCTTTCCGAAAGCCGGTTGCGCTTCTCGATCGCGAGAGAAAGCATCCCGACCGCCTCAGTCACGTCGGGGACTTGGTCTCCGAATCCCCCCATACTTCCTGGGTAGCGGATTCGCCTCCCCATGAGATCCATAGGAAATCAATCACTTACGAAACGAGTGGGAAACGAATGGCGCGCGTGGGAATCGCCTTCGGCAGCACCGGGATTCATTTCGGTGTTAATCCAAACAGATTCTTTCCGCATCGTCGCCGGCGCCGATCTGGAACGGAAGAACAATGTTTTGGAGGAAGCGGATGGTTGCCCGGTTGAAACGGTCCGTGTCCGAGCAAAAGACGAGGCAGGCGAGCAATGCAGCGCATAGCGCATCAGCATCCAGGTTGATTTTTGATCATGCTCCTTCCTCCGTCCGACGATAAGAATCATCATTCCGGGCAATCGTTTCGCGGCCCTGCGGAAAGCCCCGGAAGCCCGGGTGATCCTGCCCGTGCTTAGCGGGCCTGAGCGGGTGCTGGCGCGCACCCGCGCCTTCTGCGAGCGGATGCGGGATCCGGCGCTCTCGGCGCTCCTGATTGCCGAGCTTTTGCAGATGTTTGTCGTCATCCCGCTCGGCAACACCATCAGCCCGGCACCCGCCTTGCTGCTCACTCCCATCGCCCTTGTTCTGGTCCTTGTGCTCGCTTCGCACCGGCTCGGCGCTCTCATCGTCGCGACCGTGGCCGTGGGACTCAGGGTCGTTGCCGGGATCATCGAATTCCGGCACGCGACGATTTCCACCGAAGTGACGGACTCGATCAGCGCCATCCTCGCGCTGCTCGCCGTGAGCTGGGTGGTGTTCGGGATCGTGTTTTCCCCGGGGCGCATCACGTATCATCGCGTGCGTGGCGCGGTCGTTCTCTACCTGACGATCGCGTTCCTCTTCGCCTGGATCTTCCGGCTGATCGCAGGGCTCGTGCCGCACGCCTTCTCCGGCCTTACCGTGCACCCTGGCCACATTCTCTCCCTCAATGGGTTCGACTATTATAGCCTAACCGTGCTGACGACGCTCGGGTTTGGCGACATCACGCCGATTCACGCCATTGCGCGCAGCATGACCACGCTTGAGGCCGTGATCGGCCAGCTCTACCCGCCGATTATTCTGGCGCGCATCCTCACGCTCTACGCGGAGGAAACCGGCCGGGATCGCTAAGAACATATTGTACGCGAGGCCGCGGGAGAGCAGGTGGAGGGAGGTACCGGCCTCAGTGAGTTTTCGTGGGCTGTCATCGGCCTCGTGATTGCCTCGCGACTCCGCCCCGAGTCAAAAAAGCTTTTGCGGAAAGGAAGGATCGAATGCTGAAAACCCTGGGCCGCCTGCATACGCCCGATCTTCTCTATCTCCTCGCCTCGATGGGTCATGGCGATGAGCTCGCGGTGGTCGATGCGCATTTTCCCGCACCCTCGCTTGCGCGCCGCCTGGTCCGGCTGGATGGCGCCGATCTGCCCGAAACGCTCGATGCCATTCTTGCGCTCCTCCCGCTTGACGGTTTCGTTCCTGATCCCGCGCTGCGCATGGAAGTGGTCGACAGGCCCGAGGAGATCCCCGATGTCCAGCGCGCTTGCCAGAGCGTGATCGACCGAAACGAAAACAGAAACCTGCCTCTCGCGCCGCTCGAACGGCATGCCTTCTACGCGCGCGCCCGTGAGGCCTTCGGCATTGTCATGACCGGCGAGCTCCGGCCCTATGGCTGCATTCTGGTGAAGAAAGGGATCGTCATCTAAAGCGTGATGATCTCAGGTCATCACGGCTTCTGCCTGCTATCGGCTTAGCAGATCCTCAAGGAACTGGTCCCGCCATTTCTCCAGGCTGTTGCAGCGCAAGATCTGCGTGAGCTCGGAATGGCGCTCGCGCCGCTCCGCCAAGTCCATGTCCAGGGCTTGCGTAATGGCTTCCGCAACGCCCGCGCGATCGTACGGATTGACGATCAGGGCCGCTTTCAGCTCGGCGGCCGCGCCCGCGAATTGCGAAAGGACCAGCACGCCCGGGTCTTCCGGGTTCTGTGCCGCCACATATTCCTTGGCAACGAGGTTCATCCCGTCCTTCAACGGCGTCACCAGCCCTACCTGAGCCAAGGCATAAAGCGGCATCAGGATCTGCCGTGGAAAGCTTTTGTTGAGATAGTGCAGCGGCATCCAATCCAGTTCGGAAAAACGGCCATTGATGCGACCCGCCTCGCCCTCCAGCTCACTGCGGATCTGGCGGTAGGTCTCGATATCGCTGCGCGACGGCGGCGCGATCTGCACGAAGGTCACATCGCCCCTATGGGCGGGATGCATCTCCAGGAAATGCTCGAAAGCAAGAAAGCGCTGGCGCAGGCCCTTGGAATAATCCAGGCGATCGACGCTCAGAATAAGCTTCCCCCCACCCAGGGACGCGCTGACGCGTTCCGCCTGGCCGCGATTCGCCTCGGCCTGGGCTTGCTCGCGCACCTCCTCGACATTCACGCCGATCGGATAGACCCCCGTCTGCACGATCCGTCCGAACGCTGCGAGACGGCCGCCGGACAACCGCCGGCCGCACGCCTCGCGGAGAATATAGTCCTCGAAGGCAAGACGGTTGGCCTCGGTTTGGAACCCGACCAGATCGAACTCGCAGAGCCCGCGCGCCAGCTCGGCGTGTGCCGGAACCGTCATGAACACCGCAGGCGCGGGAAAGGGCGTATGCAGGAAAAACCCCAACCGGTTGGTAACGCCCCCCGTCCGCAGCGCCTCGGCGATCGAAAGCAGGTGATAGTCGTGCACCCACACGGGATCGTCGGGTGAGAGGCTGGCCTGCAGCGCGCGCGCGAACAGCGCATTGACCCGTTTGTAGCCGGCGAATTCTTCCCACTCGAACCGCGCGAGATGGGGTTGATCATGCAGGACCGGCCAGAGCGTGCCGTTGGCAAAGCCGCGATAATATTGATCATAGTCGAGCTGCGAGAAATCGAAGGTCATCAGCTGGATGTTGCCCCGCTGGCGCTCGGGCCGCGCCACGGTCTCGCCAGCCGTCGTCTCGCCGCTCCAGCCGAACCACAGCCCGCCTTTCTCGCTCAGCGCATCGAGAACACCGGCCGCGAGACCGCCATTGGTCGGTTCTCCCTCGGTGATCGGTGCCACACGGTTCGAGACCACCGTCAGCCGGCCCCTCTTGGATTGCCGGACCGCAACGGACGACGGCAGGGGATCGGAAAGCGAAAGGAGGTCTTCCACAGCTCTCACAGCTTTTCTGTTTTCTTGGTTTACCCCGAAGGGAGGCAGACCAGCGCCTCAGGCAAGGAAAAGAAACAGTGTCCGGGCATCGACAAGGATCGCCCCGGCCCCGCTCGTGATAAATCTCCGGCACCGGACGAACCGGCCAAGCTCAGCGGCTTTCCGGTCACGATTCAAGGTCATCT
>Ga0335075_10001975_pt1 | contig 33295 bp, 23 predicted proteins | sample Lox_Sample_24_FD_206723 | JGI IMG/M metagenome (GOLD analysis project Ga0335075, IMG submission 206723) | Soil microbial communities from Loxahatchee National Wildlife Refuge, Florida, United States - Lox_Sample_2.4 | ecosystem: Environmental > Terrestrial > Soil > Wetlands | place: USA...
CACCCCAGCGCGGCAGCGCCCGGCGCAGCCGGGCTCACAGACGACGGCGGGTCAGCTGACCAAATTTTCACGCCGTAGCGGCGTCACAACCGGGCAACCGCGACTTTAACGCCCACGTCCCCTCCCAGCTGGTCACCGATCCGGCGGGACATAGCGGTCCAGCAGATCGTTGCGGAACTTGCCGGCCGGGTCGTAACGGCCGGTCAGCCGGCGAAAATCGTCCAGCCGCGGGTACAGGTCGCGGAGGGTTCGCGGCGCCGTGACGAACAGCTTCCCCCAGTGCGGCCGGGCGTGCAGTGGCGCGAGGCCCTGCTCGACCCTGGCCAGGACCGGCTCGACCGCCGGCCAGTCGTCGATCCAGGTGAAGTGGAACGCCACGGTGTCGCGCCGGTAGCCGGGGCTCAGCCAGAGCGCGTCGGGGGCGACCGTGCGGATCTCGGTGATCTGCACCACCGGGGCCAGCATCGGGGCGATCGAGCTCAGCGCGTCCAGTGCGTCGGCCGCGGCCGCCCGCGGCAGCAGGTACTCGGACTGCAGCTCGTCGCCGTTGCTCGGGGTGAACTCCGGCCGGAAGTGCGGCAGCCGCTCATGCCAGGGTCCGGGGACGCCCAGCTGCTCGGTGCAGTGCGCGGGCGGCATGCCCGGCACCGGGTGCCGCGGGCCGTCGGCCAGCCGGCCGTCCATCCACCGCGGCCGCGCCGTCCACCCGTCCGTGGCGTCGGCCCGCCGTTTCAGCCAGGCCTGGCGGATCCGCGGGGCGCGCCAGTCGGTGAACAGGCTCACGCTGTACGCGCTGGCCATGATCTCCTCGAAGTGCCGGGCCACCTGCTCCAACGGCAGGTTCTCGTACACGTACTGCCGGATGTAGAAGGCGGGCACCGTGTCGAGGGTCAGCCGGGTGACGATGCCGAGGGCACCGAGCCCGACCACGATCCCGGGGAACTCGGCCCGGTCCCGGTCGCGGCTCACGGTCACGAGGTCCCCGTCCGCGGTCACCATCTGTACCGCCGACACCGCCGTGGCCAGGTTCCCGATGCCGTCGCCGGACCCGTGCGTCGCGGTCGCGCACGCCCCCGCGACCGATATGTGCGGCAGCGACGCCATGTTGCGCAGGGCGCGTCCGGCCCGGTGCAGCGCCGCCGCGACCTCCGCGAAGGTCAACCCGGCGCCGACCGTCACGCATGCGTCCGCCGCGTCGATCTCGATCAGCCGCGGCAGGCCGGCCACGCTGACCTGGTTGCCCGGGCTGTCGGCCAGGCGGTTGAACGAATGGCCGGTGCCCAGGGCCCGCACCCGGTCGCTGCGGGCCACGAGCTGTTGCAGCTCGGCGAGCGACGAAGGTTCGTGGCAGTGCCGGGCGCCAAACGTCACGTTGCCGGCCCAGTTCGTTCTCGTCCCGGTCATCCGCCCGCAGTCTAACCAGTCACGACTCGGCATCGATGCCCGGATTGCGGGTGCATCACCGGGCCTGCGGGGTAATGCGTGTCACCATGGTTGCCATGGCGAACGCGGCCCCCCTGCTGCCCGGCGACCCCCGCTGGCTGGGCGCCTACCAGCTGGTCGGGCGCATCGGGCACGGCGGCCAGGGTACCGTGTTCCTCGCGCGGGGGCCGGGCGGCGGGCCGGTCGCGGTCAAGTTGCTGCGCGCCGAGTGGACGAGAGAGCCCGCGGCGCGGGCCCGGTTCGCGCGGGAGGTCGCGGCCGCGAGCAAGATCGCCCCGTTCTGCACCGCCCGCATCCTCGATTCCCGCCTCGACGGCGACGAGCCGTTCGTGGTCAGCGAGTTCATCGACGGCCCGTCCCTGCACGAGGTGGTCACGAACGACGGCCCGCTCAGCGGCCAGCCACTGCACCGGCTCGCGGTCGGGACCGCGACCGCGCTGTCCGCGATTCACCAGGCGGGAGTGATCCACCGGGACTTCAAGCCGGGCAACGTGCTGATGGCCCCGGACGGCCCGCGGGTGATCGACTTCGGGATCGCCCGCTCGATGGACACCACGACCACCGTCACCAGCCAGCTGTTCGGAACGCCGGGCTACATGGCGCCCGAGGTGGTCCGCGGCCACCCGGCCGGCCCGCCCGCCGACGTGTTCGCCTGGGCGGCGACGATCACGTTCGCGGCCACCGGGACGCCGCCGTTCCACGCCCCGAACGTGGCCGCGATCGTGCACCAGCTCACCTCGGGCGAGCCGGATCTCGGCACGCTGGCCGAGCCGCTGCGCGCCGTCGTGGCCGAGTGCCTGGTCAAGGAGCCCGAGGCCCGCCCGACCGCGGTCGACCTGATCATGCGCCTGGTTCAGCTCTCCGCCCAGGCCGGGGCGGTCCCGCCGGTCGCCACGGGCCAGGCCGGCCCAGGGGTGACCACACGCGCCCCGGTGCGGGGCGTAATGACACTTGGTATGGGTGGGCCGGGCGGCGTGATGTCCCCGCCGCGGCCGCAGGCGCCGCCGGTCTTCGGTCCGGGGCCCGCGCCGGAGGGAAACGGCTGGCGGCCGCGGCCCGGTCCCGGGCCTGCGCCGCGGCCCAGGTCGGGCGGGCCCGGGTGCGCCGGGTGGGTGATCGTCGTCGCCGGCGTGGTCGCGCTCGGGATCGTGGGCGGCCTGCTGCTGCCCCTGCTGTTCGCGGCGAAGGCGCCCGGGCACGCACCGGGATCGCCGGTGACCGCGGCGCCCGGCCCCGGGCAGCACGGCGCCCGGGGCCACGGCACCGGCCCGCCCGCGCCGCGGCCGGCCGCGTCGGCCGCCACGTCATCGGCGCCGCCGGCGCTCCCGGCGAACGCGATCCCGCTCCGGTTCGCCGGGACCTGGCGGGGCCGCGCCGATCAGCCCCAAGGGACCGTGCCGCACTGGTCCGCGGTCCTGAAGCTGCCCTTCGGGGCGAGCGCGGGCACGTTCACGATCACGTCGATGCCCTGCTTCGCGACGGTGACCGTGGCCAAGGTGACCAAGACCGTGCTGGTGCTGCGGGAGACCGTCGGCCCCGGCTCGGCCAGCAACTGCGCCCCCGCCGGCGTCATCAGCCTCGACCGCGCCGGCCTCAACCGGGCCGTCCTGCACTGGCAGGACGCGGGCGATCAGGCCAACACCGCAAGCGGGACGTTCGTCCGCTGAATCACGCCGGCCGCTGCGTCATCCGTCAGCGGGCGCGACCACCAGGCGCCGGGTCGTGTCCAGCGTCGCGATCACGACATACCGGTGCACGGTGCCGACCTGCGGCAGGTCGGTCGCGGTGGCAACCGCCGCCCGTCCCGGGCCGAACGCGATCCAGTAGCTGCGGCTGTCCGGGAAGACCCGGGTCACGGTCGCGGTGACCACCGTGCCGATCGGGTAGCGGCGGGCGACCTGATGCCACTCCTGCGCGGTGAACGCTCCGGCGCGGGGGCCGGCCCGGCGGAACCGCGGCTCCGCCGGCCACAGCCGGACCTGGCAGGCGCGGCGGTGGCTGGAGAAGTCATGCCGGAGGACCTCGAACGTGGTCCGGGTGCCGATCCGGGGCCACAGCCGCGGGTCATCGGGCAGGTGCTCGGAGTCGACGAACCCGCGCCCGCCCTGGCCCAGGTCGACGAACACGCCGACGCGGGCCCGCACCGGGACGGCGACGACCGTTCCCGCCACCAATCCGCCGAGCGGGAACCGCTGCAGCGCGGCGTCGGCCTCATCCCGGGTCAGCACGCCTTCACTATGCCAGCTACCTGCCCCGCTGCCGAACGGGCGGCCGGGGGCGCCGCTGGCGGAGCGGATAAAATGGAGGTGTCATGAGCAGGTTCCGGCGGACGCCGGCCAGCGGCGCACCGAGGGTCGTCGTCGTTGGCATGGGCTTCGGGGGCCTGGCCTCCGTACGCGCGCTGACCGCCGCGGGCCTGCGGGTCACGCTGGTCGACCGCGACGTCTACAGCACCTTCCAGCCGCTGCTCTACCAGGTGGCGACCGGCGGCCTGACCCCGAGCGACGTAGCCTACCCGCTGCGGGGGTTCGCGCACCGGTACGGCGCGCGCTTCGTCCGCGGTGAGCTGCGGCACGTCGACGCGCAGACGCGGACGATCACGCTCTCCGACGGCGAGGAACTGCGGTACGACTACCTGATCCTGGCCACCGGCGTGGCGGCCGCGTACTACGGGGTCACCGGGGCGGACAAGCACAGCTTCGCCCTGTACACCCGGCGCGACGCGGTGGCGCTGCGCGATCAGATCATGGCCGGCCTGGAGCAGCTCAGCTCGGCCGAGCGGGGCAGAGATTCCTGGATCACGGTGGTGGGCGGCGGCGCGACCGGCGTCGAGACGGCCGGGACCCTGGCCGAGTTGCGCAACATCGCCCTGGCCACGGCGTTCCCCGATATCGATCGCTCGCGGGTGCACATCAGGCTGGTCGAGCAGGCCCCGGCCCTGCTGGCCGGGTACGTGCCGTCGCTGCGCGAGTACGCCCACCAGCAGCTGCTCGACCGCGGGATCGAGGTCCGGCTGAACGCCACGATCAAGGAGATCACCGCCGACCACGTCGTGCTCGCGGACGGCGAGACCATACACAGCGACCTGACCGTGTGGGCGGCGGGGGTTCGCGGGCCCGAGGCCGCCGACGACTGGGGCGTCCCGCTCGGACGCGGCGGGCGGATCACGGTCGGCCCGGACCTGCGGGTCACCGGGCAGGACCGCATCTTCGCCGTCGGCGACATCGCGCTGACCGGCGACAACCCGCTGCCCCAGCTCGCCCAGCCCGCGCTGCAGATGGGCCGGTTCGCGGCCGAGCAGGTGGTCCGGCTCGTCGCCGGGCGGCCGACCGCCCGGTTCGCCTACCACGACAAGGGCATCCTGGCCACGATCGGACGGCGTTCGGCCGTCGTCGAGCTGCCGTATCACGTGCGCATCCGGGGAACGCTGGCCTGGTTCGCATGGCTCGGCCTGCATATCGTGACCCTGCTCGGGAACCGGAACCGGATCTCGGCCCTGATCAACCTCTCCTACCGCTACCTAAGCTGGGGGCGCGGCGGCTCGGTCCTGATGGACAGCGACCCGCCGGAGATCTGGCCCCCGCGCCGCGGCGGCTAACTGAGCCGCCTTCCGGCGGTCCGGCAGCGCGGTCAGGCCGACCGCAGGCGGCGGGCGCGGACGGCGGCATAGGTGCAGAGCCCCACCGCCAGGCCGATGGCCACCACCACGGTCCGCGCCAGCACGCCGGGCCGGGACGGGCCGAGCGCGCTGATCAGCAGCGCAGTCGTCGGCACCACCGCCAGCAGCGGCCCCCACACGAACCACAGCAGCACCGAGATCGCGGCCGTGTTGCCCACCGGCGTCTCCACCCCGCCGAACAGGTCCGGGTGGTGCCGCGGCCGGAAGACATTGACCAGCGCCCCGGCCACCAGCACCGGAACGGTCACGGCCAGCAAGACCACGAAGCGCGCCGATCCGGTCACCACCGACGCCGCCACCGCCGGCACCCCGGCCACCACCAGCAGCACGAGGCACGGCACGCCAGCGTGCCACCAGGCCAGCCGCTCGAACCGGAACGGCAGGTTCTCCGAGCGCCGGGTGTCCTCCGCGTCCAGCCTGGCCCCCTCGCAGAGCCAGGCCGCGGCCAGGTAGCCGAGGCCCAGCGCGCTGGCCACGGGCACCAGCGCGGCGTGCCCGCCGGGACCGGCCACGGCCACCAGGCCCACGGCGATCAGGGCCAGCGCCGCCGCGCCGGCCAGCCGCGACGGGGCCCGGGCCAGCGCGAGCAGGTCCCGCCAGAGCAGCACGAGCTCGCGCCGGCGTGGCGGGCGGAGCCGCAGCCGGGCCCGGCGCCCCGAGGCCCGGCCGCCGTAGGCGAGGGCGACGCCGCGGGTATCCATGCTCAGCACCGCGGCGGACATGGCCCCGATGGTCCGGGCCCGGACCCGCAGCGCGGCGCCCGGGACTCCGGCGGCCGCGAAAAAACCCAGCACCAGAAACGCCACGGCCGCCGCCCCGGTCAGCGCGACGGCGGCGGGCCACAGCCGCGCCGACCCCCCGGCCAGCGCGGTCATGCCCGGCACGGTCCAGCCCCACGGCCCGGACCACACGGCGATCGCGGACAGCACCGAGGGTGGCTTGCCGACCGCGGCCCAGACGGCCAGCCCGCCGAGCACGGCCGCGAGCGCGCACGCGAACGGGGTCAGCCGGCGCACCCATCGCGCGGCGGTCGCCGAGCGCTCGACGAACGCCGCCACGCCGGTGCCGAAGCCGAACAGCAGCGCCGTCGACAGCATCGCGACCAGGATCAGCCGCAGCACGCTCCCGGAGCCATGGCCGCCGAGAAGCCCGAGCCCGACCAGCGCGGCGGCGGGCACGATGCCGACCGCGGCGCCGGCCAGGACGGCGACCGCCGCGGACGCCCGGAACCGGGGCCGCAGCAGCCGTCCGCGGTCCACCGGCGTGCCGAGCACCCAGTCCACGGTGACCTGGGGCAGCGTCACCGGCCCGCGCCAGAGCCCGTCGCGCAGCAGGACCAGGAGCACGACCAGCGCCAGCGCCGCCAGCCCGGCGGGCGCCGCGTGCGACACCCGCACCGTCAGGGCCGTGGCCGCCGGCGGCTGCCGCAGCGCGTGGAAGGCCGCGGCGATCTCGGAGCCGCCGTACAACGCCACCGCCAGCCCGATCAGGTAGGCCCAGTACGCCGCGCTGGCCGCCCGCTGTCGGCCCCGGCCGCGGCGCAACTCCCGCAGCAGCGAGATCGTCGGCCCGGTGCTGTCCGGTACCGCGATCGCCTCGCGGGTGACCGTCATCCGAGCGCTGCCAGCGCCGCCAGGGCCGTGCCGGGCGCGCCCTGCCCGGCGACCGCGCCCTCGCTGAGCACCAGGACGTGGTCGGCGGCCGCCGCGGCCAGCTCGACGTGGTGGGTCGCCATCAGCACCGCCGCCCCGGCCTGCTTCTCGGCGTGCAGCAGCTCGCCCAGCCAGCGCCGGCGCGCCGGGTCCAGCCGCTGCTCGGGCTCGTCCAGCACCATCAGCCGCCGCGGCCGGACCAGCATCGTGGCCAGGTGCAGCGCCTGCAGCTGCCCGCTGGACAGGGACCCGGGCAGCGCGGAGCCATGGTCGTCGAGGCGGCACTCGGCGAGGGCCCGGTCGACCAGCTCGTCGCGGTCCCGGCCGGCCCCGTGCGCGACCGCGACCAGTTCGAGGTGCTCGCGGACGGTGAGGTCCGGGTACGCGCTGACCATGTCGCCGACGACGGCGATCTCGGTGCGCACCACGAGGTCGTCCTGGCTCATGACCCGGCCGGCGTAGATGACGTGGCCGGTGCTGGGCGCATCGCGGCCGGCCGCGATGCGCAGCAGGGTCGACTTGCCCGACCCGTTGGCGCCCATCACCGCGATGCAGCGCCCGGCGGCCAGCGCGAGGTCGAGCGGGCGCAGCGCGACGCGCTCGCCGTAGCTGCGGCTGACCCCGGTCAGCGACAGCAGGGGCGGGGGATCGGACGGCGGCACGGATGCCAGTTCACCACATCGCGTACGGTCTAGCGCATGGCCGACCCCATTCCGCCCGCTGATCCGCACGTCGTGCTCCGCGCCGAGGCCGTTGACCTGGTCCGCGGCGACCGGCTGCTGCTCGATCAGGTCACCGTGACGGTCCGGGCCGGGGAGCACTGGGCGCTGCTCGGGCCGAACGGGGCGGGCAAGAGCACGCTGCTGCGGATCATGGCCACCTACGCCCACCCGACCCGGGGCCGGATGGAGATCCTCGGGCACCGGCTGGGGCGGGTCAACGTGTTCGGCCTGCGCCCCTGGATCGGTCATGTCAGCCCGCATCACCGGGTCGAGCAGGCCCGGACCGTGCGCGAGGTCGTGCTGACCGGCGTCACCGGCACCCTCGAGATCGTGCCCCGGTGGACGCCCGGCCCGGCCGACCTGGCCCGGGCCGCCCGGCTGATGAACCTGCTGGGCCTGCGCCCGCTGGCCGACGCGCGCTGGCCCACCCTGTCCCAGGGCGAGCGCGGCCGGACGCTGATCGCGCGGGCGCTGATGCCCGAGCCCCGGCTGCTGCTGCTGGACGAGCCGGCCGCCGGGCTGGACGTGGCCGGCCGCGAGCAGCTGCTGGCCAGCATCGACGACCTGCGCGAGCACCATCCGGGCCTGGCCTCGGTCCTGGTCACCCATCATCTGGAGGAGCTGCCGGTCAGCACCACCCACGCGCTGCTGCTGCGCGGCGGGCGCCCGCTGGCCGCGGGCCCGGCCGCCGACGTGCTCACGACCGAGCAGGTCAGCGCGTGCTTCGACTACCCGGTCGCGATCGCCAGGCACGCGGGCCGCTGGGCCAGCACGGCCGGCCTGGCCCGGTGAACGGGCCGGTCACCGGGGCCCGGTCACCCAGGCCTGGCCCGGTCGCGGGTGAGCCCGTCCACGACGGCGTCCACCACGTCGCGGACGAAGCGGTCGCTGAGCGGGGCGTGGCCGTGCAGCAGCCGGTGGTACAGCGGGCCGTACAGCATGTCGATCGCGACCTCGATCTTCGTGTCGGCCGGGATCTCGCCGCGCTCGATGGACCGGCGCAGCACCTCGCGGGCCTGGCCGCGGCGTGGTTCCACGAACCGGGACCGGTACTCGACGGCGAACTCCGGGTTGGTCTGCGCCTCGGTGATCAGCGCGGCGATCACCCGCCCGTACGGCCGGCTGCTGGCCAGCCTGGCCCACGGGCGCATCAGGGCCAGCAGGTCGCCGCGCAGCGTGCCGGTTTCCCGCGTCGCGGGCGTCGCGGCCGCCCACTCGTTGAACAGCGCATCGAGCGCGAGCGTCTCCTTGGTCGGCCACCAGCGGTAGATCGTGGCCTTGCTCACCCCGGCCCGCTCGGCGACCGCGTCCATGCTCACCGCGGACAGGCCCCGCTCCAGGAGCAGTTCCGCCGCCGCCTCGAGGATGGCCACGCGGGCCTTTTCGCTGCGCGGCCGCCCGCGCCTCGGCGCCTCCGCGTCCGCGCTCACCGGCTGGCCCCGAAACGATGAGTTTTCTTAACGCTCCGTCTCGGGGCGGGACCGGTCCGCAGACAGCTGTCCTTGTGCCGCATTAGATGGACATCGAATCACGGTTGTCGCGTGAGGTCGAGGAACCCGGGCCGCGGGCCGGCCGGTCCGCGCCGTCAGACTCTGGTCTCGGGATTCGCCGGCTGATTGTCAGAATAGGTCAATGGCGGATTCCGATGATGTGGCCGAGCGGGCCCGCCAGCGCGACCTTGTCCGCCGCGGTTACGACACCATCTCGCTCGCATACCGCAGCGACCACGGCGCCGCGGCGGCTTCCTCCGCCGAGGACGTCAGCCGTTATGCGGGCTGGACAGGGGAGCTGGCTGGCCGGCTGCCATCCGGCGCCCGGGTCGTTGATCTGGGCTGCGGGGCGGGGATACCGGCAACCCGTGAGCTGGCCGGCCACGGGCTCCAGGTGCTCGGCGTGGACTTCTCGGCCGTCCAGCTCCGCCGCGCTCACCAGTTCGTCCCCGCGGCCCGGTTCGTCCAGGCCGACATGACAGCGTTCAGTCTCCGGCCGGCCAGCGTCGATGCCGTGGTTTCCTTCTACGCCCTGATCCATGTACCGCTCGCCGAACAGCAGGAACTGTTCCCTCGGGTGCGCGAGTGGATCCGCCCGGGCGGCTATTTCCTGGCTATTGTGGGGGCCGGCCGATGGACCGGAACCGAGCAGTATCTCGGTGCCGACATGTTCTGGGATCACGCGGACACCGACACCTACCTGCGCTGGCTATCAGCGGCTGGGCTCACACCGATCTGGGACCGCTACGTCCCCGAAGGTGACAGCGGGCACAGCCTCATCCTGGCCCAAGCGTGAGGGGCGGTACGGCGGTGGTGGACGAACCCGCGCTCACATTCGCTGGGTTGCTGCGGCGGCTGCGCGCGGAAACCCGGCTGACGCAGGAGGAGCTGGCGGAAGCGGCCGGCGTGAGCCCGCGCTCGGTCAGTGACCTGGAGCGGGGCATCAACCGGACCGCCCGCAGACAGACCGCGGTGTTGCTGGCGCGGGCGCTTGGCCTGCCCGGAGCGGTCGCAGAGTTGTTCGTGGCCGCGGCGCGCGGGCGGGGCCCGGCCGAGGATGTGGTGGCGGCCAGGCAGGCGACGGCACCGGGGGCGTTCGCCGCGGCGGCGACCCGCGGGCTGCCGCGGGACGTCGCCAGCTTCACCGGCCGCCGGGCCGAGCTTGACCGGCTGGCCGAAGGGCTGGATGGCCTGGCCGCTGGCGGCGGGGTTGTGGGCATCTGCGCGATCGGCGGGATGGCCGGGGTCGGCAAGACCACGTTCGCGGTGCACGCGGCCCACCGGCTGGCTGGCAGTTTCCCCGACGGCCAGTTTTACCTGCCCTTGCACGGCCATACCCGTGGCCAGCGGCCGGTGCACCCGGCGGATGCGCTGTCCAGCTTGCTGCTGACCGCCGGGGTGCCCGCGACGCAGGTCCCGCCCGGCCTCGAAGCCCGGGCCGCGCGGTGGCGTGATCACGTGGCAGGCAAGAGGATCTTGCTGCTGCTGGATGACGCGGCCAGCCATGAGCAGGTCCGGCCGCTGCTGCCCGGCACCGGGGGCAGCCTGGTGCTGCTGACCAGCCGCCGGCGGCTGACCGCGCTGGAAGACGCCGCCGTCATTAGCCTCGACATCCTGCCCCCCGCGGAAGCGGCGCAGCTGCTGGCCCGGCTGACGGCCCGGGCCGGGATCGACGCCGCCGATCCGGCGGTGGGCGAGATTACCCGGCTGTGCGGGTACCTGCCCCTGGCGATCGGGCTGATCGCCAGCCAGTTGCGCCATCACCCGGCTCAGACCGCCGAGAGCGTGGTGGCAAGCCTCGCAGCGGCGGCAGACCGGCCGGAACTGATGCGGGCGGAAAATCTGTCGGTGGCGGCCGCCTTCGACCTGTCGTACCAGGATCTCAGTCCAGGACAGCAGCGGCTGTTCCGCCGGCTCGGCCTGATCCCGGGACCTACCTTCGACGCATACGCTGCCGCCGCGCTGGACGACGCTAGCCCGGACGAGGCCCGTCGCCAGCTCGATGAGCTGTATGACCAGCACCTGATCACTGAGCCCGCCCTCGGCCGGTACCAGCTCCACGATCTGCTCCGGGAACATGCCCGCGCCCTGGTTGCCGGTGACGACCAGGCAGACCGCGCCGCCGCGGCCGGGCGGGTGCTGGATTACTACCTGTACACCGCGCTGGCCGCCGGGCGGCACTTCGCGCCGCGGGCCAGCGCGTACCGCCGTGCGCTGCCCGGTATCCCGTCGGCGCAGGCCCCGGACCTGTCCACACTGGGCCAGTCGGCCGCCTGGCTGGAAGCAGAGCGCGCGAACCTGCACGCCGCCGCGGACGACGCCGCCACCCGCGGCCACTGGCGCCATGCCGTCGCGATACCGGCTGCGATTGGCGGCTTCCTGGCCGCCCGCGGTCACTGGGATCAGTCGGCCGCCCTGCACCAAAGCGCGCTGGCCGCGGCGCGCCAGGCCGGAGACCGGCTCGGCGAGGCCGACGCGCTCAGCACGCTGGGCGTACTGCAGCGGGAGAGCGGGAGTTACCGGGCCGCCGCCGCCAGCCTGGCCCGGGCACTGGCGCTGTACCGGGAAATCGATGACCACGCCGGCCAGGCGGACGCCCTGAACGAGCTGGGCTTCCTGCGCGTTCTGACCGGGGACTACCGGGCCGCCGCCGCCAGTCACCAGCAAGCCCTGGTGCTGGCCCGCGGCGCTGGTGACCGGCGCGCTGAGGCTCACACCGTTAGCAACCTGGGCCTGGTGCAGCAGTTGACGGGCGATCACCCGGCCGCCGCGGCCAGCCAGCAGCAGGCGCTGGCGCTGTTCGGCGACCTCGGCGACCGGCACGACCAGGCTTACGCCCTCAACTCGCTCGGCGTCGTCCAGGAAGAAACCGGGGACTACCCGGCCGCCGCGGCCAGCCAGCAGCAGGCCCTGGCCCTGTTCCGCGACCTCGGGCATCTGGCCGGCCAGGCCCATGCCCTAAATGACCTTGGCCTCGTGCAGCAACAGACCGGCGACTACCCGGCCGCCGCCGCCAGCCACCAGCAGGCCCTGGCCCTGTTCGCAGACCTCGAGCATCTGCTCGGCCAGGCCGAAGCGCTGAACCGGCTCGGCGAGCTCTCGCTCCGCACCTCGGCCACGGCCCAGGCCCGCGACCAGCACCGCCGCGCGCTGGCCATCGCCCGCGACATCAGCGCGGTCCCAGAGGAAGCACGCTCCCTGGAGGGCATCGGCCACAGCCACCTGCAAGAAGGCAACCCCAGCCAGGCCGTCGCAGCCCTGCGGCAGGCACTCACGATCTACCAGCGCATCGGCGCCCCGGGCGCCGAGCGCGTCCGGGAAACTCTCCGCAGCCCAAACCTGGCGGGAAGCGTCGAACGACTTGATCCGGACGTCATAACGCCCACACCAGACTGATCGTACGGTCAATAAAAGCGGCTCAGTGGCGCAGAACACATCCCAGAATCCTGACCGGCGTGGCGAGACCGGCATGAGAGCAACAGATGTGATCAATCTCGCCTCCACGACCAGGGTCGTGTCGATGACGGCGGCCTCGACCTTAGCCCGAGTGTTGCGAGCGGCATCCGCAAGCTTTGCCTCGACCGGGCCATTCCGAACCGACGCATAGCGTTCGACGTCGATTGATCCATCACGCAGTCGGGCCTGGCGCAGCCAAGCACACTTGTCCGGTGATGCAGCAGCGCGGGACGTCTGTCGTTAGACGAGGGTGCTGATTGCCTTGTGGACTGAGGCGATCGCGCTGGCGCCCTCGCCGGTGGCCGCGGCGACCCGCTTCATGGAGCCGGAGTGGACGTCGCCGACCGCGAACACGCCCGGGATGCTGGTCTCGAACGGAAGCGGCCGCCGTTTCAGCGTGGCCCAGGCCGGCCCGAGGTCGTCGTCGTTCAGCTGAACATCGGTTCGGATGAACCCGTCGTCCCCGGTAGCGATCCCGGTCAGCCAGCTCGTGGCGGGTTCGGCGCCGATGAAGCAGAACAAGCCCGAGCACGGCTGGGCTTGCGTGCTGTCGGCCGCCCGGTCGGTGATGCTGACTTCCTCGAGGAAGTCGCCGCCATCCAGCCGGGTAACCTCGCTGCGGCACCGCACTGCCACCCGCGGATGGGCGCGCAACCGGTCGACGAGATAGGCCGACATCTCAGCTGCGATATCCGGGCCGCGGACCACCAGCGATACCATGCTGCCTCGCCCGGCCAGGTACAGCGCCGCCTGACCCGCGGAGTTCGCGCCGCCGATTACCGTGACCGGGCTGCCCATGCACCCCCGCGCTTCCAGTTCGGTGGCTGCGTAGTAGATACCGGCGCCCTCGAAGTCTGGCCAGCGCTCCAGCGGCAGCGCCCGGTAGCGGGCGCCCGTCGCGATCACGACGGCTTTGCTGTCTATCACTTCCCCGCCTTGCAGGTGGAGGCGGAGCAGGTCGCCGTTCCGGTCGGCGTCGAGCTTGACCGCCTCGCAGGGGCTGGCCAGCTGGGCACCGAACTTCAGCGCCTGGAGCACGGCCAGACCGGTCAGATCGGCGCCGGCCAGGCCGAACGGGAAGCCGATGTAGTTCTCGATCCGGGAGCTGGCCGCGGCCTGCCCGCCGGTGCCGACGGCGTCGAGCAGCACGGTGTCCAGGCCCTCGGACGCCCCGTAGACGGCGGCCGCCAGGCCGGCCGGGCCAGCGCCGACGATCGTGACGTCAACCGGTTTGGTGGAGGAACGACGGTAGCTAAGGCCCAGCTTCTCGGCGAGGCTCCCCGGCGTGGCCTGTTTCAGGGTGGTACCGGGCATGACGACGGCGGGCAAGTCGTCCTGCGTCAGGCCGGAGGACTCCATCATGGCCCGGCCCGCAGGGGTGTCGGCATCGAACCATAGGTGGATCAGGCGCTGCCGGCCGGCGTACGTCCGCAGCGCCAGAGCCGCCGCCGACCTCGCGTCACCGACGATCTCCACCGCCAGGGCAGCGGTGCTGCGCTGCAACAGCTCCCGGCGGGCGATCAGCGCCTTGAACACGATGTCGGACAGTTCGACGTCCGTGGCCATGAGCTGCCGCAGGCGCGTCGGCGACACCCGGTGTATCGTCCCGGCCTCCCGCGCCCGGCACAACATGTAGACGTTCTGCCCGGTCAGCAGGTTCAGCTCCCCGACAAAGCCGCCCGCATCCACCACTGCGACGGTCTCGGCGCGGACGTTAGCGGTCGCCGTCCGGACAACCTCCACCGAACCCCGGGCGACCACGATCAGATCCGTATCTTCGTCGCCCGGACGGAACAAGACATCGCCGCGGTCAATCTCCTGCGGCGTGCCGTAGGACAGCAGCCGGGCGAATAGCTCATCGCCGAGCCGTGGCGATGCCACGCCGGTCGGCACCAGCGGTTTGCCCGGCCGTCTGCGCGCGTGGCTGGCGCGCAGCCGGTCCAGATCACGTGGAGAGGCCCAGGCCACCGGCCGGGCCAGGCCGGCCTGGCTGAACGCAGCGCCGCGCCCGGCCCAGGGCGCGGCGCCGGCCCGCGACGGTTCATTCATCGCTGTCACGCTGTCAGCTCTCCTGCCATCTGGTCAAACCGGAGGCCGCCCTCACCGCGACGTTCGGACTGCCCGCGGACCTCGCCTGGATGGGGTTGGTGTGGTGGCGCCGCAGCAAGCCGTCGGGCGTGGGCATCGCCACCGGCGCCGGCCTGGCCGCGATCACCCCGGCGTCCGGTTACGTGCAGCCGTGGGCGGCGATCGTCATCGGCGCGGCCGCGGGGCTGGTCTGTTACGGCGCCGTGCACCTGAAGGACATATTCCACTACGACGACTCGCTCGACGTGGTCGGCGTGCACATGGTCGGCGGCCTGATCGGGGTCGTGCTCACCGGCGTGTTCGCCAGCCTCGCCGTGAACGCCGCCGGCGAGGCCGGGGGGTGGACCCAGCTCGGCCGCCAGGCGGTCCTGGCCGTCGTCGGCATCGCCTACCCGTTCGTCATGACCTGGATCATCCTGTGGGTCACCGACCGCACTGTGGGGCTGCGGGTAAGCCCCGGAGACGAGGAAGCCGGCCTCGATCTCAGCCAGCACGCCGAGGTCGGCTACCAGCTGGCAGAAGCGACGGCCGGCATGACCGGCGACGGCATGATGGCCGCTCCAGGCGCCTCGCACGCAACCGAAACGCCATAAGCACGTCACAGGAGGGCGAACGGTGGCTGGGCTGCCTCCTGCTCGCTGAGCTGCAGCGGAAGCTCCACCCGGCCCGTGCGTGCGGCCCGGTACGCCGCGTAGATCAGCTCAAGGACCGCCCGGCCGTCCGCGCCGGTCTCCTGAGGCGTGGCCGTGCCGAGGACGCAGCTGACGAAGTGATCCATCTCCTGCGGTATGCCGGAATGCCACAGTTCGTCGAAGATAGTGAACGTCCAGCCGCGGGTATCGGGCGCTTTCTCACCGGAATACCCGTAGCCGACATCGCTGTAGGTCGACAGGGACGAGCCGCGCATCAGGTCGGCATAGGTGATTCCCTGGCTCCCCGCGATCTCGGCCCGGTCGTCCATGCCGCCCGGCTTAGCCCAGCTTGCCTCGACCAGGCCCATGCGGTTGCCCTCAAAGCGGATCGTCACGATCGCGTGGTCCTCCAGCTGCGTCCGGCCGCCGTGCACGAACGTGCCCACCTCGGCCGCCACTGTCCGCGCAGCGGGCTTGCCCAGCACCCACCGCGCGAACTCGATGCCATGGCAGCCCATGTCCATCAGCACGCCGCCACCGGATCGCTCCGGGTCCCAGAACCAGTCCGAGTGGGGCCCGTAGTGCTGCTCGGTCTGCCGGACCAGGTACACGTCCCCGAGCGCGCCCTCGTCCGCGAGCTCCTTCGCCCGGACGTACTTCGGCGCGAAGCAGATTTCCTCCGCGTACATCAGCAGCACCCCCGCGGCAGCGCACGCGCTGATCATCTCGTCGGCCTCGCGCAGCGTCCGGGCGAGCGGCTTCTCGCAGATGACGTGCTTGCCCGCCTGGGCCGCAGCGACCGTGATGTCCCGGTGCAGCGCATTCGGGGCCGCGACGCACACCACGTCGACGTCGGGCCGGTCGGCAAGCTCCCGGAAATCGGAGAGCCAGGCGGGTATCCCCCAGCGCACGGCGAACTCCGCCGCCCGTTCCGCTGAGCGTGAGGCCACGGCGCGCACCGTGGCCCGCGGCAGCCGGGAGAAAGCGTCCGCATGCGCAGCGGCGATGAAACCGCTGCCCACGATCCCGATTCCGACCTGATCCGACGCCATGACCTGCCTCCGCCTGCTACAACCCGCCCACCGCATCGGACAGCGCGCCGAGCGGCCGATCTGCCGACCGTAGCGGAAACAGCGGCCGGTACTGACCGGGGCCGCTGGTCAATGACCTGAGCAGCGTCGTGCAGGTCAGAAGATGGGGTCCATGTTGGCGGGCGCGTCCTGGCGTTTGCCCGGCCGGGGACGGGTGATGGGGGTGCCTGCTGGCCCGGTCAGTATGGCCCGTAGGTCGGCTTCGGACGATTCGGCCAGCCGGTAGATGCCTTGCATGCCCAGGGAGTGCATGAGCATGCCGTCCGGGCTGACGTGCTTAACGGGCCGCGGCCCGCGGCGCGGCCGGTAGATCAGCCGCTTGAGGATCTCGCCGGGGACCGGGCGGTCGAGGCAGACCGCGGTGCCCTCCTCCCCGATGACCACCTCGGTGGTGCACATAGAAGCCAGGAACCGCCAGCCCTGATAGCCGGCGAGGTAGTCCTCCAGGCGGGGCTGGCCGGCGCCGTTGACCGCAATGATGTCCGCCACCTGCATACGGGCGAACACGTAAAGGACCTGATCGCGCACGCCGACGGGATAGAGCAGGTCACCGGGCTTTACGGCGGCTCGGCGGAAGCTCGGCTCTGAGGCGTGCGGGCCGCCAAACAACACCGGAAGACGCTGCCCGGCAACGACGGCCGCCGCCAGCCAGCGCTTCTGCGGCCAGTAGACGGAATACGCCTCACTCACACCAGCACGTTATCGGCCCGTGCCGACATCCGGTCGCGGGCACGCAGAGCTCTCCGAGGAGGGACGCAGGGCACCGGGATGCCGGTAGTCTCGGGGAAGATAACGGCCGATGGCAATGATTGCGGCTCGGCCGCATGGTCGCACGAGGAGCCCGATGTCCGGTAGCCGACGCGAGCGGCTGGCGGGAGAATCCGCTCGTGGGCGTGGTTGTTGAGTTCCTGGTTACCGGCGCAATCCTCTGCGCGATCGCATATCTGTATGTCCGGCCACGCCCTGAACGCGCGAGGAATGCCCCGCTGCGTGCCTGCGGTGGGCCTGCTGGGTAGGAACGCGGGCTGGCCCCCCGCGGCCCGGAAAGGTGTGACCGGCCACGCGGGGCATGGCCGGTCACGGGTTGGACGGGAATGGTCAGGGGAGCGGGGTGATCCGGTAGAGGGCGACGCCCTCGGCCGGCACGGTCGCGCTGATCGTCCCGGCGGACCAATGCCCTCAACATCGCGTCCGAGCTCGCCGTCCGGCCCAAGCTGAAGCTGATCGTGACCGGCGGGGTGATCCGGAGCGAGTCGTACGAGCTGTCCGGGCCGATCGCCGAGGCGAGCCTGGCCGGGCTCAACCTCGACATCGCGTTCATCGGCGTCGACGGCATCGACGCCAAGGCCGGCTGCACCACGCACCAGGAGATAGAGGCGCACACCAACGGCGCCATGATCGCCCACGCCCGGCAGGTGATCGTGGTGGCCGACAGCTCCAAGATCGGGAAGGTCGCGTTCGCCAGGATCTGCGAGATCGCCTCGGTGACCGGGCTGATCACCGACCGCGTGGATGGCCGACTACCAGCTGGCCCGGGCCGAGGTGGCGATCAGCCGCCGGGAGCGGGCTTGATGCCCGCCGTGACCGCCGCGTCCATCGTCGGCCCGGCGCGCGTCGCCGGCCGGGGCGTCGGCGCGTTCAACGTCATCGGGATCGAGCATGCCGAGGCCATCGTGGCGGGCGCGGAGGCGGCCGGGGCCCCGGTCATCCTGCAGATCAGCGAGAACTGCGTCGCCTACCACGGCGGGCTGGAACCCATCGGGCGCGCGGTGCTCGCGATCGCCGGGGCGGCCACGGTGCCGGCCGCCGTGCACCTGGACCACGCGACGGGCACGGACCTGGTGCGCGAGGCGGCCCGGATGGGCTTCGGATCGGTCATGTTCGACGCGTCCCGGCTCCCTTACGCGGGCAACGTCGGCGCGACCAGGGAAATGGCGGCCTGGTGTCACGATCGCGGCATCTGGCTCGAGGCCGAGCTCGGCGAGATAGGCGGAAAGCAGGGCGCCCATGACCCGCGGATCCGGACCCGCCCCGACGAGGCGGCGGCCTACGTGACGGAAACCGGAGCCGATGCCCTGGCCGTGACGGTCGGCAGCTCACATGCCATGCTCACCCGCGGCGCGGCGCTGGACCTGGCGCTGATCGGCCGGCTCCGCGCCGCCGTGCCGGTCCCGCTGGTGCTGCACGGCTCGTCCGGGGTGCCCGACGACGGGCTGGTCGCGGCCGTGAAGGCCGGCCTAACCAAGATCAACATCGCGACCCAGCTGAACAAGGTGTTCACCGCCACGGTCCGGGACCGCCTGGCCGGCGACCCGGCGGCGGTGGACCCGCGGCGGTACCTCGGCGCGGGTCGCGAGGCGCTGGCCCGCGAGGTCTCCCGGCTGCTCGAGATGCTGGGAGCCCGGCCATGGCGCGACGCGCGCCGGACCCGGAGCTGGACCTGGTCGTGATCGGCGACTGCAATCCGGACGTGCTCGTCACCGGACGCGACGTGACGCCCGCGTTCGGCCAGCAGGAGAAGCTGGTGGACGGCATCGGCCTGGGCATCGGCGGCGCGGCCGCGATCACGGCGGTCGCCGCCGCCCGGCTTGGACTTCGGACCGCGCTGGTCGCGGCGATCGGCGATGACCCGGCCGGCGACTTCATGCTGGGCCAGCTGGCCGCGGCCGGCGTGCACACCGAGGCCGTCGTGGCCCGGGCCTGATCGCCGGGTTGCGTCGCGGCCTGGGCCTGCCGGACGCCGCCGCCCTGGGCTGCGCGGCCGGCACCGCCTCCACCGCGGCGGTCGGCGGCAGCGGGGCTCCCATCGAGCTTTCCGCCGTGCTGGCCCAGAGCGGCCGGGTAACGATCCGGCCGGTCAGCCCGGACGTTCGCGACGACTCCGTCCGATCCGGGTGAATTCGTTCTCTTCGGAAGCCCGAATCCGATACGATTGCCAGCGCTTTACTGATCGTTAAGAGGCGCTTGACCTATTTGGCGCAGTTGCGCCCTGGTCGAATCGGGTGTCAGGTTGGCATCGCAGCATACGTCAGGCCGGCCACCGGCCACCAGCGAGAAGCGGGCCGCGGGAGTCCGCCGACCCCGCGTCTATCTGCACGTCGGCGAGCCAAAGACGGGTACGACGTTCCTTCAGCACGTCCTGTTCGGCAACCGCGAGCGGCTCGCCGCCCGGGGAGTCGTGCTGCCGGGATACACCCGGCGGGACCATTCACGCGCCAGCCGGGACCTGCGCGGCGCCGGGCGGCCGGACGAGGACCCGGCCGACCCGTGGACCGGCGAGTGGGACGTCCTGACCCGCGAGGCGCTGTGCGCCCCCGACCAGGCGGTCATCTCCGACGAGGTGCTCGCCGCTTGCACCCCCGAGGAGGCCGGCCGGGCCGTCCGTTCGCTGCTCCCGGCCGAACCGCACATCATCCTGACCGCGCGGGACTTCGCGAACCTGCTGGCCGCCGAGTGGCAGGAGCGGATCAAGTGCCGCGGGACCGAACCATGGGATGCATGGCTCAAGCACGTCGTCGACCTCGGGTCGGAGACCGTCCGCCGCTTCCCGTTCTCGCGGTTCTGGAACGTGCACGACACCCTGGCCATCCTCGACATGTGGGCGCAGCACATCCCGCCGGACCACGTGCACGTGATCACGGTGCCGCGGGGCCAGACCGAGGAACTCTGGGTGCGGTTCGCATCGGTCCTCGGGATCGATCCCGGCGGGTTCGATCTCAGCGGGGCGCGCAGCAACCAGTCGCTGGGGACGCTCGAAGTCGAGTTCCTGCGCCGGATGAACGAGCAGCTGCCCCCGGGAGTGCCGGACTGGTTCTACACCAGGAACATCAAGCGGATCCTCGCGCACGGCATCCTGAGCGAGCGGCCCGGCCAGACCCGCCTGGTGCTGCCCCCCGACCTGGAGAACTGGGCCATCGGGCAGTCGGAAACCCTGGTGGCGGGCCTGCGCGACTCCGAGTACCACGTCGTCGGCGATCTCAGCGACCTGCTGTCGCGCCCCGCCACCACGCCGTATGTGGACCCCGCCGGCCAGTCCACCGCCGCGCTGCTGGAGACGGCGGTTCATGCGGCGGCGTCCATGGCGGGCACGCACTACGAGCAGATCTTCGCGCCCAAGCGCAAGCCGGAGCGGCTCGGACCGCGCAAGAGAATCAGCAAGATCAAGTGGGACCTGCTGAACGGGCCCCTGACCAAGCGCATGCTGCGCAAGGTGAGCACCCAGTCGGCGGCGCGGCGTATGCGGGTGGCCATCTGGCGCATACTGATCCATCCCGGACGTCACGGCTAAATCGCGAGGGACCGGGCGAGGAAGCAGGCGAGGCGGAAAAGCGTTAGGACGCAGGGGACCGCGTGGCCATGCTAGGGGCGTGGACGTGTGCCCGCACCGGCGCGCCGATCGTTGCGCCGGTGGGCGCGTGGTCCCGTGCGCCGCTATGGAGACTCTGCCGTGACCGCCTCGCCCGCCGACCTTCGGACCCGTGTGCCCGCGGTGTCCTACCCGGCCGCGCTCCCGATCAGCCAGTGCAAGGATGAGATCGCCGCGCTCATCCGCGACCACCAGGTGGTGATCGTCGCGGGCGAGACCGGCTCGGGCAAGACGACCCAGCTGCCGAAGATCTGCCTGGAGATCGGCCGGGGCGTGGCCGGCCAGATCGGGCACACCCAGCCCCGCCGGATCGCGGCCCGCACCGTGGCCGAGCGGATCGCCGCGGAGCTCGGCACCGAGCTGGGCACGGCCGTGGGCTACAAGATCCGGTTCACCGACCGGTCCAGCGACGACACCCTGATCAAGGTGATGACCGACGGCATCCTGCTGACCGAGATGCAGCGGGACCGCCAGCTGCGGCGCTACGACACGCTGATTATCGACGAGGCGCACGAGCGCAGCCTGAACATCGACTTCATCCTCGGCTACCTGAAGCGGCTGCTGCCCAGCCGCCCCGACCTCAAGGTGATCATCACCTCGGCCACGATCGACCCGGACAGGTTCTCGAAGCATTTTGCCGTAGGCGAATCCAGCAAGCAGAGTGCCGTAGGCGAATCGGGCAAACACAGCGGTGACGCGCCGGTGATCGAGGTGTCCGGGCGCACCTACCCGGTCGAGGTGCGGTACCGGCCGCTGGCCGACCCCGACCGGCCCCGCGACGAGCCCAGGGACCAGGCCCAGGCCATCTGCGACGCGGTCGCCGAGCTGCGCCGCGAGGGACCAGGCGACGTGCTGGTCTTCCTCAGCGGCGAGCGGGAGATCAGGGACGCGGCGGACGCGCTGGCCGACCAGGCCGGCCTGGCCGACATGGAGGTGCTGCCGCTGTACGCCCGGCTGTCCGCCGCCGAGCAGCACCGGGTGTTCCAGCCGCACGGCCGGCCGCGGGTGGTGCTGGCCACCAACGTCGCCGAGACGTCGCTGACCGTGCCGGGCATCAAGTACGTGGTCGACCCGGGAACGGCGCGGATTTCCCGGTACAGCCAGCGGACCAAGGTGCAGCGACTGCCGATCGAGCGGATCTCGCGGGCCTCCGCCGACCAGCGCAAGGGGCGCTGCGGCCGGACCTCGGACGGCATCTGCATCCGGCTGTACAGCGAGGAGGACTACGAGTCGCGCTCGGAGTTCACCGACCCGGAGATCCTGCGCACCAGCCTGGCCGCGGTCATCCTGCAGATGGCCGCGCTCGAGCTGGGCAGCGTCGCGGACTTCCCGTTCGTCGACCCGCCGGACTCCCGGCAGGTCACGGACGGCATCCGGCTGCTGGAGGAACTCGGCGCGGTCCGGCCCGGCGGCACCGGCGCGCCCCGGCTGACCGGGATCGGCCGCAAGCTGGCCCGGCTGCCGGCCGACCCGCGCCTCGGCCGGATGATCCTGGAGGCCGCCCAGCACGGCTGCGCCCGCGAGGTGCTGATCATCACCGCGGCGCTGTCCATCCAGGACCCGCGCGAGCGCCCGGCCGACGCGCGCGAGGACGCCGACGCCATGCACCGGCGATTCGCCGAGCCGGGATCGGACTTCCTCGCGTTCCTCAACCTCTGGAATTTTCTTAACGAGCAGCAGCGTGAGCTATCCGGGTCCGCGTTCCGGCGGCTGTGTCGCCGCGAATTCCTGCACTACCTGCGGGTGCGCGAGTGGCAGGACGTGCACGGGCAGCTGCGACAAGCGGCCAGGGAGGTGGGCATCAGGGCCGACCGGGACACGGGTGAGCGGGACAGAGCTGAGCCGGCCGAGGTCTGCGCGGCGGCGGACCAGATTCACATGTCGCTGCTGGCCGGGCTGCTGTCGCACATCGGGATGAAGGACACCGACACCAAGTCCGGCGGGCCGCGGAACGGGGCCAACGCCCGGCCAGGGGCCCGGCGCGGGCCGGCCGAGTTCGCGGGGGCGCGCGGTGCCAAGTTCGCGATCTTCCCCGACTCGGTGCTGGCGCGCAAGCCACCCCAGTGGGTGATGGCCGCCGAACTCGTCGAGACCTCCCGGCTGTGGGCCAGGACCGCGGCGCGGATCGAGCCCGAGTGGGCCGAACCGCTGGCCGGCCACCTGCTGAAAACCTCGTACAGCGAGCCCCATTGGGATGCCAGATCGGGCGCAGTCCGGGCGTACGAAAAAGTGACTCTTTATGGTTTGCCGATCGTGACCGATCGCAAGATCAACTACGCCAGGGTCGACCCGGCGGTCGCGCGCGAGCTGTTCATCACCGGCGCGCTGGTCGAGGGCGACTGGCAGACGCATCACGAGTTCTTCCGGCGCAACCAGCGGCTGCTCGACGAGGCGCGGGAGCTGGAGGACCGGGCCCGGCGGCGCGGGCTGGTGGCCGACGACGCGAGCGTGTTCGAGTTCTACGACCGGCGGATACCCAAGGACGTCACGTCGGCCCGGCACTTCGACGCCTGGTGGAAGCGGGCCCGCCGGGAGGCGCCGGACCTGCTCACGTTCACGCCCGCCGACCTGGCCGGGCCGGCAACCGACGAGGTGCGGCCCGCCGATTTCCCGGCGCGGTGGGGCGAGCTGCCGCTGTCCTACGAGTTCGCCCCGGGCGAGCCGGACGACGGGGTGACCGTCGACGTCCCGCTGGCGTCGCTGGGCCAGGTCAGCGCCGAGGAGCTCGGCTGGCAGGTGCCGGGCCGGCGCGAGGAGCTGGTCACCGAGCTGATCCGCTCGCTGCCCAAGGAGCTGCGCCGGCTGTTCGTGCCCGCGCCGGACACCGCGCGGGCGGTCGTGCCCCGGCTCGGCGAGCCGCGCGGGAACCTGCTCGATGCGCTGGCCGCCGAGCTCGGCCGCATCGCCGGGATGCCGGTGCCGCGCGAGGCGTTTGACGAGTCCCGGCTGCCCGCCCACCTGCGGGCCACGTTCCGGGTCGTGGACGGCGGGCGGGAGCTGGCCCGGGGCAAGGACCTGGACGAGTTGCGCGAACGGCTGCGGCCGCGGCTGCAGGAACGGCTGACCGAGGCGGCCGGCGGCCTGGTCCGCACCGGGCTGCGCGACTGGACGATCGGCTCGTTGCCCAAGGTGTTTACCCGCGATCGGGTGACCGCGTATCCCGCGCTGGTCGACACCGGGACCGCGGCCGACGTGCGGCTGTTCGACACCGAGGCCGAGGCCGACGCGGCCATGGTGACCGGCACCCGGCGGCTGCTTCTGCTGCGGGTGCCGACCGGCATGCGTTCGATCGCCGACCGGCTGCCGGTCAACGCCAAGCTCGCGATGAGCCGCAGCCCGTACCCGGATGTCGGGGCGCTGCTCGACGACTGCGCGGCGTGCGCCGCCGACCAGGTGATCGCGGACGCGGGCGGCCCGCCAAGGGACGCCGACGGCTTCGCGCGCCTGGTCGAGCAGGCCAGGCCGGCGCTGCCCCTGGCCATTTCCCGTGCGGTGCAGGCCGTCGGCCAGGTGCTCGAGGCGGCGCACGAGGCCGAGGGCCGGCTGCGGCCCGGGCCCGCTCCTGTGCTGGCCGCGGCGGTTGCCGACGCGCGGGAGCAGTTCGCGGGGCTGATCTACCCGGGGTTTGTCAGCGAGACCGGGCTGCGGCGGCTGCCCGACCTGGTCCGCTACCTGCGCGCGATCAGCCGCCGGCTGGACAGCGTGGCGCAGGATCCCGGCCGGGACGCGCAGCGGATGGCGGCCGTCCACCGGGTAACCGACGCCTACCGGACGGCGACCGGGCGACTGCGGGGCGGCCGGCGAGATACCCCGGAGGTGAGGGCCGTGCGCTGGATGATCGAGGAACTACGGGTCAGCCTGTTCGCCCAGGTGCTCGGCACGCCGGGCCCGGTCTCGGAGAAGCGGATCCTGACCGCGCTCGACCGGCTGGCGGACCGTTGAACGCGGCTTCCTCGGTGTCCGCGGTCGGACCCCAGTCGCCCGAACTGCGCAAGCGCCAGCTGGCCGCGGCGCGCCGCCGGGCCACCGCCTTGCTCGCGGCGGCCACGGCCCTGTTCGTTGCCGTGACCGTGGCCGGGGCGCACGGGACCGCGCTCGGCTACGTGCAGGCCGGAGCCGAGGCGGCCATGGTCGGCGGCGTGGCGGACTGGTTCGCGGTGACGGCGCTGTTCCGCCGCCCGCTGGGCCTGCCGATACCGCACACCGCGCTGATCGTCGAGCGCAAGGACCAGTTCGCCGCCACGCTGGGGCAGTTCGTGCAGCAGAACTTCCTCAACGGCGACGTGCTGGCCGAGCGAATCCGCTCGGCCCGGATCGTGCCCCGCATCGCGGGCTGGCTGGCCGATGACGCCAACGTGGCCGGCGTCGCCGGTCATGCCGCGGGCCTGATCGCCAGGGCGGCCGAGGCCGTGCGCGACGAGGACGTGCAGCGCGTGCTCATCGCCGAGCTGACCCGGGCGCTCGATGCCGTTGACGTGGCCGCGGTGGCCGGGCGAGCGCTGCGGGTCGTCATCGCGGGAGGCCACCACGACGGGCTGTTCAACGCCGTCGTGACCGGCGCCGACCGCTATCTCGGCGACCACTACACCGAGCTTCGTGAGCTGTTCGAGGCCGACGCGCCCCGGTTTGTGCCGAATGGGGTTTACCGCCGGGTGTTCGACCGCCTGTACGACCGCCTGCGCGAGCGGCTGGCGAAGATGGCGGCCGATCCCGACGATGAGGTGCGACGTCAGTTCGAGCAATGGCTGGCCGGGCTTCCGGACCGGCTGGAGTCGTCCCCCGAGCTACGCGAGCGCGGTGAGCGGCTCAAGCACGACGTGCTGGACAGCCCCGGGATGCGCGACTGGTCCTCGTCGCTGTGGCAGCACGCCAAGAAAACGCTGCGGATCCAGGCCGACGACCCGCGGTCTGAGCTCCGCGGCCAGCTGGCCAGCGCGTTGACAGCCGCCGGCCGGCGGCTCGAGACGGACCACGGCCTCCAGGAGCGTCTCCAGCGCATGGTCGAGACGGGAGCCCGGGTGCTCGCCGATCAGTTCCACGACGAGTTCGCCGGCCTGGTGACCGGAACCATCGAGCGATGGGACGCGGAGCAGACGTCCAGCCAGCTCGAGCTACTGCTCGGACGCGACCTGCAGTTCATCCGGATCAACGGCACCGTCGTCGGAGCCGGCGTCGGCCTGGCCCTGCACGCCATCGCCGTGGCAGTGACCTAGCCAGCGCGTCACCAGCCGGCGGGCGGCGGGCCGAACGCCGGGATGTCGCACGTCGGGATCGTCCCGGTGCCCTGGACCGGGGTCACCGTCACGCCGTTCGCCGCGTCGCCCTCGGGGCCTTCCGGGACCATGTTGGTGTTGTAGGTGTAGGCGTTCACATACTCGGTCGGGCTCTCGCCCTCGGTCGGCCCCTCGTTGCCGTGGTTGCCGTCCTGGGTGACGTTGTCCAGGTCGACGTTCTCCAGGGCGATCTGCAGCGGGTTCGCGGCGTCGAAGCCCTCGAAGATCGAGTAGGCGCCGGACTCCGAATCCGTGGAGACAACCCCGTTGAGCACGATGTCGCTCTGCGTCGGCACCTCCGTCCCGCCGGAGGAGTAGTGCGGGTTGAAGATCAGGACGTGCTTGATGTTCGTCATGCAGATCCCGGTGTAGGTCACCCGCCTGGTCAGCCCGCCGCTGTTGGCGTCGGTCTTGATCTGGATGCCGGTGTCGCTGACCGACAGGTTGCCGAGGCTGTCGAAGCCGCTCAGGGTGGAGTTCTCGAACAGCACGTTGGATACGCCGCCCGCGGTCTGGCTGCCGACCGACAGGCCGTGGGAGCCGTAGCAGTTCACGTCGTCGACGGTCACGTTGCGGCTTGGCGTGCCCGCGTTGGCCTTCACCGCCACGCAGTCGTCGCCGTTCTGGATCATGTCGTCCCTGATCGTGACGTCGCTCTCGCTCACCGGGTCGACGCCGTCGGTGTTGCGCGAGGTGGCCGGCGCGTTGATCTCCACGCCCCAGACCGTGAGGCCGAACCCGTTCTGGATGTACACGTGGTACATCGGCGAGTTCTCGAGCTCGACCTGGTAGATCGTGATGTCGTTGACGCCGTCGCCCTCGACCAGGATCGGGTTGTTCTGGTTGCCGCCCGAGGCCGCCGCCTGGGCCACGTCCCACCAGGACTGGGTCTGGCCGACGAGGGTGTCCTCGCCGCGCCCGTCTACGGCGCCGAGGCTGCCGTCGGGGCCGCGGGTCCCCATCAGGCCTGCGCCGGAACCGGCGAACGTGATGAACGGCTCGCATCCGCCGCCGTCGGCGCTGACCGTGCCGCAGGTGTTGGCCGGGTACTGGGCCGGGATCTGGTAGTCGGCCGGGTTCAGAGACGCGTACAGGGTCACGCCGTCGTCGACCAGCAGCACCTCGTGCCGGCCGATGGTGAGCGGGCCGCTCAGGAACGCGTTGTCCGCGCCTTGTCCCCCTGCTTTGAGTTCGACGGCGCGGCCGCTCCCGGCGCAACGGTCGAGGGCGGCCTGGATGCGAGCCGTGTCCGGCGGGCTGGCCTCGTCGGCCGGGTCGAACTGGCCGGTCGTGGTGGCCAGGCCGGCGCGCAGGGTCAGGCAGACGCGGGGCAGCCTCGGCCGGCGCGGGTGGCGCGGGTCGCCGGTGGCCTGGCGCAGCGGGAACGCGCTCGCCGTGGTCTGGCCTCCGGTGCCCGCCGGCGCGGCGGATCGGGGGTGACTCGCGGAAGCGGACGCGGCCGCCGAGGCGGGTGCGGGCCGGGCCAGGGCCGGGACGGCGGCAAACGCAAGCACGAGGGCAGCGGCGGCCGCCGCCATTCCCGCGGATCGCCAGGAAAACCTGCTCGTCATGGGCTTCTCCGGATTTCCGGGCGCGCGGGCACCAATGCCTGACGTCTTTTTATCGGTAAATGTCATATACCGCCGGAATGGTGCCCCGGTCAAGGCCGGACGTGGCGGGCGCCGCCCGCGTCCTGGCCATGATCATTGGAGGTTTGGGCCCCCTGGAGGGGGACTGGAGGTGCAACCACGCGGCGGGCAGCGCCCGGCGGCCCCGGCGGCGCGGTCAAGGTGGGTCATGGCGTCGGCGGGCTGCGGCAGGATGTCGGATGTGACCGCTGCACGTCAGACATCGCCCGTTTCCGCGGCGGTGCCGGCGCGTCCCGGCGACCCGGCGCGTCCCGGCGACCCGGCGCGTCCCGGCCCCCCGGCCGACTCGGTGCTTGAGGCGGTCCTCGAGCGGGTGACGTTCGCGAACGAGGAGACCGGCTACACGATCGCCCGGGTGGCGACCGACCGCGGCGGGCCGGACCTGCTGACCGTGGTCGGGCCGCTGCTCGGCGCGCAGGTCGGCGAGAGCCTGCGGATGTCCGGGCGCTGGACCTCTCATCCCCGGTACGGCCGGCAGTTCGAGGTCCGGTCGTACTCGACCGTGCTTCCGGCCACGATCGCGGGAATCCAGCGCTACCTGGGCTCCGGGCTGATCAAGGGCATCGGCCCGGTCATGGCCGAGCGGATGGTCGCGCACTTCGGCACCGACATCCTGCGCGTCATCGAGGAGCAGCCGGATCGCCTGGTCGAGGTGCCCGGCGTGGGTCCCAAGCGGACCAAGATGGTCGCCGACGCCTGGGAAGAACAGAAGGCGATCAAGGAGGTCATGGTCTTCCTGCAGGGGGTAGGGGTCTCGACCTCGCTCGCGGTGCGGATCTACAAGCAGTACCGGGACGGTGCCGTCGGCGTGGTCCGCGGCGAGCCATACCGGCTGGCCGCGGACGTGTGGGGGATCGGTTTCAAGACCGCGGACACGATCGCGCGGGCGGTCGGCATCGCGCACGACAGCCCGGAACGGATCAAGGCCGGGCTGCGGCACACGCTGTCGGAGGCGGCCGACGACGGTCACTGCTTCCTGCCGGCGCCCAACCTGCTCACCGAGTCCGCGAAGATCCTCGACGTCAGCCGGGACATGATCGGCCCGTGCCTGGACGACCTGGTTGCCGAGGAAGGGGTGGTCCGCGAGGAGGTGGCCCAGGGCGATCAACAGGTCCCCGCCGTCTACCTGGTCCCGTTCCACCGGGCCGAGCGGTCTTTGGCGTCGGGGCTGATGGAGTTGCTGCACGCCGGCCAGGACCGGATGGCCGGGTTCGGCGAGGTCGACTGGGACCGGGCCGCGTCCTGGCTGCGCCAGCGCACCGGGGCCGAGCTCGCGCCGGAGCAACAGGAGGCGGTGCGTCTCGCGCTGACCAGCCGGGTCGCGATCCTGACCGGCGGCCCCGGCTGCGGCAAGAGCTTCACGGTCCGCTCGATCGTGGAGCTGGCCCGGGCCAGGAAGGCCAAGGTCGTGCTGGCCGCGCCGACCGGGCGGGCGGCCAAGCGGCTGGCCGAGCTGACCGGCCACGAGGCCGCGACCGTGCACCGGCTGCTGCAGCTCCAGCCGGGCGGGGACCCCAAGTACGACCGGGACAACCCGCTCGACGCCGACCTGGTCGTGCTCGACGAGACCTCCATGGTTGACCTGATCCTGGCCAACAAGCTGGTCAAGGCGGTTCCGCGCGGCGCCCACCTGCTGCTGGTCGGCGACGTAGACCAGCTCCCCTCGGTGGGGGCGGGCGAGGTGCTGCGCGACCTGCTCGCCGCCTCCGACGTGATCCCGCGGGTGCGGCTGACGAAGATCTTCCGGCAGGCCCAGCAGTCCGGGATCGTGGTCAACGCGCACCGGGTCAACGCGGGCTCGCCGCCGCGGCTGACCGGGTTCCCCGACTTCTACTGGTTCGGCTGCGAGGAAACCGAGGAGACGGCCGCGCTTACCGTGGACGTCGTGGCCAGCCGGATTCCGCGCCGGTTCGGCCTGGACCCGCGCCGCGATGTGCAGGTCCTCGCGCCGATGCACCGCGGCCCGGCCGGGGCGGGCAACCTCAACCTGCTGCTGCAAGAACGGCTCACCCCGCAGCGGGACGGGCAGCCCGAACGCCGGTACGGCGGCCGGGTGTTCCGGGTCGGCGACAAGGTCACCCAGCTGCGGAACAACTACGACAAGGGCGCCGCCGGGGTGTTCAACGGCACGGTCGGCGTGGTCAGCGCGATGTCGGTGGAGGACGGCAAGCTCACCGTGATCACCGACGAGGACGAGAGCGTCGACTATGGCTTCGACGAGCTCGATGAGCTCGCGCACGCCTACGCCGCCACCATCCACCGCTCACAGGGCAGCGAGTACCCGGCCGTGGTCATACCGCTCACCACCGGCGCGTGGATGATGCTGCGCCGCAACCTCCTGTACACCGCGATCACCCGGGCCAAGCGGCTGGTCGTGCTGGTCGGATCGCGACGCGCCCTGGCCGCCGCGGTGCGCACCACCGGGGCGGGCCGGCGGCACACCGGCCTGACCTACCGCCTGACCCAGCCGTAGCCGACCGCGGGACCGGGCTTTCCTGACTTGTGCCGCGGGTCGGGGCGCGTGTGAAGATGGTGCGCGTGCCGCTGCCCCGGATGACCGAATCGAGGCTGCTCGCCGTCAGCGATCTGCACGTCGGCCACAGGGAGAACCGCGAGCTGCTCGAGGACCTGCGGCCGCAGTCCTGCTCTGACTGGTTGCTCGTGGCCGGCGACGTCGCCGAGTTCGCCGCGGACATCGAGTGGGCGCTGCGGGTGCTGAGCCAGCGGTTCGCCAAGGTCGTGTGGGCGCCGGGCAACCACGAGCTGTGGACCTGCGGGGCGGACCCGCTGCAGCTGCGGGGCGTGGAGCGGTACCTGTACCTGGTCCGGCTGTGCCGCAGGCTGGGCGTGATCACCCCGGAGGACCCGTACCCGGTCTGGGAGGGCGAGGGCGGTCCGGTGGTGATCGCGCCGCTGTTCCTGCTGTACGACTACTCGTTCCTGCCGCCCGGCGCGGCCACCTCGGCCGAGGGTCTGGCCCTGGCCTACAAAACGGGCGTGGTGTGCACCGACGAGGTGCTGCTGCACCCTGACCCGTACCCGAAACGCGAGGACTGGTGCCGGGCCCGGGTCGAGGTCACCGAGCGTCGCCTGGCCGCGCTGGGGCCCGGCGCCCGCACGGTCCTGATGAGCCATTTCCCGCTGATCCGCGCGCCCGTCGAGAGCCTGCGGTATCCCGAGTTCGCCCAGTGGTGCGGCACGACGCGCACCGCCGACTGGCACGTCAGGTTCCGCGCGACGGCGGTCGTGTACGGGCACCTGCACATCCCCAGGACCACCTGGCACGACGGGGTGCGGTTCGAGGAGGTTTCGTACGGCTACCCGGACGAACGGCGGCGGCGTGAGGTCGCGGCGGTGGCTCCTCGGGAGATACTGCCGGCCAAAGAGGCCCGAAGTGAGCCGGGGGCGGCTCGCTCCTGACCGGCGGTTGCGCCCCGGCGGTTGCGCTCCCGGCGCTCCCGGCCCCCCCGTGCCCCGGCGCCTTAGTCCGCGTCGTCCGCGACCTCGTCCACGTCGGCCGTCTCGTCCGCATCCGCCGTCTCGTCCGCGTCGGCCGCATCGCGCGCGTCGGCCGCCCCGGCTACGTCGGCCGCATCGCCCGCATCCGCCGCCCCGCGCGCATCCGCGGTAAGCGAGACCAGGAGGTCGTTCAGCCGGCGGACGAACGCGGCCGGATCGTCGACCCGCGCGCCGAGCGTCAGCACGGCCTGGTTGTAGAGCACATGGCTCCACTCGGCCAGGCGCGGGCCGTTGGCCTCGTGCCGCAGACGTTCGACCAGCGGGTGCTGCGGGTTGATCTCCAGGACCGGCTGCCGGGGCAGGCCCGAGCCGCGCATCCGCTGGGCCAGGTTGATGTCGGTTTCCGGCTCGTTGGCCACGATGCAGGCCGGGGACGTGGTCAGGCGGCTGGACACCCGCACGTCCCACACCTTGTCGCCCAGGATCGCCTTCATGTGCACGAGCAGGTCGGCGTACTCGGTGGTGGCCTTTTCCTTGGCCTCCTTCTCCGCCTCGTCTTCCAGCGTGCCGAAGTCGGGAACGCCCTGAGCGACCGACTGAAGCCGCCGGCCGTCGAAGTCCTGCAGGCTGCTGACCACCCAGTTGTCCACCGCCTCGCCGAGCAGCAGCACCTCGATGCCCTTCTTGCGGAAGGCCTCCAGGTGCGGGCTCGTGCTCGCGGCGGCCGCGGTCGGGGCCAGCAGGTAGTAGATCTTGTCCTGGCCCTCGGCCATGCGGCCGACGTAGTCGCTCAGCGAGACGTCCGGCTCCTGGGTAGCCGACTTGGTCGTGCTGAACCGCAGGAGCTCGGCGATGTCCTGGCGGTTGGAGTAGTCGTCCGCTATCCCCTCCTTGAGGACCGCGCCGAACTCCTTCCAGAACGCGGCGTACTTCGCGGGGTCGTTGTCCGCGATGTCCTTGAGCAGCTTGAGCACCTTCTTGACCGCGTTCGAGCGGATGTTGTCGACGACCCGGCTGCTCTGCAGGAGCTCGCGGGACACGTTCAGCGGCAGGTCGCTGGAGTCGATCACGCCGCGGACGAACCGCAGGTACTTGGGCATCAGCTGCCCGGTGTCCTCCATGATGAACACCCGCCGTACGTGCAGCTTGACGCCCTGGCGCGACTGCGGCAGCCACAGGTCGTACGGCGCGTGCGACGGTATGAACAGCAGCAGCGTGTACTCGTAGGTGCCCTCGATCTTGCTGTGCAGATAGGCCATCGGATCGGTGAAGTCGCTCGCGATGTGCCGGTAGAAGTCGTTGTAGTCCTGCTCGCTGATCACGCTCTTGGGCCGGGTCCACAGCGCCGACGCCTGGTTGACGGTGGTCTCAGCGGCCGGCTCGGCCGCGTCCGGCCCGTCGCCCGTCTTTTCGCCGGGCATCACGATCGGCAGGCTGATGTGGTCGGAGTACTTCTGGATGATCGCCCGCAGCCGGTACCCGTTGAGCAGGTCGTCCTCGCTCTCGCGCAGGTGCAGCACGATCGTGGTGCCGCGCTCGGGCTGCTCCGCCGGCTCCAGCGTGTACTTGCCCCGGCCGTCGGATTCCCACCGGACGCCCTCATCCGCGGGCAGGCCGATCCGCCGCGTGGTCAGGGTCACCCGCGCCGCCACGATGAACGCGGAGTAGAAACCGACGCCGAACTCGCCGATAAGCGTCGCGTCCTTGCGCTGGTCGCCGGTCAGTGCCTGCAGGAACTCGCGGGTACCGGACTTGGCGATGGTGCCGATGTGGTCAATCACTTCCGGCCGGCTCATGCCGATTCCGTTGTCGGAAATGGTGATCGTCCGGGCGTCGGCGTCGTAATTCACCCTGATCTGCAGCGGATCGTCGTCTTCGGCCTGCTGCGCCCCGGTCAGCAGCTCCATGCGCAGCCGGTCAATGGCATCTGACGCGTTCGAGATCAACTCACGCAGGAATATTTCCTTGTTGCTATAGAGTGAATTGATCATCAGATCCAGGATCTGGACGACCTCGGCCTGGAAGCTGAACGTCTCCTGATGCTCCTGCTGCACGGTCATCGGCTGTCTCGCGCCTTTCTGGAATTGGTCCCACTATGGCCAGATCGCAGAACTGTGCCAGTGCGCTCACGGCGGCGGTGCGAGTCTACAAGCCGGAGTTATTCGGCCATAACCGTTCAAGTGCCGCCTGTGGCCACGATCTCCCGGGCCACGGCCCGTATCTGGGCTGGCCCGGGCAGGTGAACGCAGCCGAACTCATGCCGGGTCGCCAGGCGCAGCTCCTGATACCGGAACG
>Ga0335075_10001976_pt1 | contig 33293 bp, 37 predicted proteins | sample Lox_Sample_24_FD_206723 | JGI IMG/M metagenome (GOLD analysis project Ga0335075, IMG submission 206723) | Soil microbial communities from Loxahatchee National Wildlife Refuge, Florida, United States - Lox_Sample_2.4 | ecosystem: Environmental > Terrestrial > Soil > Wetlands | place: USA...
GTTCTCGACAACAACACGACGCTGGAAATCGAGCCGGAAGCATTGCGGCTCATGATGGACGCAGAGTATCGCCGGTCGTTGCGTGCCATGATCGCGCCGGTAACAGACACCGGCATCAGTAGCCTGACAGTGAGCACGGAGAACCGCGCAGAGACTGTATCGACGACCGACGGTCCCGCCTTCGAGGTTCCGCCAACGGTGGAGGAGAGACTCGGAGAATCAGTGACGGAAGTAGTCCTGCGCCCAGTAAATGTGGCATTCACCGAAGGCAACAAGTGGCGCTTTAACGATGGCGAGTCGACGTTCCATGCTGCAATCCATGACGTGGGGTTCCTGTCACGAGTGGATGCGGGAACCGAGCGGTTCGCCAAGAACGACATGCTGAGAGTGAGGCTTCACACCAGACAGACCAGGGATGCAGACGGCCTGCACACAGAGCGAACTGTCACCGAGGTGCTGGATCACCTATCAGGAGCGGTGCAGCTCGACCTGTTCGGGGACAGCGGGGACTGATCGCTAACTATCTCCCGACCGTTTCACTCTGACACCGGCTACCGCATTCGCCCCGAGCCTGACTAGCGTTGCCTGCGGTTAAGGAGGAACAACGGTGGCCCGACCGACGCCAGGACTGTCGTTTAGCGTCGTGTGTGATCTTGGGTTCGCGGTCGGGCTCGTCACCCATGATGTGCCGCGAACCGGGTCATTGATCTGGATAGCAGAGCCAACTTTTGACGAGCCGCCGACACTTCAGGACGTTGAAGAAATCAAGGCTTGGCGGTGGCCGGTCTTCTTCCCGCTCTCAGCTGCGATACATCGCAAGATCGTCACCCCGATCGGGATGGTTCCGGTGCCGACAGACCTGCAGAAGTTCCCGTTGCTTCGGAGTCGGCGCGGGAGAGCGGGATGGGTCCTTGTGAAGTTCGTGAACGGTTCTTTCCAACCAGCTGGCCCAGCCACCGACCCTGCGATCCCGCGTTACAGCGTCGTTAACGACACGCGACTGAAGGAGATGATCGTGAGCGGATGGAGGCCCGAGAAAGTGTGGTGAGCCGCCGCACACGGGCATCGTCATACCCGGCTCGTTCAAACGTCCTCCGGAAGGGTTCCATCCGGATTCAGGCTGAACACCCCAGCCCAGCACATGGACGCGATCAGGTGATGGAACTGGCGCAGCAGGGTTCACCCTGATGTCGTCAGAAAAAAAATCCGCTCAAGACCACCGCTAGCAGAACGGCCGGGGATTCGAGCAAAAGTTGCAACTGCTTGGCCTGCCTGGTGGCAGATGGTGGCACTTGTGGTGGCACACACCGCGAGACAGCAGCGGTTCGGGATGGACACACCTGGGGACAGATCAGCAGGTCAGCAGAGGGATTCGGAGGGGCGCAGATAGGCCAATTCTACTTTGCAAGCAGGGGGTCAGGGGTTCGAGTCCCCTTAGCTCCACCCCAATCTAGCTGCGCGAACGCCCGATGGGCGATGTCCAGGGGTCTACTAAGTGGTCCCGACTCGGCCATCGGCTCCTACCTGGTCCTCTCGGTTATGACGGGCATCCGCCCGGAGGAAGCTCGGGCGCTTCGCTGGGACCATGTAGACCTTGACGCTGCCACGATTCACGTCTGGCGGTCCACGCGGGCTCACGGGGACGTGAAGACCGTCAAGTCCCGGAGGACACTGGAGATCGCGTCCCAGGTCGTCGAGGCGCTACGGCGTCGTCAGACGCAGCTGGAGCGCGACCGCGTGCAGGCTCGCGAACTCTGGCATGAGACCGGCCTCGTGTTCACCACGTCCATCGGCACCGAGCTGGACTCGCACAACATCAGGCGTTCCATGCGCCGACTCACCAAGGCAGCCGGGTTGGGTGAGTCGTGGACGCCACGCGAACTGCGTCACACATTCGTGAGCATCGCCAGTGAGGCAGGCGTGCCAATCGAGGAGATTGCTGCGCTTGCTGGGCACTCGACCACGCGGACCACGGAACTCGTGTACCGGAAGGAGCTGCGGCCCGTGCTGCGAACGGGCGCGACGGTCATAGGCGAGCTGCTCGCGGCCGGACAGTAGCCTGGCCTATGCCTCGCGCGAGTTCGGTTGGCGGAAGGGCTGGCATGCCCGGCAGGCGGTGGCCTTCCTTCCGCGATGCGCAGGCACAGATCCTAGGTGGGCTGCGCGGGCGCGGCTGGGTCTGGTGGCTATCGATGCTGTGGGTGGTGATGGGTGCTGGCGGGGTTGTTTACGCCATTGTCTGCACCACGGTGGGCTGCACCACCAACCAGTGCACCAACGACGAATTCTGGTTTGTGCTATGGAACGGGGAACCGGGGGTGATCGCGGACGTGGGCGACTTGGCAGAGACGGTTTGGCCGTTGCTGGCTGTGCTAGTGCTGGTGGCGGGGTTCGTCCGGCTGCGTGGCTGGCGGTGGCGCAACTGGCACCGCACGGCTGCGTGGGCCGGTGCGTGGATCGCGGGCATCGTGCTCATAGTCGCGGTCGCGGTTGTGGCAGAGGGTTCTGAAACTCCCAGCGTGGGCTGGGTCGCGCTAGAACTGCGGATCTTCGCCGCGTGGCTGGCACTCGGACGCCGGGTAAGCCGAATACTGTCCACGCCATCCTGGCCGGTGCCGACGAGTCGCTGATCGACGGCGGGATCGCGGTCAGCGTGAGGCCAGTGCTGCACCCAGGCGCGACGGTATGGGCGAGCTGCTCGCGGCCGGACAGTAGCCCTAAGACGCAAAGATCCCCCGAAGCCAGGTGAGGGTCCATGGGACCTCTTATGTGCCCGTCGGGTGGCGCACAGGGGCGTAGTCCCGAGTTGGCTCAACTAGTGCGCACCCGCAGCGGTAGGTCATAGCGTTCTAACGATGTTGGCGGCGAGCTGACCGACCGGGGCAAGCGGATGCCCAGTGTTGGTGCACTGCCACCAGGCCATGTCGTCGATGAGGGAGACGGGTTCCTCGCCGTCCCAGATAGAGCCTGGATGACCGCCGTGGACGGCACAGACCGGCCACTCGATCTCGGGTATCTCCTTGAGCGTGGCGGAAACCAAGTCGGCCGCCCTGAAAAGCAGCCAAGGGCCGTCGTCTTCGCGTGACATGCCCTCGCCGCCGCCCCAGTACGAGCCGTCCGGCATGGCCGGGTACACAGCCGCGGGCCATCCCCTGCCGAAGCGTGCCCGCATCCGGTACCGGCCATATCCAGTCACGTCCAGGTCGTGCTGCACGACTTCCAGCGCGCCCTGGCAGCGTGCCATGAACGCTTCGTCGGCAGGGGCCGGGTCGAAGCCGATCGACCGCAGAACATCAGGCATCAGATCCAGCGCCTGGAACGCGACTCTGAACTCCGCAGAGACGTGGTCGTTCTCCGATGAGCCGACAATCGACAGACCGCGGGATACTGCCTCGGACGCCGGGCCGTGCCGCCCAATCCGAAGCTCAGCGAGCTGACGCAGCAATGGCGAGTCGAACCCCGCAGCAAGCCACTTCGCCGCCAGCATGGGCCATTGATCGGACGGAAGATGATCCAGGGCACCAACGGCGGCCTGGTCAGGGCGCGGCCACCAGTTACCAAGTCCAAACTTGTCGATGCTCATCGACTCAAGCCCCCGGAACACAGGCAGATGCTAGCCGACGCGCTTGACCCGCCGCGAGCAGGAACTAGGGCACAAACAGCGCGCCTCCCACCCGCGAGTCCGCAGGTCAGCGCGACGAAGTAGCCCTCGGACGCGGAGAGCATGATGGATGGATGGAGGACGGGTCGGAGCTCGAACGGCGGCTCGACATGCTGTATGTGGCGGTCCGGGACGGCGTAGCGGTTGACCGGCAGGCCGCGTTCGACATCGCCATGCGCGAACTCGAATACGTTCCGCTGCACGCCGAGGCGCGCGAGCTGGCCGAGGCGAGCGTGGCGGATGGCGATGAGGCCCGGCTGGCGTCGGCGGCTGCGGCGTTCCTGGAGGCCAGCGGGTACGAGCCGGGGTTCGAGCAGGCGCCAGAGCGGTTCGCTCGGCTGGAGCGGGCGCTCGACGCCGTGCGCGCAGACATGCGGGCGACCGGGCTGGCCGGTCAGATCAGGCTGATCCGGCCGGACTGGAACCCCCGCAATGCAACCGTGGAGACGTGGGCAGGCGACCATGGGTGGGACGGCAGCGGCATCTTCCCTTCCGACGCCGCCGACGACCTCTGCGCACTCGTCGCGGTGGCCGAGCAGGCTCGTCAGGCGATCATGGAATCACTGGACTACCAGTCCACAGGGAGTGTGTGGCCTGCTTGCCCAGCGCACGGCCTGGGGACGTTGCCCGAGGCGCGGCACGGCACCGGCCTCTGGTGGTGCGACGGGGGCGACGGCCACGTGGCTGCGAAGATCGGCCAATGGGCGCCGCCGCGACAGTCCTAGTTATGACGAACTGGTGCCGCGAGGTAATCGTCAACCCGCGCAGCTACCGGTACATGGGCTTCACCGACGTCGCGGTGCAGGTGGACACCGACCGCTGCACTGGGATGTGCCGGCCGAAGGTCACTCACTACAGCAAGGACCAGATCCTCAACTGGGACGCTCAACTCGCCGAGGGCATCGTGCAGAAGGCAGGTCAGATACCGGGGCGCTGACCGGTCGGCCTGCCCTCGATGGCGCGGCCTGCGCGTGTCGGCCAGCGCGGGCGCCCGCGCCGACCGCTACCGAGCGGTTACGCGCAGACCCGCTGAAGCTGCCGGGAGATGCCAGTTATGCCGGCCAGCCGGCGACGCCTGGCGAACTGCGGCGAAGGACCGGCCGCAGAGCGGGCTCGCGGGCAGGCGATCGCCTCCAGCCAGGCGGCGCGATCAGGCAGTGATGGGCCAGGCCGGCCGGCGACGCCTGATCAGGCCTGCGTCAGGTCCGCCGAAGGCACAGGGGCAGGGCACCAGGTCCGGTCAACGGTCGGCACGGAGCGCGGTGAGCTCGGCTCGTTCAGTCCCGCTCTGATCTAGTTAGCGTTGGCTGCGCGCACACGCCGTGACCTGGGTCTGGTATAGTTTCCATACCTGGAGGGAGTCGCTTCCGTGGAGTTCGAGTTCGACCCGGCCAAAAGCGCGGCCAATCTCGAAAAGCACGGCATCGACTTCACCCAGGCTCAGCAGCTGTGGCAAGACATCGCCAGGGTCGAGATCCCAGCCCGCAATACCGACGAGCCGCGGTGGCTGCTGATCGGCCGGATCGGCGGCAATCACTGGTCGGTCGTGGTCACCTACCGGCAGGGGCGGGCCAGGATCATCTCGGCCCGGCGGTCCCGCAAGGAGGAAGTAGCGCTCTATGAAGGCTGAGGAGTTCGACCGCAGATTCGATGCAGGCGAGGACGTGACCGGCGATCTCGACCTCGACGGCCTGCGCCGCCCGGCGCTGGAACAACGCCGGGTCAACGTCGACTTCCCGTCATGGATGATCGAGTCCCTGGACCGGGAAGCACGGCGCCTCGGCGTCACCCGGCAGTCCATCATCAAGGTCTGGATCGCCGAGCGGCTTGAGCGCGCCAGCGCCGCCGCCTGATCTAGCGCCGGCAGTCTTCCCGGCACGGCACCACCGCGGGCCGACCGCGAGCGGATCACCGGCAACAACAAGATCGTGGTTCGCATCGTGATGCGTTCGGCCCACCTGAGCAAATGCCGACCGTGTGGATCGTCGAGAGCCCGTCTGCCGTACTTATGCCCTTGACGGGCCACTGCGGCGCCGGCGCGCAGCTGCCCTCTCACAAGGCCTGCACCGGATGGCGCCTCTCCAGGGCCCAGCATCGGCACGGCCAGCGGAGTCGGCCCGGCCATGGTGGTTGCCAGTTCGGCGACGGTGAGTTACCGAAGGCCCCGCCTACTTAGGCGACCTTCCAGCTCCGGTCGCCGATGTGCGCCATGACGTCGATGCTTCCGCCGAGCGCGGACACGTAGGCGCGCACAACGTCAATGCCGGAGATCTCGCCATGCTCGATTTTTGAAATGCGTGCCTGAGATACGCCGAGGTTCTCAGCCAGCTCAGCCTGGGTAAGTCCGGCGGTGGTGCGCATCTCGGCCAGCTGGTGTCCGCGGACGTATGCTTCCCGACGCTCGCGTGCAGCCGCCTTGCCGACGGACTGCTCCCCCTCAGTGCGCGGCTCAGCAACGCGTCCCCTGGCCTTGACGTCGCTCCACCTGGAGTAGCTGTCATTCATCGCCTGTCGTTTTCCTCCGCCTCTAGCTCGGCCAGGTGCCGGGCAAAACGTTCGTCCGCGAGCGGGACTGCCTTGCGGTACCAGGCGTCCCAGTTACCGGCTTGTCGCCGGCCACCAGGAAGATTGCCTCCCGCCTGGGATCGAAAGCGAACAGCATCCGTATCTCAGTGCTACCAGGCGACGGCGGCCGTAGGTCTTTCATGTTGTGGTAGCGGCTTCCTTTCACCCGGTCAGCTAAAGGCCGCCTGAGCGCACAACGTGTGGTGGCCTCTTGGAGTGCACTTTGCAAGCGGGGGGTCAGGGGTTCGAGTCCCCTTAGCTCCGCACGACTCTGGCGAGCCGCCTCGCGGTGGCACGTCAGGTGTATGCCGATCCTCCGGGTAGCCAGCTTGCTCGCCCGCGAGAGGCGGCGCCCAAAGGGCCACACGCTCCTGACGCCGCGTGGAACTGCGCGCTTTCAGCCAGTGAAGCTTTTGTTCGCAACACAAAACTCGTTGCCTTCAGGGTCTTGCATGACCGTCCAGCCGTGACTGCCCAGCTTGTGCTCGGCCACGATCGACGCGCCCAACCTCACGAGTCGCTCGATGGCCGATGTGTCAGGGTCCACCAGGTCCAAGTGCATGCGGTTTTTAGCCGACTTCGGCTCGGGAACCTTCTCGAAGTACCAGGCGGGTTTGACGCGGTCAGCATCGCCGCCTCCGATGGATGCGAAATGTGGACCACTACCCAGGTCTAGTGGCCGGTCGAGCGCGGCCGACCAGAACCGGGCAACGCTGAGTACGTCGTCGCAGTCGAACGTTATGTTTCCAACTCGCACCGTCATTTCGGCGTCCTCGTCTTCTGATCTTCGAGGCAGCGCGTCTCGGTTTCATGATCACCTCACGTCCACGGCCACCTCGTGGTGGGTAACTCGCTTGTCCCACCGGCTCAGGGGCTTGCTGCGCCGCATCCTCGACAAAGGCCCGCTGGTAATCGACTCCGGCGAACACCCGCATCGCATCGAGGTTGTCGAAGATACTCGGCAATGAGCTCATTCTGGCCGACAATGCTGACGTTTGTTGCGAGTGAGCTGAGGCGATGCTCGGGATCGGTCAGGCGCTGAGGACTTCGGGTGCTGGGGCTATCTCGCGTTCGTGTTCTTCGCCAGGAGGGGTGCGGTGTCGAGCTGGATGCGATCGAGTCTTTTCTGGTCGCCGATGAAATAGACGTTATCGTCGTCGGCAGGGTGAGTGACCTGCAGGCGTTCGACGATCAGCCCTGGTATCAGCTGGCGCAGCTGGTCGAGTGGTTCGGCCAGCGGCTCGCCGGTCCTGCCGGAGGCTGTCCATGTCCTGCCGCGGTTCGTGGCATCAAGTGTGCCGAAGGCTACCGCAGTGTTCTCGATGCTCGAAGTGAGCACTGCGGCCGGCCCGAACCCGCCAACGGCGCGTGCTGCTAGTGAGGCGCGGCAAGGCGGACAGCATTCGAGCTACGCTGAGCGTCTCCTATCTGTGAGCCCCTCAATGGATGTGCCCCTCGGGCTAGACGACAGCGTGCCGCCGGACGGCACACTCTCACGCTGCGGCGGCGTCAGCAAGCCAGGCCAGGACTACGCACTGGCGACCGTCGCTGACTTGTTCCGCCGCCACCACCTCGAGCTGGTCCGCCTCGCTCTCGTGATGGTCGGTGACCTAGCGACCGCCGAGGACGTCGTGCAGGACTGTTTCGAGCGGCTGCACGCCAGCTGGCCCCGTGTCCGCGAGCCGGAGCGGGCGCTGGCCTACGCCCGCTCAGCGGTCCTGAACGGCTGCCGGTCGGTGCACCGGCGGTCCGCGGTGGCCCGCCGGCACGCGCCGCGGCTGGCGGTGCGCGCGGACGCGGCTGCCCCGGACAGCGTCTCTGTCACCGCCGACCGGTTGCAGCTCGCCGCAGCACTGCGGAAGCTGCCGCGCCGTCAGTGTGAGGTGCTGGTGCTCCGGTACTACGCCGGCCTGAGCGTCACCGAGATCGCCGCGACGCTGGGGATCAGCGCGGGCAACGCCCGCGCGTGCCTGAGCCGAGGGCTTGCGAGGCTCGCCGCTGAGATAGGGGAGGAAGAGCGATGACAACCCTGGAAGACCGGCTCACGCAGGAGCTCCGCCAGCTGGCCGAGGTAGCGCAGCCAGACTCTATCCGCCCGCTTGGTGAGCCGGCCAGGCGTCGCAGGGCCGCGGCACCAGGGCGGCTGTACTGGGCCTGGGCACGGCGTTCCCGGCTGCTTGCGCCCGTCGTTGCCACCGTGGCGGTAGTCGGGGTCGCCGTCGGGCTCGCGTCGCTAAGCCAGTCCGGCGGAGCGACGGCTCCTACGCCGTCGGCACTGGCGCGCAGCAACGCTATCCCGCCGTATTACGCAACTGTCACCTGGCCATCCGACCACGGCCTCAAGACTTTCGCGGCCGTGTACAACTCGGCGACCGGCGCCAGGGTTGCCCGGGTGAGCCTGCCGACCGTGTACTTCAGGGACGGCCACATCTCCGCGCTCTCCCTGCCGGACATCACAGCCGCCCGCAACGGCCGCACCTTCGTGGTCCTGTCAGCACCATTTCCGTTCCCCGATAACCGCGAAGGTTCGTTTGGTTACGCCACCAGGATGTTCCGGCTGCAGGTCAGCGACAACGGCGCCGTCCATGTCACGCGGCTGCCTTTTCATATTCCGTCCGACGCATTCATAAGCTCGCCAGAGGACATTGACCTATCGCCCGATGGCACCAAGCTCGCGATCGCGTCCGACTGGGGCTGCGGCACGACCCGCTGCGCGCGTACTGGCATCCAGGTGCTGAACCTGACCACTGGTGCGGTCACAGGCAGCTGGTCCACGCACGGCGGCATCGGTGAGGTGGACAATCTCTCCTGGGTGAACGCCAGATCGCTGGCGTTCGAGTGGGTTCCCCTGGTTCAAAGAGGGGACCGGATCGTCTATCAGCCCATTACCCGCGGGTCCAAGCCCTACCGGGTGCTGCCATTGTCCGCCGCACCCGCCACAGACCTGCTGGCCGCCAGCGAGCCCGTCGCCTCATCGGACGCCCAGCAACCAGACTTCAATACCGTTCCCACGGTCCTTGTCACCCCGGATGGCCAGACGGTCGTCACTTCGCAGGTGACTCTCGGCTCGCACGGCCACAAAGCCGAGGGCCGGATAGTGGAACTGGATGCGCACACCGGCCAACTGGAGCGCACTCTGTACGCCGCCAGCGCGACCGGCGACGCCAGCGACCTTGAGGCAGGATGCAACGTCCTGTCGCTGGGCCCGGGCGGCGCGCATCCGCTGGTGGACTGTTTCGGCAAGGCCGGTGCGCTGGTCAACGGGCAGATCGTCAGCCTGCCAGGCTTCCTCACTCAGTCAGGAAGTGGCTTGTTCAAGGCCGGCCAGCAGGTTACCGCCGGCATGTCCGGCTAGTAGGCAAACAAGAAATCTGGTGAGCGGTGCGCTGTGCTGGCTGACGAGAGCAGGCGCCGCTTGGTCAGGCCGGTAATCCTCGGCCATCGGATGCTCCATCACCAAGCCACCGGTCGAACCATGCGCGCATGCGCCGGAGCAGGTCGAGCTGGTGATTACGCTCCGCGATCCCGTGTCCCTCGCGCGGGTAGATGACGAGCTCGTGCTCGGCCCTGTACCAGCTGAGCGCACGGTGGAAGTAGATCGCCTGGCCGACCGGCACATTGGTGTCGTCCTCGCCGTTCACGATCAGCACCGGGGTGCGGATCTTCGACGCAAACGAGATCGGGCTTACCTTGTCATGCGGGTGCGGGCCGGTCCCCTCCCACCCGCAGCTGCCGCTGAGCTCAGCTTCTAGGGTTCCCCCTTCGCCGGTCGCGACGAGCATCCCCCAGTCGCTGATCCCGGCGGTCATCATGGCGGCCTTGAACCGGTCGGTCTGGCCGATTGCCCAGGCGGCCATGAACCCGCCATGGCTGGCACCGCCGATTCCAAGCCGGTCCGGGTCCGCGATTCCCTCGGCAATCAGCAGGTCGATCCCGCTGATGATGTCGCTCCACTCGGCGCCGCCGACCGAGCGCGCGACCGCCGCTGCGAAGTCACGGCCATGGCCCACCCCGCCCCGCGGGTTAGGCAAGAACACGGCGTATCCCACAGCCGCGAGCCACTGTCCCGGAGGATGCGGGCCGAGCATGAACTCGTCCGCGTACCGGGCATCAGGGCCGCCATGCACCCATGTGATGAGCGGGAACGGACCGTCCTCGCGGCTTCGGCTGGGCGGCAAGATGAGCAGGCCGTCGAGGTCGAGGCCGTCCGGTGCCTGGTAGGACAGGCGTTCTTGAGTGCCCCAGCTGATCGCGCGCAGGGCAGGCTGGGTGTCGCTGAGCCGGATGAGCTGGCCTCCGGGCGGTCCCACATGGACGTTCACCGGCTCATAGGAGGTGGTCGCCAGCGCCGCAACCACCTGGCCGGAGCGGCTGACTGTGAGCGAGTCGACCAGGCCGTCCAGGGCGGACAGGCACCCGAACCGTCGCAGGACGGGGTCGAGCCGGTAGATCGCGGTGTCGAGCCCGTCCGCGAACAAGGCCAGCGGCGGGCCGTCCCCGACCTGCGCAAGCTCCGTCGGGCAGACAGCCATGCCAGCGGTCAAATCACGATGCACAGTGGCAGCCGCGGAGATGGCGACGTCGTAGACGGCGTGGCCGCCGAACGGTTCTGGCATCGCCAGATAGGTCAGGTGCCAGCTGCCATCGGCCTGCCACCAGACCGGCGACCGCGCCTCCGTCCCGATCCGGCCCAGATCATGGACCGCCCTTGTCTCCGGATCGACCACATGCAACTCGCTGGTGATAACGGCCGTCTCCGGGCTCGCCCAGCTGATGACCGCCAGCGCACCGCCATCCGGCCGCGGCGCCAGCTCCACCACGTGGCGGCTGCCGAGGCCGTGCACCGTATGAAGATCGCCAGTGTCTAGATCAAGCAGTCGCAGCCTGCCGCGGCGCAGCTGTTGTCCCCACACGAACGCGTCGTCGCGCTCGGCGCGCCTGCGCTTGTCCTCTTCCGTCGGCTCGTCGGTGGCCACCAGGGCGACCAGCCGGGCGTCCGCGAGCGGGCGGGCATCGGAGATTTCGCCCTGCCAGTCCGTCAGGGCCTCGGCCTCTCCGCCGCCGAGCCGTATCCGGTGCAGCTGGGGGGAGCCGGTGCGATCCGACAAGAAGAACACCGACGCCGAGTCCGGCGCCCAGCGCGGACCGAAATCTGCCGCCGTACCTGAGGTCAGCTTCCTCGGCGGTGAGCTACCGTCAGCGGCGGCCAGCCAGATCGCGCAAATACGGCGCTCTGCCCGGCGGCCGACCGGGGCGACGACATATGCAACCCAGCACCCGTCCGGCGAGATCACCGGCTGCGACGGCACGGCGCCATCCACGACCAGCTCCGCGGTCAGCTCCGATGTGTCTTCACTCATGCAAAGCGCCTTTCCGGTTGGCACTTGCGCATTCAGCAGCAGAGATACTGCCGCAGCGGCCATCCAAGCTGGTTCTGTGAGGTGATCTTCACGTGGCGCAGAAGTATCAGCCCTCTAGTCGGCGGCTGCGAGTGACCCGGCACCGGTCAGGTATTGGCCTCGAGGTAATCGTCGGCGTCGATCGCGACTTCCCAGCCGTCATACTCAGCGCCAGGCCCTGCTCGTCCGGCGCGTAGATCTCGACTTCGAATCCGACTCCGTCGTAGGCAAGGCGCAGCAGAAGTCCCGCTACCATCTGGGCAGACGGCTCGTCTGGCACAGACAGATAATGCTTCCAGTCGCGCGGCTGATCCAGACGCACACGCGCGGAGATCTGGCGGAGCAACTGGTCGTCATCCGGATTGCCCGTCGAGAGTTCTGCCGGCGTCTCGCCGTCGATCGGATTGGGCCTGAAGAGATATGCACCGTCGCTCGCTGCAGAAGCCACTGATAACTCCACCCTCAGCTGGTGAACTACGTTCGACTTGTCCGTAACTTACTGGTGTTCCAAGCTCAACCTGGTTGCGAGGCTCTGGCCAGCACGCTCATGTCTCAGTGGGCAGGCCGGGCCGAGGGTGCCCGATGGCAACAATGGCGCCGGTGAGATAACAGGCCAATGCGAGAGCCCACAGGCCGGCCATGATCAACGAGCTGAAGGCGTGCCCGTAGGTCACGAAGCTGGCGCCGTTGAACCCAGCGCCGATGATCGCGAGGGCACCGACGACCGCCATCACCCTCCCCATGGTGCTGCCTGTCCGCCATGCGAGAGCTATCGCGGCGAGCGCGGCCGCGGCGAGTGCCATGCCGAAGACGGCGTGCGCTGCAGCCCATCCGCTGCCGTTGCTGATCAGCCAGGCCAGGCTCGTGGCGGATCCGGAGAAATAGTTGGCCGCTCCAGCGCCTGGATGCCGGCCAGGCAGGGCGACGTATACGTTGACGGTCATTCCGAGCAGGTACTGGATCAGCAGTAGAGCGCAGGCGGAAAGGTTGATGACAAGCTGCCTGGTCATGTAACGGGCTCCTGGTCGATGATGTGGCGTAGTGTCGGCCGATCTGCCCGGTCGCGCCGACCACCACGATCCGGCGCCGGTCATGCTCGTAACCCGTCTGTGCCGGGGGCGAGCTTGGTCTCGAACTCAAGCCAGCCAAGCTCAGCTTCCATGTCCGCATCTCTTCTGGCAGCCAGGCGGCTTCGATGGCCAGTCGCCCAGTGTCAATGGTCCACTACACCTGGTCGGGGAGCTCATCGACCGCCGGGTCGCCGCGTCAATATTGAGTTGCGGGCCGACGGCGCTTTGAACAATGCTGCCCCGGCACAGGCGTGTAGCGCGCTGGGCTGCCCTTCAGCGAATGGATTCAGGTGTCGGTGCGTCTGCCCTATCGTGATGTCCTGGCCCTGCACGAGTTCCGACTGTTCATCGGGGCGCGGACGGCCTCCCAGCTGGGAAACTACGCCAGCATAACGGTGATCGCGTTCGCGGTGCTGTCCACCGGCGCGGGAGCTGGCGGGGTTGGCCTGGTGCTGGGCGCGGAGTCCCTGGCGATGGCCGTGGTGCTTCTCCTGGGCGGCGTGCTCGGCGACCGGGTGCCGCGTCGCCGCGTGCTCGTGTCCGCGGACGTGTTCAGATTCTTCACCCAGGGGCTGACGGCGGCTCTGCTGCTAGCCGGGGTGGCGCAGCTGTGGGAGCTGATGATTCTGCAGTTCCTGTCGGGTGCTGCCAGCGGGATCGTCGTCCCTTCTATCTACGCGATCAGCCAGGAGACGGTGCCCGCGCGGCTACGCAAGGACAACAACGCTATGCAGAGCCTGGTGCTGGCGGTCAGCACCGTTGTGGGGCCGGGCCTGGGTGCACTCCTCACGGCTGTGTCGAGCCCTGGGGGTGCGCTGGCGGCGGACGCCTTCTCGTTCCTGGTAAGCGCCATGCTGCTGAGTCGACTGCGGGTCGGCAGCCAGCGCGGCGGCGCAGCCGAGAACGCCCTTGCCAACATGCGCCAGGGCTGGCATGAGTTCCGCCGCCGCCGCTGGCTGTGGTCGGTCACCGTGCTATGCGGCGTTTCAGTGCTGGTGGTGTATGCGCCCATCATGGCCTTGGGCCCGGTCGTGGCGAAACAGTGGCTCGGAGGCGTCAGCGCCTGGGCCGCCATCTTGGCCGCAATGGGTATTGGCGGCATCGTCGCGGGCGTCGTCGTCGCCTGGATACATCCAGCAAAGCCGCTGGCCTGGGTTGTCTGGGGATCGATCTTGTGGCTGCCGGTGCTGCCACTGCTGGCCTTCCACGCGCCAGTCTGGTCAATCGCGCCGGCGGCTGCGCTCTTCGGCTTCGACAACACCCTGTTCTGGACGTTCTGGGGCACCACTGTGCAGCAGCGAGTGCCCAAGGACGTGCTGGCCAGAGTCAACTCCTTCGACTCACTGGGCATCTACGGACCTAGCCCGCTGGCCTACTTCCTGATCGGCCCAGTTGTCGGTCTCCTCCGGGTCAGCGGGACACTCCTCGCCGGGGGCGTCATCCTCACCGTGGCCATAGTTGCAGTTGGGCTGGTGCCCGAAGTCAGAACCTTCACCGATCTCGACCACCAGCCATCCACGCGCCAGGCGCCGCCCCTGTCAGAGCAGCCGGACGCGAGCTGAACTCCACTTGCTAACGGTCGGGTCGTCAGGTTCGATCTTGGTGTGCCAAAGGCCGTCCATCGGATCGCCATTCGAGCTCAAGCCGCCTCTTCTGTTTCTGACTGGCGCTAGTGGGGCCGGGAAGACGACGCTCTATCGCGCGCTCGTCGGTAACGTCTCCGAGGCTTTGCTCATCGACGCCGACCTGCTCTGGAGCCTCGACCCCCGTCATGACGATCCAGCGACCGGCTACCGGCGCTTTCGTGGTCTCGTCCTGCACTTGGCGGAGCGGCTTGGTGCCAACGGCTGGCCCGTGCTGATCGAGGGGTCGTGCATGCCCGAGCAGTATGAGACGCTCGGCGAGCGCTGGTACTTCACGAAGACTGCGTATCTCGCTGTCGTCTGCTCAGATGACGAGCTTCGCCGTCGGCTGGCGGCACGGCCCGCGTGGCGTAACAGCGCGTCCCACCTCGAAACGATGCTCGCCTGGAACCGACAACTGCGTGATGGCACGGCGATGGGCGACCCGGCGATCGACGTGATGGACACCACCGACCGGACCATCGCCGAGTCCGCGGCCGAGGTCCATGCGTGGATAAAGCGGCAGGTGGCGTAGGGACGAGTCCCCTGAGACGTCGGCGTCAGGTCTGCACCCAGGCCGCGTAGAAGATGGCGAGCCCCACCGCCACGCACAGTCCAGAGATCAGCCAGAACCTGATCACGATCGTGGTATCCGTCCAGCCACTCAGCTCGAAGTGAAACTGCAGCGGCGCCATCTTGAACACTCGCTTCCCCGTGCCAGTTCTGATCCTGGTCACCTTGAAGACGCCGATCTGGATCACGTCCGACATCGTGATGATCACAAACAGGCCGCCAAGTATCCCAAGCAGCAGCTCGGTCTTGGTGCAGATCGCCAGCCCGGCCAGCACGCCGCCGAGAGCCAGCGACCCGGTATCGCCCATAATGATCTTGGCGGGAGGCGCGTTCCACCACAGGTACCCGATACAAGCGCCCAGTACCGAGGCCGCCACGACAGCCATGTCTAGGGGGTCGCGCACCTGGTAGCACCGCTGGGACAGAAAGCTGGCGCACTCATTGCGGTTTTGCCAGATCCCGATCAGTACGTAGGCGGCCAGCACCACGATGGTCGATCCGGTGGCCAGGCCGTCGAGGCCGTCGGCGAGGTTCACGGCATTGGACGCGCCGACTGCCATGATGACGACCCAGATCACGAACGGCAGGGTGCCAAGGACCGGTCCGAAATCCCGCAGGAACGACAGCCGCGCGTCGGCAGGGGTCAAGTCGAAGCTGTCAGGATGCTGCAGTACTTGCAGCGCGAACACAGCCGCGACCACCACTTGACCAGCAACTTTCGCCCGGCTACGCAGTCCGAGGCTAGTCTGCCGGAAGATCTTCAGGAAATCGTCGATGAACCCGACCACTGCGAGGCCGGTCATCATCATCAGCACCAGCACGCCCGACGCGGTCATGCCAGTGTCGGTCAGAGCGTGCCCGGTTACGTAGCCGATCAGAGCGGCGGCGACGAAGACCGCACCGCCCATCGTCGGCGTGCCTCGCTTGCTCTCGTGTGACTTGAGGCCCTCGACCCGGATGGGCTGACCATAGCCGAGCCGCCGCATAAGCCTGATGAATAGCGGCGTTCCCAGCAGTGCGATGACCAGGGCCACGGCGCCGGAAACGATGATTGTGTTCACGCCCGCGGATCCCCGCCGCTATGCGCCGACTGCCGCTTGCCCCACGAACGCTGACGGCGGCTCACAGCGACCAGATTATCCAAGAATGCTATTGAAGCCCGCCTAAAGCCTCAGCGAACACACACAAGACCAAGCAGCCCGCGGCCAGCCCACCTGGCACAACGAGCAAGTAGGGCCGCGAGCTCTCGGCTGTTAGATGTCCGCGTGGGTGCGCGAGGAGTTGGCCAGGTCGTCGGAGAAGGCAGCAACGTCGTTCCCGATGAGTTCCAGGACTTCTTTGCCGGCCGCGGCGCCCTCCTCGAAGAAATCGACAATCCCTGAGAGCAGGGAGCCGTTAGCTCCGACCTTGAAGAGATACCTCTGAATCTCCTTGTAGACGATCTGGTAGTCCGGCGGCAGCGCCTTGACCCGCGCCAGGTGCGCCCGCCATTGCTTCTTGCCCTCGATGATGTCTTGGATGCCCACGTCAGCCCCCTAGCTGGCCCAGTTTCCTGGCGACTTTCCTGTTCAGCTGATTGCGCCACCGGTCGCGATAGCTCCGGGCACCTTCTCCGCCGGCCAGCGCCGCGCAGAAGCCCTGGATGTCGTCGCCCAGCACCTGGTGAATGCTCTGCCCGTCCGCTGCCGTTTCTTCGAGCAGTCCCAGGGCGCCATCGAGAATCGGCATCAGGTTGCGGCCGGTGAAGCCTCCGTAGGGGAAGAGGTGAACCTTGATCTGTTCCCACGCCGCCTGGTAGTCGGCCGGCAATGCCCCGGCCCTGGCTTCGAGCGCCTTCCATTCCCTGGTGAGATCGCTGCCAGTCATGGTCTCCCAGAGGTTCATCTGCCGCCCTCCCTGAGCTTGTCGATGCGTGATGACAGGTACTCCCATTTCGCCCAGAACGTCGCGAGCTCTTCGCGGCCGGCGTCGTTGAGCCCATAGAACTTGCGCGGGGGGCCGATCCCCGATGGTCGTTTGGTCACCTGGACGAGCCCGTTCTTCTCCAGCCGCAGCAAGATGGTGTAGACCGTCCCCTCGATGACGTCGGCGAAGCCGAGCTCGTTCAGCCGGCGCGTGATGGCGTATCCGTAGGTCTGCTCGCTGCCGATGATTTCGAGCACGCAGCCTTCGAGCGTGCCCTTCAGCATCTCGGTCAGGTCGTCCATCGCGGGTCCTCTTCGGTCCTCCGGGTACTCCGTAGTACCGAGTACTGCTACACGGTAGCACATAGTAGCGGGACGATGCCCAGCAACGCGGCGAGCACTGTTAGTCCCTAGACTCCCCAGGATGGGTGGATGCAGTGGCTGACCCGGAGGAGGGCGTGGCGGCTGACGGGACGATCCGGACCGGTGCACGCCGAGACCGGGTGCCTGCGGCCTATGAGCCCGTCCTGGCTGATGCGGTCGCGTTTCTTGGCGGGTCCCGAGCATCGCTGTACGTCTACGGGTCGGTCGCCAATGGCTCGGTACGTCTCGGCTCGTCGGACGTTGACCTGCTGACGATCGGTCTGCCGGATGCAGCCGTCCTTGGGCACCGCCTGTCCGGACGGTATGCCGATAGATGCCGGGGCGTGGAAGTCGCTGCGTCGACGGCAGCAGACTTCGCCGGCGATACCGACTCGGCGTACGGCTATCGGGCGTTCATCCGCCACTACTGCGTCCATCTCGCGGGTCCAGACCCGTCGGCTGGGCTACCGGCTTTTCCTGCCGATGCCCGGGCTGCTCGAGGGTTCAACGGCGACGTCGGCCAGCACCTTCAGCATTGGCGGCAGGGGCTGGAGTCCGGGGCTGTGGCTGCCGACCTGCTCGGGGTCCGGGCCGCCCGTAAAACACTCCTGGCCGTTGCCGGGTTGGTCAGCGTGCACGACCACACCTGGACAACGGACCGTTCACATGCGGTCCGGCGGTGGAGTGAACTCGAGCCCGGCCTGGCCACCCGGCTGGGCCTGCTGCACTCCTGGGCCAGCGGAGAGCGCCGCCCCGCACGCGCGGAACTGGAGTGCACACTCGCGCGCGACGGGATCGTCGCTGCCACCGTGGACCGCTTCAGCCGGCTGATCGGGCTCTGGCCAGACGATTGAACGGCCGCAAGTTACGTCAGCGCTGTGCTCTCGGCACGTGGCGGGCGGGTGGTCTCCGGCAGGCTGGCCAGAGCGGGCGGGAAGGAGACGTCGATGGACAAGCCTCCGCCCGGTCTGGGGCGCGCGGTGATGCGTGCGCCGTGGGCGATGGCAATGGCCCGGACGATGGACAGGCCGAGACCGTGGCCGCCGTCGCCGCGGGCTGTGCGGGGGCCGAGTCGCTGGAAGGGCTGGAACAGGCGGTCGACGTCGGCGGACGGGATGTCCTGCCCGGAGTTGATCACCGACAGGACCGCGTGACCATCGCGGGTGCCGGCCGAGACCCGGATACCGCCGCTGGGGATGTTGTGCCGGACGGCGTTGTCGATCAGGTTCGTCACCAGTCGCTGGATCAGGAGGGGTTCGCCGTCGAGGATGGCGGGCCGGAGGCTGGCCTGGACGTTCAGGCCGAGGCGGCTGATCCCGGGGCGGGGAACGGCCAGGGCGGCGCCGGTGATAGCGGCCAGGTCGGCGTGCTCGGGCTGGGCGAGGCCGGCTTCGCTGCTGGCCAGGGTGAGCAGCGCATCGATGATGCTTTCCTGCTCGGCGTTAAAGGCGAGCAGGTCCTGGCTGACGTCCTGCCAGGTGTCGGTGGTGCTGGCCGAGTTGGCCCTGGTGACCTCGATGAGGGCGCGTTCCCTGGTAAGGGGGGTGCGCAGCTCATGCGAGGCGTTGGCCGCGAACCGCCGCTGAGCGTCGAATGACGCCTCCAAGCGCCCGAACAGGTTGTCGAGCGTGTCGGCGAGTTCCTTGAGTTCGTCGTCAGGTCCGGATAGGGCCAGGCGCTCATGCAGGCTGCTCGCGGAGATCCGGCGGGCGGCCGCCGTGATCGTGCTCAGCGGCCGGAGCACCCGGCCGGCCATGAACCAGCCGATCGCGAGGGCAGCGACTGCGACGACGGTCAGGGCGATGCCCGACTGTATGAGCAGCTGGTGCCTGTCGGACGCGATCTGTGCGAGAAGCTCCGCCTTAAGATCGTGCACCCTGGCTTGCTGGGCGGCGGCCAGCGGGTCGAGCTGAATCTTAGCGGGAGTGGAGCCGTTCGGCGGGCTGTAGCCGTGGAGGGTCGCTGGGCGTGTCGCGCGCCCGTCGAGCAGGTAGGTCAGAACCAGCACGGCCGCACCGCATGCCAGGAACACGCCGCCGTAAAGGACGGTAAGGCGCAGCCGGGCGGTGCTGCGGGGCAGTCGTAGCCAGGACGGCGTGCGCTGGAGCAGACGGGGGGCGCGCATTATGGTTCTCCGATGCGGTAGCCGCTTTCCCGGATGGTCTCGATCACGGGCGGGCCGCCGAGCTTGGCCCGCAGTCGCTGAATGGTAGTCTTCACAGTCCTGGTGAACGGGTCGGCTGCTTCATCCCACACCCGTTCCAGCAACTCCTCGGCCGAGACTGGCCGGCCGTCCGCGGCGAGCAGGCATTCCAGCACCGCGAGTTCCTTCACGGTGAGAGGCAAGCGCCGCCCGGCGCGGATCGCAACCCGGCGGGCCGGGTCGACGCTCAAGTCACCGCAGGTAAGAGTGGCAGGCAGCGGTACGACCGCGCGCCGGCCCAGGGCCCGGATGCGGGCTACCAGTTCTGCGAAAGCGAACGGCTTCGGCAGGTAATCATCAGCGCCAAGGCCGAGTCCTTCGACCCGGTCCAGGACCGACCTCGCTGCTGTCAGCATCAGCACCCGGCTCTCCGACCGGTCGGCGGCTAGGGCCCGGCAGACATCGTCGCCATGCGTGCCGGGCAGGTCCCGGTCCAGCACCACCACGTCATAGCGGTTGACTGCGGCACGCTCCAACGCGGCGTCGCCGTCTGCTGCCAGATCGACCGCCATGCCCTCGCGCCGCAGCCCTGCGGCCACCGTCCTGGCGAGGAACTCATCGTCCTCGACTATCAGCACTCGCATCGCTGTCCCGTTGCCTCCGCCGCATCGCCATAAGTCAGCCGCCCCCTGCTTCGCAGGATCGCAGCCCCCAGGTCACAACCAGGCAACATTTTCTGTTGCCGCGCTGTGACCTGCCGTTTTGTACAACTGCCTGCAGGGCGCACGGCAGCGGACAGAAACAAGACCGCCCCGCCGGACTATCTACCTGACGTTAAGGAGCCTTCGGTGTTCGTCATCACACACCTGCGACGGGAGCTGCGGCGCAGGATGCGGCAGGCCATCGTGATCGCGCTTGGGCTGGCATTGGGAGTCGGCCTGGTCGTCACCGTAAGCGCCGCGTCGGCCGGGGTTAACACGGCCGAGGCGAGTGTGCTCAGCGGCCTTTACGGGGTGGGCACCGACATGACCGTGACCGGGCCGTCATATTCGGTGCACCAGTCGTGTGTCCCCATATCGCCGGGGGTAAAGCGCTGCCTGACTGGCGGTATCAAACAGCCGTCGAGGAACGTGCAGACTCTCCAGATCAGTCCCGGCGGCGGCGCGAAGATCTGCGCCGACGGCCACTGCGTGAGCGCCGCGGGCCGCACCTACGATCGGCTGGTCTCGCCGTACCAGCAGCCGTTCAGCGCGGCGGCGGTGACGGCCGTGGCGAGATTGCACGATGTGGCAGCGGCCGCGGGTGTACTCGCGCTCGTCGACAGTGCAATCACGTTCCCGGCGAGCCCCGGAGGCTCGCCTAGGCTAGCCACCTTCACTGTCGACGGCGTGGCCGCCGGGCATACTCCGGTCGGCCCGCTGGCTGGCGCGACGCTTAGCTCCGGCCGCATGTTCACTGCGGCCGACGTAGACGCCGACGTCGCGATCGTGGATTCCGACTACGCGGACACCAACAACCTGAAGGTCGGCTCTGTCATCACGATCAAGCAGGTCCGCTTCTTCGTCATCGGCATTGTCAGCCAGCCGCAGGGCAGCAGCCCGCCGGATGTGTACATCCCGCTTGCGCGAGCACAGGCCCTGGCGACCCTCACCAAAAACCTCGGCGGGAGCGTGGGAAACGAGGTGAACCTGGTCTATGTGGCCACGGTCAGCGCGGCCGCTATCGCCGCCGTGCAGCGTGAGATCACCCGGCTGCTGCCCGGTGACGCCGTGACCGCTGCGAGCAGCCTGGCCGGCCAGGTAACCGGGTCGTTGTCCGACGCAGCAAAGCTGGCGCGCGACCTCGGCAGGTGGCTGGCGGTTCTGGTGCTTATCGCCGCGTTCGCTATCGCCAGCCTGCTGACGATGGTCGCCGTCGGCCGACGGTCCGCCGAGTTCGGCACCCTGAAAGCGCTCGGCTGGCAGACGCGCCGGATCATCGCCCAGGTGCTCGGCGAGTCGCTGGCTGTGGGAATCGCTGGCGCCGCGGCTGGAGTCGGCCTGGGCTTCGCGGGCGCGGCGATCGTCGCTACGGTCGCGCCGCCGCTGTCGGCTGCCGTTCCCTCCTCGGCAATTGGATCTATGCAGCAGGTGGTCGAGGCCGGCGGCACCGCACTCGGAAACCGGGCAGTCGTGGTCCCGTTTTCGCCTCACATCAGTCTCGGTGTCATCTCCCTGGCGCTGATCCTGGCCATGGCGGGCGCCCTGCTAGCCGGCGCGCTCGCAAGCTGGCGGATCGCCAGGCTCCGTCCGGCCAGCGCGCTAAGGCTGGTCGCCTGAACTGACAGGCACGACCTTCCATCCACAGGAGACGACCGATGTACACGCTGACCGGGGTCACCAAGCTCTACCAGAAGGGACGCCGCACCGTTCCGGCAGTTACCGGGCTGGACCTGACAATCGAGGACGGCGAGTGGCTGGCAGTCCAGGGCCGCACTGGCCACGGCAAGTCCACGCTATTGAACCTGCTCGGCGGCCTTGACCGGCCGACCCAGGGCACAATCGAGTTCGGCAGTGCCGACTTCGGCGCGCTACGCGAGACGCAGCTCACCCGGCTGCGCGCGGAGTCGATCGGCTTCATCTTCCAGACCTTTAACCTGATCCCCACGCTGACTGCAGCCGAGAACGTCGAGGCAGCGCTCATCCCGCTCGGCGCCGGCCAGTCCGATCGCCGCACGCGGGTAACGGCGGCGCTTCGTGCCGTTGGCCTAGCCGACCGTGCGAACCACCTGCCGACTGAACTGTCCGGCGGCCAGCAGCAGCGGACCGCGATCGCTCGCGCCCTGGTGAAGGACCCGAGCGTGGTCCTGGCCGACGAGCCGACAGGCAACCTGGACGAGGACACCCGCGACGACGTCATCGGCCTGCTGGAGCACCTGTGGCGCGAGCGCGGTCTCACTCTGGTGCTTGTCACCCACGACGCAGCCGTCGCACGCTGGGCCCAGCGCACCGCCGTCATGACCAACGGCCACCTGACGATCAGGCAGCGCTCACCGAACTGTTAGGACCTGCGCTGCGCTTTCTGCGCGCCGAGGCCGATAACTAGGCGTCCCGGTGGGAAATCACCAGGCCAGCTGCCAGCAGCGCACCTACTGGCCATGCGACGAGCACCAGCATCGACGCCCAAGGGGAGAGCAGGCCCGCCTGTGGGTGCAGCGCTATCACCTGTGAGGCGGCGAATGCCATGGTGAACCTGCCGATGTCGTCCTTCCAGGGTGACGGGAGGAACAGGCACAGACCGGCGACCAGGTAGACGGCCGCGAGAGTGGCCGTGATCGCGCCCGCAGTGTGCCGGATGATGGCCGCCAGGCCCAGCGCGGTGAGCGCGCAGGCACACAGCACGAAGCCTGCTGCCAGCACTGCCCCAGGCACGCGCGGCTGGGCCAGCGACACCCCACGGTGTCGGCCGGACAAGAGCGCCTGGACCATCGCGAAGCACGCGAATGCGAGGACTTCGCCTGTCACCAGGGCTGCCGCGCCGACTACTGCCGCCTTGCTGGCGAGCACGGCCCAGCGGCGCGGCACGGCAACGAACGTAGTTCGGATAAGGCCCGTGCTGTATTCCGAGGTGAACTGCAGCACTGCCAGCACGCTCACCGGGATCACCGTGTACTCGGCGTAGGCCAGGAAGCTCGCAGCCAGCGCAGACAAGCCCGCCGGCGGGGACTTCGGCGCCGATGCGATGGCGTGCGCGACGATCGCGCTGGTGCCGATGGTCACGACCGCCGCTATCAGGAGCGTGATGTAGTGGGAGCGGACCGACCGGAGCTTGGTCCATTCAAAAGCAATTACGTCCCGCGCACGTGCCCCCAGCGAGGGAGCCGGTGTGCTAGTGGCTGGGATCTGGGCCGCGGTCATCGGCTTGCCTGCGATTCGCTTGCCCGGTCAGCTGCTCGATAGTCGGTGCTGGTGCCAGTCAGGTCCAGGTAGGCCTGCTCCAGGGACGGCTGCCGCGGCATCAGTTCGTGCACGGCTATGGCATGCTGAGCGGCCACGTCCGCGATGGTTGGCGCGTCCAGGCCGGTGACAGCCAGCCCGCCATCGTCAGCAGTAACATCCGCGCCGCGCGCGGTGAGCAGCGCAGCGAGCTCGCTGGCGCGTGGCGACCTGACGAAGACGTCGGTGCGCGCGCTTGCGTTGGTAAGGCGTTCGGTCGCCGTGTCTGCGAGCAGCTTGCCGCGCCCAATGATGATCAGGTGATCGGCGGTCAGTGCCATCTCGCTCATCAGGTGGCTTGACACCAGGGCTGTGTGGCCGTCGGAGGCAAGCTGGCGCAGCAGCATGCGGATCCAGCGGACGCCGTCGGCATCGAGCCCGTTGACCGGCTCGTCGAATATCAGCACTGGTGGCTCGCCGAGCAGCGCCGCCGCGATACCGAGCCGCTGCTTCATGCCGAGCGAGAAGCTCTGGATGCGCTGTCGTGCGACAGCACTCAGGCCAGCCAGCTCCAGCACTTGTGCGACCCGGGTGCGCCCGATGCCGTTGCTCAGCGCTACCGCCAGCAGATGGTCGTACGCGGCACGCCCGCCGTGCACAGCCGTCGCATCCAGCAGCGACCCGACGTGCCGAAGGGGGCGGACGATCTGCTGATATCGGCGGCCGCCAACTAGCGCAGTGCCGGAGGTCGGAGCGTCGAGCCCCAGGATTATCCGCATCGTGGTGGTCTTGCCCGCGCCGTTCGGGCCAAGGAAGCCAGTCACGTGCCCCGGGCGGACCGTGAAGCTCAGTTCATCTACGGCGGTGACCTGGCCGAACCGCTTGGTGACCCCGTGCAGCTCGATCATTACCGCAGCGCAGAGCTCGGCGGCGCTGACTGCGCTCGGCTGACCCGGCCGACGCACAGGTAGACGATTCCCCCGCCGGGACACTGGGCGAGGCAGATCAGCGCCCACACCCACTTGCGCAGGTAGCGCACCTGACTGGCGCGGGCGATGTCGATCAGGCAGAAGGCATCGAAGACGGCGGCCAGTGCCAGCAGGAGGATGAAGGGCCAGCCGTCCGGCTGAGGGTCGGCACGTAGGAGCGAGACGGCCGCGAAAATGACGACGAGCCAGACGACGACGCCGATCGTCAGGCGTGGTCCCGGCGTGGCCGGCTGGGCGCGGATGGCGCCGTTACGCCAGCCGGAGGTCCGCGCCCGGGCGGGGCGACAGCCAGTTCGGCGCAGATGTCGCGTCGTCCGCGAGATCCCAGCGGAGTACCTCAGCGCCCGCACTGACCGCAGGATCGGTAGCTGGATGCTTGCGTCGTCCAGGATCGCCGGCAGCTCGGCTGACCATTCACTGCAGCGCTCAGCGCGCTCGTCCGCCGGGAGCCGACGGCAGGATGCGCGGATGAGTCCCTCCGCGACTCGCTGTACAGGCTGGGTCCGGCTCACAATGCGCTCCCCGGCGTCCCATGCACGGCCCGCACTGCCACGCGCCGCGTGCCGTTCGGTGCGACGGACGCGTGAGCGAGCTCAAGGCGGACGACGCGGACGCCTTCCGCGGTCAGCCGGTAGTACTTGCGCGGTGGTCGGCCGCCCGCATCCGGGCGCTGGTCCTCCCACTCGGAGTCCACCAGGCCCTCCTGTTGCAGGCGGGCGAGCATGGGGTACAGGGTGCCGCTCGGCAGCCTCGCGGCCTTCATCAAGTCGTAGCCGTAATGTGGCGCGGCGGGATCAGCGACTAGCACCCGCAGAACACGCTCCAGTGGCCCGGTTAGCTTCACAGTTCCTAGGCTACACATGTAGCCTACATATGTCGAGGCCGAGGACTCCGTCGTGTCGTGACGGCGCGCCGGGCAGCGGCGGACGGCGGCGCGCTGCGCGGCGCGGGGCGCACGGCCGTCAGCGCTCGCCGACAAGCTCGGCGACGGGCTCCAGCAGCGTGACGGTAACGACCTCTTCGGACAGGGCTGATGCCGCCAGCGGCGCCGGGCAGGTGTCGGGGTGCCGGAGTGACAGCCACAGTGGGATGCCGGTCCAGGCGGCGAAGAAGACTGCCATGAGCGGAATGTTCATCCAGAACCAGTTCATGTTTCCCTCCCAAGGTCCTTCTGACGCGGTGCAGCGGGCGACAGGCGCGCGCTTCGCGTGCGGTTGCCGCCGCTGCTCGGAAACTAAAAGGACAAGACGGGTGGGCCAATAGGCGGACTATGCCCAGCCGGTCGCAGGCGGAGAAAGATAGGCAGTCACCGGGAACAGAGCGAGCCAATATAGGCACTCGCGAGTTCCAGCCTAGGTAACAGGGCTGTCCGCCTCGGTTACGCGTTACCCCCAGGTCAACCGTTGTGACCTGTCGATGGCCAGGCAGTCAGCCTGAGTGTATATGTCATGCCATAAGAGATGAGGCACCTGCGAGTCGCCTGTAGGCAATCGCCCGGTCTTCCCGGTATCGTTATAAGTGGCTGCTGGTTGCTGGATTGACCCCCCCGCTCGTGTCCGCCGCGCGCCGGAAGCCTGAGAAGGTGCCGCAGGACGGGCGAGCCTTGAAGTTCGCGGGTGGGTGGGGGGCGCATGCAACGCAGTGTGCACGTGAGCGTGCCTGGCGGCAGGGCCGGCGGTCTTCTGGAGCGGTCTCATCAGCTCAAGATGCTGAGCGAAAGGCTGGCCGAGGTGGCCAGTAGCTCGCGTGGCCGGGTCGTTCTGGTGGCCGGCGAGCCCGGGATCGGCAAGACGGCGCTGCTGCGCCAGTTCTGCGCGGGCGTGGAGGGTCCGGTGCGGGTCTTGTGGGCCGGGTGCGACCCGCTGTTCACGCCTAGGCCGCTGGGCCCCGTCCTGGACCTGGCCGGCCTGATCGAGAGCGAGGCGCTGGCGCAGGCGGCGGAGGGTGCCAGGCCTTTTGACGTAGCGACTGCCCTGCTGCGTGAACTTCGGTCAGCAAAGCCGTCGGTGGTGGTACTCGAGGACGTGCACTGGGCGGACGAGGCGACGCTTGACGTGATCCGGCTGGCTGGCCGCCGGGTTGCCGACATCCCGGCGCTGCTGCTGCTCAGCTATCGCGACGACGGGCTGGACCGGTCGCATCCGCTGCAGATCGTGCTGGGTGACCTGCCAGGAAGTGAGCGGGTGACGCGACTCGCGCTGACCGGCTTGTCACCGCAGGCGGTCGCGGAGCTAGCCGCCCCGGTCGGCATTGACCCCAGCGAGTTGCACCGGTGGACGGCCGGTAATCCCTTCTTCGTCACCGAGGTGCTCGCGGCGGGGGCCGGGCTGGTACCGCATGCGGTGCGGGACGCAGTGCTGGCGCGTGCGGCACGGCTGAGCGTGGCCGCCAGGGGCTTGCTCGACACGGCCGCCGTGGTGCCTGGTCCGGCCGAGCGCTGGCTGCTTCGGGCATTGGCGCCGACGGCAGAGGTGCTGGATGAGGTGCTGGATGAGTGCCTTGGTGCCGGGATGCTTGTGCTGGCCGATGGCCGGGTGGGGTTCCGCCACGAGATTGCGCGGCAGGCGGTCGAGGAGTCATTGCCGCCAGGCCGACGGACGGGGCTGCATCGGCAGGCGCTGGCCGCGTTGCTCCGCCAGCCGGCGCCGGATCTGGCACGCCTGGCGCACCACGCCGAGGCCGCTGGTGACGCCGACGCGGTGCTGCGGTTCGCCCCGGCAGCCGCGGAAAGCGCCGCTCTGGCCGGAGCCCGCCGGGAGGCCGTTGCCCTGTACGCGCGGGCGCTGCGGTTTGCATACGCGCTGGCGCCGGCTCAGCGGGCCGACCTCCTGGAACGATTCGCCGGCGTGGCGTACTTCACCGGCATGGGCGAGGAGGCGACTGCAGCGCTCAAGGAGGCAGTCGAGATTCACCGGGCCCGCGGCGACCTGCTGCGGCAGGGCGACGCGCTCCGCGCGCTCTGCAGTCAGCTGGGGAAAGACGGCGCGCTTGCCGAGGCGAGGGCGGCGGCATCCGAGGCCGTGACGCTCCTGGAGCAGCTTCCGGCCAGTCCAGAACTGGCGCGCATATATAACACTATGGCCGCGGTCATGGGAATCGGGGACGACGAGGAGGCGGTCCGCTGGGGAGAGAAGGCGCTCGCGCTCGCCGAGCGGATCGGGTGCCTGGACGCCGTCGGCGACACGCTGAACATTCTCGGCACGGCTGAGTTGCGGCGGGGAGATCTAGACGGCCTGGCCAAACTTGACCGCAGCCTGGAACTCGCGCTGCAGGCCGGAGACGAACTCGGTGTCGCGCGCGCCTACGTGCACCCGGCGGCGGTGCTGGCTTCGCGCCGGGAGTGGGTGCTCGCTGAGCGATACATAACGACGGGGCGGGCGTTCTGCCGTGACCACGGTCTGCAGGCATGGGAGGGCTGGCTGACCACGATGGCGGCCGAGGCGGCGCTGGCCCTCGGTCGCTGGGACGAAGCGATTAGCACCGCCGAAACGATCCTGGCCTGGCCGGCCGAGGGGTTCAGTCATTCACGCATCAGCGCGCTGCTCGTCCTGGCCAGGGTGCGTGCGCAACGCGGCGAGTCCGGATACCGGGCCCTACTTGATGAGGCGGCGGCGATTGCCAAGACTGCCCCAGTCCCGCAGGACGCGAGGCTCATCGCCGCTGCGCGTGCAGAGATCGTGTGGCTGGAGGGAGGATCGGCGCGGCGCATCGGCGAGGAGACCGGGCGCGCCGGGGAGTCCTCGCCTACCGACGTCCGCTGGTTCGGCGGTGAGCTTGAGGTTTGGCGTCATCGGGCTGGAGTGGACTCCGTCGACCCTGCCGGGCTTCCCGAGCCATACCGGCTGGAGATCGCGGGCGATATTGAGGGCGCAGCGCGCTGGTGGCAGACGCGTGGCTGCTCTTACGACGCGGCGCTGGCGCTGGCCGGCTCTACTGACCAGGCCGCGCTGCGGCGCGCGCTGGACATACTGCACGACATCGGTTCCCGCCGCGCAGCGGCAGTCGTGGCGGGACGACTGCGGGCGCTGGGCGACAAGAGTGTGCGGCGCGGCGCCCGGTCGGCCACCGCGGCCAATCCGATGGGCCTCACCATCCGGGAAGCGGAGGTGCTGAAGCTGGTGGCCGCCGGGCGGAGCAACGCTCAGATCGCCGCGCACCTGGTCCTCTCTCGCCGCACCGTCGATCACCACGTGTCGGCGATCTTGCGCAAGCTCGGCGCCCGGACCCGCGCCGAGGCTAGCGCGCGGGCGGCACAGCTAGGCCTGACGGGGCCAGTCAAGTAGGCAGAAAATGGTTTGCCGCCGAGTCGTAGCCTGAAGATCATGGCACGCGACGAGCGCAGCGTTACCCCGCAAAGCGAGGACTTCTCGGCCTGGTACAACGACGTGGTCTTCCGCGCCGAATTGGTGGACCGCTGGCCGGTCCGCGGCAGCATGGTGATCAGGCCATACGGGTACCGGATCTGGGAGCTGCTGCAGGCCGACCTCGATGGGCGCATCAAGGCCACCGGCCATCAGAATGCCTACTTCCCGCTGCTTATCCCGCAGAGCTTCCTGGAACGCGAGGCCGAGCACATCGAGGGGTTCGCTCCGGAGTTCTTTACAGTCACCCATGCGGGCGGCAAGGAGCTTGAGGAGCCACTGGTCATCCGGCCGACCTCGGAAACGGTCATCGGGGAGATGATGGCCAAGTGGATTAGCTCGCACCGAGACCTTCCGCTCCTGCTGAACCAGTGGGCCAACGTGCTTCGGTGGGAGATGCGGCCGCGGATGTTTCTGCGCACCAGCGAATTCCTGTGGCAGGAAGGGCACACCGCGCACGCGACCGCGGACGATGCCATCGCTGAGACCATGTTGGCCCTCGGCTTCTACCAGGACGTGTCCGTGGAGATCGCGGCGCTGGCCACCATGCCGGGCGAGAAGACGCCGAGAGAGCGGTTCGCCGGCGCCGAGCGCACGTTCACGATTGAGGCCATGATGCGGGACGGGCGGGCCCTGCAGGCGGGCACCTCACACTTCATGGGGACAAAGTTCGCGGCCGCATTCGGGATTACTTTCACTGGTGAGAGTGGCACGGCCGAGCTATGTCACACCACCTCCTGGGGCATGAGCTCCCGGATGATCGGCGGCGTGATCATGACCCACGGTGACGACAAGGGTCTGGTGCTGCCGCCGGCATTGGCTCCCTACCAGGTAGTGATCGTCCCGATCGGGCGTGGGGGAGAGGCCGAGACGATGTCGTCTGCAGCTACCGACTTGGCCGCCACACTGGAACGGGCGGGCATCAGAGCGCACGTGGACGATCGGCCGCAGTTGTCCCCTGGCTTCAAGTTCAATGACTGGGAGATGCGCGGGGTGCCGATCCGGCTCGAACTAGGCCCGCGTGACCTTGCGGCCGGCACCGCGCTAATGTCCAGGCGGCTCAGCTACCCGGATCCCGAGCCGGCCAAGCAGGCCATCGCGCTCGATGCGGCGCCGGGCCTGCTCGCTGCCGAGCTCGCGGCCTTTCAGCTGATGCTGACGCGGCGGGCAGCCGACTTCCGGGACGAACACACAGCGGTAGTGAATTCCTGGCCCGAGTTCGTCGCCGCCGTGGCCGAAGGATGGGCGCTGGCGCTGCACTGCGGCGAGCAGGCATGTGAAGACGAGATCAAGGCAGAAACCACGGCCACTCCCCGCTGCATCCCGCTGGACGGCGAACCCGAGCATGGGACGTGCGTGCGCTGCGGTAAACCGTCGGCCTACGGCCAGCGAGTGATCTTCGCCCGCGCCTACTGACCCTGCCAGCCGGTGGCTTCACTGTCACCGAGACCGGCTGCGTGCTCGAGAGTCCAGCTAATCCGGTACAGCTCATCAATGTGCCGCGCCGAGGGAATCCGGGAGTACGCCCGCGTGGCCATCAGGTCGACGGTTGTTCCGCTGCGACAAAGCGCCACGACGCAGAACCCGCCCCACGGCCCGCTCGGACGGTTGATCTCGAACCCGGTGACCTCCTCCCACGGTATCTTTATGACCCGGAAGATGCGGTGATCGGCTAGCCCTTCCTTGGTGAGCACCAGACGAGTCCGCATGATCAGGCCCGCAAGCCCCAGTCCGATCGCCACGGCAGCGCAGGTCACGATAAATCTCGCCGCCATCGAGAGACCCGGAGAGGCACCAGGCCGCATCCCACGGTGCGTGGACCACGACAACGTCCAGCCGATTACGCCTGCGATGAGCGGAGCCGCCGCTGCTCGCCGTCGTCGTTCAGGCGACGAAATGGACGTCGGCAACTCGGCTTCCTCTCCACCGCGGCTCACCAGTGGACTCCGCGCGCAGCGTAACAGCGCGCTGGCGGGGCCAGCATCGCTCAGCGAGGCAGGGTGTCGATACCGCCGCAACGGCCAGTTAGTACCGTCACCCCTGTGCGTGCCGACGGTACTCCCGCCTTCGTCGTGGTTGGGGAAGCGCTGATCGACCTGTCCCCGCCTGACGAGGATGGCTCCTGCATCGCCCGGCCGGGCGGCAGCCCGATGAATGTCGCCATTGGCCTGGCTAGGCTCGGCCAGCCCACGGCGTTCGCAGGCCGGGTGTCGGCAGATCCGCTCGGATCGGTGCTGCGACGGCACCTGGAGCGTTCGGCGGTCGGTCTTCAGCACGTCGTGACCGCCGCAGACCCGAGCACGATCGCGCTCGTGGAACTAGCCAGCGGGCAGGCCCGGTACCAGTTCTCGCTAGGGGCCGACTTTCAGTGGCAGGCAGCTGAACTCGCCTTCCTGCCCGGTGGCGCGAAGGCCGTGCACTTCGGCTCACTAGCATCCTGGGTGCCGCCCGGCGACGCGGCAGTGGCGGTCGCCGTCGACAGGGTACGGCGGGCGAGTTCGACTCTCATCAGTTATGACCCGAACGTCAGGCCAGCGCTTCAGCCCGATCCTGCCGCCGCCCGGCGGCAGGTCGAGCAGTCCGTGTCCCTCGCTCACATTGTCAAGGCCAGCTCTGACGATCTCGCCTGGCTGTACGGACCGGAGAGCGCGGACGCCGTCGCCAGGCGATGGCTAGCCCTCGGTGCGAGCCTCGTCGTGATCACTGCTGGTGCTGACGGCGCGGCCGGGTGGACGCCCGAGCTGCCGCCGGTCAGCCGTCCGCGGTTCGATGTCCAGGTGGTCGACACCGTTGGCGCGGGTGACGCGTTCACCAGCGGGCTGCTCGACGCGCTGGCCCGCCGGGACATGCTCGCTGCGGCCCGATTGGCCGAACTTGGCGATGCCGCAACCCTGGCGGGCGTACTTGACGACGCCTGCCGGATCGCCGGTGTCACCTGCTGCCGGGCAGGCGCCAACCCGCCCACCCGGTCCGAGCTAGATGAGCTGCTGCGCCCGAATCGCGGCTGACCACACAGCTAGACGTCGGCGTTGCCAGGCTGGGACATCAGGCCAGAAAGGTCGGCAGACGTGATCACATTCGCCTGCCTCGGGAAGACTCTGCCGATCAGGAAGTCGTGTACCTCCTGATCGGGGTCGGCCGTCAGGTCGGCGAGGACAAACACGCGGTAATCGCGATCATGGGCATCGCGGACAGTGGACAGCACGACACCACTGGTGCTGAGCCCGGCGAGGATCAGGGTGTCAATGCCGCGGTTGCGCAGCTGCTCGTCCAAGTCGGTGGTCGAGAACGCGCCGACGCGGGTCTTGCGTACGACGATGTCATCGGCTTGTGGCGCAAGGTGATCCGGGATCGCAGTCTCGGGTGAGCCGGCGCGGAAGGCCCGCCCGGCTGACAGGACCCGCGCGCCCATCACGCTAGTCGGCGGAATTGCGTCGTAGTCCGCGTCCTCGAATGCGACCCGAACATAACCGATCTGCCCGCCGTAGCCGCGGATCACGGCAATCGTGTCCGCGGCGCGGATGAGCAGCTCGGCAGCGCGCGGCACCCGATCCAGGACCCCGGCCTGGTAGTCCATCACGAGCAAGGCCGTGCGGGCGGGATCGACGGCGGGAAGCGCGTCAGTCACGAGTTCTCCTGGGTGGTGTCGCTAGCTGGCGTCGGCGCGGTAATGGAGCGCACTGACGCAGTTGTCTGGTCGGTGTCATCAGCAACGTAGCGGCCGCCGCGCAGCAGCGAGGCGACTGCCGCCACTGCCGCTAGGGCCGCCGAGACGGATAGTACGACGACCAGGCCATGGTGGAACGGTTGGGAGATGAGCTGAGGGAAGAACGTCCGCCCAGTCAGCACCAGCTGACTGGCAACGGGCAGTTTGGCCAGCACGCCGCTCGCCGCGAGAAGGTGCTGCACCGGGTTCACGCCCAGTACGGCTGCGAACAGCGATGACACCGGCGGCAGGTTACCGACCTGATGAGCGATCCCGGTCGGCACGCCGTGGCGGAGCAGACCACGCGTGAGCGTCTGCGGCAGCGTGCTGGCCAGGCCGGCGATCATCAGCGAGAAGAAGACACCGATCGACAGCGCCGTGCCGGAGTTCTGGTACGTCGACCGCATTCCCGACGCCGCGCCGCGGTGGCGGGCCGGGACACTGCTCATGATGGACGCCGAGTTGGGCGCGGCGAACATCCCGCCGCCGATCCCGTTCGCGAGCGTCAGCAGTGCGAACATCCAGTACGGGAAGTCGACGGGCATGAGCAGCAGTCCGATGAAGCTGCTGCCGAAGACGACCATCCCGGCGGTCGAGAAGCCGCGAGCGCCGAACCGATCGGACAGGGCTCCCGAGATCGGCCCGGCGACAAGAATTCCTGCAGTCAGCGGCAGCAGGAAGATGCCCGCCCATAGCGGGGTGTCGCTGTAGCTGTAGCCATGCAGCGGGAGCCATATCCCTTGCAGCCAGATGATCAGCATGAACTGCAGCCCGCCGCGGGCAATGGCGACCGCCAGGCCAGCCACGTTCCCTGCAGTGAAAGCCCGGATCCTGAACAAGCTGAGCTGGAACATCGGCTCGGCCACCCTGGACTCGATCAGGGCGAACCCGATCAGGAGCAGGATCCCGCCGCCAAGGAGCACGGCCACTGCCGGGCTGGTCCAGCCCATCGTGTGGCCGCCGTATGGCTGGATCGCGATGGTCAGGCCGATCAGAACCGCGCCCAGGCCGAGCGCGAACGTG
>Ga0335075_10001977_pt1 | contig 33281 bp, 24 predicted proteins | sample Lox_Sample_24_FD_206723 | JGI IMG/M metagenome (GOLD analysis project Ga0335075, IMG submission 206723) | Soil microbial communities from Loxahatchee National Wildlife Refuge, Florida, United States - Lox_Sample_2.4 | ecosystem: Environmental > Terrestrial > Soil > Wetlands | place: USA...
CACCGGAAAAGGATCGCACGACCCTTCAGGGTCGGGCAAGCCGGCCCGCCTTCGGCATACTCAGTCGGACAGGGCCTTCAGGTCACGCAACAGGGCATTGCGTCCCCGCTCGACCCGGTCGAGGCGCTGCGCTGCATCGCGCAGGGCGAACAGGTCCTTCACATGGGCGTCATGCAGCCGGCGGTAGGCGGCCCGCGCGGCCAGCCACTGCCGGGTGGCACTCTCAAAACGTACGGACAGTTCGCGTCGCATGTTGATGATCGACATGGAAGTCAGCGCCATTATCGAGACCTCTTGGAGTCGTCGGGGCGAGAGCCTGCACTCACGTTATTACAGAAGTACGACATGTACGGCGCAACTGTATGAATTTGCGAGATACGTCTCAGGCGAGCCGGGGTGGATACAATGACCCGGAGGGCCATGAGGCCCCCGGTGCGTAAGGGAATGGACCAGGAGTGAGACGATGAGTTCAGTGTCGAAGGTGGCCTTGATCACGGGAGCCGGCAGCGGCATCGGCCGCGCGGTGGCGCTGGCCTTCATGGCCGACGGTTACCGGGTGGTCCTTGCGGGCCGGCGTGAACCGGCACTGACGCAAGTGCTGGCCGCCGCGGGCGGGGCCGGCCGCGACAGCCTCGCGGTGCCCTGCGATGTGACGGACCCGGCTTCGGTCAAGGCGCTGTTCGCCAGGATCCACGGCGCGTGCGGCAGGCTGGATGTGCTGTTCAACAACGCCGGCATCGCCGCGCCGGCCGTGCCGCTGGAGGAGATACCGCTCGCCACCTGGAACGCGGTGGTCGCCACCAATCTGACCGGCGCCTTCCTGTGTACCCAGGAGGCGTTCCGGATCATGAAGGGCCAGACGCCGCGCGGCGGCCGCATCATCAACAACGGCTCCATTTCCGCGCACGCGCCGCGGGTGCGGTCGGCGCCCTACACGGCCACCAAGCACGCCATGACCGGGCTCACCAAGTCCACCTCCCTGGACGGACGCGAATACGACATCGCCTGCGGGCAGATCGACATCGGCAACGCCCGTACGGAACTCGCCGACAGGCTCGCCAAGGCAAGCGCGGCTCCGGAACCGCTGATGGACGTGGAGCACGTGGCCCAGGCCGTGCTCAACATGGCGCGGCTGCCGCTGTCGGCCAACGTTCAGTTCATGACCATCATGGCGACCAACATGCCCTTCATCGGGCGCGGCTGACGCGGCGTATCAGATGACGGCGGTGTCGCCGGTACCCGCGGCGCGCCGCAGCTCTTCCTCGAGCTTGCGGGCGCGGCGCTTGGCGCCGATGCGGCGCACGTACAGGTAGACGACGGGCGTGGTGTAGAGCGTCAGCAGCTGGCTGACGATGAGGCCGCCGACGATGGAGATGCCCAGCGGCCGGCGCAGTTCGGTGCCGTCGCCCGTGGACAGCGCGAGCGGCAGGGCGCCGGCGATGGCCGCGAAGGTGGTCATCATGATGGGCCTGAAACGCAGCGAGCAGGCGCGCGCGATGGCATCCCGCGGCACCAGTCCCAGGTTGCGCTCCGCATCGAGCGCGAAGTCCACCATCATGATCGCGTTCTTCTTGACGATGCCGATCAGCAGCATGATGCCGAGGAAGGCGACGAGACTGAGTTCGGTGTTGGTGAGCATCAGGGCGAGCAGCGCCCCCAGGCCGGCGGAGGGCAGGGTCGAGATGATGGTCAGCGGCTGGGTGAAGCTCTCGTAGAGCATGCCCAGCACGACGTAGATCGCCAGCAGCGCCGCGAGCAGGATCAGGGGCTGGCCCTGGGAACTTTGCTGGAACAGCTGCGCCGTGCCATAGGCGCTGCCGTGGATGCTGATGGGCATGTGGATCTGCGCCATGGTCCGTTCGATGGCCGCCATGCCGACGCTCAGCGCCTCGCCTTCGGGAAGATTGTAGGCAAAGGAGGTCGAGATCGAGGTTCCCGTGTGGTTGACGCTGGTGGGCGTCGTCGATGTGGTGAAGCTGCTGAACGAGGAGAACGGCACCACGGTTTCGGTCGCGGTGCTGACCGCCGCACCCGTGGAGGTATTGCCGCGCCCTGCATTGGCCAGCGAATTGGAGGCGAGGTTGCGGGCCGCGTCGTTGGCGACGGAACTGGCCGATGTGCTGACGCCCTTGAACGAGGTCGTGCCGGCGACCGCCTGCGTGGCCTGGGTGCCTGAGATGGCGCCGCCGGCGGTGCTGACGAACAGCTGGTTCAGCACTTCGGGGTACTGCGAGAACTGCGGCGCCACTTCCAGGACCACGCGGTACTGCTGCGGGTTGTTGGGGTCGTAGATCGTGGACGTGAGCGCCTGGGTGAAGGAGTCGCCCAGGGCGCTGTCGACGATGCTCTCATTGATTCCCAACCTCGAGGCCGCGTCCCGGTTGACGACCAGATCGGTCTCGAGCCCTCCGGGCTGCAGGTCGGTATCGACGTCGGTGACCTCGGGCACGTCCTGCAGGGCCACCTTGAGCTTCTGCGACCACTCGCGCAGCTCGTTCAGGTCATCGCCGAGCAGCGTGTACTGGTACTCGGAATTGCCGGCGCGACCGCCGCCGCCGCCGCCCAGGTCCTGCACCGCCTGCAGGAACACGATGACACCGTCGATCTGCATGAGCTTGGGACGCAGCCGCGCTATGACCTGGTCGGCGGAGGCCTTGCGCTCGGACAGCGGCTTCAGGGTGACGTTGAACTGGGCGCTGGCATTGCCGCCGAAGCCGCCGCCGCCCACCGCACCGGCGACGCTGACGACCGCGGGATCTTCCTGGATGATCTTGGTCACGCGCTGCAGGCGCGTCTTGATGAAGCCGAAGGAGGCGGTGGCGTCGGCGCGCATGCCGCCCTGGAGCTGCCCGGTATCCTGCTGCGGAAAGAACCCGGCCGGGATGGCCGTGTACATGTAGACGTTCAGCGCGATGGTCGCCAGCAGCGACAATATGGTGAGCAGGGGATGATTGAGCGCGAAGCCGAGCGTGCGCTCGTAGCCGCGCCGCATGGATTCGAAGTTGCTCTCGAAGCCGCGCGCCAGGACATTGGGCTTCTTGTGCCGGTCGCGGCCGAGCAGCTTGGCGCACATCATCGGTGTCGTGGTCAGGGAGATGACCAGTGAGATCAGGATGGCCACCGAGAGCGTGACCGTGAACTCCTTGAACAGCCGGCCGATGATGCCGCCGAGGAACTGGAAGGGCAGGAACACGGCCACCAGCGACAGGCTCATCGAGATCACGGTGAAGCCGACTTCGCGCGAGCCCATCAGGGCGGCCTGGATGGGCTTGACCCCGTTCTCGATGTGGCGCGTCACGTTCTCCATGACCACGATGGCATCGTCCACCACGAATCCGGTGGCGATGGTCATGGCCATCAGCGAGAAATTGTCCAGGCTGAAGCCGGCCAGGTACATGATGCTGAAGGTTCCCAGCAGCGAAACCGGCACCACGACGGCGGGAATCAGCGCGGCCCGGAAACTGTTGAGGAAAATGTAGACCACCAGGATGACCATCATGACCGCGAGCATCAGCGTCTCCTCGACCTGGTGCAGGGAGCCGCGGATGCTGATGGAGCGGTCCTGGATGACCTCCATGTCGATCTTCTGGTCGATGTCGGCCTTCAGTTCCGGCAGTTCCTTCCGGACCGCATCCACCACGGCGATGATGTTGGCGCCGGGTTGCTGGAACACCTGGACCGTGATGGCCGCCTTGCCGTTGTAGATCCCGTAGGTGAGCCGGTTCTGGGTGGCGCCATCCTCCTTGTCGAGTACCGTCGCCACGTCACGCAGACGCACGACCCCGTTGTTGCGCGTGGCGATGATCAGGTCGCGGTACTGGCTCGCCTCGCGCGCGTTGTCGTTGGTGTAGATCTGGTAGTGCAGCCCGTGGGCCTCGATGGCGCCCTTGGGGGAATTGGCATTGGCGTTGGAAATGGCGGCCGCGACGTCCGCCAGCCCGATGCCGTATCTGGAGAGCGCCAGGGGGTTGATCTCGACGCGTACCGCCGGCAGCGCGCTGCCGTTGATGTTGACCACCCCGACGCCGGTGATCTGGGACAGGCGCTGCGAGATCACGGCATCGGCGGCGTCGTAGATCTGGCCCTGGGTGAGGATGTCCGAGGTCAGCGCCAGGGTGAGGATCGGTGACTGGGAGCTGTTGACCTTGCGATAGGAGGGATTGCTGGTCAGTGCGGAGGGCAGGTCCGCGTGCGCCGCCTCGATGGCGGCCTGCACGTCGCGCGCGGCGCCGTCGATGTCCCGGTCGATGCCGAAGGTCAGCTGGATGTTACTGCTGCCGACCCGGCTGGTGGAGGTCATGTCGTCCACGTCGGCGATGGCGCCCAGGTGCCGCTCCAGCGGCGTGGCCACCGTCGCCGCCATCACCTCCGGGCTCGCTCCCGGCAGGCTCGCCGAGACGAAGATGGCGGGCACGTCGATCTTCGGCAGCGGCGCGACGGGCAGGAAGTTGAAGGCGGCGCCGCCGCCCAGCGCAACGCCGATGGTCAGCAGGATGGTGGCGACCGGCCGGGCGATGAACGGGGCCGAAATGTTCACGTGGCCGGGTCCGCCAGGGGTGCGCGCACCGCACCGTCCTCCGCAGCGCCGCCGAAGCGCTTGGCAATGCGGTCGAAGGCCAGGTAGATGACGGGCGTGGTGAACAGGGTCAGCACCTGGCTCACCAGCAGGCCGCCGACGATGGTCACCCCCAGCGGGTGGCGCAGTTCCGAACCCGTACCGGTGCCGAACATCAGCGGCAGGGCACCGAAGATGGCGGCGACGGTGGTCATCAGGATCGGCCGGAAGCGCAGCAGACAGGCCTGGTAGATGGCTTCGCGCGGCGCCATGCTCTGGTTGCGCTGCGCATCGATCGCGAAGTCGATCATCAGGATGGCGTTCTTCTTGACGATGCCGATCAGCAGGATGATGCCAATGAGCGCAATGATCGTCAGGTCATCCCCGAACACGATCAGCGCCAGCAGCGCGCCGATGCCGGCCGAGGGCAGGGTCGAGAGGATCGTGACCGGATGGATGAAGCTTTCGTACAGCACGCCCAGCACGATGTACATGACCGCCACCGCCGCCAGCAGCAGCAGCAGTTCGTTGGTCAGGTTGTTGCGGAAGGCGAGGGCGGCGCCTTCGAAGGTCGTGGAGACACTGGCCGGCAGATCCATCGACTGCTCGACCTTCTCGATGGCGTCCACCGCGGCACCGAGGGAGGCGCCGGGCGCGAGGTTGAACGAAACGGTTGCCGCCGGAAACTGCGCGAGGTGGCTGATCAGCAGTGGCTTTGCCTGCATCTGCACCGTCGCGATGGCCGACAGGGGTACCTGACCGCCGGCGGCGGAGGGGACGTACAGGGACTCTAGCGAATTGGTCGACGAATAGGTCTTGGGATCGGCCTCGATGATCACGCGGTATTGATTGGACTGCGTGAAGATGGTGGACACGATGCGCTGACCGAAGGCGTCGTAGAGCGCGTTGTCGACAGTGCCCACGCTCACGCCCAGGCGTGCGGCGGTGTCACGGTCGATGTTGATCTGGACGGCCAGACCATTGTCCTCCAGGTTGCTGACGACATCGGCGAGTTCCGGCCGCGCGCGCAGCGCGGCGACCAGTTTCGGCGTCCAGGTCGCCAGCGTGTCCGCACTGGCACTCTCCAGGAGGAACTGGTACTGCGTGCGGCTGACCGTGTTATCCAGCGACAGGTCCTGCGAGGGCTGCATGTACAGGGTGGCGCCGGTGACGCCGGCGGTTTCCTGCTGCAGCCGCTGGATGACCTCCCCGACGGTGGCGCTGCGTTCATCGCGCGGCTTGAGATTGATCAGGAAGCGGCCGCTGTTGAGGGTGACGTTGCTGCCGTCCACGCCGATGAAGGAGGAGAGACTCACGACATCCGGGTCCTTGAGGACCGCATCGGCGAGCGCCTGCTGCCGCTGTGCCATCGCCTCGTAGGAAATGGATTCGGTGGCAACCGAGATGCCCTGGATCAGGCCCGTGTCCTGGTCGGGAAAAAAGCCCTTGGGGATGAGGATGTAGAGACCCGCGGTCACCACCAGCGTGGCGATCGCGACGATCAGGGTCAGGCCCTGGTGATCCAGCACCCAGGTAAGCTGCCGGCCGTACCAGTCGATGGTCGAGTTCAGCCACCTCGACTGGTCTTCGTGGTGGCCGGCGGGTTCGGGGTGCCCGGACTTGCGTTGCTTGAGCAGCAGTGCGCACAGCATCGGCACCAGCGTCAGCGACACGACCGCGGAGATGATGATGGTCACGGCCAGGGTGACCGCGAACTCGCGGAACAGGCGGCCGACCACGTCCTGCATGAACAGCAGCGGTATCAGCACCGCGATCAGCGACACGGTGAGCGAAATGATGGTGAAGCCGATCTGGCCGGCACCCTTCAGGGCGGCATCCAGGGGTGGTTCCCCGGCTTCGATGTAGCGCGAGATGTTCTCGATCATCACGATGGCATCGTCGACGACGAAACCGGTGGCGATGGTCAGCGCCATCAGCGACAGGTTGTTGAGGCTGTAGCCTGCGAGGTACATGACCGCGAAGGTGCCGATGAGCGACAGCGGCACCGAGAGACTCGGGATCATGGTCGCGCGCAGGTCGCGCAGGAACAGGAAGATGACCAGCACCACCAGCAGCACGGCCAGGATCATCTCGAACTGCACGTCCTTGATGGAGGCGCGGATGGTGACCGTGCGGTCGGTGAGCGGCTGCACGTCGACGCCGGCCGGCAGTGTCGCCTTCAGCGCCGGCAGCATGGCGTTGATCTCGTTGACGACGTCGACCACGTTGGCGCCCGGCTGGCGCTGCACGTTGATGATCAGCGCCGGCGTGCGGTTCATCCAGGCCCCAAGCTTGGTATTTTCCGGCGCCTGGATCAGCGATGCGACATCCTTGAGCCGCACCGGCGCGCCATTGCGGTAGGCAATGACGATATTCGAATACTCCGCGGCGCTGCGCAGCTGGTCGTTGGTGTTGATGGTATAGGCGCGGGTCGGTCCGTCGAACGTCCCCTTGGGCCCGTTCTGGTTGGCCACGCTGATGGTGGTGCGCAGGTCGTCGAAGTTCAGGCCGTAGGCGGCGAGCGCCCGCGGGTTGATCACGGCGCGCACGGCCGGACGCTGCCCGCCGCTGATGTTGACGACGCCGACTCCCTTGACCTGCGAGAGCTTCTCGGCGATGCGCACGTCGGCCATGTCCTCCACTTCGGTCAGCGGCATCACCTCGGAGGTCACCCCGAGGGTCAGCACCGGCGCGTCGGCAGGGTTGACCTTGGCATAGATCGGCGGCGCGGGCAGATCCTGGGGCAACAGGAACTGGGCGCCGTTGATCGCCGCCTGCACCTCCTGCTCGGCGATGTCGATCGCGAGTGACAGGTCGAACGTCATCGTGATGACGGAGGCCCCGGCCGAACTGGTCGAGGACATCTGGTTCAGACCGGGCATCTGCCCGAGCTGCTTCTCCAGCGGCGCCGTGATCGCGGAGGTGATGACCTCGGGGCTGGCGCCCGGATAGAAGGTCTGCACCTGGATGGTCGGATAGGCGACCTCCGGCAGCGCCGCCAGCGGCAGGTACTTGTACCCCAGCATGCCGACCACGAGGATCGCCACCATCAGCAGCGTGGTGGCGACCGGTCTGAGGACGAAGATGCGTGACGGATTCATGCGCTGGCTCGATCGAGTGCAGCACTCGTCACGGTGGTCCACCGCCGGGCGGTCGGCCGCCGCCGGGAGGCCTGCCGCCGGGCGGGCCGAAGCCCCCCTGTCCGTTGAAGCGGCGCCGGCGGTTGGAATTCTTCGACTCGTTCTTGTGCTCCGCCTGCGCCTGCGCGCGCGCCTTGGCCACTTCGGCCGCGGTGGCGTCCGGCAACTGCACCGAGGCCCCCTCGCGCAACCGGTCGCCGCCGTCGGTCACGACCACATCGTTCACGTCGAGCCCGGATTTCACCGCCTGCACTTCGCCGTCGGTGATGCCCAGTTCCACGGGCCTGACGGAGACCGTGTTGTCGGGTTTGACGAGATAGACGAAGGCGCTCTGGATGCCGTTGGGCGCCCCGCGACGCACGGCGGAGGCGGGCACCAGCAGCTGGTCCTTCAGGGTCTGGACCAGCATCGAGACGTTCACGAACTGCCCGGGGAACAACGCACCGTCGGAGTTGTCGAACTCGGCCCGCATTTTCAGCGTGCCGGTGGTGACATCGATGAGCGTGTCGGTATTGGACAGCACGCCGTCGGCGAGATGCTCGGCGTTGTCGCGGGTGGTGGCCTCGACGGGCAGCTTGGCACCGGCCTTCAGCTGGCGCATGACGTTCGGCACGTTGTCCTCCGGCACCACGAACAGCACCGAGATGGGATGCAATTGGGTCACCACGACGATGCCATTGGCATCGCCCGGGGTCACATAGTTCCCCGGATCCACCTGGCGCAGGCCGATCCGGCCATCGACCGGCGCGGTGATGCGCGTGTAGTTGAGATTGACGTCGGCGGTCTGGATGGCGGCCTTGTCGGATGCGACCGTTCCCTCATCCTGCCCCACCGTCGCCCGCTGCGTGTCGACCTGCTGCTGGGAGACCGAGTCCTCCTTGATGAGGTCCTCGTAACGCTTCAAGTCCAGGCGGGCATCGGCCAGTGAGGCTTCATCCCGGGACAGGTTCGCTTTGGCCTGCGCCAGGGCGGCCTCGTAGGGGCGCGGATCGATCAGGGCGATCAGATCACCCTTCTTGACCATCTGCCCTTCGGTGAAATTGACCTTCTCCATGATGCCGCTGATCTGCGTTTTCACCGTGACGGTGGCCAGCGCCGTCACGGTGCCGATGGAGGGGATCCGGACCGCGATGTCGCCCCGCTTGACCGTCGCCACCGCCACCGCCACGGCGTTGTTGCGGTTGAAGAAGCCCGTGGGCCGGGTATTGGCCGCGTTCTGCTCCTTGGTGCGATGCAGGAACCAGGCGCCTCCGATCAGCAGGATGATCAGGCCGACGATGAGCATCCGGTACCGGCGCATGAAGGCCAGGGGCCCGGTGGATTCGACGTTGGTCTGCGGATCAGATTCTTTCAGCACAATTTCCCCACAAGTCGGAAAACCCTCCGGCCACCCTGTCGGCCGGCGTCAGCGCCCCGCTCACATGATTGTTGCCATCTCAAGTGCACGGGTGGAATGTCGGTTTTGTTACTCACCCAAGCCTCTCGCGGCCGGGAGATTAGCATGCAGGATCGCACGGGTTACGTAACAGAATGTCTGGGATTAACGAACTGCTGTCCCGGGGTCACCGGCTGCACCTGGCAGTGCTGAAGCATCCGCTTCTAGCGCCGTTTGCGCTCCCCCGCCAGATCGAACCGGGATACGCCGGGTGGGGCGACCAGCAGCGACGCCCAGCCGTCGGGAGCCCGCGGCGGGTGCCACAGCTGGGTCTGGGGATCCAGGCGGGCCAGCTGCCGGTGGCCTGCCCAGGCGGCACCGTCGGTCACGTGCAGTCCCTCGAACGGGCCATAGGCGGCGGAGGCCAGACCCGCATTGTTTTCGAAGTAAATGACCACCGGATCCAGGGATTCGGCGCGGGCGAACTCGGCATCCCGCAGCAGCCAGCGCGACATCCAGGTCGCCACCGCATCGTTGGTGGCACCCCGGCAGAGCATGCTGCCGATGAAGCGGAAGAATTCCCCCGGTTCGATGCTTTCGGCCGATCCCTCCCCGGGTGAATAGAACCTCAATCGCAACATTGTCCGTCAGCTGGCCTGCCTGGCCCGGTAGAAATTGCCGGAGCGTACCTTTACCAGGGCGCCGCCCGTCTCGAAACTGACCCCGGCGGGATCCCCGCCGGCGGCCACGACCTCCATCTGCTGCAGCAGCATGCGTCGCAGCATCATGATACCCCGATCCGAGCTCACCAGATGTTCCTCGGAATGCAGCGTGATGGGACCCTGTCCGGCCTGGGCCTCGTAGTCCCCGGGGGTGTTGCGGTGTTCCGCCTCGCTCATCTGGCCCCAGGTCTTGCCGTTGAACAGCATGTTGCGGAACGGGGCATCCCGGGGGACCCGCGCGACCATGGCCTGTACGTAATGACTGTCGTCCACGGGCACCACCCAGGAGATCCCCGAGGAGGGGCCGGCCTTCAGGGTCACATCGGGCACGCTCATGATGTTCGGCAGCAGCCACGAGGAGATGCGGTCCACTTCGCGACCATCCGGCAGCTGTCGTACGGCGGAGTAGCACACGCCGCTTTCGGTCTCGAAGAAGTCCACCTTCGGCATGACGGCGAACTGCGGGACGAACTGCACGGTGCTGAAGGTGGAATGCAGCACCTGCACGTGGAACGGGTCCATCACGTTGTCGTTCATGTGCAGCCAGCTGTAGGGCACGACCGCAAGGGAGTCATCGCCGGTGGAGCCGAAACCCCCGTAGCTGCGCCAGAGGATCTCCCCGGGGCCGATCGTTTCCAGATTGTCATAGAGGGGCAGCACCGGGCGCTTCTGCGGTGGACCGAGGTATGCAAACACCAGCCCGTAGCGCTCCTCGATGGGATACCAGGGCTGCCGCGCCGTCTCGCGATGCCGGCCGTGGTCGGGCTCGCAGGGCTGATCGAGGCAATTGCCCTGCACATCGAACAGCCAGCCGTGATAGCAGCAGCGGATCCCGTCCTGCTCCACCCGGCCGTAGTACAGCGAGGTCCCGCGATGCATGCAGCGCGGGTACAGCAGCCCGGGACGGCCCTTGCGGTCCCGGAACAGCACCAGATCCTCGCCCAGGATCCGCACCTTTCGCGGTTCTGACCTGACGTTCTCGGACAGTCCGACCGGCTGCCAGTACCGCCGCAGGAGTTCTCCGCAGGGGGTGCCCGGGCCGACCGCCGCGAGGGTCTCGTTGAAGTGCGCGCGCGGGCGCCCGTAGGCGCTGCCCATGGTGTCGGTAGCCATACTTTCCCCCTCGACTCGCACCGGCGTGGTGGTCGATCAAGCTTGAACCGCGGGCCCCGGCAGTGGCAAGCGCAGCTACTCCCGCGGCTGCGGTTGCAGGATGCGCTCGATCTGCTCCTGCAACCGTTTCTCCGACACCGGCATCAGGGTGCGCAGCTCCTGTGCGAACATCGACACCCGCAGTTCCTCGAGCATCCAGCGCAGCTGTCGCAGCGCCGGCACGCAGGCCACGGGCAGTCCGCGTTCGGCGAGGTTCCGGTACTGCTCCTCGAGGGGCCGGATGCGCGCCGCGAGGGCGCTGTCCCGTTCCGGATTCGCGCCGATGCGCTGCGCCCGGCGCGCGATGCCCTTGAGATAGCGGGGCAGCTGGTTGAACCAGGGTTGCGCGGGGGTCGCCGGGAAGCTCTCGCTGATGAGCGCCGCCAGCTGCGCGCGCATCTGCGCCAGCGGCACGGCGAACAGATCCCCGCGCAGCTGCTCGAGCGCCGCGCGCGCGCCGCGGCGCTCCTCGAGAATGCTGCGCAACAGGGCCATGAAGCGCGTGGCGGTCGCATCCAGCTGAGCGCGACGGCCGTCCAGGCGCTGCGCGAAGTCGTGCGCCGTGCGCGGCAGCTCATCCTCGCCGCAGAAGCAATCCTGGAAAATCCGCTCGGCACAGGCTTCCGCCAGGGGGCGCGTCAGCGTCAGACCCTGTGCCAGCAGCAGCAGCGGACGCTCATCGCTGATCCGCCGGGCGATGTGGCGCGCCTGCTGCGGCAGCGCCAGGACGGCGAGGCGGGTCAGGCCGGGGCGGGTCAGTTCCTCCGCTTCCGCCAACGTGCGGCCTTCGACCAGCAGCACGCCGTTGCCGGCATCCTGCAGTGCCGGCCACACATTGAAGGACACCCCCGAGCGCGCGACGGTACGGCTGCGCGGCAGATCGCCGAAGTCCCAGCTGCGGTGGACCTCGGCCGAAACCTGCGACGCGGCCCCGCGCACCTGGCGGCGCAGCTTCGCAAGATCGCGGCCTTCGGCCAGCACCGTGGTCCGGTCCAGCACCCGGACGTTCAGCCGCAGGTAGTCCGGCAGTACCGCCGTGGCGAGTTCCGCCGCTACCACGGGCGTGCCCGTCCGGGCCGTTATCCAGCCCGCGAGCCAGGGGTGGAAGGGCGGCAAGGGGCCCCCGCTCACCGACTCGAGGGCCAGCCGCGCCTGGTCCGTCACCGGCACGATCAGCCGCCGCAGCGGCTTCGGCAAGGAACGCAGCAGTTCGGCGATCTTCTCCTGTCGCATGCCGGGCACGAGCCACGCCAGCTGTTCCGCGTCCAGGGCCTCGAGCAGCGGTTCCGGGACCTGCAGCGTCAGGCCGTCCGCGGGGTTGGCCGGTTCGAAGAGGTAGGTGAGCGGCAGGGCGTTGCCGGCGACGTTCAGGGTCATCGGGAAGTCCCCGCCGCCGGCCTCCGGCGCGTCGCGGCGGGCCAGGTCGGCGAGGCTCATGTGCAGGGCTTCGGGACTGGCGCCTCCGGCATCGCGCCACCAGCGCTCGAAGCCGGCCACCGAGTTGACGCTCACCGGGATGCGTGCGGCGTAGAACTGCGCCTGCGCGGCCTCGTCCACCAGGATGTCGCGGCGCCGGATGCGGGCCTCCAGGCCTTCGACCTGCGCCTTCAGGGCCCGGTTGGCCGCGACGAAGGGCAGGTCGATGCGGCTGCGGCCGGCCACCAGCGCCTCCTGGACGAAGATCTCGTGGGCCGCCAGCGGCTCGACCGCGCCGTAGCTCACCCGCCTTGCGGTGGCCAGCGGCAGGCCGTAGAGACTGACGGTTTCGTAGGCGCTGACCTGGCCGCGCGAACTTACCCAATGCGGATCCGAGTACTCCCTGCGCAGCAGCGGCCCGGCAACGCCCTCGATCCAGCCGGGCTGCACCGCCGCGACCATGCGTGCATACAGCCGCGTGGTCTCGGTCAGCTGGGCGGCGACCACCCACTTGGGTGGCCGGGCGGCCAGGGGCGTTCCGGGGGCGATCACGAAGCGCGTGCCTCGCGCCCCGTGGTACTCGCGCCGCTCGTCCAGTACGCCGATGGACCCCAGCAGTCCCGCCAGCACGGCGCGGTGCAGTTCGGCGTAGGGCGCCGCCGCCTCGTGGCGTTTCAGATGCAGTTCCTGGGCCGCCCGTCCGAGCTGCGCATGCAGGTCCTGCCACTCCCGCATGCGCACGAAGGACAGGAAATGCTCCCGGCACCACTTGCGCAGGGCCGACCCGCCCAGGTCCGCGGCCTGCTCATGGAAGAGGCGCCACAGGTTCAGGACCGTCACGAAATCCGAGCGGGAATCGGCATACCCCGCGTGGGCCTCGTCTGCCTGGGCCTGGGCCTGGGCCTCGGCGGGCCGCTCCCGGGGGTCCTGGGCGGCGAGGAAGGCGGTGATGATCAGCAGTTCCGCCAGGCACCGCAGCTGCGCCGCGGCCAGCAGCATCCGTCCCAGTTTCGGATCGCAAGGCAGGGCGGCGATGCGCCGCCCCAGGCGGGTGATGCGCCGCCGCTCATCCATCGCGCCCAGTTCCTGAAGCTGGCGCACCCCGTCGTTGATCTGGCGCGTGTCGGGCGGGTCCGGAAACGGGAACGACTCCGGATCCCCGAGTCCCGAGGCCGCCATCTGCAGCAGCACGCTCGCCAGGTGCGTGCGCAGGATCTCGGGCGGCGTGAACGCTTCGCGCGCCAGGTAGTCCGCTTCCGAGTACAGCCGGATGCAGATGCCCGGGGCTTCGCGCCCGCAACGGCCCCGCCGCTGGTCGGCGCTCGCCTGCGAGATCGGCTCGAGCGGCAGGCGCTGGACCTTGGTGCGCACGCTGTAGCGGCTGATCCGCGCCAGCCCGCTGTCGATCACATGCCGCACCTGGGGTACGGTCAGGGACGTTTCCGCGACGTTGGTGGCGAGGATCACGCGGTGCGCGCGATGGGGCTCGAAGATGCGCTCCTGCTGCTGGGCCGTCAGGCGTGCGAACAGCGGCAGCACCTCCAGATGTGCGAGCCGGGCGCGCTGCAGGGCCTGCGCGGCCTCGCGGATGTGCTTCTCGCCGGGCAGGAACACCAGGATGTCACCGCGGGAGCCGGCATCCGCCTGCGACAGCTCGCGTACGGCCGCGACGATACCTTCGGGCAGCGACAGTTCCGCGGCGTCTTCGTCGGCGGCTTCCAACGGCCGGTAGCGCACCTCGACCGGATAGCTCACGCCCTCGACATCGATGACCGGTGCGCCATCGAAGAACTGCGCCAGCTTGCCGGTATCGATGGTCGCCGAGGTGACGATCACGCGCAGCTCGGGGCGCCGTGCGGACAGGCGTTTCAGGGACCCGAGCAGCAGGTCGATGTTGAGGCTGCGCTCGTGGGCTTCGTCGATGATGAGCGTGTCGTAGGCCCGCAGCTGCGGATCGGCGGTCAGTTGGCGCAGCAGGATGCCGTCGGTCATGAGCTTGAGGCGACAGTCCGGGCCCGTGCGATCCTCGAAGCGGACCTGACAGCCGACGGCCGCGCCCACGCGGGTGCCCAGTTCGGCGGCGATCCGGTTCGCCAGGGCGCGGGCCGCGATCCGGCGCGGCTGCGTATGGCCGATCAGAGCTCCCGCCCCCCTGCCGGCGGCCAGGCAGATCTTGGGCAGCTGGGTCGATTTGCCCGAGCCGGTCGCACCGCAGACGATGATGACCGGGTTGCGGGCCAGGGCGTCGGTGATATCCGCTGCGCGGATGCTGATGGGCAGCCGCCGGTCCAGCGCCAGGTTCAGGCCAGGTTGCATAGGGCGCGGATTCTGGCCGAACATAGCGTCATTGTGCAGACCACCCGTCCCACTCCTCCAGGCTGGCCGCGGATCTCATCCTCGCTGGCCTACCAGGATCCGGCGCGGGCGATCGACTGGCTGGTGCGCGCCTTCGGCTTTTCCGTGCGGGTGAAGGTCCCGGACGGGGACGGCGGCATCCGGCACTCGGAACTCACCTTCGGGGATGCCGTGGTCATGGTGGCCGGGGAACGCCCGCAGCCGCCCATGCCGGCCCGCTCTCCGCGGTCCCTTGACGGGGCCAACACCCAGGCGCTGTTCATCTACGTGGACGACATCGAGGCCCACTACACACAGGCCCTGTCAGAAGGGGCCGTGGTGGCGCGTGCACTGGCCACGACCGACTACGGCGCGGACTACTGGACGGACCGTGGCTACACGGTACTGGATCCCGAAGGGCATGCCTGGCACTTCGCCCAGCGATTGCGGCCATAGGCGGTCCGTGTCATAAGAGCCTGCTGAGCGTCCGCAGAGGGATACATTCATGGCAAGGAATTCCAGGGGCCACGCGCCGTCGGTGTCGCTGGCCGCAGCACTCGGACTCGGGATCCTGGGGGCGGGGGTCGCGCTGCCGGCGTCGGCCCATCATTCCTTTGCCCTGTTCGATCATCAGAACCGTGTGACCGTGACCGGAACCGTGCTCAAGTTCGAATGGACCAACCCGCATGTGTTCATCCAGCTGGAGGTTCCCGACGCCTCCGGCAGCAAGCACTACACCGTCGAGTGCGCCAGTCCCAACGTGCTCACGCGGGTGGGCTGGAAGTTCAACGACGTGAAGCAGGGCGACAAGGTCACGCTGCTGATCAACCCGCTGCGCAACGGGCAGCCCGGCGGGATGCTGGAGAAGGCCACGCTCTCGGACGGTCGTGAATTGAGCGACGGCAATCCGCCGGCCGGCGTCTTCCCGAGGTCCTGAACACATGCCGATGCCAAGACTCGGCCCGATGCTCGGTGCCGCCATTGCGGCGGCGGTGCTCCTGGGTACGGCCGCGCAGGCGGCGGATGCGGAAAAACCAGCGCGGCGTGATCTCGGACCGGTCGACTTCACCGGTGACTGGCAGCGCTATCCCGGCATCGGCGGACGCGGTGGGCCGCCGGACCCGGCCGCGCTGCCGCCGCCCGCCACCAAGATGGTGCTCAGGCCCAAGTACCAGGGCCCCTACGACGCCAGGCGGGCCAGGGAACGCGAATCGGACGCCAAGGGCGAGCCGATCGCGGCCAGCGGTGTCGACTGTCTGCCTTATGGCATGCCGGAGATGATGTCCGCGATCTATCCGCTGGAAATCCTTCAGACCCCCGGGCAGGTCACCATCATCGCCGAAGCCTTCTCCCAGGTGCGGCGCATCTACATAGGCAAGCCCCAGGCGAAGATCGGCGATGTCGCGCCGGGGTACTACGGGCATTCGGTGGCGCATTGGGAAGGTTCGACGCTGGTCGTCGACACCATCGGCGTCAAGGAATCGGTGCTCGGCCACAGCGAAATGCCGCACAGCGACCAGATGCGCATCACCGAGCGGCTGCGACTGGTGCGGCCGGACATCCTGCACGACCAGATCACGGTCGAGGACCCGGTGACGCTGGAGCAGCCCTGGACGTTCACCTTCGCCTACAAGCGCATGCGCGACTACGAAATGCTCGAGTACGTGTGCGAGAACAACCACGAGTACATCGACGACCAGGGCGTCACGCATCTGCGCCTGCAGGACCAGGACAACAAGTGAGGATTCAGTCATGAACGCAGCTCTCAAACCGGACTTTGCCGCTCCCCTGGCCTTCATGGCGAAGAAACATGGGCTGCTGATCAACAACGAGTGGGTCGAGCCCCGCGGCGCCGGCCGGATCGAGGTGCTGAACCCGGCCACGGGCAAGGTGCTGGGGCATGCCGCCGCGGGTGGCGCGGAGGACATCGATCTTGCGGTGCGCGCCGCACGCAATGCGTTCGAGAATGGTCCCTGGCCCGCCATGCCGCCGGTCGCCCGCGCGCGGCTGCTGTGGAAACTCGCCGACCTTATCGAACAGGCGGCCGATGAGATCGGGCAGGTACTGAGCCTCGACAACGGCATGCCCTTCGGCATGGCGAAGTTCGCCGGCGCCCTGGGCACCGCCAATGGCATGCGCTATGCCGCCGGCTGGAGCGGCAAGGTGCATGGCGAAGTTCCCGAACTGTCGGAGCCCAACAAGCTCGCCTACACGCTGCACGAGCCCATCGGTGTCGTCGGCTGCATCACGCCCTGGAATTTCCCCTTCGCCATGGAAGCGGACAAGGTCGCCGCCGTGATCGCCTCGGGATGCACCATGGTGCTCAAGCCCGCGGAGCTCACGCCCTTCGGCGCGCTGCTGCTGGGCCGCCTGGTTCTCGAGGCCGGTATTCCGCCGGGCGTGGTCAACATCGTGACCGGCTACGGCGACCCCGCCGGCAAGGCGCTGGTGGAACATCCGGATGTCGACAAGATCGCCTTCACCGGATCCACGGCCACCGGCAAATGGATCGTGCAGGCGGCGTCGGCGACCCTCAAGCGGGTGACGCTGGAGCTGGGCGGAAAATCACCCACGTTCATCTTCCCGGACGCCGACATGGCGCGCGCCATACCCGGCGCCGCCATGGCCGTGTTCGCCAATTCCGGGCAGATCTGCGTCGCCGGCTCGCGCCTCTACGTGCACAGGAAGGTCTTCGACCAGGTGGTCGAGGGGATCTCGGGCATGGCCCGGACACTCAAGGTCGGATCGGGCCTGGAACCCGACACCCATCTCGGACCGCTGGTCTCGCAGGGACAACTCGACCGGGTGACGGGCTACATCAACTCCGGCCAGAGCGAAGGCGCCGAAGTGGTGACGGGCGGCAAGCGGCAGGGGGACGAGGGGTACTTCGTGCAACCCACGGTCCTGGCGCAGACCCACCGCAGCATGAAGGTGGTGCGCGAGGAGATCTTCGGGCCGGTGATCTGCGCCATGCCCATCGACGATGATGACCTGGACCGCATCGCCCGGGTCGCCAACGACACCACCTACGGGCTGTCCTCGTACATCTGGACCCGTGATGTCAGCATCGTTCACAAGCTCGCGCGCAAGATCCGCGCGGGCACCGTGCAGGTGAACGGGGGTGCCGGCCTCGACCCGGCCGTGCCCTTCGGTGGCTACAAGCAGTCCGGCTGGGGCCGGGAGCATGGCCGCGCCGGCATCGAGAGCATGCTGGAGACCAAGTCCGTCGGTATCACGCTGTGAGCTGACCCTGGTTGACGCGCAGATCGCAACTCATGCGCTGCGCGTCCTCCTGACCCTGGTAGTAGCCCGGCATCAGCATCCCGGCCCGGTAGCCCAAGGATTCATAGAAGCGGCGCGCCCCGACGTTGTGGGTGCGCAACTCCAGGCTGAGGTCAAACGTCCCCGCGACGACCGCGGTTTCATGCAGCCAGCGCATCAGCCGGCGGCCGAGGCCGCGGCGCTGGTGGGCCGGCGTCACCGCCAGCAGATTCAGATGGGCACGGTCATCGCCGAACTGCATGATGGCAAATCCGGCGAGCTGGACGGTCAGGGGACCCCGGAAGCGGGCGGTCAGGACCACGCTATCGCTACGCTTGATATGGCAAAGTATACGTTCGGCCGACCAGGACGGACGCAGGCCATTCTCGATGAACTCGCGCGACAAGGCCGCGATCCGCGAGGCATCGCGTGGCGCGGCCGGTTCGAAGCGGTAGTCGTCCATTTCTTGAGTTTAGAATACCACCACGGAACCGAAATCCAGGCATGTCAGGCAACGATCACCCTCATCTCAGCGTTGTCATCCCGGTGTACAACGAGGAGGCCAACCTGCCGCTGCTGTTCCAGCGGCTGTACGCGACGCTCGACCGGCTGCCGTGCAGCTGGGAGTGTGTTTTCGTGGACGATGGCAGCCGGGACCGGTCGGTGGCGCTGCTGCGCGCGCAGTACCAGGCACGGCCGGCGCACACCCGGGTGATCGTGTTCCGCCGCAACTTCGGCCAGCACTCCGCCATCATGGCCGGGTTCGCCGCGGCGAACGGCGACGTCGTGGTCACGCTGGACGCGGATCTGCAGAATCCGCCGGAGGAAATCCCACGGCTGCTGGCGGCGGCCGATGCGGGTCATGACTACGTCGGAACGATCCGTCTGGGACGCCAGGACCACTGGGCCCGGACCTTCCTGTCGCGGCGCATCAATTCGCTGCGCGAGCGCATGACGCCGATCCGGATCACCGACCAGGGCTGCATGCTCAGGGCCTACTCGCGCCACGTCATCGATGCGGTCAACGGCTCCGGGGAGGTGAACACCTTCATTCCGGCGCTCGCGTACCTGTACGCGAGCAATCCGGTCGAGATCGAGGTCGCCCACGAGTCGCGGCACGCCGGACAGTCCAAGTACTCCTTCTACAAGCTCATCCGGCTGAACTTCGATCTGATGACCGGTTTCACGGTGGTGCCGCTGCAGCTGTTCTCGATGCTCGGCATGGCCATCTCGGGCATCTCGCTGCTGCTGTTCCTGTACCTGATCTACGATCGCATCGTGCACGGGCCGGACGTGCAGGGTGTGTTCACCCTGTTCGCCATCGTGTTCTTCCTGCTGGGACTGGCACTGTTCGGCATCGGGCTCATCGGCGAATACGTCGGTCGCACCTACGAGCAGGTCCGCGGCCGGCCGCGCTACCTGGTTGCGGCGGTACTCGGCCCCGAGCAGGCCGCCGCGCAGCTGATGGCACCGCAAACCGATCCCGAGCGCCTCCCGGCGCTCGAGACCACTCGTGTTTAGCGCCGTCGTTTTCGCCTACAGCGAGGTCGGTCAACGCTGCCTGCAGGTGCTGCTGGACCAGGGGGTGCAGGTCCCCCTGGTGTTCACGCATCAGGACCAGCCCGGCGAGCAGCGCTGGTTCGCCAGCGTCGCCGAGCTCGCGGCGGCGCGCGGCGTGCGCGCCGTGACGCCCGGCGATCCCGGCGCTGCGCAATGGCTCGACGAGATCAGAGGCCTGGCGCCCGACTACATCCTGGCCTTCTACTACCGCTCCATGCTGCCGCCCCGGATCCTGGAGCTCGCGCGCCGGGGCGCCCTCAACATGCATGGTTCGCTGCTGCCACGCTATCGCGGCCGCGCTCCGGTCAACTGGGCGATCGCCAACGGCGAGACACAGGCCGGGGCCACGCTGCACTACATGGTGGCCCGCCCGGATGCCGGTCCGATCGTGGCGCAGGAGGCGGTGCCCATCGGGCCGGACGATGATGCCCTGACGGTATCCCTGGCCGTGGCGGCCGCGGCGGCACGGGTGCTCGCCGCGGTGCTGCCGGTGATGGCCTGCGGGCCGCCGCCGGGCCGCACCATGGACCTCGCCGCCGGCTCATACTTCGGGGGCCGCCGGCCCGAGGACGGCCGCCTCCATCCGGACTGGCCGGGAAGGCGGGTCCACGCCATGATCCGCGCCGTGGCGCCGCCGTTTCCCGGAGCGTTCCTGGACGTGGGCGGCCGGCGTGTGGTCTTTGGCAGCTCGCACCTCACCGGGCAGCCGGCCCGGCACCTGCAGCCGTGCCTGTACGTCTCGGAGGGCGAGCTGTTCCTGGATTGCCAGGACGCGGTCCGGCTGCGGATCGGAAGCGTGATCATCGATGGCACCCGCTTCGATGCACGCGAATTTCAGGAGCGCTTCGGCACGCAGCCCTGGCGCTTCAGTTTCACTGCCCGCGATTGATAAGGAAGATGCTCATGAAGAAGCTGCTCATCCTGGGGGTCAATGGCTTCATCGGCCACCACCTGAGTGAGGCGGTCATCCGCGAGACCGACTGGGACGTCTACGGGATGGACCTCGAATCCGACCGGCTGGCCAATGTGCTCAAGCATCCGCGCTTTCATTTCTTCGAGGGCGACATCACCATCAACCGCGAGTGGGTCGAGTACCACATCCGCAAGTGCGACACGGTGCTGCCGCTGGTCGCCATCGCGACCCCGGCCACGTACATCTCCGATCCGCTGCGGGTCTTCGAGCTGGACTTCGAGGCGAACCTGCCGCTGATCCGCCAGTGCGTCAAACATCGCAAGCGGGTGGTGTTTCCGTCGACCTCCGAGATCTACGGCATGTCGCAGGAGGCGGAGTTCCATCCCTACGAATCGCCGCTGGTGCTGGGCCCGGTACCGAAGTCGCGCTGGATCTACTCCTGCAGCAAGCAGATGCTCGATCGGGTCATCTGGTCCTACGGCCAGGAGGGCCGGCTCGATCACACCCTGTTCCGGCCTTTCAACTGGATCGGCCCGGGGCTGGATCGCATGATGACGGCGAAGGAGGGCAGTTCGCGGGTCCTCACCCAGTTCCTCGGCAACATCGTGCGCGGGGAGGACATCAAGCTGGTCGATGGCGGCACGCAGCGGCGCTGCTTCTCCTATATTTCGGAGGGCATCGGCTGTCTGCTGAAGATCATCGCCAACAAGGATGGCGTGGCTTCGGGCAAGATCTACAACATCGGCAATCCGGCCAACGATCTTTCGATCCGCGAACTCGCCGAACTGATGCTGGCCACGGCCCGGTCCATCCCGGAGTACGCGCAGTTCGCCAAGTCGGTGAAGCTCGTCGAGGTGACCGCGGAGAAGTACTACGGGTCGGGATACCAGGACGTGCGCGCCCGCCGGCCCTGGATCAGGAACACCGTCGAGGAACTGGGCTGGAAGCCGGACGTCGACATGCCCACGGCGCTCAAGCATGTATTCGAGTCCTACAAGGGGGACATCAAGGAAGCCCGGGCCCTGGTCGAAGCCTCCTGATCCGCCGTGCAGACACGTCGGATCGCATTGAAGGTGGATGTCGACACCCTGCGCGGCACGCTCGAGGGAGTGCCCGCCCTGCTGGCGGCCATGAGCCGGCTGAAGGCGGGCGGCAGCTTCTATTTCAGCCTGGGCCCCGATCACACCGGCCGCGCTCTCAAACGGGTGTTCCGCCGCGGCTTCCTCGGCAAGGTCCGCCGCACCAGCGTCGTGGAGCACTACGGCGTGCGCACGCTCCTGTATGGCACGCTGCTCCCGGGCCCGCGCATCGACCGGCGGGGCGGTGAGGTCATGCGCGCCGTGCGCGACGCCGGCTTCGAGGTCGGCGTGCACTGTCATGATCACGTGCGCTGGCAGGATGGCGTCGCGCACGCCGACCCGGCCTGGACGCGCCGCGAATTCGAACGCGCCCTCAAGGCCTTCCAGGGCGTGTTCGGCACGCCGGCGCGGGCCCATGCCGCCGCCGGCTGGCAGCTCAATGCCGGCGTGCTCGATCTGGAGCGCGAGTTCGCGCTGGAGTACGCCAGTGATTCGCGGGGGAGGGCCCCGTTCTGGCCGACGATGGCGCAAGTGCAGGGCCACTGCCCGCAGCTGCCCACCACCCTGCCGACCTTCGATGAGCTGATCGGCGTCGAGGGGCGGAGCGCCCAGGGCGCCGCCGAGGAAATCCTGCGCCTGTCGGCGGGCGGAGCCACCGACACGCATGTCTTCACCCTGCACGCGGAACTCGAAGGCCAGAAGCTGCTGGCGCAGTTCGAGTACCTGCTGCGGGCCTGGCGCGAGTCCGGCCTGCAGCTCACGAGCCTGCACGACTATTACTGCAGTCTCGATCCCGCTGCCATCCCCCGGCACCAGCTGACCTGGGGAGCCGTTCCCGGCCGCTCCGGCGAGCTTGCCGTCCAGGGGGCCACCCTGTGACGGCGCGCTGGCGCTGGCCGCTGCTGGTCCTGTTCGTGGCGGGCTGGCTGGTCAGCCTCGGATTTCGGGGCCTCTACAATCCGGACGAGGGCCGCTACGCGGAAATTCCGCGCGAGATGCTGGCGAGCGGTGATTGGGTGATTCCGCATCTGAACGGGCTGGTCTACATCGAGAAGCCGCCGTTGCAGTACTGGGCCACCGCCATCAGCGAGGCGCTCTTCGGACCGAGCGCCTGGTCGGCACGCCTGTACGACGGCCTGTGCGCGCTGGCCACGCTGTTCGTGCTGTGGGTCTTCGTGCGCCGCGAGTGGAACGGGGCCGCGGCCGCGCGCGCCGCCGTCATGCTGGGCAGCTCGCTGCTGTTCATCCTGCTGGGCCACCAGCTCACGCTGGACATGAGCCTGACGCTCTTCAACACGGTGACCTTCGTCGCCTTCTGCATTGCCCAGCGCGCCGCGCACTGGCGGCGCTGGATGCTGCTCAGCTGGGCGGGCATCGCCGCCGCGTTCCTGACCAAGGGACTGATTGCCGGCGTCCTGCCGCTGCTGACACTCATCGCCTACTCGGTCCTGCAGCGGGACCTGACGCCGTGGCGGCGCCTGCTGCTGGTGCGCGGGACCGTGGTGTTCGCCGTGCTGTGCCTGCCGTGGCTGATCCTGATCCAGCACCGGCTCCCGCAGTTCTTCCAGTTCTTCTTCGTGCGCGAGCACTTCCAGCGGTTCCTGACGAAGATCGAGGATCGCTACCAGCCCTGGTGGTTCTTCATCCCGGTACTGCTCGCCGGCGTGCTGCCCTGGGTGGTGCCGGCGCTGCGGGCGCTGAGCCGCGACTGGCGCGCCGACGGTGCGCGGCCCGCATTCGACCTGCGGCGCTTCGCCTGGGTCTGGTGCGCGGTGGTGTTCGTGTTCTTCTCCGCCTCCGACTCCAAGCTGATCACCTACATCATGCCGCTGTTCCCGCAGCTGGCGCTGCTGATGGCGACCGGTCCGACGCCGCGTCTGGACCGGGACCTGAAGATCACGGGCGCGGGGATGGCGCTCGCGGGCGTGCTGATGCTCATCGGCGCCGCGCTGCTGCCGCACTTGCTGCACGATCCCGTGCGCGCGCCCTACTGGCTGCCGATCCGGCCGGCCGTGGTGCTGATGGGGCTGTGCTGTGCGGCCGGTGGCGTTGCGGCGCTGCGGGTCCGGCCGGACGGCCTGCGACCCACGCTGGCGGTGGGCCTGGGCGGACTGGCGACCTGGGCGGGCGTGCTGTGGGCCGCCTCGATCCTGTCACCGGTGTATTCCGGCGCGACCCTGTTGCGGCAACTGCCCCCCTCGCTGCGCCAGGATGTACCGGTGTACAGCGTGCGAACGTATGATCAGAGCCTGACCTTCTATCTGAGGCATCCCGTGACGCTGGTCGAATACCGCGGAGAACTGGATTTCGGCCAGACCCTGGAACCGGCGAAGTCGATCGGTTCGCTGGCCACCTTCGAGACGGCCTGGCGCGACGGCGGCCAGGCGCTGGCCGTGCTCGAGCGGCCGACCTATGAGCTGCTTCGCGACGCAGACCTGCCCATGGTCATGCGCGCCCGTTCGCCGCGCACTTTCATCGTGAGCCGCCAATGACCTGGCTGACCTGGTGCCTGCTGCTCGGCGGCGTGCTGCTCAATGCCTGCGCGCAACTGCTCCTGAAGGCCGCGACCCGGCACAGCGGGGAACTGGTCGCCGACTCCGGCCAGGTGTCCTGGTCCTCGGTCATGCACCTGCTCGCGGCGGTGCCGCTGTGGGTGGGCCTGGGTTGCTATGGCGTCAGCGTCATCGTGTGGCTCGGGGCGTTGTCGCGGGTGCCGGTGAGCGTCGCCTATCCGATGCTGTCCATCGGCTATGTGGTGAATGCCTTCGCCGCCGCGCTCCTGTTCGGCGAAGCACTCAGCGCCGGCAAGCTCGTGGGCATCGCCCTGATCTGCGCCGGCGTCTTCACCCTTGCCAGGATGCACCACTGATGGGTACCCAACGTCCCGACCTGCTGCCGATGACCCGGCCGAGCATCGATGAGGAAACCATCCAGGGTGTGTGCGAGGTGCTCCGCTCCGGATGGATCACCTCCGGCCCGCAGGTCAAGGCCTTCGAGGCGGCGCTGAGCCGGTACTTCGGCGGCCGTCCGGTGCGCGCGTTCAATTCGGGCACGTGCACCATGGAAATCGCGTTGCGCATCGCTGGCGTCGGGCCCGGGCACGAAGTGATCACCACGCCGCTGTCGTGGGTGGCCACCAGCAACGTGATTCTCGCCGTCGGCGCCCGGCCGCGGTTCGTCGACATCGATCCGGTGACCCGCAACATCGATCTCGGGCGCATCGAGGGGGCGATCACGTCCGCCACGCGCGCCCTCCTGCCCGTGGACCTGGCCGGACTGCCGGTCGACCGCGACGCCCTGTACTCGATCGCGAACCGGCACGGTCTGCGGGTCGTCGAAGATGCCGCGCAGGCGATGGGCAGCCAGTTCCGGGGCAAGCCGATCGGATCGATCGGCGATCTCGTTTCGATCAGCTTCCACCCGAACAAGAACATCACCTGCATCGAAGGCGGGTGCCTGGTCATGAACAACGCGGAGGAGGCGAGGCTCGCGGAACAGTACCGCCTGCAGGGCGTGGTCCGCAGCGGTTTCGACGGCATGGAGGTGGAGCTGGCCGGCGGCAAGTTCAACCTCACGGATGTCGCGGCGCGCGTGGGGCTCGGCCAGCTGCCGCACCTGGCACGATTCAACGCAAGACGCGCCGAGCTCGCGCGCCTGTATTTCATGCAGCTGCAGGAACGCGGCGCAGTCGAGTTCGGCCTGCAGCTCCCGGTGGCCGACTTCGCCCACAGCAACTGGCACATGTTCCAGGTGGTGCTGCCCGAGGAGCGGCTCACGATCCGGCGCGCCCAGGTCATGGAGCGCCTGTCCGATCTCGGCATCGCGACCGGCGTGCATTATCCGGCGATCCACCTGTTCGCGCTGTACCGCCGCCTGGGCTTCGGACCGGGCGATTTCCCGATCACCGAACGCGTCGGCCGCAACATCCTGACGCTGCCGCTGTTCGCGCAGATGACCGACGCGGACGTGGTGCGGGTGGCCGAGAATCTGATGCAGGTGCTGCGCGCGGCCGCACGCTGAAGGCGGCTGCGGCGTACTGACATGCCGTATACCGTATACTGCGCGGCGGTCGCAACAAAATCAGGGAGACCCTTCATGCGTATGCTCAAGTCCGCGACGGCCGTGATCGTGCTGGCACTGGGTGGGATGACTGCCGCCCATGCCGACAACAGCCAGCAGACCAGGATGACGACCTGCAACGCGCAGGCCGGAGATCAGAAGCTCACGGGCGATGCCCGCAAGTCGTTCATGAAGACCTGCCTGTCGGGCGGCGGTTCGGCGCCGGCGGCGAAGGCGCTGACTCCCCAGCAGCAGAAGATGAAGACCTGCAATGCGGATGCCACGACCAAGGGTCTGAAGGGTGCTGACCGCAAGGCCTATATGAAGACCTGTCTGTCGGGTTCGTCGGGCTAGTGCTGGCGGGGTTTCAGCAGGTAGTCGTAGCGATCCGCGGAATGCACCCTCACCTGTGAGGTCTGCTCGCCCCGGGTGAGGGTGAGGGGAATTTCGGCACCGGCGGGACCGATGCTCCATACCTTGCGGAACATGTCCGCAAGACCGTCCACGCCGCGGCCCGCCACGGCGGTGACCTCGTCATTGACCTTGACGCCGGCGCGATGCGCCGGGCCGTCCTCGGCCAGCGCGCCGACGACCAGCCGGCCCTGCTGTTCGGTGGCGTACATGCCGAGCCACGGCCGTGGTGTCTGCAGCGGCCGTCCGGCCCTCAGCATGTCGTCGAGGATGGGATCGAGCAGATCCACCGGAACGAACAGGTTGGCATCGAAGGTCTCCTCGCTGGTGGACTCCTCCACCAGCAGCGAGCCGACGCCGAGCAGGCGCCCGTCGGTGCCGACCAGCGCCGTGCCACCCCACTGCGGATGGGCCGGTGCCGTGAAGATCGCGTCGTCCAGCAGATATTCCCAGTGACCGGCGAATTCACGACGTGCCGTGACGTGCACGTTGAGGGAATGCGCAAGCCCGCCGTGACCGATCACGATGGCGTTCGCACCCACTTCGAGCCCGGCTGACGAGCCGCGCTGCAGGACCGGTACCCGCAGGTCACCGAGGGGCAGCACCAGCCCGAAACCCGACGTGGGATCGTAGCCCGCCACATGGCCGGGTACGGCACGGCCGTTATGGGTGGACAGCCACACGTTGCTGGCCTCGGTGATGAGGTAACCGATGGTCAGCACCATGCCGTCCTCGCCGATGACGACACCGCTGCCGATGCGCTCGGTACCGAGCAGCGGGGCCGTGAAGGCGCCTTCCGGAATCTCCGAATGAACCATCACCACCGATTGCAGGGCCGCGTGCAGATCGAACGGCACCTGCTCGGGCCGGGGTTGCAGAGCAGCAGGAAATGTCCAGTTCTTGGATACTGTCATGACGTGGGACGAATTTATCAGGCTCGGAACGATGCGAAAACTACCGATAGTTAATCTTCTGCACTCTGCGCGAGTGCACGGATTCCCGGTGATGCGATGCACGAAGCGCGGGCGCGCGTGACCGCCGTCGAAAACCGGCGTCGCGTCGCGCTGGTGACGGCCCGAGAAGCGCAGGCGCTGGACGAGGATCTGCCGCCGCTTGCGGATGCGCTGCACCACGCGGGTCTGGAGGTCGCCGTCGTGCCCTGGGACTCGGCGCACGATTGGTCACAGTTCGACATGTTGCTGCTGCGCTCGACCTGGGACTATATGTCACGTCCTGCCCAGTTCCTGAGCTGGGCGGAAGCGGCGTCGCGACAGTCGCGGCTCGTGAATCCGCTGCCGACCGTCCGCTGGAATATCGACAAGCACTACCTTGGCACCCTCGCCGCAGCCGGCGTGCCCATCGTGCCGACCTGCTTCCTGGAGCCGGGAGTGGACGTGGCGGTCGAACTCGCGCGGTTCGAAGGTGTCCATGCCTGCGCCGAATTCGTGATCAAGCCCGCGGTCGGCGCCGGATCGCGTGATGCGCAGCGCCACCGCCGCGGTTCGCGGCAGGCCATCGAACATGCGACGCGGCTGCTGCACGCACATCGGAGCGTCCTGCTGCAACCCTACCTCGAGCGCGTGGATGCCGAAGGTGAGGCGGCGCTGGTGTTCTTCGGCGGCGAGTTCAGTCATTCGATACGCAAGGGGCCGCTGCTGCAACCGGGGGCTGCCGCGACCGGGGAGCTGTTCGCCCCGGAGAGCATCGGCGCCCGCGCCGCGCTTGCGGATGAGCTTGCGATCGCCCGCCTGGCCCTCGCCGCCATCCCGTTCGCCGCGCCCCTGTATGCACGCGTCGATCTGCTTCGCGACGGGTCCGGCGCGCCGCGGGTGCTGGAGCTGGAGCTCATCGAACCCTCGCTGTTCTTTGCCCACGCGCCGGGCTCCGCCGCGCGCTTTGCCGCGTGTGTCCGCCGTTTCCTGTGCGGGTCCGCGGTGTCGCTATAATCCGCACATCCCGATAGCGGAGCACAACAGTGGATCATTTCCCAAAGCAGCCCTGCGTCCTCCTGGCCCGTGTCCTGGCAACGGCGGCGCTGACTGCGCTATGCGCGACGCCGGGCCGGGCCCAGTCGCCCGCGGGCCCGCCCGCGTCGCAAGGTTCGGGGCTGAATACCGCCGCCATGGACCCGGCGGTGCGCGTGCAGGATGACGTCTACCAGCACGCGAATGGTCACTGGCTCAGGACGACGATCATTCCCGAGGACCGCGCCTATGTTTCGATCGACACGGGACTGGCGGACAAGAATCTCGATGAGCTGCATGAAATCATCGAGGCTGCGGCCAAGGACCGCAGCGCGCCGGCCGGCTCCGAGGCCCGCAAGATCGGCGACCTGTACGCGAGCTTCATGGACGAGGCCGCGGTGCAGGCGGCGGGGCTCGGCCCTCTCAAGGAGGAACTCGCGCGCATCGACGCCCTGAAGTCGAAGAACGAACTGCCGGCCCTGTTCGCGCATCTCAATCGCATCGGGGTATCGACCCCGTATGGCCTCGGCGTCGGACCCGATGCCCGCGACTCCAGCCGCAACGCCGCCGGCCTCGATCAGGACGGCCTGGGCATGCCGGATCGCGATTACTACATCAAGAATGATGACCCGCGGCTGCTCCAGGTCCGCGGCCGCTACCTCGAGGCCATCCAGAAGCTGCTGGCCCTCGCCGGGCAGCCTGACGCGGCGGCGCAGGCCAAAGCCGTGCTGGCGCTCGAAACCCGCATGGCGCAGGCGCAGTGGACGCGCACCGAACTGCGCGATCCGGTCAAGACCTACAACAAGACCACCTTCCCGCAGCTGCAGACTCTCAGTCCGGGCTACGGCTGGCAGCGGTACCTGACCGACGTCGGCGTGAGCGGCAAGTCGGACTACGTGATCATCGGCGAGCCGAGCTACTTCAAGGCCTTCGGCGAGATGGTGAAGACCGAGCCGCTGGCCACCTGGAAGAGCTATCTGCGCTGGCAGCTGATCCGTGAATTCGCGGGCGTCATGCCCCGGGATTTCGTCGATGCCAGCTTCGCATTCTACGGCACCGCGCTGCGCGGCACGCCGCAGATCCGGCCGCGCTGGAAGCGGGGCATTGCCGTGGTCGAAAGCGGCATCGGCTTCGGGCTGGGGAAACTGTATGTCGCGAAGTATTTTCCGCCCGCGACCAAGGCGCGGATGGAGTCATTGGTCGATAACCTGCTTGCCGCCTATCGCCAGGACGTGACCCAGCTGGACTGGATGGGACCGGAGACCCGCAGGCAGGCCCTCGAGAAACTGGCGAAACTGCACCGCAAGATCGGCTATCCGCAGAAGTGGCGTGATTATGGCGGCCTCGAGATCCGGCGCAACGACCTCATCGGCAACGTGATGCGCGCCAACGAATGGGAATTCCGGTACCAGCTGGGCAAGCTCGGCAAGCCCGTCGATCATGACGAGTGGCTCCTGACGCCGCAGACGGTCAATGCCTACTACCGGCCCGATCTCAACGAGGTGGTGTTCCCGGCGGCCTACCTGCAGCCGCCGAACTTCGATCCCCGGGTCGACGATGCCGCCAACTACGGCGCCGTGGGGGCCGTCATCGGCCACGAGATGAGTCACGGGTTCGACGACGAGGGCAGCCAGTTCGATGCCGACGGCAATCTGCGCGACTGGTGGACCAAGGCCGACCACGAGCGCTTCGCGGCGAAGACCGCGGCGCTGGTCGCCCAGTACGATGCCTTCGAACCGCTGCCCGGCTACCACGTCAACGGCAAGCTCACCCTGGGGGAGAACATCGCCGACAATTCGGGGCTGGCGGTCGCCTACAAGGCCTACCACCTCTCCCTGCACGGCCATCCGGCACCGGTCATCGACGGCTATACGGGCGACCAGCGTTTCTTCCTGGCCTTCGTGCAGAGCTGGATGGGCAAGGTTCGGGAGAAGCAGCAGATCGTGTGGCTGAAGTCCGATCCGCATTCGCCGTTCGCGGCGCGCGGCGAGCTGCCGGTGCGCAACCAGGATGCCTTCTACGAGGCCTTCGGCGTCAAGCCGGGTGACAGGATGTACCGGCCGCCCGACCAGCGCGTGCACATCTGGTGAGTCTTTCGATCTTCGACATCTTCAAGATCGGCATCGGTCCCTCGAGTTCACACACCATGGGCCCGATGCGGGCGGCGCGCGAGTTCGCGCTGCGGCTGCAGGCGGCGGGCCTTCTCGGGAGGACGGCTGAGGTCGTGGTCCGGCTCTACGGATCGCTGGCACTGACCGGCGGCGGCCATGGCACGGACCGGGCGGTACTGCTCGGTCTGATGGGCGCAGATCCGGGCGATGTGGATCCGGACAGCATGGAACCTGCGTTGCAGCGCATCCGCGGCAGCGGTCGGCTCGCGCTGCTGGGAACGCATGAGATCGCCTTCGATGAGCCCATGCAGCTGCTCTTCATGCGCGCCGAACGGCTGCCCCGGCACCCCAATGGCATGCGCTTCAGTGCGCTCGATGCGGCCGGTGCGCGACTGGCCGAGGAGGATTACTACTCCCTGGGCGGTGGCTTCATCGTCCGGGGCGACGATCCGGAGCCGCAGAACACCGGTACCGCGCCGCCTCATCCGTTCGCCTCCGGCGGGGAACTGCTGGCGCTGTGCCGCGAGCAGGGCCTGGAGATTTTCGAACTGATGCTGGCCAATGAGCGTACCTGGCGCAATGACGATGAGATCCGCGAGCAGCTGCTTGCGATCTGGCGGGTGATGCAGGCCTGTGTCGTGCGCGGGTTCCGCCAGACCGGGGTGCTGCCCGGCGTCCTGAAGGTGCGGCGCCGGGCGCCGAAGCTGCATCGGACCCTGGTCGAAGGTCGAGCCGCCCACGGGGCCCTGGAGGCGATGGACTGGGTGAATGCCTGGGCGCTGGCGGTCAACGAAGAGAATGCAGCCGGCGGCCGCGTCGTCACCGCGCCGACCAACGGCGCCGCCGGCATCGTTCCGGCGGTCCTGCACTTCTACGAACGCTTCGAGGCCGGTGCCAGCGAAGCGGGCATCATCCGCGCCCTGCTCACGGCCGGCGCGATCGGCATGCTCTACAAGCGCAATGCATCGATATCCGGGGCGGAGATGGGCTGTCAGGGCGAAGTGGGCGTGGCCTGCTCGATGGCGGCCGCGGGCCTGGTCGCGGCGCTGCACGGGACCAATGAGCAGATCGAGAACGCCGCGGAGATCGGGATGGAGCACAACCTGGGGCTCACCTGTGATCCGGTCGCGGGCCTGGTCCAGATCCCCTGCATCGAACGCAACGCGATGGGTGCGATCAAGGCGATCAACGCGGCACGGCTGGCGATGCGCGGTGACGGCAGCCACAAGGTCTCCCTCGACCAGGTCATCGCGACCATGCGCCAGACCGGGCACGACATGTCGGCGATCTACAAGGAGACCTCGCAGGGAGGCCTGGCGGTCAATGTCCCCGACTGCTGAACCGCCTCAAGGAGAAGAGCCCATGCTGGCCGCAATCGCCTCCCTGGGGCTGGCCGCCGCCGCACCGGATCCCTTCCTGTATCTGGAAGACATCGAGGGCAAGCGCGCGCTCGAATGGGTGCAGCAGCAGAACCAGCGCGCCCTGCAGCGGCTCACCGGTGACGCCCGCTATGCGCCCGCCTACCAGCAGGCGCTGAGCATCCTCGAGGACCGCACCCGCATTCCCTACGGCGCGCTGCGCGCGGGTCGGGTCTACAACTTCTGGCAGGACGATGAGCATGTGCGCGGCCTGTGGCGCCGCACGCCGCTCGCTTCGTACGCCACCGCAACCCCGGTCTGGGAGACGTTGCTGGACGTTGACGCGCTGGCGACCGCGGAGCAGCGCAACTGGGTGTACCAGGGCGTGGACTGCCAGCCGCACGCAGGACCGCGCTGCCTGGTGAGCCTCTCGGATGGTGGCCAGGATGCCCGGGTGGTGCGCGAGTTTGACCAGGATTCGCGGGCGTTCGTCGTGGACGGCTTCACGCTGCCGGAAGCCAAATCCGACAGCGCCTGGGAGGACCGGGACACCGTGCTGGTCGCCACCGACTTCGGCCCCCGGTCGCTGACCGAATCCGGCTATCCCTACATCGTGCGCCGGTGGCGCCGCGGCCAGCCGCTGTCCGAAGCGTCGGAACTCTTCCGCGGCGATCCGCACGACGTGTCGGTCGCCCCGGCGCGCCTCGACGGCGATCGCGGCGAGTCCCTGATGGTGATCGTGCGCGCCCGCACCTTCTTCAGCGCCGATTACCTGCGGGTGCAGGGTCAGCGGATCGAACCGATGACCCTGCCGCAGAAGGTGGACCTGCAGGGCATCAGCCACGGGGAGCTGCTGTTCAGGATCCGTGAGGACTGGCAGGTCTCCGGCGCGTCCTTCAGGTCCGGTTCGCTGCTGTCGATGCCGCTGTCGGCGATCACCTCGCCCACGCCTGCGGTGAGGATCGCCCTGGTACCCGGGCCGCGGGATTCGATCGAGCAGGTCGCAATCACCCAAGCCGGGGTGCTGGTGGCGCTGTACACCAACGTGAAGGGACGGGTGCTGCGCCTGCGGTTCGACGGCAGGGACTGGACGGCGACGGACATGCAGCTGCCGGCCAACGGCTCGGTGGGCATCGCCACCGCCGACGAGCACAGCGACGCGGCCTTCATCAGCTACCAGGACTTCCTGCAGCCGCCGACGCTCTACCAGCTGGACGTGGCCACCGGGCAGTCGCGGGCCATCAAGAGCCTGGCGATGAAATTCGACGCGGCGGGCTGCACCGTGGAGCAGCTCATGGCCACCTCGCGCGATGGCACCCAGGTGCCGTACTTCGTGGTGCGGCCGCGCGGCTTCGTGGCGGACGGTACCGCGGCGACGTTGCTCTACGGCTACGGGGGCTTCGATGTGTCGATGTTGCCGAGCTACCTGGGCACGACCGGAAAACTGTGGCTCGAACGCGGTGGAGTCTACGTCCTGGCGAACATCCGTGGCGGCGGCGAGTTCGGTCCCGCCTGGCACCAGGCGGGTCTCAAGACCCACCGGCAGGTGGTCTATGATGACTTCATCGCCGTGGCGCAGGACCTGATCGCACGCCGGATCACCTCCACGCGGCGGCTGGGGATCGAAGGCGGTTCCAATGGCGGCCTGCTCATGGGCGTCATGCTGACCCAGCGTCCGGAACTGTTCCGCGCCGCGGTCGTGCAGGTGCCGCTGCTCGACATGCTGAGGTACGACACACTGCTGGCTGGGGCCTCCTGGGTGGATGAGTACGGCTCGCCCCAGGTGCCGCAGGAGCGCGCCTGGCTTGCGAAGATGTCTCCCTACCAGAACCTGCACTATCGCAGGGATTTCCCGGAGGTCTTCATCCTCA
>Ga0335075_10001979_pt1 | contig 33270 bp, 26 predicted proteins | sample Lox_Sample_24_FD_206723 | JGI IMG/M metagenome (GOLD analysis project Ga0335075, IMG submission 206723) | Soil microbial communities from Loxahatchee National Wildlife Refuge, Florida, United States - Lox_Sample_2.4 | ecosystem: Environmental > Terrestrial > Soil > Wetlands | place: USA...
GTGGCATTGGGCTTGTCGGTGTCGACGGTGAACGAGGTGGCCTTTGGCGCAGCGAATTTGAACGTGGGGCGTTTCGGAAGCTTCTTCGCCTTGATCCCGCCGAACAGGGCTTTCACCTTCGCAAGCGTCGCATTGGGCTCGACGTCGCCGGCGATCACCAGAATGGCATTGTTCGGCGCGTACCATGCATCGTGAAACCGCTTGAGATCGGCAGCCTTCGTCACCTCGAAGCTCGGCCGCGTCCCCAGCGCGGCATGCTCATAGGGCGTGCCGGCATACAACGCGCCGCGCAGTTTTTCGTACAGGAGATAAGCGGGATTGGAGAGGTCCTGAGCGACCTCCTGTTCGATCGCGCCGCGTTCCTTTTCCCAATCTTCCTGCGTCGCGAGCACGGCCTGCATGCGCAGGGCCTCGATATGCAGCGCGATCTCGAGGTCTTCCGAGGGCACGGTGTAGAGATATTGCGTCAGGCTTTCGCGTGTGTTGGCGTTGAAGCTGCCGCCCATCACGCTGCCGATATTGGCGAGCTGGTCGGCGGTGAGGCCGGGACTGCCGCGGAACATCATGTGCTCCATGGCGTGCGCGGTGCCGGGGAAGCCCTTCGGGGTTTCATCGCCGCCGGCGAGATAATTCACCGCCGTCGCCACCACCGGCGCCAGCGTGTTGCGGATGATGACGACGCGCAGGCCGTTTGGCAGTGTCGCGCGCAGGACATTCTGTTCCGGCGCCGGTGCGCGCGCATCGCTGACGCCGGCGAACAACACAAACGCGGCGGCCGCCGCGCCGATCAGGCGCAGCGGACGCATCCAACGCGGCAAATTCATCCGTATTCTTCTTTCCTTATGGCGCCGTCAGATTCGCGACGAGCGCCTTCTGGCCATAGACCTTGTCCAAGGCTTCCGTGATCGCAGCGGTCGAAACCACGACGCCGCGGTTCTGCGTGTCGTCGAAGCCGAAATTGCCGCCGAGGCTGTGGATGTTGCCGTCGAACACCGCGCCGATCACGCGGCCGCTCGCATCGATCGCCGGCGAACCGGAATTGCCGCCGATGATGTCGTTGTCGGTGGAGAAGTCGAACACCGTCTTCGGGTTCAGGCTCTTCTGTGCTGCCACCCACCGCGGCGCGAGCGCGAACGGATCCTGGCCGGTCGCGCGATCATAGAGACCGGCGAAGTAGGTGAACGGCTTCACCGGCACGCCGTTCTCGTCCCAGCCTTCGACCTTGCCATAGCTGAGACGCGCCGAGAATGTCGCGTCGGGATAGGTCCCCGTGCCGTAAACCGCAAAGCGCGCCTTGGCGATCTTCTCCGCCGCGCGATCGGACGGGCCGGTCACGCGCGTCTCATACTCCTTGCGGATCGCGCGGCTGGCCGCATCGGTCGCGAGCACGAACTTGATCATCGGATCGTTCGAGGCCTGCACCGCCGCAAGACCGCCATCCCACAATTGCTTGCGGTAATCGGCATCGGTGAGTTTCGACTGAGACAGACGCGCGGCAATCGTCTCCGGTGAATCTTTCCCAAGGAAAGTGCGCGTGCCGGGATTGTCGGCCGTCAGATGCTCACGCAGCTTGGTCAGCCAGAACTCGAGCACGGCGGCTTCGAGATCGGGATAAACCGGCTCCTTGTCGAGCACGCGCTTCTCAAGCAGCGCCAGACGGCTGTCGGTGTATTCCGGCAGGCGTTCGCTGTTGGGTTTCGTCTTCTCCTGCGCGGCGCGCACGATGGAACGCGCATAGCCGAACAGATCGGAGAACACGCCCGCGCGGGCTTCCATATACGTGTACGACTGATAGAGCGCCTTGCGGTCGGCTTGCACCTTCGCCGTGTCGGTCCAGGGATCACCGATCTCAGTAGACAACTTCGGATCGGCCATGACCTTCGCGCGCAGATCGGTATCGAATTTGCGCTTGGCGACGATCAGGGCGGGATCGACCAGCGCGAGCTCCTGGCCGTGCAATGCCTTGAAGCTGTTCTCGACGCCGAACAGATCTTCGTTCGAGATACGCGCGTGTTCGGCACTTTCCTCACCAAAGCGGATCAGGCGGCCACGCAGTTCCGAGAGAAGAAGCAGCGTATCGGGAAGCGTTACATCGCGGATCGTCTCCAGCTGTTCGGCCGTGAGCAGGCGCTGCGTCGAACCCGGATTGCCGGAGATGAAGACCGGCTCGCCATCCTTCGGCGCGTTGACGCTCCACTTCAGGTGCGCCGGCGTCTCGACCGGCTTGCCGTTTTCATACAGACGCACGAAGGAGCAATCGAGGTCGTAGCGCGGGAAGTTGAAATTGTCCGGATCGCCTCCGAAGAACGCCATCTGCTGCTCCGGCGCGAAGACCAGGCGCACATCGGAATATTTGCGATAGGTGTAGAGCTTGTACTGCCCGCCCTGATAGAGCGTGATCACCTGGCAGCGGAACTGGGCCTCGCGGCCGGCGCAGCCTTCTTTCTCGACCGCCGCGATTGCTGCGTCGCGTGCTTTCACGAAATCCTGACCGGTCTTGCCTGCGCTCGCGTCGGTGACGCGCTGGGTTGCGTCGGTGATCGTGCTGAGGATTTCCGCCTGCATGCCGGGGCAGAGCTTTTCGTCCTCGCGCGTGGCGGAGGTGAAGCCCTCTTTCACGTAATCGACGGTCGAGGTCGAAAGGTTCTGCGCGCAGCCGCGCACGCAGTGATGGTTGGTGAGGACCAGACCGTCCTTCGTCACCACCGACGCCGAACATCCCGTCGACAGGCGCACCGAGGCGCCCTGCACATTGTCGAGCCACGCCTTGTCGATGGTGACGCCGTATTTCGTCTTCACCATCTCGGACGGGAAGTTGTCGAAGGTCCACATGCCTTCGTCGGCGAGGGCTGTGGTGGCGGCACAAAGGGCAGCGGCGGCGATGGCCGCGGACAGGACGAATTTCACGGAAATGGCCTCTTGAGGAAGAACGGCGGGTGAAGGACGGGCGGCATTTAAGCCCCCCGTGCCATGCTTTCCAAGGCGCGCCTAGTGAAAATCCCGTGATTTGGGGACCACGCGCACATTACGGGGGTGATGATGCCGCGCCGCCCCCTGGGAGCGGAACGAGGGCGCGTCGTGGTGGTCCTCCGACAGCCGGTCCAGTTCCTCGGTCCGGTCGAAGATCCGCTCGGCGACAAGGTGGATGACGCCGTCGACGCTGCGCTGGACCTTGCCTTCGACCAGCAGCAACCGTGCGCCCATGATCTCCCGCCGGAACGGTTCCACGAGCCGTGGCCAGACGACGACATTGGTGATGCCGGTCTCGTCGCTCAAGGTGATGAACACGACGCCGGCATCGCCCGGCATCTGGCGCGTGAGCACGATCCCGGCACAGGCCACGGAGTCGCCGTCCTGACACGCAGGCAGCACATCGGCGATCTTGTCGCCCGTGACCTCCAGACAGCTTCGCACACCTTCGCCGCGAAACAGATCGCGCAGGAATTTCATCAGATGCGCGCGCAGCGACAGCCGAAGCATCTGGTAATCGGCAAGCACATGCTCGCTCTCCGGCATCGTGGGCAGCGGCGCGATCTCCTCCTCCGGCTGCTCCTCGACGAATTGCGAGGCAAACAACGGTAGTGCATCGTCATCGGCGAGACGCCGCACATCCCAGAGAATCTCGCGGCGGTCTTTGTTCAGCGACTGAAAGCAATCTGCTTCCGCGAGAATGATGAGTGCGCGCTTCGGCAGCTTGGCATGGCGCGCCACGTCGCCGACCGAGCCATAGCGATTGTTGCGGCATTGCATAACCGCGTTGGCCCATTTTTCCTGAAACCCATCGACCTGGCGGAAACCGAGACGGAGTGCGAGCCCGCCGCGACCATCCTGCTCCAGCATGTTGTCCCAGGCACTGACATTCACATCGACAGGACGCACTTCCACGTCGTGTTCAATCGCATCACGGACGATCTCTGCCGGCGCATAGAAGCCCATGGGCTGTGAGTTCAGCAGTGCACAGGCGAATGCCGCCGGATGATACTTCTTGATGTAGGCCGACACATAAACGAGAAGCGAAAAACTCGCCGCATGGCTTTCGGGAAAGCCATACGATCCGAAACCCTCGATCTGCTTGAAACAACGTTCTGCGAAATCGAGCGCATAACCGCGCTTGGTCATGCCGCCGATGAACTTGTCCTTGAAGGTATCGATGGTGCCGAGATTGCGGAACGTCGCCATTGCACGGCGCAGACCGTTCGCTTCCGATGGCGTGAATTTGGCCGCCACGATCGCAAGTTTCATCGCCTGTTCCTGAAACAGTGGAACACCCATCGTTTTGCCGAGCACACCCTCCAATTCATCCGGGGGGCCGTGCTCGGGAGACGGCGCAGGAAAAACGACCTCTTCTATCTTCGCGCGGCGGCGCATGTAGGGATGCACCATGCCGCCCTGAATTGGTCCGGGCCGCACAATCGCGACTTCGATCACGAGATCGTAGAATTTCTCCGGTTTCATGCGCGGCAGCATGCTCATCTGCGCACGGCTCTCGACCTGAAACACGCCGATGGCATCTGCTTTGCACAGCATGTCGTAGACCTTGGGATCTTCCTTCGGCAAGGTCGCGAGATCGTAGATTTTGCCTTCATGCACACGCATCAGATCGAACGCCTTGCGCACGCAGGTGAGCATGCCGAGGCCAAGCACATCGACCTTCATCATGCGCACCCGGTCGATGTCATCCTTGTCCCATTCGATGAAATGGCGGTTCTCCATCGTCGCGGGACTGACAGGCACGAACTCGTCCAGCCGGTCGTTGGTGAGCACAAAACCACCCACGTGCTGTGAGAGGTGGCGTGGAAAACCGATCAGTTCGTTTGCGAGACGCACCGTACGGAAGATCGTCTGGTTGAAGGGATCGAGCTTGCCCTGCCGCACCTGCTGTTCGCTCAGACGGCTCCCCCAGCTTCCCCACACACCGCTCGCCAGATCGGCGCCGATATCGTCGGTGAGACCAAACACTTTCGCGACTTCGCGGATCGCACTGCGCGGACGATAGTGGATGACGGTTGCGGCCAGCGCGGCACGGTGATGACCGTAACGTCTGTAGATGTATTGGATGACTTCTTCGCGCCGCTCGTGCTCGAAATCGACATCGATGTCGGGCGGCTCCTTGCGCTCCTCGCTGACAAAGCGCTCGAACAGAAGATCCATCTGCACCGGATCGATGGATGTGATGCCGAGCATGTAGCAAACGGCGGAGTTCGCGGCGGAGCCCCGGCCCTGGCACAGGATCGGCGGCTCCGCCTCATGCCGTGCGTATTTCACGATATCGTGGACAGTGAGAAAATACTGCGCGATGTCCATCTTCGCGATCAGCGCCAGTTCCTTTTCCAGAATCGTGCGCACTTTTTCAGGAAGGATGCCCGGATAGCGCCACATCGCGCCCTGCCACACGAGATCTTCAAGATGGGTCTGCGGATTCTTGCCCGGCGGCACCGGCTCATCGGGATAATTGTAGCTGAGATCGTAGAGAGAAAAGCCGATGCGGTCGGCAAAGCGTACCGTCTCTGCGATCGCGTCCGGCGTGTCGGCGAAGAGCTCCGCCATCGCTTGCGGATGCTTCAAATGCCGCTCTGCATTGGCTTCGAGGCGGCGTCCGGCTTCGTTCAGCGTTACGCCTTCGCGGATGCAGGTGACGACATCCTGCAGCTCACGACGTGCCGCTTCGTGATAGAGCGCGTCATTGGTCGCAAGCAGCGGCACCTCTGCACGAGCAGCCACAATGCGCCATTTCTGTAGCCGCCGCGCATCATCGCCCTGCAGATGCCGCGATACCCCGAGCCAGACACGATCCGGAGCAACAGAAGCAATTTGTTTGAGCAGTGCTTCGATCTCGTGCGGGGTAGCGCGGATACGCGATTTGAATTGATCCGCCGGGATCGAGCCAGGGCCATGGTTGCGGTCTGCCAGGCCATCGTTCCAGGCCTTTTCCTGCAGACCGATTGTCGTTTGATCGCGGCGCGGATGCGGCGGCATCACCACGAGCAGCAACCCTTCCTGCCATTTCAGAAGGTCGGCCAGCGCGAGCAGGCACTCGCCCTTTGGCGCGCGCAGCTTGCCGTCACTTAAGAGACGGCAAAGGCGACCGTAGGCGTCGCGGTCCTTTGGATAGGCGAGGATATCCGGCGTGCCGTCGACAAACACCAGCCGCGCGCCGACGAGCAGCTTCGGCGCGACATCGGTTTGCTCCTTGACCTGCTCATGGCCGTCGAGCGCGCGCACCACACCGGCGAGCGTATTGCGGTCGGCAATGCCGATGGCGGCGTAACCGTGCATGGCTGCCTGTGCGACCATCTCTCTGGGGTGCGATGCGCCGCGCAGGAACGAAAAATTTGTCGTGACCCCGATCTCAGCAAAGGCGGTCATGGCAATAAAATTGCGTATTCGTTTTGCGATTTTTCACGCGAAGGCCCCATGCACACGCCACTGCGCGGTGACGGTGTCGCGAAAAATCCAGAAGCGGCGGCCGTCGGCGTCTTCGATGCGGTGATAGTCGCGGGCCGGCGGCGATTCCGAATGGCGCCACCATTCCATGGCGATGCGTTCGGGGCCTTCGGATTGCGTCAGAACCCGTTGCGCACTGCGCCAGCGCACATGCGCGGCCTTGCTGCCGGGGACGGCGCGCAAAAGACTCATGGGCTCGGGCTTTTCGAGCAGACGCAACGGCCGTCGCGGCGCTTCTTTCGCGCGGCGGATTTTCTGCCATTCGGTTTTGGTGTCTTCGGCGTATTGCGCGGGAACGGCGGCGAAGGCGCATTCGGGGATGTGGGTGTCTCCCGGCTGGAAGGCGAGGATGCGTTGCGCGCCGAAACGGGAAGCGAGACGGTCTATGAGGAAACGGATCTCGCGCTTGGCATTCAGGTCGGCATCGAAATCGGCGTCGGCCATTTCCGCGCGTTCGGTGCGGGTGGCACTCAAGCGGATGAGATCGAAGCCGAAGCCGGGATCGAGCGGATCGATCAGCGCATCGAGCTTTTCGCGAAACAGGCGTTCGACGATCCTGGGATCGCGGATGGGAGAGCCGGTCTCGACCGCGATGCGGCGCACCTGGCCGTCGGCGCGGTAGAATTCGGCTTCGAGATGCCGCGCGCCCTCGCCGCGCTTCTCCAGAACTTCCCCAAGCGATGCCGCGAGCGATGTGAGTGTGGAACGGATCAATTCTTCTGTCGCCACCGGCTCAGGGAAGTTGCGTTCGGCGCGGTAATCGGGGAGCGGGCGTCGCGGCGAGATCGGGCTTTCGGCGCGGGCGAGCGCAGTGTCGATCATATAGACCAATCGCGCACCAAAGCGCGCGTTGAGTTCGCTGCGCTTGCGGCCTGCGGCCTGTCCGATTGTTTTCAAACCGGCGCGGCGGAAGGCATGCGTCGTCACCGGATCGAGATTGAGCGCGTCGATGGGCAGCGACTGAATCGCTTTTTCTTCTTCGCCGGGTGGGACCACGGTGCCATCGCGAAAGCGTGCGAGGGCCCGCGCGGCTAGCACCGTTCCCGCCAGCGCGCCGCGCACGGCAAAGCCTTGTGCGGCAAGGCCGGCGCGCAAACGGTCCAGCATCGCCTGTTCGCCGCCGAAGAGATGCGTGGCGCCGGTGACGTCGAGCAACAATCCGCGCGGCGGATCGGGCGAGACGAAAGGCGTAAAGCGTTCGCACCAATCGGCGATGCGGCCGAGGAGCTTCACATCGGCGGGTTCGTTCGCCGTTACCGCTTTCAGGACCGGCAGCATCGCGCGCGCATTGGCGAGCGGCTGGCCGACGCTCAGTCCCAGCGCCGTCGCCTTGCGGTCGAGGGCTGCGATGATGAGCGCGTTCTTCTCCTTCGCGGCGACGACCAGCGGCGGCGCGTCAGGCGAAGGCGCGCCGTTCTTCGCTTTCCATCGCCGCTGCAACCGGTCGGTGGAGAGGCGCGGAAACCACAGCGCCACGATCCGCCGGTTGGCAGAAAATTGCCTCGTCACAATTCCACTCCATCACCCAATGTCCCGTTCGCCCGCGGCGATTGCGCAACAGTTCGGCGTCGAACCGCGGCATGTCCCAATTGTCGTCGTCCGGATCCGAGCGTCCGGCGCGGATCTGCCACCGCGTCTCCGCACTCGATGCATCCGCCATCGCGTTAAAGCGCAGCAAAAATGCTGGAACGTTCGTCTCCGCCGCGCCGAGCGTGAGACGGCGGCTGGCTTTGAGATCGAGCACCTTGTGCTCGCCCACCACTTCGATCGCGACCGCGCCGAGCGATGCACAACTCAGCGCATCCGATGCTGCGCGCAGCGCCTCTTCCGCATTGGCGACGCGCAGCACCAGAAACTTCGATGGATCGATGCCAAGTTCGAGCAACCCCGTCGCGGCGATCTCCCCGAATTCGATGCCCGCGAAATCTTGTCTTATCCAGAGAATGGGTTTGCCGTTCGCGATGCGCGCGGCGAGACCGGCAACGAATCCCGTGGCCGTCGCCTCATGCCCGGCCGCCGCATAGACCTCATGCAGCGCGCCTTTCAGCAGCCCGCCATGCAGCGCCGCATCGACCTCCGCACACCCGGTCGGGACGCGGATTTCCCTGTCCTCCAGGGTCGGCTTCGCGAGCGCCGCTTTCAGCGCCTGTATCTGTTCCGTTCTCATCGCAACCGATAAGAACATATAAAGAACAAAAGTCAATAAGACTCTGTTCTGTAATAAAATTTCTCAAAACGCCCATAGGGCTAGAGGTGGCCCTATCCTCGGCCACAACAATTGGGTAGGTGGAGGCAGAACCGGAGACCGCCATGAACCTCAAAGACCCCGCTCTCTTCCGCCAGGACTGCTACGTCGACGGCGAATGGCGAAAGGCCGATTCGGGCCAGACCATCGACGTCACCAATCCGGCGACGGATGAAGTGCTGGGCACCGTGCCGAAATTCTTAGGAAACGAAACACGCGCGGCGATCGCGGCGGCAAAGCGCGCGCTTCCCGAATGGGCGGCGAAGACCGCGGGCGAGCGCGCCACCATCCTGCGCCGCTGGAACGATCTCATGCACGCGCATGCGAACGATCTCGCGCTGATCATGACCTTGGAGCAGGGAAAGCCGCTCGCCGAGTCCAAAGGCGAAGTCGCCTACAGCGCATCGTTCATCGAATGGTTCGCGGAAGAGGGAAAGCGCATCTATGGCGACGTGATCCCGAGCCACGCCGCCGACAAGCGCATAGTCGTGCTGAAGCAGCCCGTCGGCGTCGTCTGTGCGATCACGCCGTGGAATTTTCCGAGCGCGATGATCGGACGCAAGGCCGGCCCCGCGCTTGCCGCCGGATGCACCTTTGTGTGCAAGCCCGCGACGCAGACGCCCTACTCCGCATTGGCGCTCGCCGAACTCGCGCATCGCGCGGGGATTCCCAAGGGCGTGTTCAATGTGCTGACCGGGTCGGCGCGCGAGATCGGCGCGGAGATGACGTCGAATCCCGATGTCGCGAAGCTCACCTTCACCGGCTCGACCGAGATCGGGCGTCAGCTGCTCGCGCAATGCGCGCCGACGATCAAGAAAGTGTCGATGGAACTCGGCGGCAACGCGCCGTTCATCGTGTTCGACGACGCCGATCTCGACGCCGCGGTCGAAGGCGCCATCGCCTCGAAATACCGCAACACGGGCCAGACCTGCGTCTGCGCCAACCGGCTTTATGTGCAGGCCGGCGTGTACGACGCGTTCGTCGATAAGCTGAAGGCCGCAGTCGGCAAACTGAAAGTCGGCAACGGCACCGAGCCCGGCGTGACGCAGGGCCCGCTGATCGACAAGGCCGCCGTCGCCAAGATGGAAGAGCACATCGCCGACGCGGTGGCGAAGGGCGGCAAGGTCGTGATGGGGGGCCATCCGCACGCGCTCGGCCACACCTTCTTCGAACCCACGATCATCACCGGCGCAACGCAGGACATGCTGGTCGCGCATGAGGAAACGTTCGGTCCCCTCGCCCCGGTCATCAAATTCGACACCGACGAAGAGGCGATCCGCCTGGCGAACGACACCGAGTTCGGATTGGCCGCGTATTTCTACGCCCAGAACCTGAAGCGCGTGTGGCGCGTCGCCGAAGCCATCGAAGCCGGCATCGTCGGCATCAACACAGGTATCATCTCCACCGCCGTCGCGCCGTTTGGCGGCGTAAAACAATCCGGCCTCGGCCGCGAAGGCTCGAAGTACGGCATCGATGATTATCTGGAGATCAAATATCTCTGTTTGGGTGGGATCTAGCTGCCCGAAAGCGGGACTGACGGAGGGACAACCTTGGTCAAGTTTCTGAAGGTAGTCGAACGGTATCTGGTTCCCGCCGGCATGTGGTCTATCTGCATATACTCGCTCGTTTCGATATTCGCATACCTCACAATGTCTCTGAGTCCGGACTATAAGGAAGGCAAGACGTTCTACATCTCTATTGCTGTTTACCGTCACGGCCCCCTAAGTGGATACACAACACCGTGGATCGGACAGACATACGACGTCATATTCGCCATTACTGGACCGCTGATTGCGCTGACAATAATCTGGGCCATTATCTCTCACATCGTCGCACCCCGTGATCACTGACAACTGAACGCCCGCTCCAAAAATGGGGACGCAATGACCTCGAAACGCGATCATAATCTCGGCATGGACCAGCCCATCGCGCGGCGGGATTTTTTGCAGGGTGCGGCGGTTGGAACGGCAGCGGCGGTTGCGGGAGTGATGCCGGCTGACGCGGCGCAGCAAGCCGAGCCGCAGAATGCGCCGGACTATTACCCACCCACGCGGCTAGGCATGCGCGGGTCGCATCCGGGGTCGTTCGAGGCGGCGCATGAACTGCGCGACGGGGATTTCTGGAACAGCGCGCATGTGCTGACCGATACGCATGAGAGCTACGATCTCGTCGTGGTCGGCGGCGGGATCAGCGGGTTGTCGGCGGCGCATTTCTATCGCGCGAAGAACCGCCAAGCGCGCATCCTCATCCTCGAGAACCACGACGATTTCGGCGGCCACGCCAAGCGCAACGAATTCCATGTCGGCGGGCGGATGGAGCTGATCAATGGCGGCACGCTGGAGATCGACAGCCCCACGCCCTATCGGCCCGTTGCCGCGGGCTTGCTGAAGACACTCGGTGTCGATCCGGTCGCGCTGACCAAGGAATGCAACGATCCGAAGCTCTACGAGTCGATGGGGCTGAACACCGGTGTGTTCTTCGATCACGAGACGTTCGGCGTCGACAGGCTCGTGAACACCGGAACGGACAAGCGCAACTTTCCGCCGGGCACGATCAAACCGTTTCTCGCCAAGACGCCGTTCTCCGACAAGGTGCGCCACGACATCGCGCGCATCGAGGAAGGCAATGAGGATTACTATCCCGGCCTCACCTCCGACCAGAAAAAGGACAAGCTCTGGCGGCTGTCCTACAAAGATTATCTGCTCCATGTCGTGAAGGCCGATCCGGGTGCGATCCCCTTCTATGCGCGGCGCACCGATGGGCTATGGGGTTGCGGGATCGATGCGGTGTCTGCGCTGGATTGCTGGGGCGTTGGCTTTCCGGGCTTTCAGGGCTTGAAGCTCGCGCCCGGCGGCACAAGTCGCATGGGCTATACGCCGCGCGGCTATTCCACCACCGGCGGATCGGCGACATTCCATTTTCCCGACGGCAATGCATCGATCGCGCGGCTTCTGGTGCGCGATCTGATCCCGGACGCGATGCCGGGGCATGACGCGAAAGACATCGTCAGCGCGCGTTGCGATTACGCGAGGCTCGACCGCGCGGGCAACGCGGTGCGAATCCGGCTGAACAGCCTTGTCGTGCGGGCGCGCAACGCAAAGGACGGCGTCGAGATCGCCTATACGCGCGCGTCCGGCGGCGGCGAGGTTATGCGCGTGCGAGCCAAGCATGCGGTGCTCGCGAACTGGAACATGATCATTCCGTATCTCGTGCCCAAACTGCCCGAGACGCAGAAGGCGGCGCTGCACGCGCTGATCAAGACGCCGCTGGTCTATACCAACGTGGCGCTGAAGAACTGGACCGCGTTCGAGAAGCTGAAAATCTCGTCGGTGTTCGCGCCGGGCTCGTATTTCTCATCCATACAGCTGAACCCAACGGTGAACATCGGCGCGTACAAGAGCGTGCGCTCACCGAAGGAACCGATCCTCATCCGCATGACGCGCACGCCAGCAGCGCCGGGTCTTCCCGAGCGCGAGCAGCACAAGGCCGGACGCGCGGAGTTGCTGGCGACGCCGTTCGAGACCTTCGAGCGCAACATCCGCGACCAGCTCGGCCGCATGCTCAAGGACGGCGGCTTCGATCCCAAGCGCGACATCGAGGGCATCGCGGTCAACCGCTGGCCGCATGGTTACGCGCCGGAATACAACGCGCTGTGCGATATTGGCTTCGACGCCGATCACACGCCCAATCTCGTCGCGCGCAAGAAATTCGGCAACATCGCCATCGCAAACGCCGATTCCGGCATGGGCGCCTACACCGACGTCGCCATCGAACAGGCGCACCGCGCGGTGAGCGAACTCCTTTAATCCGTCATGGCCGGGCTTTGTCCCGGCCATCCATTAACGCCGCTCAATGGCCTCTGGAAAATGGATGGCCGCCACAAGGGCGGCCATGACGAGTTGGGGAGAGAAAGTTCTAAACGGCCGGCAGTCCAGGAACTCTGAACCGCCCCGGCCGGAAGAACACGATGCCCGCGATCAGTCCGCCGATGCCGACGATCTTGGTGATCGTGTCGAACGTCGTGATCGCATAGATGCCGAGCACGATCAGCATGAGCGCGCTGAGCGCGGGATAGGCGCAGAGCCACAGCCCGCTGAAGAACGATTTCTTCCACTCATGGCGGAATTCCCACGCGGCGACGAGGCCCGCAAGACCGAAGTAATAGGCAACGAGCACGCCCACGGCGTTCACCGAATCCGCGATGATCTGGCTGATGGTCGGCATCAGGCTTGAGCCCCAGAGCAGTACGAGACCAACGCCGATCAGAACCAGCATCGCGCGCACCGGCGTCTGCGTGCGCTTGTCGACGACGCCGAAGACTGGGTTCATCGCGCCGTCGCGGCCCATCGCGAACAGGGTGCGCGAGAATTGCAGCATGGTCGTTTCCAGCGTCGCCACGCTGGAGAGAATCACCGCGACCGACGCCAGCAATCCGCCCGTGCGGCCGAGGCCTGACTGAACCGCGATGTTGTAGATGATGTTGGCGTTGAGGCCCTTGGCATCCTTGATCGAGAACAGGAACAGGGTCGCCAGCACGAAGCCGACATAATAGGCGATGGTGATGAACACGCTGACGAAGCCGCCATTGCCGGCATGGACATGGCCGTCGGCAGTTTCCTCCGCGAGGTTCGCGGTGACATCCCAGCCCCAGTAGAAGAACACGACCACAAGCGCCGACGCCGCGAACATCGCCGGTGTGTAGTCGAAGCCGAACCAGCTCAGCGAAAACGGATTGACACTGCCCACCTGTGCCGTGTGCCAGAACGCGGCAACCAGAACGCCGGTGAGGATCAGCAACTCGATCCCCGTCATCACCATCTGCACCTTGCTGGTGACCTCGATACCAACGATCAGCACGGTCGCGATCACCAGGAACCATGCGCTCGCGATCGCGGCGCTCAGCACCACGTTGTTCGCCAGCGCCGGGTCGATGAAATCGAGCGTCGCGGTGGCGAGCGGTAGGCTTCCCGACACCATGAACACCATCGAGGCGACGATCAGAGCCCAGCCGGAAAAGAAGCCCCAGAACTTTCCGAACGCCGCCGTCGTCCATTGATAGGCCGCACCCGCGCTGACCACGCGCGCGTTCAGCGCCTTATAGGCGACGGCGATGCCGAGCATCGGGACGGCGAAGATGATCAGCGCGCCAGGTGACAGCGTGCCCGCGACGCCGATCAGCGCCGCCGTGACGACTGCGATGGTGTAGCCGGGCGCACTGCCGGCCACGCCCATCACCATCGACTCGATGAAGGAGAGCGAGCCGGCCTTGAGTTCGGTGCTCATCCGCTCAGTAACGATACGTCGCGGTCAGGCCGAATGTGCGCGGGCGCTCCGTGGAGGCTTCATAGAGCAGCGTGTGCAGGTCCTGGTGATTGAGGTCGAGCACCGGCTGCGAGTTGAAGACGTTGTCCATGAACAGCGCGAGATTGATCTGCTTCACGGTCGTGCCCGCGCGAACCGAGAACAGATTGGTGGGCGGATCGGCCACAAGGCCCTGATCGTACGAGGTCGTCCGCGGATCCTGCTCCGGCGTGAGCGACGAATTGCGGCCGTTGAATTCGTAATCGATGCGGATATAGGACGGCAGGCTCATGACATCGTGGCTGTACTGAAGGCCGATCGCCACCGTCCACGGCGAAACCGGCAGCGTGTCGCCATCGACGACGAGCGGCTTCATCGACTTCTTGGTGCTGGCTTCTGTCGCCGTGTAGCGCGCGTCGGTGTAGCCGACGCTGCCGTCCAGCTCGAGATCGTCGGTGATCAGCCAGTCGCCCTGAAAGTCGAACCCCTTGCTCGTCGCCTTGCCGAGATTGGCCGTGTACTGGATGCCGCAGCGCGGAATGTAGTTGGTCTGCTGGATGTTGTTCCAGTTGAGGTAATAGACGCTGGCGGAGACCTGCAGGCGGTTGTCGAAGAACTTGTCCTTCGAACCGGCTTCGTAGCTCGTCACCGTATCCGAATCATAGGAATCCGTGTTCGGGATATTGCCGCAGGATGGCGGCAGCGGAGCGTTGGCGCCACCGATACGATAGCCTTTGGAATACGTCGCATAGAGCATGTCGTCCGGCGTCACCTGATAGGTGATCCCCGCCATCGGCGTCACCGGTGTTTCGTTCTTCGAGCCGCTGCCGCTCGAGAAGCCGAAATTCTGCGGGCCGTCGGCGAAATTGCGGAAGTCGAAATGGGTTTGTGCGACGCGCACGCCGCCCTGGATTTTCAGCTCAGGCGTGATCGCGAACGTCGCGTTGACGAAGCCCGCGATCTGCCGGTCGTGACCGGTCGTATCGTTGATGTAGTCGTCGCCATTGGGCAGCAGGTTCTCGCCCCAGGCCGTCATCATGTCCTCGCCCCAGAGATATTGCGTCAGCGCCGGCAGCTGCGGATCGTTGATCTCCTCGATGCTGTCCTGCGCGTTCAGGCTGTAGAACACACCGGCGATCCAGGTGAGACGCGCGTCGGAGTCTGTCGACTGGACGCGGAATTCCTGCGTGAAGTTCCGCTGGCGGTTGGTGATCGGCGCATTGGAGATGTAGTCCTGGCCGTAGCCGGGGAGATCGAAGCCCGTCGCCGTGAGCAACGGCGGACGATTCTGCTTGCCGTGGATAAGCGCATATTCCGCGCACAGGCCGCCGGGACACGGATTGTAGTTCGGGTCCTGCTTGCTATCGACCAGCTGCTGGAAATACGAAAGATTGTAGAGCGTGCCGCTGTAGTCGTTCACGATCTCGCGGCGGTCGAAATAGGACGTGTTGGAGATCAGCTCGACCGATCCCAGATCGTAATCGACCTTCAGCGCCGGAAGGACGAAATGATCGCGGTCGCCCATGCGCTCCGGCGTCGCGGTGACGTAGTTGCCCTGACCTGGATCGGACAGGCCGACCCAGTATTGATCGGCGTTGTTGCGATCGCGGTTCTGATAATAGACAGACGGCGTGATGGTCAGGCCGGACGTCGGCGCCCATGTCAGCGCGCCGCGCAGAACATAGGTGTCCACATAGTTGGTGTTCTTGTCCGTGATCTGTCCGGTGTTTACGTCGGCTTCGTCGATCCATCCGCCGTCGCGCCGGTCCCACGCGCTGATGCGGAACCCGAGCTTGTCGTCGATGATCGGGCCGCCGACCGCGACACCGGCTTCATAGCTCGGATCACCGCCCTGGGTGCTCGACACTTCGCTTTTCGCATAGACGCTGTAATCGGTGAGGCTCGGTTGCGGCGTGATGTAGCGAACCGTGCCGCCTTCCGAACCGGCGCCGAACAACGTGCCCTGCGGACCGCGCAGAACCTCGACGCGATCGAGGTCGAAAATCGCCGGCAATGTGTTGTCGGAGCCGAAGCCCAATGCGCGAATCTGGATCGGGGTGTCGTCGATATAGATGCCGGTCGTGCCGGAGCCGGCGTTCGAATTGATGCCGCGGATGGAAATGCTGTTGTCATCCTCATCGAACGTCACGCCGGGCGTGAAGCGCGCGACATCGGCGAAGCTCTTGATGCCAAGCGTGTCCATCTTCTCGGTGGTGTAGGCGCTGATGCTCTCCGGCACCTTGCTCAGGACTTCGGCGCGCCGCGTCGCGGTGACGACGACTTCTTCGATCTGGCCGCCGCCGGGTGCGGTCGTCGCCGGTTGCTGCGCGGCGGCTTGTGCGAGCGCCGGAGCAAGCGGCGCGCTGAGCGCCAGAAGCGCCGCAGCGGAAACCAGCCCAAACGCAACAGGAAGACGAGCCATTTCAAAATCCCCCGGAAAAGAAAGCAGACTAGCCTTGCAGAATCAGCGTGGAAAGACCGCTCCGTCCATGCGCTGCCGGTACACTTTGCGAAAATTACGCGGTGCGACGTGTACGGAAGAGTGTGATCGCCGCAGAAGCGCTTTTTTCATGCTTTCCGAACATCGGCGCGATAGTGTGCCGCGCGCCACAGGAGGGGTTTTTCATGCGCAGCTTCGCCATCGCCACCGTTTGTTGTGCGGTTGCCGCCACGTTTTCCGTCGCCGCCGCACCGACCGATTCGCTTGAGCAGCGTTTTGACGCGCAGGTCCGTCCGCAGGAGATGTCGGACTGGATGAAGCGCATGTCCTCGGAGCCGAACCATGTGGGCTCACCGCATGACAAGCTCAACGCGGAATGGGAGCTCGCGAAGTTCAAGGAATTCGGATGGGACGCGCATATCGAGGAATTCCAGGTTCTCTATCCCACGCCCGTGAGCGAAGCCCTCGAACTGCTCGGCAAGAAGACTTTCAAGGCGACGCTGCAGGAAAAGCCGATCCCCGGCGATACCAGCGCGACCGCGAAGGACAAGGCGCTTCCCGCCTATCTCGAATATCAGGGCGACGGCGATGTCACCGCGCCGCTGGTCTATGTGAACTACGGCATGCAGGACGACTACAAGGCGCTGCAACGCATGGGCGTCGATGTCAAAGGCAAGATCGTCATTGCGCGCTACGGCGCAGGCTGGCGCGGATTGAAGCCGCGTCTCGCGCAGGAGCATGGCGCGATCGGCTGCATCATCTATTCCGATCCCGCCGACGATGGATACGGACACGAAGCAACCTATCCGGTTGGACCGGAGCGGCCGCCGCAGGGGATCCAGCGTGGCTCGGTTGTCGACATGACGCTCTATGCCGGCGATCCGCTGACGCCGGGTGTCGGTGCGACGAAGGATGCCAAGCGCCTGACGCGCGAAACCTCGCCGGTCATTCTCAAAATTCCGGCGCTGCCGATCGGTTACGGCGATGCGAAAGTTCTGCTCGCGGCGCTCGGCGGTCAGGTCGTGCCCGCGGGCTGGCGCGGTGCGCTGCCGATCACCTATCGCGTCGGCCCGTCGGCGCCGAAAGTGCATCTGATGGTGAAGTCGGAATGGAGCCTGAAGACGGCCTATGACGTCGTGGCAACGATGAAAGGCTCCGACTATCCGGATGAGTGGGTGCTCCGCGGCAATCACCATGACGGTTGGGTGGAAGGCGCCGCCGATCCGCTCTCGGGTCAGGTGTCGCTGCTCGAAGAAGCGCGCATTCTCGGCGAACTTGCCAAGACCGGCTGGAGGCCGAAGCGCACCATCGTCTATCTGAGCTGGGACGGCGAAGAGCCCGGCCTGCTCGGCTCGACGGAATGGGCCGAGCAGCACGCCGACGAACTCAAGCGGAAGGCCGTTCTCTATATCAACACCGACGGCAATGAACGTGGCTTCCTCGGCGTCGAGGGCAGCCACGACCTCGAACACTTCGTCAATCAGGTCGCCAACGATGTGCAGGATCCGGAAAGCCACGCGACCGTCGCCGAACGCGCGCGTGCGAAGATCCGCATGGAGGCGCTGTCGCCCTCCTCGCAGGATCCGTCCGTCGTGGCGCGTCTGAAGGACGACGCAAAACTCGCCGCCGATCCGTCGAAGGACTTTCCCATCGGTGCGCTGGGTTCGGGCTCGGATTATTCCGCGTTCCTCGAGCATCTCGGCGTCCCCGCGGTGAACGTCGCCTATGGCGACGAAGGCGAGAATGGCGGCATCTACCATTCGCGCTACGACACCTGGGAGCACTACTCGCGCTTCGAGGATCCCGGCTTCGTCTATGAAGCGACGCTCGCCAAGACCATCGGCCGCATGGTGATGCGCGCCGCCGGCAGCGACCTGCCGATCCAGCGCACGGAGAATTTCGCGAGCACGGTCGAGAGCTATCTGAAGGAAGTGAAGAAGCTCGCCGACACCAAGCGGGAAGCGGCGGAGACACAGGCTGGGCTGTTGAAAGACCGCGTGTTCACGCTCACCGCCGACCCGCAGAAATCGAGCGGCGATCCGACCGCGCTGAAGACCGTGCCGAAGATCGACTTCGCGCCGATGGATGCCGCGATCTCCACGCTGAAAGACAGCACCAAAGCCTACGATGAAGCACTGGCGGCAAAAGGCGGCACGCTCTCGCCCGATGCGAAGGCAAAGCTGCGCGCGATCATGCTGACGCTCGACCAGACGCTCGCGCCGCCGGATGTCGGCCTGCCCGTGCGTCCGTGGTTCCGCAATCTCGTCTACGCCCCCGGCCGCCTCACCGGCTATGGCGCAAAGACGCTACCCGGCATCCGCGAAGCCATCGAAGACGAACGTTTCGACGACGCGGATAAGTATTCCAAGCTGACCGCCGATGCGCTGAACGCGTACAGCGCACAACTCGATCGCGCGACGATGGTATTGAACGGAAAATAAACATCGCTGTCATTCCCGGCTCTAGTCGCTCGCAACGCGAGCGATTAGAGGGAAGGGAACCCAACTTCGGGGAACCACACGAGCCTGAAAAAGTTGGGTCCCCTTCCCTCGCATCGCCTGATGGCGCTGCTCGCCGGGGATGACAGTATTTTCTGCTCCTAGAAATTATCCTTCCGCCGCCGGGTCTCGCCGAAGACGTCGACTTCGCTGGCGCTTTCCATGGCGAGCGATTTGCGTAGCTCAGGAGAGTTGGGGCGCAGGAACGGGTTGGTCTTCTTCTCCAGGCCCATCGTCGACGGGATCGTCGGATTGCCGGCGGCACGCGCGGCATCGACATCCTTCATGCGCGCGACGAGATCGGTGTTGTTCGGTTCGAGCGTCAGCGCGAAGCGGCCGTTGCTCTGCGTGTATTCGTGGCCACAGAAGATGCGCGTCGAATCCGGCAGCGTCATCAGCTTCGACAGGCTCGACCACATCATCGCCGGCGTGCCCTCGAACAGGCGGCCGCAGCCCATCGCGAACAGCGTGTCGCCGGTGAACGCAGCGTCGTCCATGATGAAAGCGATATGCGAACTCGTGTGCGCGGGGATTTCCATCACCCGCACCTTGCGCGATCCGAATGTCCAGCCGGTGCTTTCATCGACGCCGGTGTCGAGGCCCGCGAAACGCTCACGATCCTTGCCCGGCCCCACGATCTCAGCACCGAACTTTTCCTTCAGCGGAACATTGCCGCCGGTGTGATCGAAATGGTGATGGGTGTTCAGGATATGTGTGAGCGTCCAGCCCTTCGCGGCCAGCGCCTTTTCGACCGGGTCCGGCTCCGATGGATCGACCACCGCGCAAAGCCCCGCATCGGCATCGCGGACCAGATAGGCATAGTTGTCGCTAAGGCATGGAACCAGTTCGATTTCGAGTGCGCTCACGGGTGTCTCCTGATGGGACGCGGACACTAGCAGCCCCCACCGCGCCGTTGAACTGCATCCCGCACAGGTTTACGTCCTGATTCATGCAGCTTGATGCGCGCGAACTGGCCGAGTTCTACGAGACGCCGATGGGTCAGGTGGCGCGGCGCATGATCCTGCGCCGTATCCGGATGCTGTGGCCCGCGGCACACGGCCAGCGCGTGCTGGGTTACGGTTTTGCGACGCCGTATCTGCGCTCGTTCCAGAGCGAGACCGAGCGCGTCACCGCTGTCATGCCCGCGCAGCAGGGCGTGGTGCCGTGGCCGGAGGGAAAGCCGCTCGCTGCCCTCGCCGAAGAAGACGCCCTGCCCTTTCCCGATGCGATGTTCGACCGGATCCTCGTCGTGCACGGTCTCGAGGGCGCCGATGCCTTGCGCCCCTTGATGCGCCAGCTCTGGCGCGTGCTCGCCCCGGAAGGCCGCATCCTCATCGTCGCGCCAAACCGCATGAGCCTCTGGGCGCAGCTGGAGCGTTCGCCGTTCGGACAGGGGCGCCCGTTCTCGCGCGGCGAACTGGAGCGCATTGTGCGCAACGCGATGTTCGAACCGGTGCATTGGGATTGCACATTGCACCATCCACCGTTGAACGGACGCAGGCTTATACGCACGGGTGCGACGTGGGAGCGCTTTGGGCGACGCGCGTGGCCGCGGCTTGCCGGTGTGCATCTGGTCGAAGCGACGAAGTCACTCTACGCGCCGGTGCCCATTACAAAAAAGAAAGTCCCGGAGCCCGTGCTCGCTCGCGCATAGCATTTCGTTTTGCGCATGGGACTCATGCAAATGCAATTCGATATGCGCACTAGCGCGCAACATAAGGCTTCGCGCGCGCCGCTTCACAAACACTTCATCCACGTCACGAAAGTCTAATCTTCCTGCCCTTTCAATGCCCGAATTCGAACCTACGTGATCGCTCGCGGTGTGATGCCGCGAACCCCCACGGAGGAGTACCATGCGTAAAACGACTTCTATTGCTCTCGCACTTTCGCTCGTCACCATTTCGACCGCCGCATTTGCACAGGACGACAGCCCCGCCAGCTGCGCCGCGGCCGGCAAGCAGGTCACGGCCGCGCTCAGCGGCAACGACAACGACGCCGCGCGTCAGGAAAAGAAGATGGGCCTCGAGTTCTGCAATGCCGGCTATTACCACCAGGGCATGGCGCACTACAGCAAGGCACTGGAACTGCTCGGCCAGAAGAACTAACGCGGCTTCAGCAGGAAGATCGCCCCTTCGGCGAAGATGTTGGGACCCCACGCGTCCGGCTTCATCGGACGCGTGCGTCCCTTTCCGTCCAGTGCCTGCGCGCTTTCGATGATCGCGCCGGTCTCCTTTGCCAGCGTGACGAAATCCGCGATGGTGCAGAGATGGATGTTCGGCGTGTCGTGCCACGAATAGCCGAGCGCCTGCGTCTGCGGCATGCGGCCGTTTAACAGCAGGCTTAAACGCACGCGCCAATGCCCGAAATTGGGCAGCGAGACGATGGTGTGCTTGCCGATACGCACCAGATGCTCCAGCACCCTGCTCGGATCGTAAGTCGCCTGAATCGTCTGGCTGAGGATGACGATGTCGAACACCTGCGACGGATATTCGTGCAGGTCGGTGTCGGCGTCGCCCTGAATAACGGAAAGACCCCGCGCCACGCAGACGTTCACATTGTGCTGTGACAGTTCGAGGCCGCGGCCATCGACATTCTTTGTGATCTTCAGATGTTCGAGCAATTGCCCATCGCCGCAGCCGACATCGAGCACGCGCGCGCCGCGCGGGATCATCTCGGCGATGGCCGCAAGGTCGGGGCGCAAACTCATGCGAGGCCCCGGCTCTGTGCGACCGAGTTCAAGAAGCCCCGCGCCGTCGCGAACAGTTCCGGCTCATCGAGCAGGAAGGAGTCGTGACCTTTGTCCGACACGATCTCGACGAAGCTGACCGTTGCACCCGCGGCATTGAGCGCATGTGCGATGCGCTTGTTCTCCACCGTCGGGAACAGCCAGTCGCTGGTGAACGAGGCGATGCAGAATTTTGTCTTGGTGCCGCGGAATGCCTCGGCCAACACGCCGCCGTAATCGGCCGCGAGATCGAAATAGTCCATCGCGCGCGTGATGTAGAGATAGGAGTTCGCATCGAAGCGATCGACGAAGGTCGAGCCCTGATGATGCAGATAAGACTCCACCTGGAAATCCGGCGCGAACTGGAACGAGATCTCGGCGCGGTTCTGCAGATTGCGGCCGAACTTCCGTTGCAGCGCAGGCTCCGACAGATAGGTGATATGCGCGGCCATGCGCGCGACCGACAAACCCTTCGACGGTTGCGTGCCTTCGCTCTGATACGCGCCGCCACGCCAGTCGGGATCGGCCATGATCGCCTGACGCCCGACTTCGTGGAACGCGATGTTCTGCGCGGAGTGACGCGCCGCGGTCGCCATCGGCATCGCGCTGAACACGCGCTCCGGATAGGATGCCGCCCATTGCAGCACCTGCATCCCGCCCATCGAGCCGCCGGTGACGCAGAGAAGTTGATCGATCCCGAGTGCATCCAACAGCGCCGCCTGTGCCCGCACCATGTCGCGAATGGTGACCAGCGGAAAACTCAACCCATACGGCTTGCCGGTCGCGGGATCGATATCCATCGGCCCGCTCGTCCCCATGCAGCCGCCGATGACATTGGTGCAGATGACGAAGAAGCGGTCGGTATCGATCGGCTTGCCCGGGCCCACCATGGTCAGCCACCAGCCGGGTTTGCCGGTGATCGGGCTGTCGCTGGTCGCGAACTGATCGCCGGTCAGGGCATGGCAGATGAGCACCGCGTTCGAACGCTCGGCGTTGAGCGTGCCATAGGTCATGTAGGCAATCGTCCACGGCGCGAGACCGCGACCGGCATCGAGCGCCAGGGGCACGTCGAACGTCATCGCCTTGCCGACATCGGCACCGGGCGCTGTCATGGGGCGCAGGAAGTTCGGGCTGGTCGTCTCGGCCATGGTCGTCAACAAAACTGCGTGGAAAGGTGTGCTAAGACCGGGGGTTCCCCCTGTCAACGAAATGCATTAGTCCGAAAGCGCCATGAGCCTGAAACCCAATCCCGGCATTCTTGAGATCACGCCCTATGTCGGCGGGCCGGCAAGCGCCCATGGCGTTGAAGAGCCCATCAAACTGTCCTCGAACGAAAGCGCGTTGGGGCCGAGCAAGGCTGCCGTGGACGCGTTCCGCGAGGCATCGGCGCGCCTCGAATTCTATCCGGAGGGCGGCGCGACCATCCTGCGCGACACGATTGCGGCGACCTACGGCCTCGATCCATCCCGCATCGTCTGCGGCAACGGTTCGGATGAATTGCTCACCATGCTGGCAGCCGCGTATCTGAGACCCGGCGACGAGGTGCTGTTCAGCGCGCACGCCTTCATCGTCTATCGCATCACGGCGCTCGCCCACAGCGCGGTGCCCGTGGCGGTGCCCGAGCGGGACCTGCGCACCGACGTCGATGCGATGCTGGCCGCGGTGACGCCGAAGACGCGCATTGTCTATCTCGCCAATCCGAACAATCCGACCGGCTCTTATCTGACGCATGACGAAGTGCGCAGGCTGCATGCCGGATTGCGCGACGATATCCTGCTCGTGCTCGACGCGGCCTATGCCGAATATGTGAAGCGCAACGATTACGAAGCCGGCATCGAACTGGTTGCAAACAACGCCAACGTCGTGATGACGCGGACATTCTCGAAAATCTACGGCCTCGCAGGCTTGCGCGTCGGCTGGGCCTATTGCCCGGCGGACGTCGCCGATGTGCTGAACCGTATTCGCGGCCCGTTCAATGTGAACACACCGGCACAACACGCAGCCTCGGCCGCGATGCGCGACCGCGCACATGTGCAGGAGTCGCTGGCGCACAACGAAAAATGGCTCGGCTGGCTGATCGAGAATATTCGCGCGCTTGGGCTTAAGGCCGACGACAGCGTCGGAAATTTCGCGCTGATCCGGTTCACGGATGCAAAGCAGGCGACGGACGCCGACAAATTCCTGAGCGCGCGCGGCCTGATCCTGCGCGGCGTCGCGGCCTATGGCCTGCCGCACTGCCTGCGCCTGACCGTCGGCAGCGAGGACGCCAACCGTCGCGTTGTCGACGCCTTGCGCGCGTTCGTGAACAGCCGATGAGTGACGCGCGCCCCCTCTTCGACAAGGTCGCGCTGATCGGCATCGGCCTGATCGGCTCATCGATCGCGCACGGTATCCGCCGTGCCAATTTGGCCGGTCATGTCGCGGGCTGCGCGCACACGCCGGAAATTCTGCAGCGCGCGAAAAACGTCGGCTTTGCAGACTCGTTGCACGCCGACGCTGCTGACGCTGTACGCGATGCAGACCTCGTCATTCTTGCAGCTCCCGTCGGCGCGTTCGCAGAGATCGCGCAGGAGATCGGACCCGCGTTGAAGCAGGGCGCGATCCTGACTGACGTCGGCTCGGTCAAGTCCGCCGTGCTGCGCGATGTGGGGCCGCATGTGCCGAACGGCGTGCACTTCATCCCGGCGCATCCCATCGCCGGTACCGAGCAATCGGGACCGGAGGCCGGCTTTGCGGAACTGTTCGACGGGCGTTGGTGCCTTCTGACGCCGCCGGAAAACACCGATGCCGCGGCGCTCGAAAAGCTCAAGACGTTCTGGGCGCGGCTTGGCAGCAAGGTCGAGGTGATGGACGCAGCGCATCACGATCTGGTTCTGGCGATCACCAGCCACGTTCCGCATCTGATCGCCTACAACATCGTGGGCACGGCGGACGATCTCGCCACCGTTACGCAGAGCGAGGTCATCAAATTCTCCGCTGGCGGTTTCCGCGACTTCACGCGTATTGCAGCGTCCGATCCCACAATGTGGCGCGACGTGTTCCTGAACAACAAGGACGCGGTCTTGGAAGTGCTCGGCCGCTTCAGCGAGGATCTGAGCGCGTTGCAGCGCGCGATCCGGTGGGGCGACGGCGATGCGCTGTTCAATCTGTTCACGCGCACGCGCGACATCCGCCGCAGCATCATCGATGCCGGTCAGGATTCGGCAGCGCCGAACTTCGGCCGCGATCCGTCGCATAAGAGCTAGTATAGCGGCGTCGCGGTCCCGATCGGGTCGTCGCCGAGATACATCACGCTGTCCTGGATACCGAACACCGCGCCCATGCGACCGCCTTCGTCGCTGCCCGCTTTCGACGCACGATCGCGCAGCGCCGCGGCAAAGCCGTCGGGCTCCATCTGCGGATTGCGCGCCAGCCAGTCCGGCATGCCCGTGACCTTGAAATCGATCAGACCTTCCGGTCTGCGCCCATCGTCGAGCGACAGCGCGCCTTTGCCGACCAGATCGGGGCCATTCAGCCAGTGGAATTCCAGCGGCTCGACACGGAGCCGCCCCGGCTTGTTGCGCCATGCTTCGACCGCCTTGCGCCAGTCGCTCTTGCCCCCGCGCAGATCGTCGAAGGCCGCGGCCTGAGAAATACTTCCCTGAAGCTTCACCAGTTTCAGTTCGTCGCCGAACGCGCCGCGCAGGCGCGGCGAGAGATGGACGCCGTTGCCGCTGACGAAGACGTCGAGAGACTTTCCGTCGGCGGCATGGCGAACGTGAAATTCGATTTGTGCCGCGGTCAGCGCGGGTGAGCCAAACGCGATCAGTTCGAGATCGAAACGCGACAGGCCGCCGGCGTTGCGGATGGCGCTCGCGTGCAGGCTTCCCGTGTCGAAGGGAAGAACGTGCTCGTGCCCGTCCGTGTCCGTCCACGCGAAGCTCTGGTTGCCAGCGGCCTCGAAGATCGTCTTGTCGGCGCCATAGGTCAGCGCGTGCAGCGCGAATTTCTCCGTGCGCCAGACGAACGGGCCATGGCCGGTCTCGACGGACACGCGGAAATCGCTGAACACAACATCGAGGTTGAACGGAAAGCCGCTGATCGAGCGTGCGCCATAGCGCACGGTGACACCGGGCATCGCTTCATGTGTCTGCAGCGCGTCGAGCCGCTGCTCCAGCTTGCCTGCGGCCTGCCGCCAATAGACGCCACAGGCCGCGCCGATGAGCAGCAGCAGCGCGAGGGGCGCGTAGAGAAAGAACCGGCTGGAATAGTTCATGCGGCTATCTTAGCCGCATTTGGAGTATCCGCAGGAGACGCAGGAGTCGCACCCCTCGAGCCGCACAAAGCTCGGGCTGCTGCAGCGCGGGCAATAGCGCGCCGGTGCGCCTTCCGCCGCCACGGCGACGGCGCGGCGCTCTTCCTTTGGAAGTGTGGCATCGCGCGGGGCCATGAAGCCGATGGCGACCAGATGGGTCTCGATCACATCGCCGATGGCGGCGAGCAGCGACGGCACATAGCGCCCGCCCATCCATTGCCCACCGCGCGGATCGAACACCGCCTTCATCTCATCGACCACGAACGACACGTCCCCGCCGCGCCGGAACACTGCGGAGATCATGCGGGTGAGCGCAAGCGTCCAGGCATAGGCCTCCATGTTCTTGGAGTTGATGAAGACCTCGAACGGGCGGCGGCGTCCGTCTTTCTCGATGTCGTTGATGGTGATGTAGAAGGCGTGATCGCTGTCCAGCCATTTGATCTTGTAGGTCTGGCCGAGAAGGATATCGGGCCGGTCGAGCGGGCGGGTCATATAGACCACGCCGCCGGCGCGTGCCGGCTGCTCCGGCAAAGCGAGCGGAAGCATCGGCTCATCGCTGCGTTCTTCCGGCGCCGGCGTTGTGTTCTCCACCAGCACCGATCCCGTCACCGCATTGGGGCGATAGGTCGTGCAGCCCTTGCAGCCCAACTCATAGGCCGAGAGATACACATCCTTGAACCCGTCGAACGAGATCTCTGCCGGGAGATTGATCGTCTTGGAGATCGAGCTGTCGATGTATTTCTGCGCCGCCGCCTGCACGCGCAGGTGATCGTCGGGCGAGAGTGTCTGCGCGCTAACGAAATAGTCGGGCAGCGCCGCATCGCCAAACCGCGCGCGGAAGGTACGGTAGGCGTAATCTTCGACGCTTTCTTCTGTGCGCGAGCCATCGGGTTGCAGCACGCGACGTTTATAAGAGTACGCAAACACTGGCTCGATCCCGCTCGACACATTGCCGGCGAACAGCGAGATCGTGCCCGTCGGCGCAATCGAGGTGACGAGTGCGTTGCGGATGCCGTGCGCGGCGATGGCGTCGCGAATCTCCTGCGGCAGCGCGCGGATATGCGGACGTGCGAGATATTCCGCAGCATCGCAGAGAGGGAACGCACCCTTCTCTTTCGCCAGTTCCGCCGAGGCCGCGTAAGCCGCATGGCTCATGGTCGAAAGCCAGGTCTCGATCAGCACCAGGCTTTCCGAAGACCCATAACGACAACGACAGAAGATCAACGCATCAGCGAGCCCTGTGACGCCGAGGCCGATGCGGCGCTTGGCCTGCGCTTCGGCGCGCTGCTCATCCAGCGGAAAGCGCGACACGTCGATGGCATTGTCCATCATCCGGATCGCGGTCTTCGTTAGCGCCGCGAGTTCATCGAGATCGAGATGCGCGTCGTCGGCGAACGCGTTCTTCACCAGCTTCGCCAGATTGATCGAACCCAGCAGACACGCGCCATAGGGCGGCAACGGTTGCTCGCCGCACGGGTTGGTCGCACGGATGGTTTCGCAATAGGCGAGATTGTTCTGTTCGTTGATGCGGTCGATGAAGATCACGCCGGGTTCGGCGTATTCATAGGTCGCGCGCATGATGCGATCCCAGAGGTCTCGCGCGCGCACCGTCTTGTAGACATGGCCGTCGAATTTCAGATCCCACGGCGCATCGGCGCTCACCGCCGCCATGAACGCGTCGCTCACCAGTACCGAGAGATTGAAATTGGTGAGGCGGCCTTCGCGCTGTTTCGCGGCGATGAAGTCCTCGACATCGGGATGATCGATCGCGAGCGTCGCCATCATCGCGCCGCGGCGCGAACCCGCGCTCATGATCGTGCGGCACATCGCGTCCCACACATCCATGAACGAGACGGGGCCGGACGCATCCGCGCCGACGCCTTTCACCGGCGCGCCTTTCGGACGCAACGTCGAGAAGTCGTAGCCGATGCCGCCGCCCTGTTGCAGCGTCAGCGCCGCTTCGCGCAGGCCGGAAAAAATCCCGTCCATCGAATCCGGGATCGTGCCCATGACGAAACAGTTGAAGAGCGTGACGCTGCGATCCGTGCCCGCACCGGCGATGATGCGGCCCGCGGGCAGGAAACGGTGACCGGCGAGCGCCTGTGCGAATTGGAGCGCGTGGGTTCGGCGATCGTCAGGCTTCTCCGCCTGCGCCAGCGCGAGCGCGACGCGCGCCCAGGTGGACTCGACGTCGGCGTCCACAGGCGTGCCGTCCGGCGCTTTCAGCCGGTATTTCATGTCCCAGATCTGGCGGGAAATGTCGGTCATGCAGCCTCGTTGCCGCCCAACCCGAGCGGTTGCGAGACGTATATCCAACAGGGGTTAAAGTCAAGGAATGTTCTCGGAACGTTCCTACGAACTAGTTGCTTCAGTCCCGGATTCTTGCGTTTGCGTAGCCGACGATTTCGCGCGCTTGCGAAAAGGGCGCAGGCATCGAGTGAACCACTAGCTTTTCCAAAACCGCGTAAAGATTGCACTCACCGTCAGCGGGATCGTGTCGCTGCGTAAGAACGATCCAAAAGCCAGCTAGAGGATGATCTCCTTCGACACGGCCTTGAACCATTTTGAACGGGATTCCCGGAATAATGATCTCAGTGTCTAAGTCGAAGGGTGGTGGCACATCACAGGCGCTTCCATCTTTCTGGAACCATCCCCATCCATAACCCGGCGTCACAAGCAACTTCATGCCGTCGCTCTCTTAGTGCTGTTCGTCAGCATGATCCGGCAGCACGATCCACATGATGCCGCAGATGGACATCAGCACGAGGCCGACGATCTGAATCCAGAAAATCGCACCGGGCGTCGAAGAAGAACAGTTTGCGTCACACACCTGCTTGAACTGCGCGGACCACGCCGTCACCGCCAGAAGGGCGACCTGGTCGATCAGCACGAAGAAACCCATGCCCACGAGAAAGATCAGAGTTTTCTGCCAGCGCTTCATGGCGTGTTGCGCGGCGCGCGCCCTTCGGCGATGAGGGCTGCGGTCGCGGTTTCGATGCGCTCCTGCAGCACCTTCATGAACTCGCGCGAGCGCAGGCCCGGGGGAATAGGCTCGAGAAATTCGAGCACGATATTGCCGGGGCGTTTGATGAACCCGGTCCAGAACAATCCCGAGTTCAACGCCGCCGGCACGCACGGCACGCCGAGTTGCGAATAGAGGGCTGCGACACCCGGCTTATAATCCGGCGCGGCATCGGGCTTCTTCCGCGTGCCTTCCGGAAAAATCAGGATCGAGCGTCCACTGTCGAGCGCACGTTTCGCCGACGCGGTCATCTTGCGCAAGGTGCTCGCGCCGCCGCCGCGGTCGATGGCGATCGAACCGGCCTTGGTGATGTACCAGCCATAGAACGGGATGAGTTGCAGCCCGCGCTTCAACACCACCGCGGGATCGTCGAGCAAGAGGTAGAGCGCCATCGTGTCCCACATGCTCATGTGCTTCGCGGCCACGAGCACGCCGTCGCGCGGCACCGTCCCGCGCACTTCGAAGCGCACGCCGGCGATGACGCGCAGGCCCCAGAAGTTGATCGCGCTCCACCGCCTGGACATCCACACCGTCACCCGCCGCGGCAAAATCAGCGCCGGCAGAAAGACGATGCAGATCACCGCGGAGACAAGCGCGAACCACAGGAAGAAGACGGCCGAGCGCAGAAGGGTCAACGAAAAGGACTTTTAACGAGACGCGGTGCGAGACTTGCCGCCGTGCCCGGTCTGGTCAAGGGCGGGGTCGGGGCGATCCACCGCATTGAACACCGTGCTGGCGAGATATTTGGCGTATTCGCTGTGCAGCACATGCAATGCACGGAAGTCATGCCACCAACCCGAAAGGTCGATGTCTTCCGGCTCCACCGGATAGGGCTCCAGCGTCACACCGGGCATCGCTGCCTGGAATTCGGTCAGGCTGCGCGGCATGTGATAGCGCGCGGTCACGACAATGAGGCTCTTGAATTTGTGCGCGCGCGCCCAGCTGGCCGCTTCCTGCGCATTGCCGCGCGTGTTCTCCGCCGAGTAGCCCATGTCGGCGCAGCAATCGAAACGCTTGCCGCCATGGCTGAGTTTCTTGAGTTCGTCTTTCGTCGTCTGCGGATGCACGCCGCTGATGAGAAGCCGCTGACCCTCATGGCTCTCGAGAAGATTCACCGCCGCCGACACGCGCTCGTCACCACCGGTCAGCGCGACGATTCCCTGTGCCGGTTTCAGCGCAGCCTTCGGCGACGGCAGGTTCGCGACGAAGATCACGAAGCCCACCGCATACAGCGCGAGCAGAACGGCTACGATTTTCCAGACGGTACTCATAATCACGAGTGTAACGCGGAAAGTGGTAAATTTCTGTCAGTAAATTTCCCGTAGCGCCGCAAGCACGGAAAGCCGCGCCGTGCCTAGCGCAATCAGGCCCGACACCGCGGGAACCATCAAAAGCCACGGCAATTCCGTAACCTTGAGCGTGATCGGCGGCAGGAACGGCACCGCCTCGATGCCTGCGAATTCGAGACCGCCTGCGAGCAGGAAGAACACGCCCGCAAGTGCCGCACCCAGCGCCGATGCGCCGAGCGCGGAACGGAAATAGTGCCGCTCAAACGCGCGCGCGATGAAGTTCGATTGCGCGCCCATCTGATGCAATAGCTCGACCATCTCGTGATGTGCTTCGAGTCCTGCGCGCGTCGCGAACGAGACTGCCGCCGCCGTCGCGATCGCGATCAGCAGCAGAATTCCATACGCCGACCATGTGATCGCATCGGCCAATCCTTTCAGCCGCGATATCCAGCGCGCGTGATCGTCGAGAAGCGAATCCGGCGCGGCCTGTTTCAGCTGCGCCCCGAGCGTTGCGAGATCGACGGATGCACCCGGCGCGATCTTCGCATCGATCAGGCGCGGCAGCGGCAACTCCGCCACCAGCGCATCTGCGCCGAGCCACGGCTGCACCAGCGCCAGCGTCTGCTCCTGCGTCAGCGGTGCTGCGTGCGCGATGCCCGGCGTCGCGCGCAGCACCAGCAGCGCCGCATCGACCTCCTTGTCGAGGCCTTGGGTATCCTTCGCCGGCGGAAGGATCTGCACCGTCAGCCGGTCCGACAATCCCGCGCGCCAGCCGAGCGCCGTGCGCTCCGCGATCAGCGATGCGCCGAGCGCGAGTGCGGCGAGGAACGCCATCACCGCGATCACGACATCGAGCGGCGCTGCACCCTTATCGCGCGGCAGGATGGCGCTGGGGCTTTCGGGCGACGCCATCAGGCCGCACTCCGCATTTCGATCAGACGGCTATCGACCAGCCGCATCTCCCGCGCGCGCGCGCCTTCGATCAACGCACGGTCATGCGTGGCGATCAGCACGGTGGTGCCGAGACGGTTCAACTCGACAAAGAGACGGATGAGGCGTTGACCGATTTCGGCATCGACGTTGCCCGTCGGCTCATCGGCAATAAGGAGATCGGGACGCGCCACAACCGCGCGTGCGATGGCAACGCGTTGTTGCTCGCCGCCGGACAGTGTCGAGGGCCGCGCCTTCATACGATCGCCAAGGCCGACCCAGGACATCAGCTCTTCGACATCCTGTTTGTAATCGACCGGACGGTTCCCTGCGAGACGCAGCGGCAGAGCGACATTGTCGAAGGCAGAGAGATGATCGAGCAGTCGGAAATCCTGAAACACCACGCCGATGCGGCGGCGCAGCGCCGGGAACTCGGAACGCTTCGTGACACTGAGATCGCGGCCGAACAGCGTCACCAGCCCGCGCGATGGCGGCTGCGTCATGTTGATGAGCTTGAGCAGCGTGGTCTTTCCCGCGCCTGACAAGCCCGTCAGAAAGGTGAACGACCCGGCGTCGAGCGTGAACGTCACGTCGCGCAGCACTTCCGGCCCCGCGCCGTAGCGCATCCCCACATTCTCGAAGCGAACCATGATTCGAACATAGCTGTGCGCGCGGGCAGTTTCGAGCCTTGCCTGTCCCCGCCGCTTGGGCCATTTTCGCGGCAATGATCCTGACCTGTCCGCAGTGTTCGACGCGCTATCAGGCCGACGCCGCGAAGTTTCAGCCGGCGGGCCGCAATGTGCGCTGTGCGAAATGCGGCCATCTCTGGCACCAGGATCCGCCACCCGCCGAGATCGATGCCGCATCCGACATCGCGGTGATCGACGACTCTCCGCCGCCCGCCGCACCACCGCCGCCGCCAGCACCCGAGCCCATGCCCGCGCGCCCGGCCGCGTTCGCGCCCAATCCCACAATCTCGCGCGAGACGGTGCGGATGGTGGAAACGCCGGTGCCGAAATCCAGACTCCCGGGACAGCTTGCGGTCGCGGCCGGCTGGATCGGTCTGATTGTCCTGATCCTGCTGGTCGGTTGGACAGCCATGACGTTCCGCCAGCAGATCGCAACCGTATGGCCGCAGTCGGTCTCGGTCTATTCCGCGCTCGGCATGAAGACGACGGCGACCGGCCTCGACATTCAGGACGTAAACTTCCACCGCAGTATCGAAGCCGGGCAGGCCGTGATGACGGTGAGCGGTGTCATCACCAATCCGACCGCGCATGAACTGCCGATCTCGCCATTGCGTGCGGCACTGATCGACGACGACCGGCACGAACTCTATCACTGGACCTTCACGCCGAATGTGATGACGCTGAAAGCCGGCCAGACGACGAAATTCAGCACACGGCTCAACGATCCGCCCGCGGGCGCGCGCCATTTCGAGCTGCGCTTCGCGAAAGCCGGCGAGTGAGCGGCACGCTGGAGATACTCTTCTCCGAATCCGAAATTGCGAAACGCGTCGACGGTCTCGCAAAGGAGATCGCAGCGCTCAAGCCCGAGATCGCCGTGCCGATCCTGAGCGGCGCCTTCATCTTTGCCGCCGATCTGATGCGCGCGCTCGCGCGGGAAGGCCTGTCGCTGCCGATGGAATTCCTGTGGCTGCGCTCCTATCGCGCGCAGAGCGCCGGCGAGATGTCGGTGATCGCCGGCCCGAGCGACATCGTGCGCGGCAAACGCGTATTGCTGATCGACGGTGTGCTGGATCGCGGGCACACCATCGTCAAGGCACGCAGCCTGCTGAAAGACGCCGGCGCAGCGTCGATCGTCACGGCCGTCGCGATCGACAAGCTGCACCCCGGCGCGCTCACCCACGCCGATCACGCGATGTTTCAGGGCGTCGCGGATTTCATCGTCGGCTACGGCATGGACGACGCAGGCAACAATCGCGGGCTGCCCTATATCGGGATCGTGACCTGATCAGAACTGCTTGAGCAACCGGTCGATGTAGTCGAGTTCCTGTTGCGGGCGGCCGCGTTCGGCGGCGCGCTTGCGGAGTTCCTGAAGAATTTCCCGCGCGCGCTGGAG